>Ga0111538_10001715_pt1 | contig 30793 bp, 29 predicted proteins | sample SoiMethybrSBSTD1_FD_79669 | JGI IMG/M metagenome (GOLD analysis project Ga0111538, IMG submission 79669) | Bulk soil microbial communities from a Populus tree surrounding site in Tennessee, USA - Soil MetaG P. TD hybrid SBSTD1 (version 2)... | ecosystem: Environmental > Terrestrial > Soil >... | reverse complement strand
TTCCGCCGACGCGCATCACATGACCGCCCCCGATCCGCGCGGGCGCGGCGCGGCGCGGGCGATCGCCCGGGCGCTCGAGGAGGGGGGGCGGACTCCCGCCGACATCGATCTGGTCAACACGCACGGCACCGGCACGCCCCTCAACGACCGCGCCGAGTACGCCGCGCTCCGGAACGTCCTCGAGGATCGGGCCTCGGAGGTGCCGCTCGCCGTGACCAAGGGGAGCGTCGGTCACCTGCTCGGCGGCGCCGGGGCGGTGGAGGCGGTCGCCACGGTGCTGGCGCTCCGGGACCAAAATCTTCAAGCGGTCCCCGGCGGCGGGGCGGACGATCCGGACCTGCCCGTCCATCTCCCGGATCGCGGGGGGGCGGCGCGCCTCGGCGCGGCGCTGTCGATCAATCTCGGCTTCGGCGGCGTCAACGGGGTCCTGCTCTTCGCTCCGGGTGCGGACGGGGCGTGAGGACGATCGCCGTCACCGGTCTCGGGACGATCAGCGCGTGCGGCGCCGGGCGCGGCCCGCTCCTCGCCGCCCTGACTGCGGGGACGCCGCGCCTGACGGAGGTGCCGGCGCCGCGCGGCCGCCACGCCGGCCGGGCGCGGAGCGCGGCGCTCGTCGATCCGGCCGTGCTCGAGGCGGCGCTGCGCGGCCGCGACACCCGGCGCATGAGCCCGCCGTCCCGCCTGGCGATCGTCGCCGCGGCCGGCGCGCTCGAGGAGGCGGGGATCGCCCCGACCGGCGAGCCGGACCCGGCGCTGGCGGTGGTCGCATCGATCGCCTTCGGCCCCTCCTCGTTCACCACGCGGCTGTTCGATCAGATCCTCGACGAGGGGCCCGCGGCCGCCTCCCCGGCCCTGTTCACCGAGTGCGTCGCCAACGCGGCGGTGGCGCAGGTGAACGTTGCGGTGCGCGCCTCGGGTCCCAGTTATGCCCTGGCACAGGGGGAGGCGGGACCGCTGCGCGCGGTGGCCCGTGCCGCGTCGGAGATCGCCCTCGGCCGGGCGCGGCGCGCGCTCGCCGGCGCGGTGGAGGAGATGCCGCCGGTGGTGCACGCATTCCTCGATCGTCTCGGAGCGCTGGCGGCGCCGGCCGCCTCCGGCGCAGGGCAGGGGCGGCCGTTCGACCGGGAGCGCGGCGGATTCCACGCGGCGGAAGGGGCGACCTTCCTGCTGCTCGAGGAGGAGTCGGAGGCGCGGGCGCGCGGCGCGGCCGTGGCCGCGCGGCTGCGCGGCGGCGGGTCGGCGTTCGATGCGAGCGCCCCGGCGGCGGGATTCGGGACCGGCGGCGCGCGGCTGGGGCGGGCGCTCGGCGCCGGGCTCGATCGCCTCGGGCTCGGCCCCGCGGCGATCGATCTCGTCGTGTCCGGCGCCTCCGGGAGCCGTGCCGGGGACCGCCTCGAAGCGGAGATGCTGCGTGAGGCGTGGGGCGGCCGCGCGCTGCCGCCGGTCCTCGCCCCCAAGGCGGTCACGGGGGAGTACGGCGGGGCGTTCCTGGCCGCGGCGCTCCTGGCGGTCGCCGGGGATGGGGGGGGCGCGCGCTCGTGGTTCGGCGCCGCCGATCCGGCCTGCGGGATCGTCCCGCACGAAGGCCCGATCCCCCGGGCGGCGCGGACGGTCCTGGTGACGAGCGTCGCCGCCGGTGGGTGCGTGTCGTGGCTGGTGCTGGAGCGCGCGTGAGCCGTCCCGGCCGCGTCGCCGTCGCCATCCCGGCGTATCAGGCGGCCGCCACCGTCGGCGATGTCGTGCGCGGCGCGCGGCGGCTGTACGACGACGTGCTGGTGGTGGACGACGGTTCGAGCGACCACACCGCCGAGCGGGCGGCCGCGGCCGGGGCCCGCGTGCTGCGGCACGGGCGCAACCTCGGCAAGGGGCGGGCGCTGCGCACCGCCTTCGACGATCTCTTCGATCGCGGTTTCGACGCCGTCGTCACCCTCGACGCCGACGGCCAGCACCTGCCGGAGGAGATCCCGCGCCTCCTGCGCGCGGCGGGGGAGGACGGCGGCGCCGATCTCGTCATCGGCAGCCGGGCCCATCTGTTCGAGCGGATGCACCCGATGCGGCGCACCAGCAACCGCTCCTCGTCGCGCGCCATCTCGTTCTTCGCGGGGCGGCGGTTCGAGGACGTGCAGAGCGGCTTCCGGCTCTACACCCGGAAGGTGATCGACCGGACCGGCTTCCCCGAGGCGCGGTTCGAGGCGGAGAGCGCCGTCGTCGTGCGCGCGGTGCGCCTCGGCCTCGAGGTGCGTTGCGTCCGGATCGCCCTCGGCGAGCCGGACGGCCGGGCCACGAGTCACTACCGGCCGCTCGTGGACAGCCTGCGCATCGCCGGCGCGGTGGTGCGGGCGCGGCTGCGCCCGGGTCGCCGCATCTGAGGCAACGGCCCGTGGGGGCCCGCGGCTCAGGATTCCGGGAGCAGCACCGGTTCCGGTTCGAGCGGCGGGTCGAGCGACTCGAACGGCGCCTCGGTCCCGGACCATGGCTCCGGCGCGCGCAGGGTCCCCCACCGCCCGGCGCGCGCGATCCATTCCTGGCGCAGCGCGTGCAGCGAGGTCAGCGTCACCGGCACGCCGAACAGGACACCCGGCAGGAGGCCGAGCGATCCGAGGATGTTGCGCGGATCCCGCATGGCGACCGGGCTCGTCCACGGCGCGTACACCGACCGGTAGTACTCGCCGATGACCTGGTAGACGTCGCGCAGCAGCGCCGGGAGTCCGGTCGCCTCGCCCCCCGGCCGGCACTCGCCGCGGGCGATGTTGCGGAGGAACTCCTCCTTGGTGCGCCCGGGGGCGAGGGTGTAGGTCGCGGCGACGCGGCGCGTCGTGTGGGCGTCGCTCCCGCCGATCCGGGCCGGCGGCGACGGCCGCCCCGCGGCCCAGGAGGCGAGCATCGCTTCGTAGGCGCCGCGGTGGCTCCGGGGGCTGCTGCTGTTCGCCACCTCCACCGCCGGGACGAGCGGCAGGAGGCGCAGCAGGTCGCGGCGGGCGCGGCGGATCGTTCGGAAACTCTGGAACGGGTGGTTGAGGGCGAACAGCAGCCCGCGCTCACGGAGCCATGCGATCGCCTCGAACGCGTCGTTCTTGAGGCGCGCCAGCTCGCGGTGATCGCGCTCGTTGAGGCCGTAGATCGCGAGGTGCAGCCACTGCCCGGAGTCCGGCAGGCGCACCTCGCGCTCCTCGCCGACGATGACGCGCGGCTCCTCCTCGGGATGGCGCGACAGGAACTCGATCGCGCCGTCGATGGAGTCGTGGTCGGTGAAGCAGACGAAGTCCATGCCGCGCGCCCGCGCCGTGTCGAACGCCGCCGCCGGGGTCATGTAGCTGTCGTGCGCGTCGATCAGGTGCAGGCGACGCCAGCCGGAATGGAGCGTGTGAAGGTGCAGATCAGCGCGGCGCCAAGCTTCCACGAGCCCTCCCGAGGGACAGGAACCTCAGTTCCGCATGACGCGGCGCCGGTGACGGCCGCTTCCGCGGGCGCGAAAGTATAATCCAGCGCGGAATGACGGCACCCACGCCGATCCTCAGGGCCGAACGGCTGACGCGCACCTACCGGATCGGCGACGCTCCTGTCGCCGCCCTGCGCGACGTCAATCTCGATCTCGCCCCCGCCGACTTCCTCGTGGTGCAGGGGCCGTCGGGATCCGGCAAGACCACCTTGATCAATTTGCTCGGCCTGCTCGATCGCCCGGACGGCGGACGCGTGATCCTCGAGGGCCGGCCGGTGGGGGATCTCGGCGAGGAGGCGCGCGCCGATCTGCGGCGCGACCGGATCGGCTTCGTCTTCCAGACCTTCAGCCTGGTGCCGGTGCTGACCGCGGCCGAGAACGTCGCCTGGCCGATGGCGCTCAAGGGCCTCGGCGAAGCGGAGGCGATGCGCCGGAGCCGGACGCTGCTCGAGCGCGTCGGGCTCGCGGCGCGCGCCGACGTGCGGCCCGACCTGCTCTCCGGTGGCGAGCGCCAGCGCGTGGCGATCGCCCGCGCCCTCGCCAACGAGCCGCCGCTCGTCCTGGCGGACGAGCCGACCGCGCATCTCGACTCCGAGGCGGCGGAGACGATCCTCGACCTGATGGCGGACCTCAACCGCGAGCGCGGCACCGCCTTCCTCGTCGCCACCCACGACCCGCGCGTCGTCGCCCGGGCGCGCCGCCGCCTGGCGCTCCGGGACGGACGGTTCGAGGGGGAGGGCCGGGCGGCGTGACCCTCTGGAAGTTCGCGGCCCGCAACATCGCCCGCAACCGGCGGCGCACCCTGCTCACGCTCGGGGTGGTGGTGTTCGGCTTCGCGGCGATCGCCCTCGCCGGCGGCTTCATGGCCCAGAGCCTCGATGGGCTGGGAGAGAGCACCATCCGCAGCGGCATGGGGCACCTCCAGATCGCCCCGCCCGGCGGGTTCGACGACGGCGGGTGGGAGACGGGGCGCGGCCTCGAGGGGGAGGCGCGGATCGCGGCGCTCTTGCGCCAGGACCCGGCGGTGAAGGAGATCCTGCCGCGCCTCGAGTTCGTCGGTCTCCTGAGCGACGGCCGGCGGTCGGTGCCGTTCCTCGGCGTCGGCGTGGACCCCGTCCCCGAGGCGAGCCAGATGGACGCGCCCAAGGCGATCGCCTCCGGCCGCTGGCTCGCCGATCGCGACGAGCGGGCGGTGGTCCTCGGCGCGGGGCTGGCGCGATCCCTCGGCGCCCGGGCCGGGGACGGCGTGACGCTCCTCGCCACCGGTGAGGACGGGACGCTCAACGCGGTCGATGCCGCGGTCGCCGGCATCGTGCACATGCCGCTCAAGGAACTCGACGATCGCTATCTCGCCGCCACGCTCGGGCTGGCCGACGATCTCCTCGGAGCGGGGGGACGCGTGTCGCGGCTGGCGGTCGTGCTCGGTGAGGCGCGCGGCGCGGCGGCCGCCTGCCGCCGCATCGAGGCGCGGCTCCGGGACGCGGGGGTCGTGGTCGAGGCGCGACCCTGGGAGGCCCTCGCGCCGTTCTACCGCCAGGTGCGCACTCTTTACCTCGGCATCTTCGGCTTCATGGGGATCGTGCTCGTCGTCGTGGTGCTCCTCGCCACCGCCAACACGATGATGATGGCGGCGGCGGAGCGGACCCGGGAGATCGGCACGCTCCGGGCGATCGGCACCCGGCCGTCCCTCATCCGCGGGATGTTCCTGCGCGAGGGGATCCTCCTCGCCGTCGCCGGCTCGGCGCTCGGGGCGCTCCTCGCGCTCCTGGTCCGCCTGGTCCTGAACCACTCCGGTCTGGAGCTCCCCCCGCCGCCGGGAGGAACCCGGGGGATGCCGCTGCACGTCCAGGCGTATGCGGTGGCCTATGCCGCGGGAGCGGTGGCGATGCTCGTGACCCTGACGTTGGCGGCATGGATCCCGGCGCGGCGGGCGTCCCGGATCCCGATCGTCGAGGCGCTGACCCATGTCTGACGCGCGGCGGAGGGCGCGCGGCGCCCCGCGTGGACGCGCGGCGTGGGCGGTCCTGGCCGCGGCGCTGGCGGCGCTTCCGGGCGCGTCAGGCGCCACGACGCCGGTGCCGGGCGCGGATCCCGCCCCGGAGGCGCTGCTCCGCGCGGCGGACGCGCCGCGGCGGGTGATCGAGGAAGGAGCGATCCACGTGCGTGCCACGGTCGAGGAGCCGGGTGCGGGACCGGTCGTGTCGGATCTGGAGGTCTTCGTCCGGGGAGAGGACCAGGTGCTGTGCGTGTTCCGGCGCGGCCCCTTCGCCGGGCGGCGGATCCTGTCGGTCGGATCGAAGGTCTGGCTGCTCTTCCCCGACACGACGCGCCCGGTGCCGGTCAGCGCCAGCCAGCGGCTCCTCGGCGGCGCCTCCATCGCCGACGTCGCGCGGCTGCGCTTCGCCGCCGACTTCGAGGCCACGCTGCGCCCGGAGCGGGAGGAGGCCGGCGGCGCCTCCTGCTACGTCCTCGATCTGAAGGCGCGCGATCGCAAGGTGCCGTACGCCTCGGGCGTCCTGTGGGTCGGCGCCGCCGACCGCCTGCCGCGGCGCGCGGTCTTCCGGCTGCGCTCGGGGATCGACGCCAAGGAGGTCCGCTTCCAGCGCTACGAGCGCACCGCGCGCGGCAGCGCCCTGCGGCGCGAGGAGATCGTCCACCTGCTGCCGAACGAGCGCGGCATGAAGACGACCCTCGAGTACCTCGGCGCCGAGGCGCGGACGCTCGACGCCGCGCTGTTCACGCCGGAGCACGCCGATGATCCGCTCTGAGGCCCGGGCATGATCCCCTCCTCGCGGCGCCGCGTCGTGATCACCGGGATCGGCGCGGTCACCGCCGCCGGCCTCGGTGTCGAACCTTTCTGGCAGAGCGCCATCGCCGGGCGTTCGCACCTCGCCGCCGCCAGCGGGCCGATCGCCGCCCGCTTCGGCACCATGTCGGTCGGCACCGCACCGCTCCCGGCGGAGGCGGACGGGGAGCGGGCCGGGGCCGCGGCCGTGCTCGCGGCGGCGGAGGCGCTCTCGGGCGCGGGTTTCGAGGATCGGGCCGCCCTGCCCCGGGATTCCGGCGTCGTCCTCGGCACCTGTCTCGGCGGCATGGCGCCGGCGCTCGACTGGATCGACGCGGTGCGGGACGCGGCGGCGCCGGGCTCCCCGGGGCCGGTCCCGCCGTTCCCGGCGTCCGGAGGCCTCGCCGGGCCGACGCGGCGGGTGGCGCGCGCCTGCGACCTGCTCGGGCCGATCCTGACCCTGTCCACCGCCTGCTCTTCGGGGGCCGCGGCGATCGCCGAGGCGTGCGGCTGGATCCGCGACGGCGGATCGAACCTGATGCTCGCCGGCGGCGCCGAGTCGCTGACCGCCTTCGTCCTGTCCGGGTTCGCGATCCTCCAGGCGCTGACGCCGGGGCGGATGCGCCCCTTCGATCGCCGCCGCGACGGGCTGGCGCTGGGAGAGGGGGCGGCCGTCGTCGTCCTCGAGGAGCGCGAAGCGGCGCGGCGGCGGCGGGCGCCGATCCTGGCGGAGATCCTCGGCGCCGGCGTCTCCTCCGATGCGCGCCACATGACCTCCCCCGCGCCGGACGGTGAAGGGATCGGCCGCGCCATCGACGCGGCGCTCGCCGACGCGCGCCTGGCGGCCGGCGACGTGTCGTTCGTCAACGCCCACGGCACCGGCACGGTGCAGAACGATCGCGCCGAGGCGGCGGCGCTGGCGCGCCTCTTCCGCCACGCGAACGGCCTGCCGGTGGACGCGGTCAAGCCGGTGACCGGCCACACCCTCGGGGCGGCCGGAGCGCTCGAGGCGATCCTGTGCGTCCGCGTCCTCGGCGACGGCCTCCTCCCGCCGACCATCGGCTGCGACGAGCCGGAGCCGGAGTTCGGCCTCGACGTCGTCCGGGGCGCGGCACGCCGCCAGTCGGTCGCGACGGCGCTGTCGCTGTCGTGCGGCTTCGGCGGGCACAACGTCGCGCTCCTCCTGGGCGCGGCGTGAGGTTCGTCCGCTTCGACCCGCCTCCGGCCCTCGCCGGCATCGGCCTCGTCCGCGTGCGGGACTCCGGCCGCGTCGCCCTCGGGCCCGGCCGCGTGATCCCCGGCGACGACGCGGAGACGCTCGCATCGCTTTTGGCCGCCCCCGACCCCGAGTCGCGGCGCCGCGATCGCTACGGGGTCCTGGCCCTGATCGCGGCGCGCGAGGCGCTCCGGGAGGCGGGGCTCGCGGATGCGCCGCGCCGGGGGGAGCGCTGCGGCGTGATGATCGGCACTACCCACGCCTCCTCGGAGGGGAACGGCCGCTACGCCGGGGATCTCGCGTCGGCGACCTCGACGCTCAGCCCATCGTTGTTCGTGCGCACGACCTCGGGGGCGGCGGCCGCCGACGTGGCCTGCGCCTTCCGGATGGCGGGGCCGGGGCAGACCTTTGCCTCCGGCTGGACCGCCGGCGCGGAGGCGCTCGCCGCCGCGGCGCGCGCCGTCGCGCGCGGGGCGGCCGACCTGATGCTGGCGGGGGCGGTCGAGGCCCCCGGGCCGATCTTCGCGCACGCCGGTGCGCTGCTGACGGAGGGGGCGGCGATCGCCGTCGTCGCGCCGGACGCCCCGCCGGATCGTCCGCGGCTCCTCGCCTACGGGCGCGGCGCCGGGGCCGGCGGCCTCGACGCGATCCTGGCGCGCCTCGCGGAGGACTGCGGCCTCGGCTGCGCCGTGGTCGTGGAAGCGAACGAATCCGGGAGCCACGGCGTCCGCCGCGCGGGAGAGCGGACCGCGCTATCGGTGGAGGCTCGCTCCGGGCGGCTCGGAGCGGTGGGGGTCGTGATGGGCTGCCTGCTCGCCACCGGGATGGAGGGGCCCGCTCTCGTGGTGGCGCGGGATCCCGCGGGGGACGTCGCCGCCCTCCTGCTGGGCTGACCGCGCGGCGCCGTCCCGGTACTCGGAGAGATACGCCTCCGCCCGCATCAGCCGCTGCGTCCTGAAGAGCACCCGCGTCAGGTAGGGGATCTGCGCGGGGCGGACCTGCTTCATCCAGTCGCTCCAGCGCTTCTGGCCGCCGAGGTTGAGGATCGAGCGGCGCCAGGTCTCGGCGTACAGCTCGAAGAAGCGGCGCGCCCCCACCCGCGGCTCCCACAGGAGGTGGTGCATGTCGTACTGGAACCAGGGGGCGTCGCGCCGCAGCGCCGGGTGATCGCGGTGCAGGTCGGTGCCGGGAAGCGGCGTCAGGATGGTGTACCCGGCGCGCTCCAGCCGGTGCGCCGCGACGAACTCCCACAGCGTCCGGAAGTCCTCCTCCTCCCAGTCCGGATCGACGACGAAGTTCCCGGTGACGCCGTAGCGCAGCGCGCGCGCCACCTGCGCGGCCGCGATCGTCTCGCCGACCGTCGCGTCCTTGGTGAGCCGGTCGAGGCCGCGATCCGACGGCGCCTCGAGACCGAAGAAGATGTCGAAGTCGCGCGCCAGCGGCCGCCACGCCTCCAGGAGGTCGGGCCGGCGCGCCACGAGGTCGGTCCGGCTCTGGACCAGGATCCAGCGCTTGAAGACGCCCCGCGCGCGGAGGGCGCGGGCGAGCGCCAGGCTCCGATCGGGGTGGTTCCAGAAGAGATCATCGACGATGAACACGCTGTCGCCGCAGGCGGCGAGGTCTTCGACGACCGCGCCGATCGAGCGCTCGCGGAACGACCGGTCGTAGAGCTGCCAGACCGAGCAGAAGTTGCACCGGAAGGGGCAGCCGCGGGCCGTCTCGACGAGCCACACCGGCTTGAACAGCAGGCAGTGGTAGGCGCCCCGGTAGCGATCCACGAGGTCGCGCGCCGGCTGCGGCACCGTGTCGAGGGGGGCGCGCTCCTCGAGGGAGGGCGTGCTGCGCCAGCCGTCCGGCGTGCGCAGCCGCAGGCCCGGGACGTCCGGGAGGGGCCGCCCCTTCTCGATCGCCTCGACGAGGAGCGGCAGGACGATCTCGCCGTCATCCACGACGACGGCGTCCAGCTCCGGGATCTCGAGCGGCCCCGGATACGCGGAGGCCGCATGCCCCCCCGCGACGAGGAAGGCGTCCGGGGCGGCGCGGTGCAGCCGGCGCACCTGCGCGCGCACGTCGTCGTATTCGAGGGCGTGCATGCAGGAGAGGCCGATGACCCGGGCGCGCGGCGTCCGGCGGCGCAGCAGCGGCTCCAGCCGCTCGTCGCGGATGGTCACGCGCGCCCCGCGGGCGCGCAGCGCCGCCGCGGCGTACTCGAGGCCGAGCGGCTCGACGCGGAAGAACGGACCGAGCCCGAACCGCTCGTTGGCGGTCCGGGGGCGCAGCAGCAGAACTTCGGTCAGGATGATCCCCCCCCACTTCCCCGAATTCGCGTAGGATACACGGCCGCATGGCGCTCCGGGACCTCTTCCGCAGGAAATCGGTCGACATCCTCTCGCGCGAAGCCGGCGGCGAGGGGCACGCGGCCGGGCTGAAGCGCACCCTCACCGGGCTCGATCTCATGATGCTCGGGATCGGCGCGGTGATCGGCACCGGCATCTTCGCGGCCATCGGCACCGCCACCGCCGGGAACGCCGACCGCCCCGGCGCGGGACCGGCGATCATCCTGTCGTTCGTCATCACCGCCGTCGCCTGCGTCTTCTCGGCGCTGTGCTACGCCGAGTTCGCGTCGATGATCCCGATCTCCGGCAGCGCCTACACCTACGCCTACGCCACCCTCGGCGAGACGGTCGCCTGGATCATCGGCTGGGACCTGATCATCGAGTACGCCGTCGGCAACATCGCGGTGGCGATCTCCTGGTCGTCGTACTTCAACGACGTCCTGCGCCACACCATCGGCTGGACCATGCCGTCCTGGATCTGCACCGACCTGCGCACGGCGCTCAAGACGCCCGAGATCCTCGCCGGTGCGCCGCACCTCTTCGGCGTGCCGATCGTGCTGAACCTGCCGGCGGTGCTCATCGTCGCGCTCATCACCTGGGTGCTGGTGATCGGCGTCAAGGAGAGCGCCCGCATCAACAACCTGATGGTGGCGCTCAAGATCGTCATCCTGCTGCTGTTCATCGCGGTCGGCTGCACCTACGTGCGGGCGGACCACTTCACGCCGTTCTTCCCCGGCGGCTGGGCGGGGGTGCAGGCGGGGGCGGCGCTCATCTTCTTCTCGTTCATCGGATTCGACGCCGTCTCCACGGCGGCCGAGGAGACGCGCAACCCGCGGCGCGACATCCCGATCGGCATCCTCGGGTCGCTCGCGGTCTGCACCCTCCTCTACATCGCGGTCGCCACGGTGCTCATCGGCATCATGCCGTGGGCCGATCTCGGCGTCGCCGATCCGCTCGCCAAGGCGCTCTCCTTCATCGGCCAGGATCGGGCCGCCGGCATGGTGTCGTTCGGGGCGGTCGTGGCGATGACCGCGGTGCTTTTGGTCTTCCAGCTGGGGCAGCCGCGCATCTTCTTCTCGATGTCGCGCGACGGCCTGCTGCCGCCGCTGTTCGCGAGGGTGCACCCGCGCTACCGCACCCCGCACATTCCGACCATCTGGACCGGGGCGTTCGTGGCGTTCTTCGCCGCCTTCGCTTCGCTCGACGAGATCATCGAGCTGACCAACATCGGGACGCTGTTCGCCTTCGTCCTGGTCTGCGTCGGCGTCATGATCCTGCGCCACCGGGACCCGGCGCGACCTCGCCCGTTCCGCATGCCGTGGGTGCCGCTCCTGCCGATCTGGCTCCTGATGATGTTCTTCCTGCCGGGGGTCCTGCTCGCGGCGGAGGACTGGGGGGCGCGGCTGGAGTATCTGATCCTCTTCGGCATCGCGGCGACGGGGACGGTCTTCTCGATCGCGGGGATCGCGGCGCTCCTGCGGCGCCGCCCGGCCGCGGAGATCGTCAAGACCGAGTGCTGCCTCGCCGGGATCGCCTCGTGCCTCTACCTGATGCGCGGCCTGCCGGCGCTCACCTGGTGGCGCTTCCTCGGCTGGCTGGCGATCGGGTTGTTCATCTACGCGCTGTACGGGGCGCGCCACAGCCGGCTGGCGGAGGGATCGGCAGCGCCCCTGGCGACGGGGATCAAGTGGCTCGGGATCGCCGTGCTGGTCGTCTCGGCCGCCCTCTGGTGGCGCCTGCCGCACCCGGCGTCGCTCATCGCCCCGATCGCACTGCTGTTCGCCTTCTCGGCCGTGGCACTCGCGCTCAACCGCCGCGCGGCGGCCTGACCGGGCGGTCTTTCAGCTCTTTCCGCCGGCGAAGCCGGGCCCCTTCAGAATCCGCCCCGGGAGCGCGCCCGTCGTCTTGCCGTTCTCGATGACCGGCCGGCCGTTGACCAGGACGTGGAGGATCCCCTCCGAGATCTGGTGCGGCGCCTCGAACGTGGCCCGGTCGATCACCTTCGCCGGATCGAAGACGGTCAGGTCGGCGAAGAACCCCTTGCGGACGAGTCCGCGCCCGGCGAGGCCGATGCGCTGCGCCGGCAGCGACGTCATGCGGCGGATCGCCTCCTCCAGCCGCAGCAGGTGCTCCTCGCGCACGTAGCGCCCGAGGACCCGCGGGAAGGACCCGTAGGCACGCGGGTGGGTCATCGACTCCGCCAGCTTGCCGTCGGGGCGGACGCCGGACGCGTCGCAGTCGAAGGAGATCCACGGCGCCGCCATCGCCTTGCGGACGTCCTCCTCCGACATCGAGAAGTAGACGGTGTCGATCGTCCCTCCCTCCTCGAGCAGCAGGTCGAACATCGCGTCGATGGCGTCGGTGTGGCGCAGGGCGGCGATCTCCGACAGGCGTTTCCCCTGCAGCGGACGGTTGGCCGGCGTCTTCACCCCGACGATCAGCAGCCCCTCCGGCCCACCGGAGGCGTCGAAGATCCGCTCGAACGCCTCGCCGGGGCTCTCCAGCAGCCGGCGCAGGCGGGTGCGCTCGTCCGGATCGGCGAGGCGCTTCAGAAGCGCCTGCAGTCCTCCCTCGGAGGCCTCCGGCGGCAACGAGGCGGCGAGGCCGGTCATCGCCGCGGGGTACGGGTAGATGTCGGCGGTCAGGTCCACGCCGCGCGCGCGGATCGACTCGATCCGCTCGAGGATCTCGGGCATGCGACCCCAGTTGCGTCGTCCGGCGGCCTTGAGGTGCCAGATCTCCACCGGGCAGCGGGCGCGCGCGCCGATGGTCGCCGCCTCCTCGATGGCGGTCAGGACCTCCGCCCCCTCGGTGCGCATGTGCGTGGCGTAGAAGCCGCCGTGGCGCGCCGCCACCTCCGCGAGCGCCACGAGCTCGTCGGTCTTGGCGAAGGCCCCGGGCGGGTAGATGAGGGAGGTGGAGAGCCCCCAGACCCCCTGCCGCATCGCCGCGGCGACCAGGTCCTTCATCTTCTGCAGCTCCGCCGGGGTCGGGTCGCGATGGGCCGCCTGCAGGACCGCCTCGCGCACCTGCGCCGCGCCGACGAGGTGCGCGAAGTTGATCGCCGTGCCGCGCTTCTCCACGGCATGGAAGTAGCCGGCGTGATCGCGCCAGTCGATGGCGATGCCGAGGTCGCGGACCTGGGCCTGGGCCTCGCCCCGGCTGTAGTCGCTCATCGGGCCGACCGAACCACCCTCGCCGGTCAGCTCGGTCGTGATCCCCTGGGTGATCTTGCTCAGGACGAACGGATCGACGAGCACGGTGTACTCGGACTGCCCCAGCATGTCGATGAAGCCGGGCGCGACCACGAGCCCGGTCACGTCGATCGTGCGGCGGGCGGATCCGGGGTCGATGCGGCCGACCGCGGCGATGCGATCCCCCTTCACGGCGACGTCCGCCTCGAACCAGGGATTGCCGGCGCCGTCCACCACGCGACCGCCGCGCAGGAGCAGGTCGTAGGCCGGCGCCGCGGCCGCCGCCGCGGCGGCATGGGGTGCCGGGCCCGGGAGGAGCGCGAGCGCCGCGGCGCAGGTGAGGACGAAGAGCCGGGAGGTCAGCGCAGGTCCTTTTCGGGGATGTCGGGCCCGGTGACCACGAGCACCGAGCGATCGGGGGTGAGATAGCGGCGGGCCGCGGCGTGTGCGGCGGGGCGATCGACACGCGCGATCAGGGCGGCGGCCCGGTCGGCGAAGTCGAACCCGAGCCCCTGGAACTCGGAGTCGGCGAGGAGGGCGGCCGCCCCCAGGTTCGTCTCGAAGCGGCGCGGGATGGCGGCGGAGAGCGCCTGTTTCGCGTCCTCCATCTCGCGCGGCAGGGGACCACGACGGATGTACTCCCGCACCGTCTTGCGCGTCAGCGCGATCGCCTTCTTCACCCCTTCGGGGGCGACGCCGGCCCGCACCACGATCGGCCCGGCGGTGAGGCCGCACCAGACGTACGACGAGGCGTGATACGCGAGCCCCGCCTCCTCGCGCACGCTCCGGCCGATCCGGCCCCCCATGCCGAAATCGCCGAGCACCGTGTTCATCACCATGACCGCCTGCAGCTCGGTGCCGAGCCGCTCGACCTCCGGCGTGAAGCCCCACGCGACGTCGGCCTGCGTCTTGCCTTCGATCGGCTTGCGGACGATGGAGGCGCGCTCCAGCGCCGGGGCGCGCGGGAGGCGCAGGCGGTCCGCGGCACCGGCCGCCGGCTTCGCGCCGCCGCGCCCGGACGCGCCCCAGGGCTCGAAGATGCGCCGGATCCTCTGGACCGCATCCTTCTCGTCGAAGTCGCCGGCCAGGCCGAGGACCGCGCCGTCCGGCCCGCAGCGCTCCTTGTGGAAGAGCGCGAGGCGGTCGCGGGTCAGCGACTCGACGCTGGCGCGCGTCCCGGGCAGGGGCTCGCGGTACGGGTGCCCGGCGGGGAAGAGGCCGGCGGAGAGCAGATCGTCCGCCTGCGCGGCGGTGTCCTGGTCGCGCTCTCCGATCTCGGTCACGATCCGCGCCCGCTCGCCGTCCACCTCCGCCGCGGGAAAGTCGGGGGCGCTCGCCAGCAGGTGCAGACGCTCGAGGGCGAACGGCAGGTGCCGCGACAGGCAGCGGATGGTCAGGTCGAGGCTGTCGAGCCGGGAGCGCGCATCCCAGGAGATCCCGAGCGCGTCGAACTCCTCCGCCAGACGGCTCCCCGGGATCCCGCCGGCGCCGCGATCGAGGATGCGGGCCGCGAGGTGGGCGGTCCCGGCGGCCCCCTGCGGATCGAAGGCCGACCCGGCCCGGAGCATCAGCCGCAGCGCGACCGAGCGCGTGGAGCGGTTCGGGCGGACGATCGCCACGAGGCCGTTCGCCAGGGCGTGACGGCGGGCCGCGACCAGGCTCATGGGCGCAGCCATCCGACCGTCCGGTGCCGCTCGTCGAGCCGCGCCGCGGCCAGGCGCGCCGCCGCGGCCGCGGTGACCGCCGCCACGCGGCGGGGCAGGTCGAGCCACAGGGCGTGCCCGCCGATCGTCTCGAAGAACCCGAGCTGGTGCGCGACGTCGGTGACGCTCTCCCCCTCGAGCGCGTGCCGGGCGAGGAACTGCTCCTTGGCGCGGCCCAGGTCCTCCGCGGTGAAGCGCCCCTGCGCCACCGCCTCGATCTCCGCGAGCGCGGCCGCCTCCAGCCGCGCGAGATCCACCCCTTCGCGCGCCGTCGCCTGCACCGTGTAGAGGTAGGGATGCCGGGTCGGAATCGTCTGGGTGCCGAACTCCGCCGCGAGCCCGGTGTCGATGAGGGCGCGGTACAGGCGGGACGCCTTGCTCGGCGGCCGTCCCGCCCCGGACCAGGCGTTGACGCTCGGGCCTCCGGCGAGCAGGCCGTCCACCACGAGCAGCGCCGCGAAGTCGGCGTCGGCCGCCGCCGGGGCGGGCCAGGCGATGTGCAGGTACGACGCGCCGGACGGGCGGCGGACGCTGACGCGCCGCTCACCGGACTGATCCGGCTCGAGGGTGCGCACCGGCGGCACGTCCGGGCCGCGCTTGAGCCGCCCGAAGTGCCGACGCACGAGCGCGAGCGCCCGCGCCGGCTGAAAGTCACCGGTCGCGACCAGAATGGCGTTGTTCGGCACGTAGTACGTGCGGTAGTGCCGGTACAGGTCCTCGCGGGTGGTGGCGCGCAGGTCGGACAGGTACCCGATGGTCGGCCAACGGTACGGGTGCGCCTGCAGCGCCGTGCCGGACACCTCGCGCTCGAGGAAGGTGCGCGGGTCGTTCTCGCCCCCCTGCAGCTCGGAGATCACGACGGTGCGCTCGCGCTCCACCTCCTTCGCCTCGTACAGGCACTCGGTCATGCGCGAGGCCTCGATGCGCAGCATCTCCTCGAGGGCGGTGGCCTGCACCGTCTCGAAGTAGGTGGTGACGTCGAGCCACGTGTAGCCGTTCCACAGCCCGCCGGCCAGCTCGACGCGCCGGGTGATCTCGTCCCGGCCGTAGCGGCGGGTCCCCTTGAAGTTCATGTGCTCCGCCCAGTGCGAGATGCCGGTCACGCCGGGGCGCTCGTCCTTCGAGCCGACCCGGTACCAGCACCAGACGGACACGAGCCCGGTGCGCGGCATCGGGTGCAGGAGCACCCGGAGGCCGTTGGCCAGCGTGGCGGCGCGGGGGCGCACGCTCACGTCCGGGCCCCCGCGAGGGCGGCCGCGTGCGAGCGGCGGCGCCGGTCCAGGGCGACCGTCTGGGCCGCGAGCAGGAGATACGTCGCGCCGCCGGCCCACAGCGGCGCGCGCAGGCTCGCGGCGCTCAGGACGCCGGTCATGGTCGGGCCCAGCGAGGCCCCCAGCATGGCGGTGCTGGAGAGCAGCGCGTACGTCGAGGCGCGCACGGTGTCCGGGATGTGGTCGCCGGCGATGGTGTAGGCGAGCGTCGGGGCCCCGCCGACCGCGAGCCCGAGCAGGATGCGCGCCGCGGTGAAGCCGACCACGTCATGCGCGAGCGCCATCGCGATGATGAGCGCCGCCCCGGCCAGCAGGCTGACCAGGAGGAGCCGCGTGGCGTGCGCCCGGCGACCGGCGATGCGCCCGAACACGTACGCGGACGCGGACGCCGCGAACGCCCCGCCCGACATGACGATCCCGGTCGTTGCCTCGAGCGAGCGGATATGCATCCCCGGCGCCGCGACGCAAAGAGGCACGATGAGGAACAGGGCGCGGTCGACCATGTTCACGAGGAACAGGAGCGGCAGCAGGGGGAGCAGCAGCGGCAGACGGAGGATCGCCGCGAACGACGGCTTGGCGGCGCGCGCCCCGCGCAGCCGGCGCGGCAGGATGGCCCGCCAGCCCTCGGACACCGGCCCGGCCTGCGTCACGACCATCGGCGACTCGCCCGCCTCGGAGGCCGGGATGTCGCGGTACAGCAGGAGGACGAACAGAAAGGCGAGCGTGCACAGCGTGCAGGTGACGAGGTACGTGTTGCGGATGCCGATCCCGGCCGCCAGCAGGCCTCCGACGAACGGGCCGATGGCGGTGCTCATGATCTGCGTCGCCTGCAGCGTGCCGACGGCGTGTCCGATGCGCTCGCGCGGGCAGCCGTGCGTCACCAGGGCCACCGACATCGTGCCGAATCCGGAGAAGAGCCCGAGCATGATCCGCAGCGCCAGCACGTGCCAGACGGTGCGCGTGAAGAACATCAGCCCCCAGTGCACCGCAATGGTGAAGAGCACCCGCTGCACCATCACCTTCATGCCGAGGTGATCGGCCAGCCGCCCCCAGAAGGGACCCAGAAGCGCCGCGAGGAAAGGGCTCACGGTCAGGAGGAACCCCGACCACAGCGCGATGCGCGCCTCGCCGTGCACCCCGATCGACTCGATGTAGAAGGGGAGGAACGGTGTGACCAGCGTGAATCCCAGGAAGATCATCGCCGCGGCGATGTTGACCGCCAGCTGGTTGCGCTTCCATGTCTCGCGCGGCAGCCCCCCCCAGGACATAGGGGCGTATGGTATGCCACCGACCCCGGTCCGTCTAGAATGCGCGGCGTGAATGATCGCCCGAATGACGCCGCACCCGCGCCGAAAGGCTGGCACGGCGAGCGTCCGCTCGTCGAGGTGCGCCGCGGGGACCTCGTGGAGTCGGTGCACGCGGGGGGGATCGCCGTCGCCGCCGCCTCGGGAAGGGTCCTCCTCGCCCACGGCGACCCGTCCGGGGTCGCCTTCCTGCGCTCCGCCGCCAAGCCGGCGCAGGTCCTGCCGCTCATCGCGGCGGGCGGCGTGGAACGTTTCCGCCTCACCGAGGCGGAGATCGCGGTGATGATTGGCTCGCACGGCGGCGAGCCGATGCACGTCGAGGCGGTCCGCTCCATCCTCGAAAAGCTCGGGCTGCCGGACAGCGCCCTGCAGTGCGGCGCGCACGCACCGTTTCACCGTCCCTCCGCGCAGTTCCTGCGCGAGGCGGGGCGGCGTCCCACCGCGCTGCACAACAACTGCTCGGGGAAGCACGCCGGGATGCTGGCGCTGTCGCTCCTCCTCGGGGCGCCGCACGAGCGCTATCTCGAGGAGTCGCACCCGGCGCAGGAGCGCATCCGGCGGGCCGTCGGCGCGCTCGCCGGCGTCGCCCCCGAGGGGATCCCTACCGCCATCGACGGCTGCTCCGCCCCGACCTTCGCCGTGCCGCTGGCCTCCGCCGCCACGCTCTACGCCCGTCTTCTCGAGCCGGCCGGCCTCCCGCCGGACCTGGCCGCGGCGGCCGGGCGGGCGGTCGACGCGATGCGCCGGCATCCGGAGATGGTGGCGGGGACCGACCGCCTGTGCACCGACCTGATGCGGGCGGGGTCCGGAGGGCTGATCGCCAAGATTGGCGCCGAGGGGTTCTACGGCTTCGGCTGGTCGCACGAAGGGGCGGGGCGCGGCGCCGCCCTCAAGATCGCGGACGGCGACGGGGACCGGGCGCGCCCGGCCGCCGCGCTGGCGCTGCTGCGGGCCCAGGGAGTGCTCCCGCCGGCCGCGGCCGAGGCGCTCGCCGACCACCATGCGCCCCCCTTGAGGAACCATCGCGGTCTTCTGGTGGGGCGGCTCAACGTCGTCATGGATTTGCGGCCGGTTCCCTGAGGGAAAAACCGGGCCGATCCGCCTGAAGGCCGCGGATCCGCATGCTATACTTTTGCGCCTTTCGTCCCGTGTCCGGGCCGCGACGGCCCGCTCCGTGGCGGGCCCACTGTCCTGTGCGATCTCCTCGACACACCACGCGCCTTCTGATCCTCGGCCTGCTGATCCTCGCGGCCACGGGCTCCCTGCCGATCCGGGCGCAGAAGATGCCGCAGAGCCCGGTGCGCGAGGGGCGCAAGACCGGAGACCTGGCGTTCGACTTCACCCTCAAGGATCTGGACGGCAAGCCGCACCGCCTCAAGGACCTGCGCGGCCGCGTCGTGCACCTGGTGTTCTGGGCCACTTGGTGCATGCCGTGCCTCGAGGAGGTCCCCGATCTGAAGCAGGCGTACGACCGCTACCACAGCCAGGGCTTCGAGATCCTCGGCGTCGTCGTGCCGATGAGTCAGACGCCCGAGGGGGTGCGTGCCTTCGCCGAGAAGCAGGCGATGCGCTACCCGATCCTGTGGGACGCTGAGATGGGACTGATGAGCCGCTACAACGTCGACTCCATCCCGCGCAACTTCGTCATCGATCGCGACGGGATCATCCGGTACGCGGGAGTGGCCCTGCCGGAGCGCTACGGGGAGCTGATCGAGCGCTCCCTGAAGGCGCCCGCGGCTTCCGCCCCGGCCCATTGAACCGGCGCGAGCAGGCCATCCTCATCGGCGTGGGCCGGAAGCCGCAGGATCGGCGGGTCCTGGACGAGCACCTCGACGAGCTGGAGCGCCTGTCGGAGACCGCCGGGGCGCGCGTCGCCGGGCGACTCATCCAGGATCGCGGCCCGGTCTCGCCGCCGACCCTCCTGCGCAGCGGCAAGGTGCAGGAGCTGAAGCGCCTGTGCGAAGAGACCGGGGCGCGCCTGGTGATCTCCGACGACGACCTCTCCCCGGCGCAGGTGCGTAACCTCGAGAAGGAGGTCGAGGCGACGGTCCTCGACCGCTCCGGCCTCATCCTCGACATCTTCGCCCGCCGGGCCCGCTCGCGCGAGGCGCGCACGCAGGTGGAGCTGGCGCAATTGCGCTACCTGCTGCCGCGGCTGACGCGGCAATGGACCCACCTGGAGCGCCAGGCCGGAGGCATCGGGCAGCGCGGCGTCGGCGAGACGCAGCTCGAGACCGACCGGCGCCTGATCCGCAAGCGCGTGGCGCGGCTCGAGGGGGAGCTGAAGCACATCGAGAGCGAGCGGCGCGAGCGGCGCAAGCGGCGCAGCGGGGTGCCGAAGGTCGCCCTTGTCGGCTACACCAATGCCGGCAAGTCCACCATCCTCAACCTCCTGACCGGCGCGGGGACCTTCGTGGAGGACCGGCTGTTCGCCACCCTCGACCCGCTGGTGCGGCGCGTCGAGCGGCCGGGGACGGCGCCGTTCCTCGTCATCGACACGGTCGGGTTCATCCGCAAGCTGCCGCACCACCTCGTCGCCTCCTTCCGCAGTACGCTCGAAGAGGCGGCCGACGCCGAGCTGCTGCTGCACGTCGCCGACGCCTCGTCGCCGGCGCTGGCGGATCACCTGAAGGCGACCCGCGAGACGCTCGAGGGGCTCGAGCTGGCGGACCGGCCGGCCCTGCTGGTGCTCAACAAGCGGGACCAGGTGCCGGCCCCGGTGCTCGAGCGGCTGCTCGGCGACCATCCGGGCGCGCTGGCGGTGTCGGCCCTCGCGCCGGCGGATGGCGAGGTGCTGCGCCGCTCCATCGAGCGGGCGCTGCGCGCCGCGATGACGCCGGCGCCGGCGGAGGAGGCGCGCCGGGCGGCGCGCCGGGGTCCATGAGCGCGGCGCGACGGGGGGGCGCGGGCGGCCGGAGGCTCAAGGTCGGCGTCGTCTTCGGCGGGCGATCGGTCGAGCACGATGTGTCGCTCGTGTCGGCGCGCGCCATCATGGACGCCCTCGACCGGCGCCGCTACCAGGTCGTCCCGATCCCGGTCGGACGCGACGGCCGCTGGCCGGCGCGGCAGATCGAGGGGCTGCTCGGCCGCCGGGCGGGGCTCGACGTGGTCGTGCCGATGATCCACGGCACCGACGGCGAGGACGGCTCGCTGCAGGGGCTCCTGACCCTCGCCGGCGTGCCGTTCGTCGGATCGGCGGTCCTCGGGTCGGCGGTGGGGATGGACAAGGCGATCATGAAATCGCTTTTTATGGACGCCGGGCTCCCCACGGTGCGCCACCGGGTCTTCGCGCGGGCGGAGTTCGACGCCGATCCCGGCGGCATCGCGGCGCTGGCCGAGCGCCACTGCGGCCTGCCCCTCTTCGTCAAGCCGGCCAACGGCGGCTCGAGCGTCGGCGTCAGCAAGGTGCGGGACCGGGACGGGCTGGAGCCGGCGCTGCGCCTGGCCTTCCGCTACGACCGCAAGGCGATCGCCGAGCGCGCCGTCGATGCGCGCGAGATCGAGTGCAGCGTCCTCGGCAACGACGCTCCCGAGGCGTCGGTGCTCGGCGAGATCGTCCCGGCGGGGGAGTTCTACGACTACGTGTCCAAGTACCAGGACACGGGGTCGCGCCTGCTCATCCCGGCGCCGCTCGCGCCGGCGCAGACGGCGCTGGGTCGCGATCTCGCGGTGCGCGCCTTCCAGGCGCTCGATCTCTCCGGGATGGCGCGCGTGGACCTGTTCCTCGACCGCGCCACCGGCGCCTTCTTCGTGAACGAGGTGAACACGCTTCCCGGGTTCACGCCCATCAGCATGTACCCGAAGCTCTGGGAGGCGAGCGGCCTGTCGTTCCCGCGGCTCGTGGACCGTCTGGTGCGCCTGGCGTTCGAGCGCCACCGCCAGCGGGAAGGCCTGGTGACCGAGTATCGTCCGGGATCCCGGGGCGATGCCCGTCCGGGGCCGCGGCGGGAGGGCCGGAAACCGGTCAAGGCCGCGCCCCGCGCCGGGAAGCGGGCCGCCGCGGCGGGGGAGCGGAAGCGACTCCGGGCTTGACAGTCCGGGGGGCGCATCCTAATTATTTCCCTGTGCGGCCGGCCTCCGCCGGGCGCGCGAGGCCGATTGGAGATGCTGGAAAGCAACGTCCTGGTCCTGAATCGCCTGTTCCAGGCGATCCAGGTGACCACGGTGAAAAAGGCTTTCTGCCTGCTGTACAAGGGGCACGTCCGCGCCGTCAATCCCGACTACAGCACCTGCGACTGGGAGGATTGGGTGGACGTCCCGCCGCAGCCCCAGGACGATGTCATCGTCACACCGACGGTGCGCATTCGCGTGCCGCGCGTCGTGCTGCTGATCGACTTCGAGGGGGTGCCGCGGCACGAGGTGCGCTTCACCCGGAAGAACATCTTCTACCGCGACCGCAACCGCTGTCAGTACTGCGGCCACCGCTTCGCGACCCGCGACCTGAACCTGGATCACGTCGTGCCGCTGTCGCGCGGCGGCAAGTCGACGTGGGAGAACGTCGTCTGCTGCTGCATCCCGTGCAACTCGCGCAAGGGAGGCCGCACGCCGGATGAGGCCCACATGCGTCTCATCCACTCGCCCGCGCGCCCGCGCTGGCACCCGCTCGTGCGGCTCTCCCTCACCTCCGGCCAGTACGAGGCCTGGAGGAACTTCCTCGACGCCGTGTACTGGAACATCGAGCTGAAGGAAGGGTGAGCCCCTCCCGGCAGCCCGGCCGGATCGACTTCGGACTCGGCGGAGCGATCACCCCTGCGGTCAAGGGGCTGATCATCGCGAACGTCTCCGTGTACGCGCTGCAGATCATCACGCAGCGCTTCGGCGGCGGCGGGGTCGAGTCCCTCTTCGCACTCACCCCCCACCTCATGTGGGAGAAGAAGTGGCTGTGGCAGCTGGCCACCTACATGTTCCTGCACGCCCCAGGGTGGCTGTTCCACCTGATCATCAACATGCTCATGCTGTGGATGTTCGGGACCGAGGTGGAGCGGGCATGGGGGACGCGCCGCTTCCTGCAGTACTACTTCACATGTGGCATCGGCGCGGCGCTCGTCACCTGCGCGGCCTTCTGGAGGGATACGACCTACGGGGCCAGCGGCGCGGTGTTCGGCGTGATGCTCGCGTACGCCATGACCTTCCCGGACCGCATCATCTATTTCTGGTTCATCTTCCCGATGCGGGCGCTGAGCTTCGTCCTGCTGTGCGCCGGCATCGAGGTGGTGTCGCTGCTCAACCTGCCGGACGGAGTGGCCCACACCGCCCACCTCGGCGGAATGCTGTTCGGCTGGCTGTTCATGAAGCGTGCCTGGCGGGTCGGGGCGCTCTTCAGCGAGCTAAGGTGGCGCTGGCGCCGGCGGCGGCTGCGCGTCGTCGATCGCGATCGCCGCAACTACCCCTTCCACTGAGGGCGGCTCGGTCCGGCGCGGACTTCAGGCGATGCGCTAGGGCGAGCAAGAGGCCAGCAGGAAGTACTGGCCGGCGGCCTCGGCGGTGACTCCCGGCTCCAGGCTTGCGGTCTTGCGGCTCACCAGGCGACCGGCGCCGTCCACCTCCAGGACCGTGAGGCTGTCGGTGGCGCCGAACGTGACGATCTGCCGGTCGCAGGTCGGCTGCGAGGAGACGACCAGGGTGACCCCGATGCCGCCCACGCCCCCGGTGGTCACCGGCGCGTCGGTTCCGCCCTCCAGAATCGGCGGCGCGGTGCCGGGTCCGCCCCCGCTCGGCGGGAGCTTCGGCTGGACGCATCGGACGTCGCCGGAACCGATGTCGCAGTTGAAGAGGATGACCGGCGTGTCCATGCCCCCCTCGATCCCGGGGATGGAGCCGGGGCGGATGCCGCCGACACCCACGGCCGTCGCGCTGCCCATGCTCATCGGGAGCGGGGAGGGGACGCCCAGGAGCCGCCCCGCCGAAAGCTCCAGGGGGGCGTAGAGCACCTGGCCGATCTCGTTGCGCCAGAAGAGCCACGAGCCGGAGGAGGTGATCCCGACGGCCGGATCGCGATCCGTCCCGAGCCCGAAGGTCAGGTCGTGCGCATGACCCCAGCCGGACCCATTCAGCCGCGCCCACGCGATCTTCGCGGTGAACCCGTCGCTGCGGCTCCAGATCTTCACCGTCGCGCCGGTCCCCGGATCGGTCACGACGATCGGCAGGACCTCCGCGGACGGAGTGACGTGAGAGGCCCGGTGCGCCGCCGACCGTCCCCGGTCGGCGGCCGAGGCACGGTCTGAGGCGACCAGCAGCAACGCCGCCAGGGCAACCAGCCACCGCGACTGCACGATCCCCACCCCTCGTCCGTTGCGCATGGTTACACCGGGTTCTTCAGGTTGATGATGTTGCTGACGTCGAAGGTCCGCAGGAACTCCTTCAGCACCGGGAGGTGCGGGTAGTATTCCTGCAGGCGGTCGAAGTACTTGTCGCTCTTGACGTCGTCTCCCATGAGCAGATACGTCTCGCCCAGGAGGTAGTAGCAGTTCTTCTGAATGTCCTTGTACTCGTTCTTGAGCGCCAGATCGAGCGCCTTCTCGCCGTGCTCGGCCGCCCGCGAGTACTCCTTGATCTGCATGTAGGCGAAGCAGAGGTCCTGGTAGCACTCGCCGACGCAGCGGCTGTTGCCGTTGGTGATGGCGATCTGCAGCGCCTCGAGGATGATGGCGATCCCCTGGCGGTAGCGCTTCTTCAGCAGCAGGCAGTAGCCGAGGTTCTCCTTGATGTAATCCACCGGGTAGGAGGTCCCGAGCCCCGCCTTCTCCCCGAGCGTCAGCGCGTAGCGGTACTCCGTCACCGCGTCGTCGAGGTAGCTCATGTTCATGTAGATGTTGGCGATCAGGTTGTGGCAGGTCGCCTTCCAGGAGGGGTTGTCGAGCCCCTCGCAGGCCCGCAGCGCCTTCCGCGCGTACAGCAGCGCCCGCTCGTGGCGGCCCTGCCGGCGCAGCGCGCTGGCGAGGTTGGACGAGGTGACGAACACCGTCTGCGGATCGCGCGTGCGCAGCAGGATCTCGCGCAGCCCCTTCTCCGCCTCCTTGATGTCGCCGGCGGCGAGACGGGCCGTGCTCAGGTTGCAAAGCGCCTTGACCAGCAATGCTGAGTCGTCGAGGTCTTTCGCCAGGCGGACGGCCTGCTCGAAGTTGTCGATGGCGCGCCGGAAGTCCCCGTGACGGACGAACAGGTTGCCTTCCGCCGTCAAATCCGAGTAGCTGGCGATTGGGTCGGACTGCATGCCCGCTCCCTTCAGTTGCTCTTGCGGTTCAGGCGATCTTCGAACTGCGACTTGAACTGGATGAACTCCAGGACTTCCTCCTGGCTCCGGGGGCTGAGGCGGTGGAACTGGCGCAGCACCTCCGCGTCGCGATCACGCAGCGCGCCGGGGAGATCCTCGTGGAAGAACTCCGCGATGTTCATCTCGAACACCGACAGGATACGGAACAGGGTCTCGAGGGAGACCTTGTACTCGCCGTTCTCCATGCGGCACAGGTCGGACTGCTGGATGCCGATGCGCGCGGCGAGATCGGCCTGCGTCAGATCACGATCTTTACGGAGTGCGCGGATTCTGGACCCGACGAGGAGAGACTGCTTCTTGAATTTTGCCGTCATCATGCGTATTCCATCCACGGGATAACCCCGAAAGCCTTGATAGCAAACACCTTCGACCGGATGTAGTAATAACAAAAAACCCTTGACAGTGTTGTTGCCGGACCATATACTGACGTCGTCAGCTCGCACACAAAAACAATTCGCCGCGTCAAAATGTCGATGAACCAGGCGAGTATTACGGACAACGGCTCCCATCCTCTCCGTACGCTCATCGGATGGCGCCCTCCTGTGTCCGACCGTTCACCGGTTGAAGGTCTTGCCCTGCTTGTCGCCGGATGGGACGAGAACCACTCCAAAAAATTGACGGGAATGTATTGCGATTATGAAATAAAGTCAAGGGAAAAAAGGGGGATAGCCGCTTCCGGCCGGAGCCGGAACGCGTAGGAGGTCTTAGCCCGATGCCGAAAGGGTCGACCGACCGCAGTTCCTGTATCTCACGCTACCTGCATGAGATCAGCGAGTTCCCGCTCCTGACCAAGGAAGAGGAACACGCGATCGCCCGGCAGATGACCCGCGATGGCACCCGCGACCACACGTACCACGACCTGGTCAAGTCGAACCTCAGCTTCGTCGTCAAAATCGCCAGTGAATACAAGAACATGGGGATGCCCTTCGAGGACCTGCTGAACGAAGGGAACATCGGCCTCATCGAGGCGGCGCACCACTTCGACCCGACCCGTGGGACCAAGTTCATCACCTATGCAATCTGGTGGATCCGCAAGTCGATCCTGAAGTCCCTGTCGCAGCATTCCGCCATGGTGCGGATCCCCAACTACCAGCTCAAAAAGGTCCGCAACGTGCGCAACACCGGCCGCATGCTGTCGCGCGAGCTGGGCCGCGAGGCGGACCGCGAGGAGATCTCCAAGGAGCTGCGCGTCACCATCGCCAAGATCGACGAGATCCTGCAGATGAAGATGCGGGAGATGTCCCTCGACGACAAGGTCGGGAAGGACAAGGACACGCCGATCTCCGACTACCTCGTCGACGGGCGTTCGGTGAATCCCGAGGACGAGCTGATCAAGCACGAGAACCAGGGGCTCATCCGCCTGGCGCTCCGCAACCTCTCGGACCAGGAGCAGACGGTCATCATCAACCGCTTCGGGCTCGAGGGGGGTCGCATCTTCACCCTGAAGGAGATCGGCGAGAAGCTCGGCGTGTCGCGCGAGCGCGTCCGCCAGATCGAGAGCCAGGCGAAGAAACGCCTCCGCAAGGTCATCGCCCGGCACTCGCGCCACGACAACGGCAACGGCCAGACCACCGGCCGCGCCGCCCACGGCGGCCGGCGGCGGCACACGGCCCAGGCGGCCCGCGTCACGCCGCACGGGACCCTCAGCCACTAGCTCCTTCGGCACCCGCAAGAACCTCGCGCCGTCCCGGTTTCCGCCGGGACGGCGCGTTTTTGTTGGGCCCGGCTCCGCGTGCTATCCTGCGCGCCTCGAGGCGCCGATCCGGCGCCGGCGGAGCGTCATGCGACTCACGCGGGACCAGGTCGAGATCCTCGCGCAGCACATCGTCCGGGGGCTGCTCCGCGAGGAGCACATCGCCGTCGACGCGCCCGAGCCGATCATCGACGCCGTCGCCCAGGTCCTCACCGCCGACCTCGCCGCCGAGGACCAGCTCAACGAGGAAGTGCGCGAGTTGCTCAAGAACTACGCGGACGACATCTCCCGTGGATCGCTGAACTACCAGGAGCTGTTCCGCAAGGTCAAAGCGAAGCTGGTGCGCGAGCGGAAGATGGTGATCTGATGCGCCTCTCCCACGAGCGCTGCGTCCACCTCTCGCACCAGGTGATCAACCTGTTCGAGGACGACGACCGCGTCGAGTTCCTCAGCGACCTGAACGACATCCGCGTCAAGATCGTGCAGATCCTCGAGGGGGAGATGGTGCGCCAGGAGGAGATGGAGGAGGCGATCCGCAAGAAGATCCTGACGCAGCGCCGCGACATCCCGGAGGGGAGCGCCGAGTACGAGATCCTGTTCCGCAAGTACTATGAAGACGAGATGAAGAAGGTGCGCCGCGTCCGCGAATAACCCGCCCGCGCCGGCCCCCTCCCGGCCCCTCGTCGTCGGCACCGCCGGCCACATCGACCACGGCAAGAGCCAGCTCGTCCGCGCCCTCACCGGCATCGACCCCGACCGCCTGAAGGAGGAGCGCGAGCGCGGCATCACCATCGATCTCGGCTTCGCCCACCTGCTGCTGCCGGACCACACCCTCGTCGGATTCGTGGACGTCCCGGGGCACGAGCGCTTCGTGCGCAACATGCTGGCGGGGGTGGGCGGCCTCGACCTGGTGATGCTCGTGGTGGCCGCCGACGAGTCGATCAAACCGCAGACGCGCGAGCATTTCGACATCTGCCGCCTCCTGAGGATCCCGCGGGGCCTCGTGGTGCTGACCAAGGCGGATCTCGTCGAGCCGGACCTGCTCGAGGTGGTGCGGGACGAGGTGCGCGCCTTCGTCGCCGGGTCGTTCCTCGAGGGGGCGCCGATCCTGGCGGTGAGCGCCCGTACCGGCGAAGGGCTCGACGTCCTGCGCCGGGCGCTGTCGGACGCGGCGCGCGCCATCCCGCAGCGCGACGCCGCGGGGCTGGCGCGCCTGCCGATCGACCGCGCCTTCAACATGAAGGGGTTCGGCGCGGTCGTGACCGGGACGCTTTTGGCCGGGACGCTCGCCGAGGGGCAGGAGGTCGAGATCGTGCCGGAGCGGCGCGCCGCCCGTGTGCGCGGCCTCCAGGTGCACGGGCGGCCGACGCGGCGGGCGGCGGGCGGCCAGCGCCTCGCCGTCAATCTCCAGTCGATCGAGGTCGCGGCGCTCGAGCGCGGCCAGACACTGACCGAGCGCGGCGTCCTCGAGCCGACCCGGGTCCTCGACGTGGCGCTCGAGCACCTCCCCGGCGGGACACCGCTCAAGGACCAGGGGCGCCTGTCGCTCCACCTGCACACGGCGGAGGTCCCGTGCCGCGTGCGGCTCATGGAGGGAGCCGTCCTCGCGCCCGGCGCGCGTGCCTACGCGCAGCTGCGCTGCGCCCGGCCGGTGACGGCGATCCTCGGCGACCGGTTCATCCTGAGGCGCCCCTCGCCGGCGCTGACGATCGCCGGGGGGACGGTGCTCCACAACGGCCCGCGCGCCGGGCGCCTGCGCCCGGCCGATCGGCGGCTCCGCTGCCAAAGGCTCGACGACCCCTCGCCGCTCACCCCCCTCCTGGCCCTGGTGGAGGACGCCGGCGATGCCGGCGCGGATGCCGTGGCGCTCCGCAGCCGCACCGGGCTCGACCCGGCCACCATCGCCTCCCGGCTGGAGTCGAAGGAGGGGGCTGCGGCGACCATGGTCGTGGCCGCGAATCCGCGCCGCTACGTCGGCCGCGCCGCCGTCGAGCGTCTGTCGCGCGCCGTCCTCGACGCCGCGAAGGATTTCCACAAGCGCGAGCCCCTGCGCGACGGGCTGGCGCGCGAGGAGGTGCGGACGCGTCTCTTCCGGCGCAGCCACGACGACGTCTTCCGGGCGGTGATCGCCGACCTGGTGCGCCGGGGGCTCCTGCGCACCGATAAGGATCGGATCGCGCTCGCGACCCACCAGGTGGCCCTCGCCCCCGCCGAGGCCGCCCTCCTCGAAAGGCTCGAGCAGTCCTACCGCGCGGGGGGGGCGAACCCACCCGAGAAGGAGGAGGCGGCCAAGACCCTCGGCGCCGATCCGCGCACCGCCGACCGGCTGATCCACCTGCTCCTTTCGCGCGGCCGCCTCGTGCGCATCCCGGACGGCAAGATCTTCCACGCCGACGCCATCCAGGCGCTCAAGGAGCGGCTGTGGGAGCGGCGGACGAAGGGGGAGTCGATCGACATCGGCGAGTTCAAGGACCTGAGCGGAACCAGCCGCAAGAACGCCATTCCGCTGCTCGAGTACTTCGACCAGACCCAGTTGACCCGCCGGCAGGGGAACCTGCGCGTGATCCTGCCGCCGCCCGCCCCTCCGCAGGCATCGCCGGCCCCCGAGGCCGGGAAGCCGCGCGGCGATTGACACCCCCGGGGGGGTCGTCTAGGATTCCTCCGAGGTGACCTCATGGGTTCGATCGGCATTACCGAACTGGTCCTGATCTTCGTCATCATCCTGCTGATCTTCGGGGGGAAGAAGATCCCCGAGCTGGCGAAGGGACTCGGTGAGGGCATCCGCTCTTTCCGCGACTCCGTCAGCGGGCACAGCACGGAAGAGAAGAAGGACAAGACCTCCTAGCCCAGCCCTCCCGTCGCCGCGGGCGCGCGGAGATCACTCGTCGCCATGCCGTCGCGCAGCGCGCCTGCCGCCGCCCCACCGATCCTGGAAGAGATCGCCTTCCAGAAGGCGACCGTCGCCCGGCTCCGCAAGGAGATCGGCGACGTCGATCGCACCAGCAAGCGCGGTTACATCCGCGAGTTCCACGCGAGCATCGGCCGCTTCTCGGCGCCGGCCTCGTGGGACGACCTGGTCATCGCCTGCTACCGCGCCGACCTCGTGTACATCGGCGACTACCACGCCCTGCCGAGCGCCCAGGAGACCGCGGCGCGTCTGCTGCAGGCGATCGCCGAGCGGTCGCGGGCGGTCGTGCTCGGGGTCGAGATGGTGTACGGCCGGCACCAGCGCGTCCTCGACCGTTACATGGCGGGCGACCTCGACGAGACGGCGTTCCTGCGCGCCATCCGCTACGACACCGACTGGGGGTACGACTGGCCGTCGTTCCGGAAGATCTATGACGTGGCGCGCCAGCAGGGGATCCCGGTCATCGGGCTCGACTGCCCGCCGCGCACCGGCTTCCGCCACATCCGCCGGCGCGACCGCTATGCCGCCGACCGCGTCGCCGCGATGATCGCCGCCGAGCCGGACGCCCGCGCCGTCGTCCTGTTCGGCGAGTCGCACCTCGCCCCATCGCACCTGCCGCGCCACGTGACCGCCCTGCTCAAGCGCCAGGGGATCGAGAAGCGGGCGGTGACGGTGGTGCAGAACCTCGAGGAGATCTACTGGCAGATGTCCGAGGCCGGGCATCCACAGTCGGAGGTGGCGCGCCTGGGGGAGGACGCGTACTGCCACTTCAACGCGGGGCCGATCGCCAAGTACGAGGCGTACCGCCGCACCATCGAGCTGTGGAAAGCGGAGGAGGGGGAGGAGGGCGACCCCGTGGACCTCACCTCCACGGTGCACGGCATCATCGAGATGATCCTGCGCTTCCTGAAGATCGACCCGTACCGGCGCCGCCTCAAGGTCCCCGGGCGCGGGCGCGACCTCATCACCGATCTCTATCCCGACATTCATTCCGGCCTCGAGCCCGACGAGGTGCGCATCCTGTTCAAGGGCGCCCGCCTGCCGGAGGAGGACGCGGCGGAGGTGCTCGACCACCTCGCCCGCAGCGGCTCCTGCTACGTGCCGCGGCTCAACGCCATCTTCCTCGGCGAGTTCTCGCTGCAGCACGCCGGCGAGGAGGCGGCCCACTACATCAACCAGCTCCTGAAGGGGGAGATCTACGAGGCGATGCCGCGCGCCCTGCCGCAGCACGATCTGTTCTACGGCGCGGTGCTCGAGGAGGCGCTCGGGTTCTTCGGGTCGAAGATCGTCGATCCGTCCCGCAATCACTTCTTCGAGACCGAGTTCTACCAGTACTACCGCAAGGACAAGGAGACGATCGAGGCGAACACCCGGTACACGTTCGAGGAGTTCAACGAGATCATCGAGTTCGTATTGCTGCACAAGAAGTTCGAGCACTCCTACGAGCAGTACGGCGAGGTGCCCGAGCCGATCCTCGCCGGCATCCGCGCCGACCCGTTGCGCGTCAACGTGCTGGTGCACGAGCTGGGGTATTTCCTCGGGCAGCAGCTTTACGACGGCTACCGCATGGGGCTGGTCGATCGGGAGGACATGCTGGCGCTGTTCCGGGCGTCGTTCCGGCGCAGCGGGAGCGCCCTGTCCGCCTACCTCGACCTGTCGCGCAAGGTGGCG
>Ga0111538_10001712_pt1 | contig 30869 bp, 24 predicted proteins | sample SoiMethybrSBSTD1_FD_79669 | JGI IMG/M metagenome (GOLD analysis project Ga0111538, IMG submission 79669) | Bulk soil microbial communities from a Populus tree surrounding site in Tennessee, USA - Soil MetaG P. TD hybrid SBSTD1 (version 2)... | ecosystem: Environmental > Terrestrial > Soil >... | reverse complement strand
GTGAACGTGTGCGACGTCACCGCGCCAATCGAGTTCCCATCCACCAAGACATCCGCCACGTGGTAGCCGGTATCCGGCGTGATGGTGAAGGTCTGATCCTCACCTTCATTCACAATCACCGCGCCGCTTGGCGAAATCCCACCGTTCGCACCGGCACTCGCCGTGATCGTGAACGTCTGGGCCGCAGCGATCCCCGCGGTAGAAAGAAGAGAAACGACGAGGAACAGCAGGCGCGCTGCGAAAGAACGAGCGGAAATGAGAACTCTCCGGGGCAAAGGGATTCTCATCAGTCGTGTGTGGAACGGCTTGCCCGCGTGTTGGGGGGACAAACACGGGACGACCGGCAATACATTACCAGAGCGCAGGGTTGAAATCCTAGTCCGTTGGGAGGGCCAGCCCGGCGAAAAGCCGCCGGCGAAGGGCTCCGAATGTGTTCAGTCGCGCAACTCGCCGAGCTGCATCAGGGTATCGAGCACGTCGGCGGCCTGCCCGCCTCGGAGCAGGATTCGCCCAAATCCGGGTGGTGCCGTATTTTCAGGGCGGCCATACCTTCTATCGCCGCTCCAGTCCCCTCATGGGAAGCCTCCCAGTGCCAGAATCCGCAAAAACCGCCTGGAAAGATTCCCTGCCAGGCCACATCATCCGGTCGATGTTCAGAGGCACCCGCCGTTTCGTCCCGCCGCTCCTCGCTTGGATTCTTCTCGCCGCCCTCTCCGTACCGCTCGCCGATTGCAGCAAGCCGCCCCGGGAAGGCCGTCCCCTGAGTGAGCCCGCGGAAAGCGCGAATGAATCGAGCACGCCTTCCACGGTCGTTCCTTCCGGTTCCGAGGGTGCCATTCCGCCGCTCGTGAAATCGAGGGAAGAGTGGAAGAAGCTGCTCGAACCCAAGCAATACGATGTGCTCTTCGAAGATGGAACGGAGTTGGCTGGCACGAGCCCGCTCAATCATGAAAAGCGGGAAGGCACGTTCATCTGTGCAGCGTGCTTCCTTCCACTCTTCGATTCAGCCAAGAAGTTTGACAGCGGAACCGGCTGGCCCAGCTTCTTCGATCCCATCCCGGGCCATCTCGGCACGAAGCAAGACAACAAGCTCATGGATGCGCGCACCGAATACCATTGCATTCGCTGCGGCGGCCATCAGGGACACGTCTTCGAAGATGGTCCGCCGCCCACAGGTCTTCGCTATTGCAACAATGGAGTTGCTCTTCAATTCGTTCCCAAAGGCGAGAAACTTCCGGAGCTTCGCACGTAAATGAAAGCTGCCAATCTTTTCGCCGCCGTTGCCTCGCTGGGAGTCATGGCCTTCACCGCCGGTTGCCGCAGCTCGAGCTCATCTGCAACCGGCAGCGCCGCAACTCAAGAGCCCAAGCCGGCGGCCATCGCGGAGACGGCTCCGCCACCACCAGAGCAGGCTCCTCCGGTTGCGCCGGAGAATGTGGCCACGGCGATCTTCGCGGGTGGATGCTTCTGGTGCATGGAGAAACCGTTCGACGAAGTGCCTGGCGTCGTTGCCACCACGTCGGGATACACCGGCGGCACGAAACTCAATCCCACGTATCAAGAAGTCTCCGCCGGAGGAACCGGACACGCGGAGTCGATGCGCGTCAGCTACGACTCGACGCGCGTCACCTACCAACAGCTCCTGGATGTGTATTGGAAGAACATCGACCCGACCACGCCAAACCGTCAATTCTGTGATGCCGGCACGCAGTATCGCTCGGCGATCTTCTATCAAGGAGGAGAGCAGCACCGCTTGGCGGAGGAATCCAAGAAGAAGATTCAGGATTCCGGGCGATTCAAGCAGCCGATCGTGACAGAGATCGTTGCGGCGACCGAGTTCTATCCCGCGGAAGAGTATCACCAAGACTTCTACAAGAAGGATCCTGTGCAATACGAGTCGTATCGTCTCGGCTGCGGGCGTGACAAACGACTGCAAGAATTGTGGGGCACCGCGGCGAAGCACTAGGAAAACTACCGCCAGCGACCGCCCTGATGCGTGGCGCCCGATCTTCTTAGCGCCGCGCCCCCGTTCCCACTGCGTTCGCCGCTCGAAGAAGATTCAGCGCCGAGCCCGCCTTGAACCACTCGGTCTGCTCCGCATTCATCGAGTGGCGCACTGGCACGCGTTCCTCGGATCCATCGGCGTGGTGCAGCACCATCTCGTGCGTACTCCCCGGCGCCAGCTTGGCCAGTCCGAGAATGCTGATGCGATCGTCTTCCCGCACGCGATCGTAGTCGGCGGAATTCACGAACGTCAACGGCAAGCCGCCCTGCTTCTTGAGATTCGTCTCATGAATGCGCGCGAAGCCACGGGCAATGATCGCCGCCACTCCCAGGAAGCGCGGCGACATGGCGGCGTGCTCGCGGCTCGAGCCCTCGCCGTAATTCTCGTCGCCGACGACGACCCAGCGAATGCCCTTCGCTTTGTAGGCCCGCGCAATCTTGGAGAAATCGACGTTCGCCTCGCCCGTCTCCAAGTTCTTGCCGGTCCCGGCCGCCCCAGTAAACGCGTTCACCGCGCCCAAGAACATGTTGTCGGAGATCTTGTCCAAGTGCCCGCGATACTTGAGCCACTTCCCCGCGGGCGAAATGTGATCGGTCGTGCACTTGCCCTTCGCCTTCAAGAGAAGCGGCAGACGAGCGAAGTCTTTGCCGTCCCATTTCTCGAACGGAGTCAGAAGTTGAAGACGCTCGCTGTCGGGCGGAATCTTGATTTCGAGATTGGGATCGCCTTGGCCGGCCGGTTGAAACCCTTTCTCGTCCGCGATGAATCCCTTCGAAGGCAGCTCGTCCCCTTGCGGAGCTTGCAGACGGAATTCCTTCCCGTCTTGGCCGACGAGTGAGTCCTTCAAGGGATTGAACTTCATGGTGCCGGCCAGGGCCATCGCCGTCACGATCTCCGGGCTGCCAATGAACGCGAGCGTGTGCGGATTGCCGTCGTTGCGGCGAGGAAAGTTGCGATTGTAGGAAGTGAGAATCGAGTTCCGCTCGCCCTGCTGAATGTCGGTGCGGTTCCATTGCCCGATGCACGGACCGCACGCATTCGCGAGCACTGTTGCTCCGATGTCGGAAAGATCCTGCAACTGGCCGTCGCGGGCGATGGTCGCATGGATCTGATCCGATCCCGGCGTCACCATGAACGTGCTCTTGGCGCGCACCCCGTGCTGCTTGGCTTGGCGCGCGACGTCCGCCGACCGGCTGATGTCCTCGTAGGAGGAATTCGTGCAGCTGCCGATGAGCGCCACGCGAATTTCTTCCGGATACTTTTCGTGATCGACGTCTTTGGCCATGTCCGAGATCGGCCGCGCCAAGTCCGGCGTGTGCGGCCCCACGATGTGCGGCTCGAGAGTGGAGAGATCGATCTCGACGACGCGGTCGAAGTATTTCTCGGGGTTTTTCTCCACTTCTTCGTCGGCGCGCAGATGAGGCGCATACCTTTGCGCGAGATCGGCCACACCTGCGCGGCGGGTGGCGCGCAAGTACACCGCCATCCGTTCGTCGAACGGGAAGACCGACGTGGTGGCACCTAGCTCCGCGCCCATGTTCGTGATGGTGGCCTTGCCCGTCGCGCTGATCGAAGCGGTGCCTGGTCCAAAGTACTCGACGATCCGATTCGTCCCGCCCTCGACAGTCAGAATTCCGGCGAGCTTCAAGATCACGTCTTTGGGCGCCGTCCAGCCATTGAGCTTTCCGGTGAGCCGCACGCCGACGAGCTGCGGATTCAGAACTTCCCACGGCATGCCGGCCATCACGTCGACTGCATCCGCGCCCCCCACTCCGATGGCGATCATTCCCAATCCGCCGGCATTGGGAGTGTGCGAGTCCGTCCCGATCATGAGCGCGCCGGGGACGGCATAGTTCTCCAGCACGACTTGATGAATGATTCCGGCGCCCGGCTTCCAGAAATCGATGCCGTACTTGCGCGAAATGTTCTCCAGGAAGCCGAACACTTCGTGATTCGTGCTGAGAGCGTGCGCGGTGTCCTCGCGTGCGCCGGCTTGCGCCATGATGAGATGATCGCAATGCACCGTGGTCGGAACAGCGGTGGTCTTGCGCCCGGCCAGCATGAATTGGAGAAGCGCCATTTGAGCCGTGGCGTCCTGCATCGCCACCCGATCCGGATGAAGAAGCAGGAAGCTCGATCCGCGCTCCAGCTCCTGGCCGGCGGGATCGTGAAGGTGCGAGAAAAGAATTTTCTCGGCGACCGTCAAAGGCCGCCCGATGCGTTTGCGCATGGCATCGATACGGGGCGGCAACGACTCGTAAATCGCGCGAGCTTGCTCAGTGACATCGGGGGATCGGCTCATGGACTCCTCATCATGGATCGCATGGATCCGCAGGCTTCGGGCCAGGTATTCGGGTTGTTCGAAATGTATCTCGACCGTGTTGTGACGGCAAATGAAGGAGAAGTGGCGGGAAATGAAGGGAAATGGAGCGTTGACGTCTCTCTTCGAGGATGTTTCCTTCCCACCTCGATCCGAGGGAGGGACGCCCATGAAATCCGTATTGAAGGTAGCTGTCGTTGCTCTCACCCTGGCCCTCTTGTCGACATCCGCCCAGGCTCGGAATCCCCGCGAACACGACGGTTTCTTCTTGAGGCTCTCCGCCGGCGGCGGCCATGCGGATACCGAAATCGATGACGCAATCGGTGAAGGCGAGACCGAGTTGAGTGGGCCGGCCGGCGATTACAACTTTGCGGTCGGCGGAATCGTCGGGGAAAACCTCGCCGTCCACGGAACGGCGTTCGGCTGGTGGGTCAAAGATCCGGACATGGAGGTCTTCGACGACAGTGGGGCCGTGGAGGAAGGAAGCCTCGGAGGCTGGGTCAACATGAACGCGTGGGGCGGCGGAATCACCTACTACCTCATGCCGATCAACGTCTACTTCTCGGGAAGTGTCGCCGCCGCTATGCTGACATTCGGCAGCGGTCCTTATGACACCCACTCGGATGTGGGATTCGCCGGCGACTTCACGGTTGGAAAAGAGTGGTGGGCGGGCAACGATTGGGGGCTCGGCTTCAACGGAGGAATGAGCCTTCACACGATTCCCGCCAGCGAAACTGACCAGAACTGGAGCGGCAAGACCTTCGCCTTGAGGTTCAGCGCCACCTTCAATTGATTGCTGAGCAAATCCATCACCGTTCTCGAAAGGGAGGAAACGCGAATTGAAAGCCGGACTGAGGATTGCCGCCGCAGCTCTAACCCTGGCCCTTTTCTCCACATCCGCGCAGGCCGGGAATCCCCGCGAACACGACGGGTTTTTCTTGAGGATGTCCATCGGGGGTGGCTACGCGGACACGCAGATCGACGACGAGAGTGGCGAGCTCGAATTTAGCGGGATCGCCGGTGACTACAACTTTGCGGTCGGCGGCGTCATCTCCGACAACCTCGCCATTCACGGCACATTCTTCGGGTGGGGACTCCAAGATCCGGACTTTGAGCTCGACGCAGGCCTGGAAGCCGAAGGCGAATTGGATGGAAGCCTCAGCATGGCGGCGATCGGCGGGGGAATCACCTATTACCTCATGCCGGCCAACATCTACTTCTCGGGCAGCGTCGGCGGAGCCAAGCTCTACTTCGACAGCGACGATCTCGGCGAAAGCGATTCCGACATCGGAATTGCCGGCGACCTCACGGTCGGCAAGGAGTGGTGGGTCGGCAACAGTTGGGGATTGGGCATTGCCGGAGGAATGTCGCTACACTCGATTCCCGACGGCGAGCTCGACGAGAATTGGAGCGGGAAGAGCTTCGTCTTGAGGTTCAGCTCCACGTTCAACTGATTATTGAATCGCGCCGGCGAGCCGAGGATCGAACTCGGGCCATGCCGATGATCCCGGCGGCATCTCTTCCGAAACCGGCGCGGACCGCGCGGGCTTGTACAGCTCGCGCACTTCGTCAGGCGTCGTGAAATCCGATCGTTCCATTCTCGTGCAATCGAGATTGGCCGGCTCTTTGTCCGGGTCGAAGAAAAGATTGTTGGTAAGAATCGCGAGCGGCATATCCACCGGCACGATCTTGTTCGTTCCACGGGCCACGACCGTGTTGTTGTAAAGGCGCCAGCGTGCGTCTTCACATTCGCTGCCGCAGTCATGGCGCCCGAATGCAATGCCCGGGCTCCACTCGCTCTTGAAGTAAGCGGCGTCTTCCTTTCGCTCGGCGAAGTGGCGCGCCGAAACGTCGATCACGTTGTGGTGAATGAATACGTCCCCAGCATCGCCGCCGCCCTTCTCTCCCACCAGACTGATGCCCTCGAAACAGCGCCAGATCACGTTGTGGGAAATGTCGATTTTCGAAACACCCGGCGCGAGATCGATCGCGTCGTCGCGGGAGCGAACGATGCTGTTATCGGAGATAACGACGTTCTCGCTGCCGGAGCGCAAGAAGATCCCGTCAAAGCAATCCGTAAACGTGTTTCGCTCGATCACACTCGTGTTCCACATGCCAACAATGGCGAACGAATTCCAGCCTACCTCCTCGGCAGGATTGAATGCCTTTCCGCGAGACCCACCTTTGACGTCGCCCCAAGCAACCCAAGGCGGGAACCCCATTTGAAACTTGCAGTCTCGAATCGCCAGGTCATGCGTCCCCTCTTGGGCGACGATGCCCAATGTGCGCACGAGAACGTTGCAATTCTCGACCGTGATGTGATGCGAGTCGCCGGTGATCTCGACCGTGCGCCGGCCAGCGGGCTCGAGATTGAGATTCTCGAGGACGATGTACGCCGCGTTGCGGATCGTCAGCCCTGGGTTCTTGGCGTTGCTGCAGAAAAAGAAGCTGTGGAGATCGGGATGGTTCTCGATGGAAGGGCGATTCTCCTTCGCCGCTGAGGAATCGGATGGAATCTTCGGCATTTGGAGGCGGACGCGTAGCTCTCCCTTGTCGAGAATGAACCCGGGGCCGATGTAGCCTCCCACTCCGGAATTCGCGGATGCGAATAGCTTTGCGTTCGTGTAGGGAAAGAGCTGGATGACCTCCGGATACCACAGCCATCCGCCGGTCAATTGTCGGGTCAGTCGCGAAGGCGGAGGATTCTTGAGACGGAAAATCTTCTTATCCTTATCGACAGTTTGCCATGCACCGCTACCCGTATCGATGAAAACTCCGCCATCGGCGCCAATCCAGACTGTCTCTCCGGGGGCGGAGCGAATGACGATTGGCTGTTGGGGCGTTCCTTTCGCATCTAGGATCAAACCATCTTCCCAATATCCCCCGCTGCGCAGATTTAGTGTGTCTCCGGCTTCAAGACGCGCGAAGCTGGCCTTCAAGGACTTCCACGGACGTTCGATCGTTCCGGGTTGGCCGTCGACTCCATCGCTCGCCACAAAGATCGACCGTGCTCCGCCGGGCGTGGGGATCACCACGATCAGCAGCAGAGACCATCGCCGGAGCCATGTTGCAATCGTAGACATTTCAACACTCGGTAAGAGTTACATGGTTTCCGTTGGAAATCCGTGCAAAGTCATCGCGATCCAGTGAGGTAAACCCGCTTCCGATCGAGATCGTTCGATAGAATCTCACGCGGCATGCGTATTGCTACTCAGAGACTCCACACCTCGATCTCATCACACCGCGATGCGCTTGTCATTGGGCCAATCCTTGGAGGCAAAGATGAAGCTTTTCTCGCGAATTGCCCTCGCGTTGCTCCTGACCGTCGCCAGCGCATTTGCGGAAGAAGTGATCCCTATGGACGCTGCCGGGGATGGAACAGTTCCCGACCTGCAGCAGGCGGAATCGCCGGTTGTCCCGTTAATAGCGGAGGGGACTGCCGTCGAAACCGGTGATTCGTTGAGCGAAGAATCGCCGGCGGGAGTCGAGCTCGCTTCTACGGAAGCCGCATCGTCTTCCGAAAACACCGTCGTATCGCCCACTCCGTGGACGGATACGATGAGCTCTCTTCGGGCTGGTGGTTCGCCCGAAGGAGCGCGCAATCCCAACGAGCTCCAGGCCATCAACTGGAGCGACGAAAAGACCATCCTCATCGGCGCCGGAGTCTTACTCTTCATCATCCTTTTGATCGTCATCGCGGACTGAACCTGCAGCGGTCGCCGAGGCCGGGTGCCCCCAACGGGGCACCCGGTTTTTCTTTGCCCCACGGGAAGCACGATGGACTGGTTTGCTCCAGTACCCCAACGGGCGTACATTCGTTCGGATGAAGCTCCGCATTCCACTTTTCGCACCGGCCTTCCTCATTGCCGGGGTTTTCCTGACCGGGTTCTTCCTTTTCCCGGCGAACGCCTTCCCGGCGCGACTCGTCTTTCTTGAGAAGTTCGGCTATCCCACCTGACCCCACTGTCCCAGCGCCCGGGCGGCGCTTGCGCAGCTCGAGTCTGAATTCGGCCCCGGCGTTTTCAAGCACGTTGAGTATCACGTCGCTCAGGGCTTGAAGAATTCGTCCACTCTCCAAAGATGGGCGGATTACGGGAACTTGGGGACGCCCACCGTTTTCTTCGACGGGCTCTTGGGAGTTACCGGCGAGGCCGATGCCTATGCGAATTATCGCTCGCGGATCGAGACGCGCATTGCGGTCGAGCCGCCGATTCAGATCGATGCGCAGGTGACGCTCGACGGCACGGGATCCATGGCCTCCATCGCGATTCATGTGCAAGAGGTCGCCGGACAAATGATTCCCATGCCCGAGGAATGCTCCGTACGTGCCGTCCTCTATGAGGACGACGTGATGTATTGCTGCGATCCGCACGGCGAGATGGTTTTCGATCACGTCGCTCGGCACCTTCACTACGGCCAGCAGCTCGATCTCGATGCGTTGCGAACGCAAAGCGTCACGCTCGAATGGGCTCTCGATCCAGGTTGGTTGTCGTCGAACTTGAAGGCCATCGCCTTCGTGCAGCGCGGCGTGACCGGCGAGATCTTGAATGCGGCAGAAGCCACGATCCTCGACCCGGATTCGGTCGAGCCCACTTCGTGGGGCCGCGTCAAATCGTTGTACCGATAACGCGTCGTTTCCTTCGCGATACGCCTGCCTGTCGTCCGCAAAGGAAAGCCCGAGCCCGCACGAAGCGGACCCGGGCCGTTCCAACGAATCAAACTCTACTTTACTTCACTCGAATCAGAAGGCGATTCGAGCTTTGCGCCGCACCGAGCACGCCGCCATCCACAAATACGTGGTACTGGCCGGGCGTTCTCAAGAACGCAGCTTCCTTGGCCGTGAGCTGAATCGTGTACGTCCGCTTCTGCCCCGGCGCGAGCGTCTTCGTCGCGTACTTTTGAGGCATCGGCACTCCCGCGGCCGGCGGGCCGATCAAGCTCTCGTTCCAATTCGAATCGATGATGCGGATGCGCAAGAGCCCGTCACCCAAGCGCAGCGATTCGGGGACTTCGATGCTTGATCCGCCTTGATTCTCGAGCGTGATCTTCAATGTGATCCCGTCCCCGGCGCGGATCTCGCCGCGATCCACGGAGATCGTCACGATCGCTTGTCCGCTGTGTGATTTCGTTCCGCTGCGGGATTCCTTGGGACCGACCTGCGGGATCGACGGCTCCGGAGCCGTCACCGGCGTACGATCCTTGCGGATGCTGCCGGGCGTGGGCGCCTTCTCCTGGCGGCCCGCCTCGAACGACTTCGCCTTGTCCGCTTGTCCCTGAGGCGCGTTCAACATGCTCATCGAGTTGCTGCGAAGACTCATCGGCGGAGCGCCTGCGGCGCGTTCCTCGTCGCCGAACACACCTTCAAAGGAAACCCCCTTCGGCATCTCCACCGGCACGCGCACAAGCTGCGGCCGTCCGTTCGAAACCGTCATCCGCTCTTCGACGGCAACGAAAGAAGTGAACTTGGTCACGAGGTGATGCGAGAGACCGAGCTCGGTGATCTCGTCCTCGATCGCAGGAGTCATTCCCTGATAGGCATCGCGCTCCAATTCCGCGATGCGAGAGCGCGCCCAAAGCGCCCCCACCGCTTCATTCCCACCCGAGCGCTTCGGCAGGTCGAGCGCGATGCGCTGCGACCATGGGCGTCCGGCGATCTTGCCGCGCACTTCGAGCTGCGCTTTTCCACCGCGCTCGTAGCGTGCGTGAATGGCGAGAGGCTTCCCTCCGAAGAGATCCGGTGCGCGCGCGGGAACGGCATCCTCGACTTCCACGCCGCGCCATACCAATTGCACGTCGGTGAGGTAGGGATTGCGTACGCGCTCAGAGAACTTCTTGGCCGTTTCCATCGCTGAAGTTCCCGGAAGCACGTACTGCACTTCGCCGCGTCCTTCTTCCGCCAGCCCATCCAACAGCAAACGATTGACCGAGCTGCCCACTCCGAACGAGAAGAGCCGCGCATCCCCAATCTTCGACTGCACCGCGGCGAGAATTTCCGCTTCGTTCCCGATGTAGCCATCGGTCAGGAACATCACAACGCGCAAGCGATGCGGATCGTACGGGAAATCGAGTGCCGCCTTGATGCCCTCGATCATCATCGTGCCGCCCTCGCCTTTGAGAGTCTCGAGATAGGCGAGGCCGCGCTTCACGTTCTGCGGGGTCACTGGAATCGGTACCGGCGAGAGTCCTTTGGCGCTCATCGAGAAGTTGATGATCTGAAACGTGTCCTCGGCATTCACGTGCGTGAGCGCGTGGCGCACGACTTCCTTCGCCGCCGCGATTGGCTCTCCCGACATCGAGCCGGAGCAATCGAGCACGAAGATCATTTCCTTTGGCGTCACGTCGCGCGCTTCGAGATCGAGCTTCGGATGCAACAACACGGACAAGTAGCCTTGCTCGCCGTCGTGATAGGCGAGGACCCCGGTATCGGGACCGTCGCCCTTCGGCGTGCAGCGCAACACAAAGTCCTTATTCGGCACAGTGTCCAAGGGATGGAGCGCGATCGTCGCTCCCTTGCTGCCGCTCTTGCGCACATCGATGCGATGCGTGGGGCTGTCGATCTTGGCGATGGGAATTCCCGCATCCCAATCCACATTGATGGAGAGGTCATGGCCGGAGCGAACGCTTGGATGCAAGAAGGGGGGATTGATCCGATCCGCATCCGGCACCGAGGAGCGGGGTGTCCGTTGATCGGGCGAATAGCCGGCCGGGACGATCGCATCCGGCGAGCCCGGCGGATTGAAGCGCGGGCCAACGATCGTGGGAAACACGAGCTCCCAACGCCCGTCTTCGTATCCGATCGTCTCGACGTACGTCAGGGTCACGTCGATTTCGTTCCCGGGAAGAATATTCGCGACCGATTGCGTGAAGACGTTGGCGCGCTCTTGCTCGAGGAGCGCGGCGACCTTTCCTTGATCGCGCGCCTCCTCATAAATGCGGCGGGCTTCCTCGCGCCGGTCAATGATCCCGCGAATCGTGCGCGCGCCGATTCTCATCTCGAAATCGGAAACCGCGGATTCGTGCGGTAGCGGGAACACGTACACCGCTTCGATCGTTTCCGAATAGGGATTCTGGAACGTTTGCGTGACTTCCACGAGCGCGACCGTTCCAGACACGTGCGCATCGACGTGGGTGTGCTTGAGAGGAAAGTCGACGATGTCGCCGTCGACGACCGTTTGAAGGCAGCCGGAACCCGGCATCGTAGGGGGCGGTTCATCCGCGACTGCCGCTTTCGGGCCGCTGCAGGTCAGGAATCCTGCGACAGCGGCGAGCAGTCCTTCTCGCATCGTGGGCATTGCTGATCTCCGTTCGTCGGCCGTCGTTCGCGGAACCTCCGCGTCGCGGCCGGTTAGCAGCTCTACCCGTGAGACAGGGGGTCTATTCCAGAGCTTGGAAAGGCTCCTCGTTTTTCGAGAATCCGCCCTATAGTCTCGCCTCGGGGAATGAAAATGGGTGAAGACGGGTACAACCTCATGGACGGCGATCTCGTCGCCCAGGCGAAGGCGGGAGACCGGGGGGCCTTTGGGCAGCTCGTTCTCCGCCATCAACGGCGCGTGTTCGCCTTGGGGTTGCGATGGTTTCGCAACGCGGACGACGCCGACGATCTCGTCCAAGAAACGTTCGTGCGTGCGTGGCGCGCGCTCGATCGCTTCGACGAGACGAGACCATTCGCACCGTGGCTGATCACGATCGCGGTGAATCGCGCCAAGACGATGGCCGGACGCGTCCGGCCGTCGGAACAGCTCGACGAGAGTATCTTGTGGGCGGGACCGTCGCCCGCGGAGGATGCGGAGCGTGCACGACTGGAAAGCGAAGTGCAGAACGCAATGAGAGCGCTCCCGCAAGAGCAACGCGTGGTGCTCCATTTGCGCGCCGTCGAATCGATGTCCTATCGGGAGATCGCCGAAGCGCTGGAGATCCCGATGGGAACGGTCATGTCGCGGCTCGCTCGCGCGCGTGAGGAAATGAAACGAAAGCTCGGGCGCGTAGCCGAGCGGGATGGATGAGATGAATCCCACCTGTCGCGAAATTGAAGGACTCCTCTCGCCGTATCTGGATCGAGAGCTGGATCCTCTTGTCGCGCGCCGCGTGGACGAGCACGTGTCCTCTTGTCCGGTGTGCAGCGATGCGTTGGCTACGATGCGGGAAGCGGGACGCGTACTGGCCGCATCGATTCCTCTTCGCTCGGAAGCGGAGTGGGAAGCGCTGGCGCTTCGCGTGGAGATGGCGATCGATCGCGAGGAAGCCCGCGCGTTCCAAGAGGCGGCCGAGCAGGAGTTGATTCTGCAAGAGGCGTCGGCTCATGCGGAGCCGATGCCTGCCATGGCCATGCGGACCATGATGGATGCGGCGCCTCCGAAAGCGGAGAGGGCGAAGGCAGAGAAGGCGACGCGCGGCCGGGGTTTTGGTTGGTGGGCCTACGGATCCGGAGCGCTTGCGGCGGCGATGCTCGTTCTCTTGCTGTGGCCTTGGCTCAAGAATCGCGTGGAAGAGGGGCCGCCGGCTCCTTCGCGGCAAACAACATTGATGGACGAAAGTGCCGGACGCAAAGAGGCGGCACCGTCCACTGCGCAGGAGAAAGTGGGATTGTCCGCGCGTGAGCCCGCATCGACGGGGATGCCGGAGAAAGCGACGGCGACGGATAAGATTCCGTCCTCCGCGAAGCCGGAGCCCAATGCCTCCATGAAGCGCAACGCCGCTTCGCCCGCGGAACGCAAGCTGACTTCCTCCGCCAGGGGCGAGGCGCCCGCCACGCTCGATACACCCGCTTCACGTGTGGAATCGGGAGCGACCAAGCAATTCGCAGCGGATCAAAGCGCACGGCAGCAGAGTGCGCCGCCAGCCGCGCCGGCTCTTCCCCAGCAGAAGTCTTTCTCGCAGCAGAAAACGAAGGCGGGATCGGTCTCGGCACCGGCCCCCCCGACGAAACAGGACGCTGAGGGAACGGAGCAAGCGCTCCAAAAGAGCGCGCCGAGCGGATCGGCTCAACCTGCTCCGAATGGGCAAGAATCGCAGTCGGCGGAAGAACGCGAATCGCCGAAGAAAGTCCGCGCAGTCCAGCCGCAGCCGATCTCCAAGAGTGAGAGCTCACCGGTTTGGCGTCCGGATCAAGCGACCAATGGTTTTCGCGCCAAGAACGGCCCGGCGGCGAGCGATACGCCTCCTCCGCCCATGATCAAACATTTCAGTGAGACGGAATGGGCCGAGATGGGCGAGCTTCAAACGCAAGAGGCCCTGAAAGCGGGAACGGAAAAATCGCTGGCCGAAGCGACTCAAGTCTTGGAGGGCTTCCTGAAAGAATATCCGCACAGTGTTTTCCGGACGCAGACCAGTGCGAACTTGCTGCGAACGACGTCGGCGCTCGTACAATTGAATCCGAATTTCTGGTGCGAGAAAGCGGTGGCCGCGCTGGACAATTGGAAGCTGGAGAAGCCTTCCCCCGCGATCAATGTGGATGCGGAGGTTGCCACGATTCAGGGCCGATGTTTGAAGTGACGGCGGCCGCTCCCGCGCACGCCTCATCGATACAACGACTTGATCTTCCCCCACGACGTTGCATCCACGCTCGAAAGCTTGCAGCCGATGCCAAAGGTCCCGATCAAGCCGCAGCCGTTGGAATTCTCGGCCGCGCAGGGCGAACTCGAGCTGATTTGAAAGTTGTCGATCTCGCTCTCACAGAAGAGCGGATCCGACTCCATGTTCCCGTCCTCGCCAAGCTGATTCTTCAGACATTGGACCCAATTGCCGCCCTCGTTTCCAAAGATGTCCGTACAGATTGCTTGGACCGTTCCCCCGGCGCGGGCGAAATCCGAGCACTCGATGGGAGCGCCGCCTTGGCCAAAGGCCAGAATGCAATTCGAAAGACTTGTGTAGCCATCGATCCCCGCGCAATCGATGTGCGCGCCGAAGAGAGCAGCGTTGTGGAAGAACGTGCATCCTTCGAACGTCGCCGGATCGCTGCATTGAATCACGCCGCCGGCCGTTGCACGGTTGTTCACGAAGAGGCAATTCACGAACGACGGCGTGGCGTTGACGAAGCTCGTCACCCCGCCGCTTTCCTCGGCGATGTTGCCGAAGAAGCCGCAATTCACGAAATCGATGACGATCGCCAAGAAGTAGACTGCACCGGATTCCATCGCATTGTTCCCAAGAAACGTGCATCCCTCGATGTGCACCTCGGGTAAGGCCGTCGAAAGATCCAGGCTATCGAAGGCCAACGCTCCCCCTGTTCCGGCGGCATTGTTCACGAACACGCAGTCGTAGATCTGCGCCGCGACGCTCTCCGCTGCACGGACGGCACCCCCCCGATCCGTTTGTCCGTGTTCGATGGTCAGACCTCGAAACTCGCAATCCTGCCCGATGGAGAATCCGCGGTGATTTTCCTGGGAGCTTCCCTCGCAATCGATGATGCACGCCGGCGAGTTTCCGGAGCGAGATCGGAACACGAGCGGCTTCGTCACGCTGACGTCTCGATTGCCTTCGCCGGTGAAGAGCCCGTCCCCCAGCTCGATGATGTCGAGCGAGCCGGCCGAGTCCACTGCCGCCTGGATTGTGGGAGCATCCCCCGATCCATCCGCTTCGACGAACCAGATGGTCGCGCGAGCGATCGTTGACGACGCGAGCACGCACCCGCCGGCAACAAGAGCGAGGTAAATCCGGCGAAGGGTCACGGAGCTTCCTCGAAGCTGGGTGGAGAAGGTTAACAAGCCTACGGAAAACTGTTCAAGATGACGACGGCACCGAGCCGCGGCATCGCTCATCTTCTTCAATTTTTCTTCCAATTTCCGCTCGTCCCGGCCGTGTCGCCGTGACCTTGTCTCCATTCGTTCAAAATTTGAACGAGGCGCTCACGGGTCTCCCGATGCGTGCTGTCGGCGGCGAGATTCCTCATCTCCCAGGGATCGCTCGCCAGATCGTAAAGCTCGAGGGCGGGCGGTGACGCGAACTCGTCGTACACGCGGCGAATCTCGCTGCCGTCGAATTCGGGCCGTCTGGATTCCGACCAGGTCACATCGCCATCGATTTCCTTGAACGGATTCGGTTTTCCCGACTCGAGATTCAAAATGAGCTTCGATTGCTCGTCGCGCACGGCGCGGCGCGGATAGCGCCCCAGCCTTCCGTGCGAATTGAATTCCGTGAAGAGCAACGAGCGAAAGCTGGAAGGCCCGGAGGAATGAGCGAAGAGCGGCGACAGCGACTTTCCCTCCAAGCCCGAGGGCGCGGCGCAATGAGCCCATTCGAGGATCGTGGGCATGAGATCGAGCGACGAGACGAGAGCATCGCAAACGCCGCCCGGAGAAACTCTCCCCGGCCATCGAATGAGGAGCGGCACCTTGAGGCCGGCTTCGTAGCATGTTCCCTTGGAGCGAGCGAACGAAGGACCTTGATCCCCGAGCGCCAACACGACGGTCGTGCTGTCCAATCCCGCGTCATGGAGCGCGGCCAGCACCAAGCCGATGCCGTGATCCAAACGCTCGACGGAATTGTAATAACCGGCTGCGATCTCGCGAGTCGCGGGCGTATCGATTCCCAGAAACGGAAGCGGTCGAACGTCCGCGGCGGCGTGCGGCTTGGCGGGAATTCCGGCGACTTGATTCTCGAATGGCCGGTGCGGATCGGGGTAGCTCAACATGAGGAAGAAGGGGCGCCCCCGCTCTTTCACGAGAAACTCCTTCGCCAGCGCGGCCACCGCGGCAACATCTCTCGATCGGCGATTGATCCTGTGCGGGTGCTCGCCTTCTTCGATGGGCGTCGATTCTTCGTCCGTTTCGTCCTTCATCTCATCGACGAAATCGAACGCGAACGCGCTGTCGGGAAGCACGTGCACTTTCCCGATCGCTCCCGTCCGGTATCCGGCGTCCTTTAGAATTCGGGGAAGCGTGCGAGTCCCCGGATGCATCGAAAACCCGGGGACGAGTCCGATCTGACCGTTCTGATGCGGATACAGTCCGGTCAGAAGACTGGCGCGGGATGGACTGCAGCTCGCTTGCGTGACGTACGCATTCGTGAAGCGCATTCCTTCTTTCGCGAGCCGATCGAAGCTCGGCGTTCGCGCAATCGAATCCCCGTAGCAGTGCAGCTGCGGGCCGAGGTCGTCGCCCAAGATGAGAAGAATGTTCGGGCGAGACTCGCCGGAACGCTGCTGGTCGTCGGCCGGCGGCGCATCGGTGCGATTCGAGGAAGCACATCCCCACAAGCAAAGCAGAGCCGCCGCGAGGAATCCCGTGGCCGAGCGCGCCGTGCGCCGCGCTGCGCCGCTCGAGAACATTACTTCAGCGTCATGACCGCGGATTCGATGACCTTTTGCAGAGGGGCCGGTTGCACGCCAAGCCAAACGAGAAGAAGAAGGAGGGCACTCAATACGGCGCCGGCCGTGAGCGGGACCCAAGGAGCATGCGAGGCGGTCGTTCCCGGAGGAAGTCCCGCCGCGCCCTCGTGGGCCAGGGCCGGAGTACCGGAGGGTGCGTGCGCGCCTGCTCCGGCGTGCTCCGTCTCCGGCGTCCACAGCATCGCGACGACCACGCGCAGGTAATAGAACACGCCGACCGCGCTGTTCAGCACGAGAAGAATGACCAATGCGTAGAGCGAAGCTTCCATTCCCGCAGCCAACACGTAGAACTTGCCGATGAATCCCGCCGTCAGCGGAATTCCGGCGAGCGACATCAAGCTGACGGTCATCACGGCGGCAAGCCACGGCTTGCGCCAGTAAAGACCGCGAAAGTCTTCGAGCGAATCTGCGTCGCGATCCGTTCCCGACATCGCGGATACCACTCCGAAGGAAGCGATCGACGTGGCCATGTAGGCGACCAGATAGAACGCGACTGCCTCGGTGGCCATCTTGCTTCCCGCGGCGCCGCCCGCCAAAAATGCCACCAACAAATAACCCAAGTGCGAAATCGACGAGTAGGCCAGGATCCGCTTCACGTTCGTCTGTAAAAGCGCCAGCAAGTTTCCGACGATCATCGAAGCCACCGCGATCGCCGACATCACGTAGAAGAGCGAGGAATCGCGCGGCATTCCGATCTGCAGGAAAAAACGCAGGAGAACTGCGACCATGCCGCCTTTGGAGACGGTGGCGACGAACGCGGTCACCGGAGCGGGCGCACCTTCGTAAACGTCGGGCGTCCAGAAGTGGAAGGGCACGACGGCCAGCTTGAAGCCGGCGCCCACGATCATGAGCCCGATCCCGGCGAGAATCAGAACGCCGCCGGGAGGTGCTGTGGTCATGAGCGCGGCGAGATCTTCGAATTGCAGCGTGCCGAGCTCCGCATAAAGCAACGCCATTCCGAAAAGCAAGAAGGCCGAGGATGCGCCGGCCAGCACCAGATACTTGAGACCCGCTTCCACCGCCAGCCGTCCGCTTCGCGTGTACGAAATCATTGCGTACAGCGAAACCGAGAGCGTTTCCAATCCCAGGAACAGCGAAGCAAAGTGATTCGCGCCGGCCAAGATCGCCGTGCCGAGCGTGGCCAAAAGCAACAGAATGTAAAATTCCTCGGGATTCTCGCGGCGCCGCTGCAGATACGAGTGCGCGAGAAGCGCGACGGCGAAGCTCGAAGCCAAGATGATCGCCACGATGAAGAGCGCGAAATCATCCAGAAGAAGAAGCGGTGTGACTTGGCGCACCGCGGCATGGCGCGCGAGTGGAATCACTGCGCCGGCACCGGCCAATCCCGCCAGCGTCAGGAAGAGCGAGAAGCCGTGATTGCGGCGAATCGAGACGGCGAGCAACACGACGACGATGGCCGCCGACAGAACGAGAATCGGGAGCAGCGGCTGCAGATTGAGAGGCATCATCGAGACGGGTTGCATTCGGCTACTTCCCCGGTTCCGCGGCAGCGGTCTGCGTCGTCGTGGCCGCGCGCTCTTGCAAGCGAGCGAGCGCCGGATCCGCCGTGTCGAATGCGGCTTTCGGATACAGCCCCAGCCAGAGGAGACAAATCACCAGCGAGCTCAAGATCGCAACTTCCCGTCCGCTCAAATCCGGAAATCTCCAAGACGCCGGCGGCGGTCCGTGAAATGGCTTCTGAAAGAAAAGGAGCGTGTACACGGTCGCGGTAATGAGTCCCGCCGTCGCGACGATCGTCCACACGGCATTCACGTGGAACGAACCGATCAACGTGAGCATCTCGCCCAAGAAGTTGGCCATTCCCGGGAATCCCATTCCGGCCATCGCGATGATGAGCGAAAAGGCAGCCATCTTGGGCACGATCGATCCGAATCCACCCATCTTGCCGATGTCGCGCGTATGAATGCGTTCCTGCAGGAGCCCCACCAAGATGAAGAGCCCGGCGGAAGAAAGCCCGTGGGCGATCATCTGCATCACGACACCTTGAAGCGCGATCCGATTTCCGGCGTAGATGCCGAGCAGCACGAAGCCCAAGTGCGAGACCGAGGTGTACGCGACGAGCCGCTTCAAATCGGTTTGTCCGATCGCGCAAATCGATCCGTACACGATCGACACCGCCCCGATCGCCATTGCCGCCGGTGCGAACACTCGCGCTGCCTCCGGGAAAAGAGGCACCCCGAAGCGCATGAGGCCGTACGCCCCGGTCTTCAGAAGAAGGCCGGCGAGAATGACGGAGCCCGCGGTCGGCGCTTCCGTGTGGGCGTCGGGAAGCCAGGTGTGGAACGGAAGCGAGGGAAGCTTGACCGCAAATGCGATGAAGAAGCCCATCATGAGCACGAGCGCAGTCCGCAAGGAGAGCGTCGTGTTCATGAGCTGGATCGAATCGAACGTGGTGACGCCGGTCTGAACGTAATGGAAATAGGCCAGCCCGATGATGGACAACAGCATCAGAAGGCCGCCCGTCTGCGTGAACAGGAAGAATTTCAGTGCGGCATACGTTTTGTTCTCGTGCCCCCAGATCACGATCAGGAAGTACATGGGGATGACCATCAGCTCCCAGAAGAAATAGAAGAGAAAGAGATCGAGAGCCATGAACACGCCCAAGATGCCGGCCAACACCCACATCAAATTGAAGTGATAGAAGCCGACGCGCTCCTGCACCTCTTTCCAACCGCAGCCGACGGCGAGAACACCGAGAAACAAGGACAGCGCGACCATCAAGAGCGAGAGACCGTCCAAGCCCAAGTGAAAATCGATTCCGAACGAGGGAATCCACGAGACTTGGAAGCGCGTCATCCATCCGTCCGCCGGTGGAGCGACGGAACCTGGACCGGAGATCCAATAGTCCGCGACCAAGCAGAGATCGAGGCCCAGCGCGAGCAAGCAAATCCAGCGCGCGGCACGCGGCGAGCGCGCTCCGGCGATCCACGCCAAGACGCCCCCGCCCAACAGGATTCCGATCCACAGCACGAGAGTCATCGAGCTCCCCTCATCCCGGCGGCGACCATCGCGATCATCGCAGCACCGCAAGCGTGAGAACGACGATTGCGCCGGCCGCAATTCCCGCGGCATACCAGCGGAGCAGACCGGTTTGCGTTTCCTTCAAGGCGAAGTGTCCGCGCTGCGTCAGCCAGGCGATGAATTTGTAGATCAGATCGAACGCATCGCTCCGGTTGAAGCGCGCGAAGGATATGAGCGGGCGCACGAAGAGCGAGTTGTAGAGCGCATCGAATCCCCAACCAGTCGCCCAGAAGCGCTGCAGCGCGGCCGGCAATCCGGGAACGCCGAGCTCCATGGCCGAAGTGCGCTTGCGCAAGAAGATGCGCCCGGCAACGAAGATGCCGAGTAGCGCCGTGACCGCGGCGATGATCTGGAGCTGCATCTCTTTGCTGTGATCCGCACCGTGCTCCGCGGCCTGCTCCGCAGTTGCGGTTTCGTTCACGCCCGCGCCGGTCGGAAATGCGGCGTCGCCGACCGCGGGCGCAGGCTCATGCGCAGCCGCTTCCCCAAAAGACGGCGCCAGCAACTCCGTAAAGGTGTGCTTTCCGCCGCCCAACGTATCGGGAACCTCGACGAATCCACCGATGATCGACAGCACCGCCAAAACACCGAGCGGCAAGAGCATGCGCACTCCGGGACGGTGATGCACATGCGCGTTTTCTTCTCCGAAGAACACGAGGAAAATCATGCGGAACGTGTAGAGCGCGGTCATGAATGCGCCGAAGAGTCCCGCGGCCCACAGGTATTTGCTGCCGTGCGGAGACGTATACGTCTCCCAAAGAATCAGATCCTTGGAATAAAAGCCGGCGGTGATGAGCGGGAACCCCGCGAGCGCGGCGCCCCCGATCAAGAACACCCAGAAGACGAACGGAAGCTGCTTGCGCAGCCCGCCCATCTTGAACATGTCCTGCTCGTGATGCAGCGCGTAGATGACCGCACCGGCCGCCAAGAAGAGAAGCGCCTTGAAAAACGCATGGGTCATCAAGTGAAACGCCGCCGCGGACCACGCACCGACTCCCAACGCCAAGAACATGTAGCCGATCTGGCTGATCGTGGAATAGGCGAGCACGCGCTTGATGTCGCGCTGGGTCAGCGCGGTGAAGCCGGCCAGCAAGAGCGTCAAAGCGCCGATCACCGCGACCAAGGTCATCACGCTCGGCGCCAATTCATAGATCACGTGCATGCGCGCGATGAGATAGACGCCGGCCGTCACCATGGTGGCCGCGTGAATGAGCGCGGACACCGGCGTGGGGCCGGCCATCGCGTCGGGCAACCAGGTTTGCAGCGGAAGCTGCGCGGACTTGCCGACGGCGCCGCCCAAGAGAAGCGCGGCCGCCGCGATGGCGAGACCGGATCCGACCGGCCAATTCAACCGCGCGCGGGCCAGCATGTCTTGGATGTCGATCGTGCCCAGTTGATTGAAGAGGATGAAAAGGCCGATCGCCATGAATGCGTCACCGACGCGCGTGACCACGAACGCCTTCTTGGCCGCATCCGCGTTCGCTTGCTCCTGAAACCAGAAGCCGATCAAGAGGAAGCTGCACAAGCCCACGCCTTCCCATCCCAGATAGAGAAGGAGCAGGTTGTCGCCCAAGACGAGCATGAGCATCGAGCCCACGAACAGATTCATGTAGGAGAAGAAGCGCGCATAGCGCGGGTCGTCCTGCATGTACTGCGTGGAATACAGATGGATGAAGAAGCCGACGACGGTGACGACGAGAAGCATCATCAACGCCAGCGGATCCAGATACAACGCGATGTTGGGCTGGAAATTCCCGACGCGGACCCAGCTCCACAGCGTTTGCGTGAACTCGTGGCCGGGCGGCGGCGACGTAATGAACTTCGACGCAATCGAGAGAGAGACGAGCGCAGCCAGCCCGACCGAACCGGCCCCCAATGTCGCGACGAGCCAGCGCGGCAGCCGCGTTCCGACGAGCGCCAAAATCAAGAAGCTCGCAAAGGGAAGCGCCGGGGCGAGCCACAGATTCTGCACGATCACCCTCTCATCAAGCTGGCCACGTCCGTGTCCAGCGTCTTGAAGCGATGGTAGAGAAGAATCACGAGCGCCAATCCCACGGAAACTTCCGCCGCGGCCATCGCCAAGATGAAGAGAAACATCACTTGGCCGTCGGGCTGCACCCAGCGCGATCCGGCGGCGACGAACGCGAGACCCGCGGCGTTCAGCATCATCTCCACGGAGATCAACATGAAGATCACGTTTCTCCGCACGAGAAGACCGACCATCCCGATCGAAAAGAGAACGCCGGCGATGAACAGAACGTTGATCAGGGGTATGGCGGCCATCAGGATTCCTTGCGCCCGAGGTGGTACGTTCCAACGAGACCGGCGAGCAAGAGCATCGACGCCAGCTCCACGCCCAAGAGATACGTGCTGAACAGCGAGATCCCCACCTTCTTGGCGCCGACCACCTCGACGCCGACCGGCGCATACGTCCCGTGCGAGAGCACGTAGACCAGTTCCGCCGCCAGCACGACCGCCAAAAGCGCCGGCCCGATCCATACCGAAGGTCTCAAGAGGCGCTTTTCCTGCTCGACGCCGGAGCGCCCCAAATTCAAGAGCATCACCGCGAAAAGGAACAGCACGATGATCGCGCCGGCGTAGACGATCACCTCGAGCGCGGCCACGAACGGTGCGCCCAATAGGTAGAACATGAGCGCGGCGGAGAACAGCGAGACGATGAAGTACAAGAGAGCGTGCACGGCGTTCACGCTGCTGATCGTCATGAGCGAAGAGAAGATCGCGACCGCCGATGCGGCGAAGAACAGCGTTCTCACGGCATCAAGCTCCTCACATTGACCGGCGCACTCTCGTTTTCGGCTTCGCCCTTCCCCTTGCCGCCGATCGCGAGCCCAGCGACTCGATAGAAGTTGTAGCCGGGATACTTTCCGGTTCCGGAGATCAACAGATCCTCTTTCTCGTACACCAGATTCTTGCGCCGGTACTCGCCCATCTCGAAATCGGGTGTGAGCTGAATGGCATAGGTGGGGCAGGCCTCTTCGCAGAAGCCGCAGAAGATGCAGCGCGAGAAATTGATGCGGAACGATTCGGGATAGCGACGGCCATGTTCGTCTTCCGTCGCCTGAAGCGCAATGCAATCAACCGGGCAGGCCACCGCGCAGAGATAGCAGGCGACGCAGCGCTCTTCCCCGTCCGGATCGCGCGACAAGATGATGCGCCCGCGCCAACGCGCCGGCAGGTTGGGCTTCTCATCCGGATACTGGACAGTGATCTTCGGCTTGAAGATGAAGCTGAACACTTTCCACATCGTGCGGAAATGGCTGAAGAATCCCTTCATACTGCGTTCCTCATGAAGGCGCTCCCTGCGCTCTCCACACCACGTATGCACCGGTCGCCAAGAGATTCAGGAGTGCCAACGGCAGCAGCACCTTCCAGCCATAGGCCATGAATTGGTCGTAGCGCGGGCGAGGCAGCGCCGCGCGCAGCAGGATGAAGAAGCAGATGAAGAACATCATCTTGATCACGAACCACGCGACCGGCGGAAGAAACGAGGGCCCGAGCCATCCACCAAAGAAGAACACGGTGATGAGCGACGCGATGACGATCATGCCGAGGTACTCGCCCAAGAAGAACATGGCGAACTTCATTCCTGAATACTCGGCGTGGTATCCCGCCACGAGCTCCGATTCGGCTTCCGGGAGATCAAACGGAATGCGATGCGTCTCGGCCAGACCCGCCATCGTGAAGACGATGAAGCCCAGGAACTGCGGGATGACGAACCATACGTTCTTTTGCGCGTTCACGATGTCGGAGAGGTTGAACGTGCCGCTCAAGAGCACGACCCCGGCGATCGAAAGGCCCATGAATACTTCGTAGCTGATCATCTGCGCCGCCGAACGCATTCCACCGATCAGCGCGTACTTGCTGTTCGAGGCCCAGCCGCCGAGCACCACGCTGTACGCGCCCAAGGACGACATTGCCAAGAAGAACAGCACGCCGACGTTCATGTCCGAGACCACGATTCCCGGAGCGACCGGAATGATCGCCAGCGTCATCAAGGTCGCGAACACGACGATCGCCGGCGCGAGCACGAACACGAACTTGTCGGCGAAAGGTGGAATCCAATCTTCCTTGGAAAGGAGCTTCACCATGTCGGCCAAAACTTGCAGTAGACCGAATGGTCCGACGCGATTCGGCCCGTATCGCTCCTGCCAAACCGCGAGCAGCCTTCGCTCGACGTAGATGAGACCGGCGGCAATCGTCTGCGCCGCGATCAGCACTCCACCGATGATGATGAGCGAAGAGATCTGCTGCGGGGTCATCCCTTATTGATCCTCGTCCACGCAGGAACGTTGAGCACAGGAAACTGCGCGAGTCCTACCGGGACACCTGCGGTCCCTCGCAAGAGCTGCGCGGTCAACTGCACCGGGAGCCGGTGGAGCACGCCATCGATGTGCACGTTGGCAAGATCCCCCGCTTTGAGACCGAGCTCGGCCGCGTCGGCGGAATTCATCTGCACGTACGGCTTCGCCGCGCGTTCTTGAATCGGAGGAGAGAGCGAGCTCATCTCTTCCGACCCGAAGATGTGGTAGAGCGGGAGAAGAAACCATTCGCCCGGTTTGCGGCGGAACTCTTCCGGAACACGATCGAAGTACGCGGGACGCGTCCCCCCGGAGGGCTCGAGCAGGCGCACGCCGGAATCGCCGCCGCGCAGCGGACCACTGATCTCTTCCTGGAAGCGATTCAACGATTGGATGGAATTCCATCCCGGAGCCCAGAAGTTCGAAATGAGCGCTGCCGGCGTTGGGCCTTCGTAACCTTCCATCGAGAAGGACAGCGGCGTATCGGGATCCGCCGGCGGCTTCGGCTCGTGCATCGTGCGATTCGCCACCATCGCCGTGCGTCCGGAGTAGCGATGCGGCGCGCGCGGCACCTTTTCTCCGACGAGGCGGAAGGACGCGGGCGGCGCCACTTTCACAAGCGCAGCCAAGCCGGGGATCGCGGTGGCGGCCGCGGTGCACACGTCGTCGAGATTGCTCCACCATCCGTTGCGTTGTCCCGCAGCTCCGGCGGCTTCATGGATCCAGCGCCAGCTTTCCTGAATCTCCGTCTCGGGAACGAAGACTTGATAGAAACGCTGCGCGCGTCCTTCCGAATTCACGAACGTGCCGTCGGCTTCCGCGAACGTTCCCGCGGGCAGCACCACTTCGGCGTGCGCGGCAATTTCCGGAGTGAGGATCGAATCCAGCACGACCAGATGCTTCACTCGTCCCGCGAAGCGCTCGATCGCTTCCGCGCTGGTTTGCCGCGCGAGATCGGACTCGAGCAGGATTGCGGTCTCGAACATTCCGCCGATGACGGCTTGCGCTGAGGACTCGATTCCCACGCCGCCCATGATCCCCAAGCCCATTGAATTGCATTCCGGCAATATGAAGAAGAGCTCCGCCGGTCCGGCGCTGCGCGCCGTTCCCGAGGCCCAAGCAACGTTCGCCGCGGCGTGGATCACCGCTTCGCTGCGCAGGCTGGTTCCCGAAATCACCACCGGCCGGCGCGCATTGCGGAACACTTCAGCGATGCGCGCCGCCAACTCGCGCGTTTCCGCGGGACATTCGGGCACATCGGGAGCCTTCGCATCGAGCGCTTTCGCGACCGCGAAGCCGAGCCGCGCGCAGTCGTCGGCGGTGCCGCGATAAGTGACCGTCGCCGCGCTATCGAGCTTCGTTCCCGAAGGTGTGGCCATGAAGAGCGGGCCGCGCTCGTCCTGGATCGCGTCTTTCACCGCGGCCGCATGCCACGTTGGAATCTTGAGCGCATCGAGCACACGCATGGGCTGCTGCTTGATCGCGGCGCGCACCGAAATCTCCACCATGGGGCCGGTGTTGGTCACATCCTCGCCCAAGATGAAGACGGCGTCGCACTGTTCGATCTCGCGCAGCGAGCACGATCGCGCCGGGCCATCCTTCAAGATCTTGACGATCGTTTCCACGAGATGCGCTTCGCGATCGGGAATCCCCTGGAAGAATCGTTCCGCGCCGACGAGCGAGCGCAACGCGAAATTCGATTCCATGGACGCGCGCGGTGAGCCGATGCCCACCACTTTCTTGGGATCGGCCAAGAGAACGCCCAAACGCTCCATCACCGCTTCGCGAGGCGCTTCTTCCAAAGCTCCGTCGGCATTACGCAGCAGCGGCCGGCGAATCCGCCGCTCGTGGTTCACGAACTCGTAGCCGTAGCGGCCGCGATCGCAAAGGAAGTAGCCGTTCACTTTCCCGTGATAGCGATTGCGAATGCGCCGGATCAACCCGTAGCGCTCTCCGGGAATCGTGTTGCAGCCGAGGCTGCAATGCACGCACACCGAAGGCGCGGTCTGCAGGTCCCACTTGCGCGTGTAGTGCTTCTTCAAAGTTTTGTCGGTGAAGACTCCGGTGGGGCACACCTCCACCAGGTTGCCGCTGAATTCCGACTCCAGCGCGCCGTCCTCATGGCGTCCGAAGTACACGTGATCGTGGCACGCGAACGCCTGCAGATCCTTCCCGCCGGCGATGTCCTTGTAGTAGTGCACGCAGCGATAGCACTGGATACAGCGGTTCATTTCGTGATTCACGAACGGACCGAGATCCTGGTTCTCGTAGGTCTTCTTCGGGAAGCGATAGGCGCGGTAGTTGTGGCCGGTCATCACGGTCATGTCTTGCAGGTGGCATTCGCCGCCTTCGTCGCACACCGGACAGTCGTGCGGATGGTTCACCATCAAGCACTCGGCCACGCTCTTGCGAAACGCGCGCGCTTCCCCATCCTCGATGGAGATGCGCGAGCCTTCCAGCGCCTGCGTCATGCACGCCATGACCAGCCGGCCCTGCTTGTCGTTCTCGTCGCGATACTGCTTCACCGCGCACTGCCGGCACGCGCCGACCGAACCGGTGGCGGGATGCCAGCAGAAATAGGGCAGGTTCTTGCCGAGCGAAAGACAGACGTCGAGGAGATTTCTCGATCCGTCCACGTCGTGCGTTTTTCCGTCCACCCAAATCTTGGCCATCACGCCGCTCCTGCTGCAACGGCCGCAGGCTTGCCGGCCGGAATCGCGCGCTCGAAATCTTCACGGAAATACTTGATGGCGCTGAGCAAAGGATCCGCCGCACCCGGCGCGAGCGCGCAGAACGTGAGCCCCGGCCCCATGTTCTTGCACTGCAACTGCAGGCGCTCGATGTCTCCGGGCTGCCCTTGGCCGTCCTTCATGGCGTCCAAGATCTTCGCCACCCAGGGCAGACCATCGCGGCACGGCGTGCACCACCCGCACGATTCCTGCGCGAAGAACGCCATCATGTTGTGCATCATTCCCACGACGCTCGTCTTGTCATCCAAGACGATCATCGTACCCGTTCCCATGCGGCTGCCCGCTTTGCCGACGGAATCGAAATCCATCTTCACGTCGAGATGCTGGTCGGTGAGAAACGCGGTGGATGCACCGCCCGGCAAGAGCCCGCGGAATTTGAGCCCGTCGCGCATTCCGCCGGCATAGCTCTCGAGAATCTCGCGCACCGGCGTACCCATCGGCAGCTCCCACAATCCGGGTCGCTTCACCTTGCCGGAAACGCCGAAGAGCTTCGTGCCGCCGTCGGCGGAAAGGGAAAGCTTCTTGTACCACTCCACGCCGTTGCGGACGATTCCCGGAACGTTGCACAACGTCTCCACGTTCTGCACGATCGTGGGCTTGCCGAAGAGACCCGACACCTGCGGAAACGGCGGCTTCGCGCGCGGATTCGCGCGTCTTCCTTCCAGCGCGTTCAAGAGCCCGGTTTCCTCGCCGCACATGTAGCGGCCCGCGCTGACGTGCATGTGCAAATCGAAATTGAATCCGGACCCGTTGATGTTCTTGCCGAGATAACCGCCGTCGTACGCTTCGCGGATCGCCTTGTGCATGCGCAATTCCGCGAGCTGATATCCCCAGCGCAGGAAAATGAATCCCACTTCCGCCTGAATCGCATACGCGGAGAGAATCATCCCCTCGATGAAGAGATGCGGATCGCCTTCCATGAGCAGGCGATCCTTGAACGTTCCCGGCTCCATCTCGTCCGCGTTGGCGACCAAGTATTTCGGACGCGCCACGTCCGGTCCCATCGGGACGAAGCTCCACTTGAGACCGGTGTTGAAGCCGGCGCCGCCGCGCCCGCGCAGGTTCGCATCTTTGATGAGCTGCGTGACGGCCTGCGGCTCCATCTTGCCGACGCAGTTCTTCACCGCTTCGTAGCCGCCGGCCCGTTCGTATTCCCGGCAATCGAACGGCGGCTGGTCGATGCGGATGTTCTGGGTCAGCGGCAGCTCGCGATTCACGAGTATTTCTCCAGGATTCCGTCGAGTTGCTCGGGTTTGAGATCGCGATGCAGGTCCTCGCCGATGAACATCGCCGGAGCGCGATCGCACGTTCCCAAGCAGCAGATGGGCAGAAGCGTGAAGCGGCCGTCCTTCGTCGTCTCGCCGTACTTCACGCCGAGCTTCTTCATGAGCGCGTCCTTGAGCTGGTCGTAGCCCATGATCCAGCAGCTCACCGAATCGCACACGTGAATGACGTGCCGCCCGACCGGCTGGCGATAGATCATGTTGTAGAACGTGGCGACGGAGTCGAGTTCTTCCGCGCTCATGTCCAAGAACTGAGCGATGTCTTGGATCGCCTCGTCCGAAACCCAGCCGCGATGCTTCTGCACGATCTTGAGAGCTTCGATGCACGCCGCCTTCTTCTGCGGGAAGAGCGGCAGCTCGTGCTCGATCTCGCGGATCTCTTCCGCTTTCAGCAACTCGGGTCCTCCTACCGGTCGATGTCCGCGAGGACGAAGTCGATGCTGCCGATGACCACGAGCAGATCGGGCACCATGAGACCGCGGGAGATCGCGGGCAGCATCTGGATGTGCGGGAAGGACGGCGTGCGAATGCGCGTGCGATATGAGTGAATGTCGCCGTCGGAAACCAAGTAGTAACCGTTCGAGCCCTTGGTGGCCTCCACGGCCTGAAACGATTCACCGGGCGGCATCACCGGCCCCCAGGACACGCCCAGGAAGTGGGTGATCAAGGTCTCGATGTCTTTCATCGTGCGCTCTTTGAGCGGCGGTGTGGCCAGCGGATGGTCCGACTTGTAGGGACCTTCCGGCATGTTCTCCATGCACTGCTGGATGATGCGGATCGACTGGCGCATCTCTTCGATGCGCACGATGGCGCGTGCGTACGCATCGCCGCCGTTCGCGGTGGGAATCTCGAAGTCGAATTGATCGTAGCCCGCGTACGGACGCATTTTGCGGAAATCCCATTCGTAGCCGCAGGCCCGCAGCCCCACGCCGGTGAGGCCCCACTCGACCGCCTCTTCCAGGGTGTACGCACCGACATTTTTCGTGCGCAATTGAAAGATCTGATTCGCGACGACCGCTTGGTCGTAGTCGTCGAGACGTTTGGGCAGGTACTCGGTGAAGTCCTTGAACATTTGGTACCAGCCTTGCGGCAAATCCTGCGCGGTTCCGCCGATGCGAAACCAATTCGGATGCATGCGCCCGCCGCACACGGCGGCAACGATGTCGAACACGCGCTCGCGATCGTTGAACAGGTAGAAGACCGGCGACATGGCGCCGATGTCCTGCGCGAACGTTCCGTACCACACGAGATGGCTGGCGATACGGAACAGCTCGCACATCATGATGCGAATGACTTTCGCGCGATCGGGAATGGTGATGCCGGCGAGGCGCTCCACCGCCAAGAGGTAGGGCAAGTTGTTCATCACGCCGCCCAAGTAGTCGATGCGGTCGGTGTAGGGAATGAACGTGTGCCACGATTGCCGCTCGGCCATTTTTTCCGCGCCGCGATGATGGAAGCCGATCTCCGCGACGGCATCGACGATCTCTTCGCCGTCGAGCTGCAGCACGATGCGCAAGACCCCGTGCGTTCCCGGATGCTGCGGGCCGATGTTCAAGAACATGAACTCGGTATCGCCCGAGGAGCGCGTCATTCCCCAATCTTCCGGCACGAACAGCAGCGCCTCCTGCTCGGCGATTACTTTTTCGGGCGGCAGCTGGAACGGGCCCATCTCCGTGGCGCGGGCCGGATGCTCCTTGCGCAGCGGATGTCCCTGCCAGGAGTCCGGCATCAAGATGCGCCGCAGATTCGGATGCCCTTCGAACTTGATGCCGAACATGTCGAAGACTTCGCGCTCGTACCAGTTCGCGTTCTTCCACATGCCCGCGATCGAGGGAACGGAAGGGGATTCACCGCGCAGCGGAACCTTGATGCGAATGTCCGCGTTGCGATCGAAGGACGTCAGGTGATAGACGGTGGTGAAGTCCGAGGCCGGTTGGCCTTCGCGATGTTGGCGCTCACGCTCGTCGATCGCGGTGATGTCATAGAGCAAGGGATAGGGCCGGTCGATCTCCGTTTTCAAAAAGCGCATCACGTCGCGCAGCTTTTCCGCCGGCACCCAAAACGTGGGCACGTCGTCCTTCGTTTCCTGCGGTGTGATGTTTCCATCGCCATGCTTCGCGCGCAGGTCGGCGAGCGAAATCGCATCGGGCGAAATGGTGCCTGCGGGGACGACTGGGGCGGTGGCAATCATCGTGAGGCGGCTCGTGATTCCTTTTTGCTCAAATCTCGTCAGGAGTTTTCAGCACCGTGGCCTTCATGCGGACATCGCGCTTCAGATCCCGATTCGACGGCATCTGCGGCCTGATGACACCTTGCGGCGTGACCCACCAGCCGAGCGGACGCCGTTCCTTGCCGATCGATTCGCGAAGCAGGAGCAAACCTTCCATGACCGAATTCGGGCTGGGCGGACATCCCGGAATGTAGAGATCCACGGGCATGATCTTGTCCACGCCTTGCACGACCGAGTAGATGTCGTACATGCCGCCCGAGTTTGCGCAGGAACCCATGGAGATCACCCAGCGGGGCTCCATCATTTGCTCGTAGAGGCGCTTGATGATGGGCGCCATCTTGATGAACGGGGTGCCGGCGATCACCATGAGATCCGCTTCGCGCGGCGAGCCGCGCATCACTTCGGCGCCGAAGCGCGCCAAGTCGTAGCGGCTGGTCAGCGACGTCGCGAGCTCCACGAAGCAGCACGACAGTCCGAACCCGAACGGCCACACCGAATTCTTACGTCCCCACGCGAGCAGATCTTCCAAACGCGCGAGCACGAAGTTGCGCTGGATGAGCGCTTCGTGGCGCGGATCTTCCTCCTCGCGGGGAGT
>Ga0111538_10001711_pt1 | contig 30877 bp, 27 predicted proteins | sample SoiMethybrSBSTD1_FD_79669 | JGI IMG/M metagenome (GOLD analysis project Ga0111538, IMG submission 79669) | Bulk soil microbial communities from a Populus tree surrounding site in Tennessee, USA - Soil MetaG P. TD hybrid SBSTD1 (version 2)... | ecosystem: Environmental > Terrestrial > Soil >... | reverse complement strand
GTGACCGGTTGTACACTTTTGTGAAACGCACGTCGTGCGCTGAACGATACTCCGCAGGAGCCAGACGATGAGCAGGCAACTCAAGAAAACCCGCATCGAGCTGAATAACGCCGTTTTCTCGCTGCCCGATATCGTCGCCCGGGCCGAGGGCTATTTCGAGCAGGAGGGCCTCGACGTGGAGCTCGTCCTGCCTTCGATGCGCAAAGCGATGCTGGCCGCGGCGGGAGCGAGGGCGAGCGAGCACGCGGCCATACAATCCTTTCTCTGGCACGAAGGCATAGAGAAGGGCGAATTCTCCGTTTACCATGCGTGCGAGTGGGGACAGATGCGGCGCACGCAGGACACGTGCACCGGTGCGAAAGTGATCACCAAGCGCGCCGCGGTCTCGACGCAGGCCATCATCGTGCGCGGAGACTCGCCGTGGAACGTGCCACAGGACCTTGCGAACGTCGAGGTCGCCGTCAACTTTCATGCCGGCTCGCACTACATTACGCTCGGCATGCTCTCCGGCTACCTGAGCCGCGACGAAGTGAAGACCGTGCACGTGGGAATCCCGAACCAGCGCTTCAAGGCGCTGCTGGACGGCACCATCCAGGCTGCGGCCGTCATGGAGCCGTGGATTTCGGCGGGCGAAAAGCTCGGCTGCAAGGTGATCTGCGAGGCGTTCTACAACGGCCTGGAAGTCGCCGACACCTCGGTCGACGGGGAAATCTTCAGCGGGCTCCATCGCGCGCACATCCGGGCCGTGGACAGGATCAACCAGGACATACGGCCCTGGCTCAGGCACCTCACGGACGAGGTGCCGGCCGATATCGTCACGCTCGAGCCCTCGGACCTGCACCTGCCGCGCCTGCGCTACAACTATCCGGAACCCTACTCGCCCGCCGAATTCAAGCGCACCTACGACTTCATGGTGTCCTGGGGCCTCATCAACCCCGAGAGCACCTACGACAAGCTGGTGGACGTGCGCGTCGCAGTGTGAGGCGTGTTGCGCGCGAAATGCCGCTGCACGTGCTCGCGCGTGAACTCCATGAAAGCGCGTGCGGCCGAGGGCAGCTGCTTGCCGATCGGGTACACGAAATGCAGGTGTCGCTCCAACGGTAGCCCTTCGACGTCGAGCGCCACGAGCTCGTCCTGCTCGCCCTCCAGACCGAACGTGTAACGCGGCAGGATCGACACGCCCAGGCCGGCGCGTATGGCTTCCCGGATCGCCTCGTTGGTCGAGAGCTCCATTCTGACCCGCGGCTGCGAGCCGTAGCGGGCGAAGATTTCCAGGACAGCCGCGCGGGTGCCGGAACCGGACTCGCGCATGAGGAATGGCTCCTCCGCCAGGCGCGCGAACGCGATACGTTTCTGCGCGGCGAGCGCATGATCGGCGCGCGCGAGCACTACCATCGGATTGGGCAGAATCTGCTGCACGACCACTTCCACGCCCCGGGGCGGATCGACGAATATGTAGAGGTCGTCCACGTCGTCGACGAGCCGCTTCAGCAGCATCTCGCGATTGTGGATCTGCAGCGAGACGTTGATGCCGGGGTGCTGCTGCACGAACGCGGCGAGGATGCGCGGCGCAAAATACCTGCTCGTGGTGCTGGCGGCGAGCCACAGGCGTCCCGAGTCGAGGCCGCGTATGCTGGAGAGCCTGTCCTCGATCCGGACGAGCTCCTGGAAAATCTCCCGGCACGCCGCCTGCAGCTCGCGCCCGGCCTCGGTCAGGTGGGTACGATTGCCGACCTGCTCGAGGAGGGGCAGGCCTATCGTTTCGGTGAGCTTCCGGATCTGCACCGACGCGGTGGGCTGCGCGATGTGCAGCTCCTCCGCAGCGCGCGTGTAGCTGCCCAGCCGCGCGACGGCCTCGAAGACGCTCAACTGGTGCATGGTGCCGTGCTTGAAGTAGCGGCGGATCTTCGCTTGCGGCATGTCGACTCTCCTTCTGAAGAGCTGAAACACTGCCGCGCCCCGGCGGGGCGACGGCCTTTACCTCGAATCGGCAAAGGCCCAAAAAAAAGACCCTTGCCGTTCTGGCAAAGGTCTCGCTGCAACAGTCGCTGCTGTTGCCGGCATGGCCGGGGACTTTCAGTCCCGTGTTGACGACCATGCCATAAGTAACGCGTGAAGCGTGAACACTGCGCTACTTAAAGCTACTCCCCTTTGGAGGGATTCCGATGCTCCCACTCCATTGCATCGGGTAATGGGGATTATATCGTCCTCCTATCGCGGGGCAAGAGAATTGTCCATGTATTACGTTTAGTAATGATATGGATTACACGTACGGGATTCCCATATGCGGATCGTATGGTTGGCATTGCCAAACTTCACCCCGGGCTCATCTTCCGCTGCCCATACTCCATTCAAACAGAGTGGAGGAGCACCGAAATGGAAGACAAGGAATCCCATGCGAAGCCGATCAACGAGGTCGTCAGCGGCTTTCAGACCCACGTCGATCACGGCCTGACCCGGCAGGAGGCGCAGGACCGTCTCCGGAAGTTCGGTCCCAACGAGCTCATGGAGAAGCCCCGGCCGGGTTTTCTCTCCCTTCTGTGGGACCAGTTCAACAACTACCTGGTGATCATCCTGATCGTCGCGGCATTGATTGCGCTCGCGCTCGGGGAATGGGTCGATTCGATAGCGATCATGATCATCGTCGTGCTGAACGCCGTCGTGGGCGTGATACAGGAGTCGAAGGCGGAACAGGCACTCGCGGCCTTGAAGAAAATGTCCGCCCCGAACGCGCAGGTCATTCGCGACGGACACCAGGTCACCGTTCCGGGCCGGGAGCTCGTTCCAGGCGATATCGTCGTTCTGGAGGCGGGCAACTACATACCCGCCGACATGCGCCTCGTCACGAGCGTCAATCTCAAGGTCGAGGAGGCTTCGCTGACGGGTGAATCCGTGCCCTCGGAGAAAAATGCGGCTGCCGTGCTGGACAGGGAAATCCCGCTGGGAGATCGCAGGAACTCCGCTTTCATGAGCACGGTAGTCACGTACGGCCGGGGCACGGGCCTCGTCACCGGAACGGGGATGCGCACGCAGATCGGGCTCATCGCGGAGATGATTCAGTCGTACGAGGACGAAGATACGCCTCTGCAGCAGAAGCTGGAGCATCTCGGCAAGGTGCTCGGCACGATCTGCATCGGGATCTGCGCGTTCGTTTTCATCTACGGCCTCTTCCGCGATACCAAGCTGACCGATATCTTCACGATCGGATTCCTGAACTACCTGCAGGGCGAGCAGAAAGACATCATCAATCTGTTCATGACTGCCGTAAGTCTCGCCATCGCGGCCGTGCCCGAAGGGCTTCCGGCCATCGTGACCATCTGTCTCGCGCTGGGGATGCAGCAGATGGTCAAGCGCAATGCCCTGATCCGGAAGTTGCCCGCGGTGGAAACGCTGGGCTGCGCGACCGTCATCTGCTCCGATAAGACGGGCACGCTGACGCAGAACGCGATGACCGTCGTACAGGGGTGGGTCGGCAACCGGCGGCTGCGCGTTACCGGAGAAGGATACAACCCGGCCGGGCAATTTTCCGTGGACGGTAAGCCCTTCGATCCGCGCTCCGACGCTGACGCCGCCGTGCTTCTGCACGGAGCCATGGTCTGCAACGACGCGAAGCTCGAGGAAGCGAGCGACGAAGCCGGCAAGCGGTCGTGGCGGATCATCGGCGATCCGACGGAGGGCGCCATGGTCGTGGTATCCGCGAAGAGCGGCTTGCAACGCAGCGACCTGGACAACGTCCTGCCCCGGGTCCAGGAAATTCCGTTCGATTCGGACAGAAAACGAATGACGACGATCCACAGCGCTGGCGGTCAGGCTTCAGCGGCAGGCTTCCGTTACCCGTCGTTTGTCGCCTTCGTCAAGGGGGCGCCGGATGTACTACTGGACCTGTGCAGCCATATCCACGAGTCCGGGCGAGCCGTACCGCTGACGGATGCAAAGCGCAAGGAAGTGCTCGACTACAACCTCGACATGGCGCGCAGCGCGCTGCGGGTGCTGGGGGTCGCGTATCGCCCCCTCGAGGAGGTCCCCGCCAACTGCACGCCCGAGAACGTCGAGAAGAATCTCACCTTTGTCGGGCTGCTCGGCATGATCGACCCGGCGCGCCCGGAGGTCATGGATGCGGTGAAGGTAGCGAAGGGCGCCGGGTTGCGGAGCGTGATGGTCACCGGCGATCACAAGGAAACCGCCGAGGCGATCGCCCGGGATATCGGCCTGCTCAGCAAGGGCGGTCTGGTCCTGACCGGGCCGGAGATCGAAAAGCTGACCGACGCCGAACTGGCGGCCAGGGCTGACAAGCTGGAGGTGTGCTGCCGGGTCTCGCCAACACACAAGACCAGGATCGTCGACGCCTTCAAAGCGCGCGACCACGTGGTGGCGATGACGGGTGACGGCGTGAACGATGCCCCAGCTCTCAAGCGGGCGAACATCGGCGTCTCCATGGGCATAACCGGAACGGACGTCGCCAAGCAGACGGCGGACATGGTGCTCACGGACGACAATTACGCCAGCATCGTGGCGGCCATCGAGCAGGGGCGGATCATCTACTCCAACATCCGCAAGTTCGTGTACTTCCTGCTCGCCTGCAATGCCGGCGAAATCCTCATCATCTTCGGCTCGATGCTCTTCGGGCTGCCGATCCCCTTGCGGCCGGTTCAGCTCCTGTGGTTGAACCTCGTGAGCGACGGCGCCCCTGCCCTTGCTCTGGGGATGGAAAAGGGCGACCCCGACATCATGAAGCACCCGCCGCGCCCCCCGAAGGAGCCCGTCATCAATCGGGACATGGCGATCGGTATCGGCGTCATTGCAGTGGTCGACGCGATCGCCATCCTGCTGGCGTTCTACTTCGGCCTGCAGCGGTATCCCGGGCACCTTGAGGCGGCGCAGACCATTGCCTTCGTCACGCTCTGCACCTCCGAGCTGATCCGGGCCTATACCGCGCGCTCCGAGTACCTCAGCCTGTTCGCCATCGGCGTGTTTTCCAACAAGTGGATGAACTGGGCAGTCCTGGCTTCGTTCCTGCTCGTGCTCGCGGTCGTATACGTGCCGTTCCTGCAGCCTTTCTTCGACACGGTGCCGTTGACGGTGAACGACTGGCTGTTCATGTTCCCCTTCTTCTTCGCCTCGCCGATCGCGATGGAGCTGCTGAAGGTCTACTTCAGGAGAAGGACGTTAGGAACCGGCGCGACGCAGGCGCGTCTCGTTCATTGATCGGCCATGCGCCAGGCGCAACCGGGTCCACGACGATGAAGAGAGTACTCGTTCCCGTCGACGGCTCGCCCAACTCCGAGCACGCTCTGCGCCGCGTCATCACCCGGTTCATGAGCGACTCGGCGCTGGAGGTCCACCTGCTGCACGTCAGGACACCGTTTCCGCAGTACATCGCGCGCTTCGTGAGCGGCAGGAACCGCGCGAGCTATCACCGGGACGAGGCCGAGAAAGCCACCCGGCCGGCGCGCGACCTGCTCGGGCGCTTCGGCGTGCCCTACGCGTGCCACATGGAAGTCGGCGACAAGGCTGCGGTGATCAGCACGGTGGCGCGCCGGCTGCGCTGCGACCAGATCGTCATGGGCACGGCGCGCAAGAATTCGCTCACGCGCTTGATCGATGATTCGATCACCAGCAAGGTGCTGGAGCACACGAACGTGCCGGTGGAAGTCATCGTCGGCGACGCGATATCGCCGGTCGAGCGCTACGGCGTTCCCGCCGCCATCGGCACCGCCATTGCGTTTCTCCTCATGGCCGCCGCGGACTAAGGACTAAGGACTAGAGACATACCGGTGGCCTAGGCCACGCGCCTGATTTCCCTCGCCCCGTCCATCGAGCACTCTCTGGAAATGGAGTGGCTCATGAACCGGGACAGCAATCAGGGAACCCTGGACGTGCAATTGCTCGAAGCGATCCGCCTGCAGGACGTCGAGCGCGTGCGCGCCCTCCTCGCGCTTGGCGCCGACGCCAATACGCGAGAGCCGGAGCGACGCTACGTGTACCACTATGGGTACCTGCCCACCGACCACGACACCGCGCTCACGTTGGCGTGCAATGCATTGACGGAAGAGCGCATCGCCATTGTGCGCATGCTGCTCGATTGCGGCGCCGATCCCGCCGCCCGCAACGGGAGCGGGCTCAACGCCCCCCAGGTCGCCGAGCGCACGCGGGTGGCAGCGGCCGATCGGAACCGGCAGAGATGGCTCCGGGAGCAGGTAGACGTCGCGACGGAACTCGTGGACGCACTGCGGGCGCGGATCTTTTCCCGGAACGCCGGGGTATCATGAAAGGCGATGCTGCGGGCTGGCTGGGACGCTATTCAGTTTCCAGCCCGCTCGCGGTGCCGACCATGGTCTTCACGCCGTCCTGGTTCTCGCACCAGACCTCGACCGTGACGCGCACCCTGTCGCCTTCGGATTCCCGGCTCTTCACGCGGCCGCGCACCGTCAACGTGTCGCCCACGATGACGGGCTTGATGAAGGACACGGACATCTTCCCGCCCTTGACGAAGCCCTGCCCCGCGAACTGCGTCATCAACTGCGACACGTACGCGGTCGACATCATCGCCTGCGCGAGCGGCGCCCGGAAGCCTTTCCTGCGCGCCCATTCCGGGTCGGTGTGTATCGAGTTCGGGCGCACACCGGAATAGCAGTCGATCTGGCGCTGCTGGATGGTCTTGGTGAGCGGCGGCAGCTCCGCGCCGATTTCCAGGCGGTTAGCGGTTTGCTGTTTCACGATGCACTCCCGACTCGGGGAAAATCATCTGCGTGAACTGCCCGCGGACCAGGACCGCGCCGGTCTCCTCGTCACGGGTCTCGAACTGCGTGACCATGTAGTGGCGGTCGCGCCGCTCGTACTTGTCGATGATCCTGCCGTGCGTGCGCACGCGCATGCCGGCGCGCAGCGGCTCGAGGAACTCGAATTGCATCTTGGCGTGCAGGCCCGCAGGCACGATGTAACGGGAATGCCGCATGAGCAGGGCCTGGTTTGCCATGAGCGTCGGGTGCGCGATCTTCCCGCCGAGCGGCGAATCCTCGAAGTACCAGGGGTGGTGATCGTCCACGGCAAAGGCGTAGGTATCGACGTCCTCGGGCTTGATGAGAAAGTCGTCGGAGCGGAATTCCTCCCCTACCGTCACCTTCTCGTACGAAAGCGTCTTGAATTCGACCATCCCGGCCCCCCTCTGCAGAACATTTGCCACGGAATCACACGGACGTACACGGACAACATCAACAGCACAGAATGACTGACGCGAATCAGGGCAGACTCCCGGGATCGCACCTGCCGATGTTGATGACGCTAGTCAACTTTCCGTGTGTTTCCGTGTGTATCCGTGGCTAAAACTCATTTGCGCTATCTGCGTTCATCTGCGGTTTCATTGCGAAACAAGCCGCACCAGGTCGCGGCCCACATCGCCGGACTGCTCCAGGTTCGCGATCGCCGCGAGCACTTCGTTGCATCGCCCGGGCGCAAGCCGCACCGCGGCCATCTCGTGGAACTTCCGCTCCACGTCCGCCTCGCTCATCGGGCTTTTCGCGTGCCCTCTCGGGTACAGGACTTCGCGCGTGTGCGTCTCGCCCGACGCCATCCTGATGGTAACGCGCCCGGGCGCACCTTCCGGGTACGCATCCGACAGGCGCTTTTCCTCCCGCACCTTGACCTTGCGCATGAGTTCTCCCACGACCGGATCGCGCAGACGGGCATCGGCAAACGACTCGCCCGTAATCCTCCCGTCGAGGAGAGCGATGGAGATGCAGTACGGCAGGCTGTGATCGGCCGTCTCGTGCGTATCCGGCGCCCAGCGCGAGGGATCCGCGCCCATCATCATGACCGCGGCCTTGTAGGTATCGATCTCGATGCCGGCGATCTGCGCCGGGTCGATGCGCTCGCGCAGCTCCAGCGCCGCCCAGGCCGACGATTGTCCGTGATAGCAGATCGGCAGGCCCTTGATGTGCGTTTCCCCGATGAAGTGGCGGCCTTCGGGAAGCAGCCATTCCGGGCGCGCGCCCGTCGCCTGCCACAGGCCGCCATCGCCTTCGAACACCGCCGTCGGGCCGGTGAAGCCATCCTGCGCCAGGAGCGCCGCAAACACGGCGTTGCGCGAGGCGTTGGGGCCGGCACAGCCTTTCCAGCTCGATAGCACCCCGCGGCGGGCCTGGGCAAGTCCCAGGTTCGGGGCGAGCGCGAGCGAGACCGCGTTGCCCATCTGGCTGCGCGTAAGGCCGAGCAGCTTCCCGGCCCCGAGCACGCATCCGAGCGCGTTATAGGCCGGCTGGTCCCAGCCCCTGGAATTGAAATCGACCGTCTCGCAGAAGCTGCAATAGACGTCGTAGGCAAGCACGATCGCCGTGATGAGCGACTTGCCGTCCGCGCCGGCGGCTTCGGCAACGGCGACGAGCCCGGACGTCATGTCGCTCGGATGGCCCCTGCTCCTCCCCATATACGTATCGCTGATATCGAGCAGGCGCACCATCACGCCGTTCGTGAACGCCGCTGCTTCCGGGGTTGTGCGGATGGCGCTGCCCCAGACGCTGGCCTCCACGCCTTCCACGCCGCGCGTGCGTTCCGCAACCTTGCGTGCGGCTGCGCTCAACGGCTCCTGCCAGGCCCCGAGAGCGCTCGCAAACGTGTCGATCAAGCGCACCTTGCACGCGCGCACGACCTCCGGCGGCAGCGCGTCGTAGCGTGCGCGCTCGGCGAATTGCACGAGGCCCTCGGTCGTTGCGTCCCACTGTACGGCGGCAGGATTCCCGGTCATTGCCTCTCCTCGCCGTTCTTGTTATCAGAAGGGGGCGCGCGTGTCCACACCATTCCGCAACCTGGAACGGTGTGGACCGCCCGAACGCAGGCGCCGGCTAACCCAGATTGCGCTCGGCGAATTCCCAGTTGAGCAGCTCGTTGATTACGGCCTCCAGGTAACGCTCGCGGTCGTTGCGGTAATCCACGTAGTACGCGTGCTCCCATACATCGATGGTCAGCAGGCACTTCATGCGGTGGGCCATGGGAGTGTCCGCATTCGAGGTGGTGACGATCTCGAGCTTGCCGGCCCCGGATACCAGCCATGCCCAGCCGCTGCCGAATTGACCGTTTGCCGCTTCGGCGAATTTCGTGGCGAACTTGTCCCAGCCGCCGAAATCGCTCTGCAGTTTCTTCATCAAGGCGGCCGACGGCTTGCTTCCCTTCGGCGCTAGAGAGTGCCAGTAGAAGTCGTGGTTCCACGATTGCGCGGCGTTGTTGAAGAGCTTGCCTTTGCTGGACCGCACGATTTCCTCCAGCGTCGCAGCGCCGCCGCTGCCTTCCTCCGCCAGCAGCTGATTCATCGTCTCGACGTATTTCCTGTGATGCTTGTCGTGATGCAACTCCAGCGTTTCCTGCGAGATCACCGGCGCGAGCGCGTCGCGGGCATAGGGCAATGGCGGCAGCTCGAAATGCGGCGTCTTGACGGGACGTTCCTTAGTGGCTGATTTCATAGAACTCCTGTGTCGGTTGCGGTTACCCCCCCGGGGATTCCCACCTTATATATAGAAATCATGCGCTGCTTCGAGTTCAAATCCGCTCGCCCGCGGAACCGGGTTACCGGTGGGGTGTTCCAACTCCCTGGAAGAGCGCATTTCATGGACCGGGCCCCTGCAGGATTGGAGATCAAGGAACCGCTGTCGCCGTACCAGGCTGCCCAGTGCCTCCTCGAGGAGTGCCGGACCGTGCTCCCGGGAATTCAGGCGCTCTTCGGATTCCAGCCGATCGCGGTATTCCGCCCCGGTTTCGAGGAAGCCCTGTCGCCGTTTCAACGCGGGCTTCACCTGGCCGCGATCGGTCTCGCCGCGCTTGCAATCGCGATCATCATGACGCCGGCGGCGTATCACCGGCAGAAGCATCCATTCGAGATCACCGGCAAGTTCATGAACGTCTCCGGGCGGTTGCTCCTGTGGAGCATGCTGCCGCTCTCGATTGCGATCATCCTGGACTTCTACGTCATCGCGAGCCTCATCGTCGGGGGCCTCTGGGCGCCGTTGCTCGCGTCCGGGATGTTTGCGGTCTTCGTCCTTCTATGGTTTGTGCTGCCCCGCTCGGCGCGCCTCGAGCGCATGATCCTGGGCACCGGCGGCAAAGTACGCCGGCCCGATATCTGACGCGGCTCGAGCGGCGTTCCCGGCCTGCCAGTCAGCGCATCTTGGCGCGAGCGGATTCGGCTCTGGCCGCGCCGATTGCGCTCTTCACTTCCTGGCGCTCTTCGGGCGGCGGCAGGACGGCCTTCATTCCGAGCGACTCGACCCACAGCTCGCGGGCCCAGCCCTTGGTGTGATAGAGATGCTCGTCTTCCTGCTCCTCGACTTCCTCGAAGGCATCGCGGAGAGCCTTCTGCTTCTCTCCGGTCAGCTTCTCCGCGCACATCCCGATGAGGTGCCAGTTCAGATGATCCTTGGTCTCGGCAAGCACGACGCATTCGCACGCCACGAGCTGGGCCGCCGTCATGTCACCACCGGCGATGGCGGTTCTCATCGCATCGACCAACGACGCACCCATCTCGTGCACGATCTTCCGCCCCGGGCTCTGCTGCCCGGGATCCAGCCCGAACGCCTCGAAAACGTCGATCAGGAGATGCACGTGGTTCTGCGTCTCGCCGAGGTACCTCTTCCACTCCTCGCGCAGGTCATCGTTTACCGCGCACTCGAGCGCGGTCTGGTAGATCATCACGCCGCCCTTCTCGTGCTCCAGCGATTGCAGCAGCAATTCGTGCAACTGGTCTTGCTTCATTATTCCGGCCTCCTTGGTCTGGTTCCGAGCGACAACGCGGCCAGTGTGCAAAAGTGCCGACGTCGCTTCTGTAGGCAATTCACCTGCGCGCTGTAGGCCGCCGCTGTCGGACCTCCGCAACTCGCCCGGGCTGCGAAAACCGTGCCCGATGACACCGGACACCCGCGGCCACCGGCGGGCGCCCCTTTTTAGCCCGGCACGTTGCGCGCATCCGGTTGCCTGTATATATTACCAGTATGGCGCCGAGCAGCACCGTGACGACGCAACGCCTCGTTTTCGTCGACACCGAAACAACGGGACTCGATCCCGCCGCCGACCGGATCATCGAGGTCGGGGTGGTGACGGTGGACGAAGACAGGATCGAGGAATGGTCGGCCCTGATCAATCCGCGCACGGCTGGCACCCGGTCATCCCGGCTGCTGCAGGAAATCGGCGAAGATCGCGCCGATGGATTGCCCCGTTTCGGGGAGGTGGCGGGCACGCTTCGCAGCCTGCTCCAGAATCGTCTGTTCATCGCGCACAACGCCCGTTTCGACTATGCCTTTCTCAGGGCCGAGTTCGAGCGGGTGGGAATTCAGTTCGAAGCGGAAGTCGTGTGCTCGCTGATGCTCTCGCGGCGGCTTTACGAAGCGCACGGCAGGCACGATCTCGCGACCCTCGTGGAGCGCCACGAGCTCGATTCCGCGGTACGGCATCGCGCCCTGCCGGACGCGCAGGCGCTCTGCCAGCTCTGGCAGGCGTTTCACCGCGACCATCCCGCGGAGCGCATAGAGAAGGCCATCCGTGAGCTGCTTGCCGGGCCAGTGCTGCCTGCGGCTCTCGACCCCGCCTTGATCGACCGATTGCCGGAGAAGCCCGGCGTTTACGCGCTGCACGGAAACGGCCGGGCGCTGCACGTCGGCCGCGCGAGCAACCTCAGGCTGCACCTGCAGAACTACTTCCGCCTCGACCGGATTTCCAGGAGGTCCCTGCGCCTCGCCCATTCGGTCGACGACATCACCTGGAAGAGCACCGCGGGAGAGCTGGGCGCGAAGCTGCAGCACGCCACCCTGTCGAAAGCGTTCCTGCCGCCGAAGAGCCGGCACGCGACCGGCGGCGCTTTTTCCTGGTCGTTCGATCCCGCGGCGCGCCCCGCGCTCGCGCTCACCTCGCTCTTGAGTGCAGAGAGCCGCGCCGGATACACGTTCGGCATTTTCCAATCCGAGCGCAAGGCACGGAACGCGCTCACCCGCCTCGCGGAGCGTCACGGACTATGCCGCCCGTTGCTCGGCGTTCATGCAGGCCCGGCCCATGCCTGCGATGCCTGTTGCCCGCAGGCGAACCACGGAAAGCGGGAACGGCTCGCGCATCTCACGCGGGCGTACCAGGCCCTCCTGCCATGGAAGATCGAGCCCTGGGCCTACAGCGGTCCCATCGCGATACGCGAGCGGGCCGGCCTCCACGTGATCGATCGATGGCGGTATCTGGGGACTGCGCAGGGGATAAATGAAGTCGATTCGCTGTTGCAGCGCCGGCTGCCCGAGTTCGACAGCGAGATCTATGCTCTGCTCGCGGCGAGGCTTCCCCGCCTCCCGCGGCGACGTATAGTGCCGCTCCATGGTCCGCTGGCTGACTGTCGGGTTCAAGCGACATTCATGTAAAAAATTGTAACTATCGGGGCGAAAGTTACCTTCGTTGGCTACGATTTTCTCGGAGGAAGGCGCGGGCCCAATTGGCCCGCAGGTTGGCAGCGTCCTGCCGCATTTTCCCCGCAGGTGCGGGACGAAGAGCGGCGCTGCCGATGGAGCATGGAAAAGAGGGACGGGGGTGTCAAGACGAGCGTAGCGGGCCGCTTCGCGCCGGAAGCGCTGGAGTGGCTTACTACGCTTGCGGTCATCGCATTCCTCTTCTGGCAATCCGCGCCATTTCGCGAGGCTGCCTTCGCCCGCGGCGCAGGCGACCGCTACGAGCAGGCGGTGGAATTGAAAGCGCCGATTCTGCCGCGCGCCGCAGGCACCGGGCGCATCGTGGATCTTTGCACGCGGCTCGGTGGCTGGCTGCCGCCCTCGGAACGTGAAATTTCGGCAGGACGGACGGGTGTCTGCTATTCGGATTCCCGGCACCCCATCCCCGCCACGGCCACCGGCGCGATCGATCCGGCCGAGATCGACGCTCTCACCAGAGCCTACGACGCGGCCGCGCAAAGCCTCGCGGAGCCGGTCAAGTCCCGGCTCTCGCGGCTGGACGAGTTCGAGAACCGCGCGCGCGAAGCCCGCGCGGAAACCGACGTGCAAGGCGCGATCGAAAGTCTGGCGGGCGAGACACGCCTCTATCGCGACGCCTACGGCATTGCGGCTGCCGGAGCGCGCTCGACTCCCCTGGAATGCGCCTGGAGCTATCTGGAGGCGAAGTACCGTGCAGGCGCCCGCAACGCCTCCGAGGTGGAGCGCGTGCTGGCGCTGCTCGCCCTGGCCGCGCTCCTCGACGGTGATTCGAGCCGGACGGCAGCGGCCGCTTTCCCTCCCGGGGAAGCCAAACGCGAAACGTGGTCCAAGGCGGAGCGTAACGCCGGCTGCGCCGCCGCGGGCTCGCCACGGCAGGTCCTGCCCGCAGCGGCCGAGATAGTCGCGAAGGCACGAGCCAGCGAGAGCAATGCGGCGAAATCGACCGCAGCGCGGGAGCTGTTCTTCAACGCGCACTGGTACTTCATGCTGTGGGCGGTAGCGGGTCTCGCGCTCCTGCAGATCGGGCGCCAGCCGCTGCAAGCCCGCCGCTTCCTGCCTCTGGCCGCGGCGGTGTGGGCAGTGCTGGGATGGATTACGCACGTCCACGTGGAGTGGCTGAGTGACCGCAGCGCGCATACGGCGTGGCTGTCGGGCTGGGGCATCAAGTTCCCGGATTTCTTCCAGCTCGCGCTCGCAACCGCCGCCGTCGTGTTCCTGCTCGGAATGGTGTTCCCGCCGGCGCGCGGGACTTCGACCACAGCGCCCGTCCGGCAAACGCCGTCCTCTCGCATCGGCTACGCGGGTTTCGTGCTTTTCGTCGGGCTCGGGTGGTGGCTGTTGCTGGATCTGTCGGCCACGGGGCATTACGCGAATCGCTTCCATGCGCTGTACCAGCAGGTGTACGTCTACGCCGCCTTTGTCCTCCTGACGATGCTCGCGCCGCTGCGGCTGCTGCTCGCGGACCGGCTGGGGCGCTGGCTGGGGCGCTTTCTCCTCTTCGCGAGGCCCCGCGGCGCGGGACTGCGCCGCTACCTGCCATGGGTTATCTACGCCGCGGCCGCGGCCGCGGTGCTGGTTGCAGCCGGCGCCTCCCACAAGCACCAGACGCAGCTCACCTCCGAGATTTTCCGTCTCTGGCTGGTCCTCGGCGTTTCGTGGTTCTTCTTCGTGCGGGGGGAATCCGCGCTGTCGCTCTCCACCGGCAACGCGAAAGGCGGGCTGCATGGCCTGGTCTTCACGGGGCCGCTCGTTTTCGTCCTCTGTATTCCCCTCCTCGGGCTGGTTCTGACCGACGATCTCGGCCCGCTTTTCGTCATGTTGTACGCCGCGTCGATCTTCCTCGGCGCGGCGTTCGCGTTTGCGTTCTTTGACAGGGCGGGCTACCGCCAATGGATGGGAGGCGCGGCCGGCGTTCTCGTCGCCGGGGCCTGGGTCTATCTCCTCACCTTCGCGCTGTATTCGCTGCCCGCGCCTCTCGCCCGGGTCGCCGAACGGCTGGAAAGCGTGCGCAGCCCGTTCACGGCGACGAACGACCAGATGGCGGTTATCACGTGGTTTCAGGAATCGGCGCCGTCGGGCGGGTACGGCCTGGGCGCCGTACCGTGGTGCGGCGAGATCGGGGGCGCCGGCTGCCGCGGTGTCCCCAGGCAGATCCAGAGCGACTACATATTCACCGCGTTCGTCGGGGTTTACGGCAAGGCCGCGGCAATAGCGCTCGTCGCCCTGCTGGGGTTCTGGCTCGTGCGAGTCGTCATTCACCACAGTCGCGCAACGCGCGGGACCGTCGCCCTCGACTCGCCCGCCGCCACGCAGCAGGCCTGGTTGAGCTGGATCGCGGTGTGCTGGGTCGGGCTCACGCTGGCGCAGCTCGCCATCACGGTCGCGGGAAACGCGGGCTGGCTGCCGCTCACGGGAATCACCTTTCCCTTCGCCAGCTTCGGTGCATGGTCGCTGCTCGCGAACACGTTGTTCCTGAGCCTCGCCATCGGCTTGCCGAGGAAGGCGTAAGGACCATGCAGCCTGCACAGCCACCGTCTCTGCTGCAGCGCACGCTCGGCGTGTTCGTCGTTCTGGCGCTCCTGCTGCCCTTGTTTCTGTGGGCCGGCCGGTCGCTGGTGGAGCGCCCCGTCGACAACATCTATCTCGACGCGCGCCGCCTGGCGGCGCTGCGGACCTTCGAGCGCGCGATCGTGCCGCTCAAGTCACTGCGCGACTACCAGACGCCCACTGCCGACCTGATACGCAGGCAATTCGCTTTTTGCCCCGATCCGCTGAAGGAGCAGGACCAGCGGGCGCTGTCTGCGCGCAACCGGAGGACCAATCCCTGCGCGAGCACGGCAGCCGCGGAAGAGCTCGCCTGCCATCTCGGAAGAATCAATTCCCGGCTGCATGAAATGAGCGGCGATCGACGGCCGCACCGCGAGCTGCCGCTCACCGAGCGTTACGTAGTGAATGTCGATCGCTGGATAGAGTCGATCCGGACGACGCAGGAGCAGCCGGGCGCGCAATCCGCCACGGAGCGCCGCCGGGAGGCAAAGTACCAGGGCGTGGCGTGCCGCGACGCCTTGAACGCGGCCCGGCAGGTTGCCGCAGGTGATGGCAGGCTGCTCGGCCTCATCGCCTGGCGCGAGCTGTCCCCGAAGAGCGTGGCGGCCCGCCAGTTTGCTCCCGGCCAGGCAGTCAGGGTTCCCGGCCGGATCATCGAGCAGCGCAATCCGTGGAGCGGCGTGCCCGGGTGCATCTATTACGGCGACCCCGGCAGGCACGGCAAGGTCATGTTCGTGACCGACCGGCGCCAGAGCAATCGTAACGCCTGCCTCGCGATGCGCCCGGCGGGCACCGCGGAGAAGGATATGGCGGCAGTCTCTCCGGGAACGCCCGGCGACAAGCCCGAGAACGCCGCGCTCCACGCGCCGCCCGAATCGCTGGACGTTGTTCTTGGGGAGCTGGATCACATCCGGCTGCCATGGAACGATCTTTACCGCGCGTATACGGCCGAGGCGTCTGCGGGAGAAGCGACGGGCGGCGCGAACGATGAGGGCCGTCCGGTCGCCCGGTCTCATGGTCCCAACCAGCTGGATCGCCTGAAGCACAAGGTGGATGCCGGCTTCAACGTTCATCTCACGATCGATCCGGACGCGCAGCACGTCGTGCAGCTCGCGAGCAGGTGCTATACCGGCGATGCCGCGAGCTGCCAGCGCATTGGACTCGCAAGCGATGCGCGGTTCGCGGACCTTATCAAGCAGATGCACGAGAAGGCGGCAGTACGCATGGCGGCCGTTGCGCTCGTCGATATTCCGACCGGAAGAATCGAGGCGCTGGGCAGCGCGCACACCGACTGCTTTCGCCAGGAATTCGACGGGACCGCGCGCAGGGCGCGCGAATGCCCCGATCTCCCGACGACGCCGCACTACGAGCCGGACCGCCTGCTGAATCACGCGCTCTTCGCGGATGCGCTGCCGGGCTCGATCATCAAGCCCATCCTGGCGGCGGGCTTTCTACGCGATCCGGGTTACCGCAGGAAAATCGTCGCGGAGCGCGTGGCGGCCGATTTCACCCGCCTCCAGGACGAGTTGAAAGGCTCGGACTCGGTGGCGTTCCTGAACCGCATGTTCTGCTCCGACAAAGGGTGGACGAACTGCGATCGACCCCGGAGCATCCAGCAGGCGGCCGTGCTGCTGGGCTGGGACCTGGGCTGTCTCGACCCTTCCTTCCGCTGCGGCCGGCTGAACGTGCTGTTCGGCTACCCGGCGACGGCGCGCATACGCAGCGATGTCGCGCGCATGCCGCTCGGGGCTTCCATCGTCTACGGCCGGCTGCTCGTCGAGCCCGTATCGGCGAAGCGGACCGCCGACCTCCAGATGATGCGCAACCTGGCGTTCGAGCCGGGGCACGCCGCGGCCTGCAGCCGCGGGGACTACTACTCGGGCGCCGGGCTCAACCGCGGATGGCGCAAGTGCAGGCACGGTCGGCTCGTCTATCTCGAGTCGGAGGGATGGGGCCAGGGCAACGCCCGCACGACGGCCGTGGGTGCGGCGGGGATGATGGCGCGCCTTGCGGCTGCCGCCAACGGACAGGCCAGCCAGCGGCTGCCGTACCTCGTCGATCGAATCAGCGATGCCAATGCCCGGACGTTCGAGCTTGCCGCGCATCAGTTCCGTCTCGCCGACCCGGTGGGGATCGAGATTCCGCAGGAAGACGCGGCGCTCATCGTCCAGGGGATGATCAGCCACAAGTCGCGCGGCACGCCCGCGGGCACGCGCACGGGTACGGCCCACGCCGCCTGCGCCGCGGTGTTCGACGCAGCGACCTGCAACCGCATCGACTGGATCGCGGGCAAGACCGGCACGCCCCCCTACGGCAACGATCGCCTGACCCTGAAGGAGATCGGGCAGAAGTGCCGGCTTGCGCCGCCGGGGAACGCGGGCTTCGGCGAGCAGCAGGAATGGTGGGCCGCGTGCAGCCGCGAGGTGCCCTACAAGTGGTACGTGGCGGTATTCAGGACCGACGACGGGCAGAACGGCTTCAACAAGGCGCTCGCGGTGCTGACCGAGCGCAACTGGTACCGCTCCGGTCCCCAGGCCGGCAAGGTGCAATCCCCGGGAGACCACGACCAGTTGAACATCAGCGCCGAGCTGGCGTTCCGGATCATGGCCCGGATGAGAACGGGCATGGTCGAAGCTCAGGCGCCGGTACGGGGGAAATCATGAAAACCGGCATCGCAAGGATCGGGGAGCAGGCGCGCGGCGCCGACGAGGTGTCGGCACCGGACGCAAACACGACGACGGACATCGAAACGTTCGCGGCGCCGTGGCCCGGGGTTCTGGTGGAGATGAAGGACTTCATCGATCTGTGGTTTCTCGCGAGCAGCGGGAAACGGCAGGCGGCGGCGCTGCGGATCTTCATTTCCAAGTCACTGGTGTCTCAGGCGAAGTTGCAGCCCCATGCGCGCGAGTTCAAGGCGGCCGTCTCGCGTAGCGCCTGCCGCATCGAGTTGAAAGGTACTGAAGAGCCGGCGCACAGGATCGAAATCGAATACAGGAGATGACCCATGGCCATGGTGAACGGCACAGGCGGACTTTGGAGCTGGTTGAGCGCGGCGTTCGAGCGCTCGGACATCGGCGCCGCGGGCGCAGCGCGCGACGATGCGGCCGGCGACGAGGACATGATCAGGCCGACCGCGACCCGCTACGCGCCCATCAGGGACGCCGTCGAGCGCCGGATCAATGCATTCCTGCGCGAGGACCTCGTCTCGCATCTGGAGATCGGCTTCAACGAGACATTTCTGCTTCACTACATCGAGATCGTCGCGGACAGCCAGGGCGCGGCCGAGCTCACCCAGTTTCTCCATGAGTTTTCGCCGGAAGCGCGCGTTCTGTGGATCAGGAAGCTTCTCGGGGGAGCGGTGGGGCGGCATGTAAGCGTCGACCAGTTCCTCGGACTGGACAAGGAATTCACCGCCGAGCAGCTCGCAGAGACCGACCCGTTCGAGGACAGGCTCAATCAGGCCGTGACACCGCTCTATCGAGTTATCCTGCACGGCCGCTGGGAAAGCGGACAGGCCGGGGAGCAGCAGTCCACGAGCGCCGCGCAGCCGTCTGCGCCGCAGGAACCGGCGCGCCTCGCCGGTCCCTGCCTTCAGCTGTCGGTCCGGGACGCCAAATCACCGGGCGCCGGGAATGAGGCGCGCATTACCGAAATCGAGCAGTTCCCGGCGGTGGTGGGTTCCTCCGTCCACGCGGACGTCGAGTTGAGCGGCTACTACGTATCCGCCAGGCACTGCACGCTGCATAGTGACGGACAGAACCTGTGGATAACGGACCACTCCACGAACGGCACGTGGGTCGATGGCGAGCGCGTTCATCGAGGGGCGCGCGTTGCCCTGGCGAACGGGGCGCTACTGGGTTTCGGCCGGGACCAGGGCGAAACGGATCACGACCGCTATCCGGCCATGCGTGCGGAACTCACGGGCAAGCCAGGAGCGCCGGGCGCAAGCTCCACACCCATCTCGGCGTCCCGGCCTACTCCCGTCGCGCCGGGCATCGCGCCGGGCATCGCGCCGGGTATCGCGCCGGGCATCGCGCCGGCTACCCTTGTGGCTTCGCCGGAGAACTGCGCGCTGGCCGTTCTCGCGATCGTCGACGCGAGCGGCAGCCCACGGCAGCACGTTCTCAAGCTGCCCTTCGCGATCGGCCGCGGCTCGGCGCAGGACTACGTCGTCCCCGACGCCAACCTGGGCGTGTCGCGCGAGCACCTCGTAATCGAGGAGATCAACGGTTCCGGAGCGGTAACGCTCAACCGGGCTGCAGGCCGGAACGGAACGTTTACCGGCAGCCAGGCGCTGCCGGAGCGATTCGTATGGCGGTTCGGCCAGGAAATCGTGCTTGGCGAGAGGTGGACGGGCGCGCCGGCCGTCCGGGTGTCATTGCAGCGTATCGGAGAAGCCTCTTGAACACCCCAACGCCGGTGCATTTCCCGCGGGCGACTCCGGTCCTGCCCGCTTTTCAGCCGTGGCGCTGGCCGGGTGGACTCACCGCGGCCTACGCCTCGGAGACCGGGCGCGGGCACGAACGCAATGAGGATAGCTGCAGCCATGTTCCGTCGGAGGAGCGCCCGGGATTCTGCGGCGTGGCCGACGGGGTCGGCGGGGGCGCTCATGGGGAAATCGCGAGCCGCGTCCTGCTGGCGCATTGCGCGCAGGCGCCGAAGGAAGCGTATTCCGATCCGGCCAGGCTCATCGAGTGGCTGGCCCGGGCCGACGCGCAGGTGCGCGAGGCCATTGCACGGCGTACCAACCGGACCGGAGCCGCGACCCTGGCCGCGGCGTGGTTTCCCTCGCAGCGCACGGCCTACCTGCTGAATGTCGGCGATTGCCGCGTCTACCAGTTGAAGCCGCGCATGCGGGGCTATGCCATCCGCCAGCTCACGGTGGACCAGACCTACGCCAGCTTCTCGCAAGAGCCGCCGCGCGACGGCAGACCCGAGGACCCGGCGCGCATGGTCGGCGTTGGCGCCGTCGGCGTTCCCCCGGTCGTCAGGGCCCGTATTCGCTCCGGCGCGCTGCTTCTTCTCTGCTCGGATGGCGTCCATAGATTTGTTTCGGACGACGAGATGGCCGGTATCGTTTCCAGCGGACTCAGGAACGGCGATTCACTGAGAACGATCTGCAGCAGGCTGGTTCAGGCGGCGCGAAGGAATGGCGGCCGTGACGACGCGAGCGCATTGCTGGTGATGCGCCGCCATTGGTTCAGGCCGCGCTGGCTGTATGGCTGCGCACTCGCCGCGGCCCTGTTGCTGTGGTTGGTATTGGCATAGGACTCGCGCGGATCGAGCAGGAGCGAAGGGAGCGTAACAATGACGGAATCCAGGGATTGCATGCCAAGGTTTTTCAGCCTCGCGCTCGCTTTCTCGCTGGCCATGGGCTTCGGGACGGCGGGCCTCGAGCCGGCGCTTGCCGAGACGCAATCGGTCATCGATCCGGTCGAAGCGCCCGAGCCGCAACGCCCCCCTGCCTCCAGGGCGAAAGATCCGCCACGCCCCGATGAAACCGTGAAGCGAGAACGCCGGCGAGCCGACGAGCAGCAACGCAGGCGAGCGAGCGCCGAAGCACGCGAACTGGCGGCCGCAAACGAGGCTGCGAAGCTGCGCGCGATCGAAGAGTCCCGGCGTGCTGATGCCGCAGCCCGGGAAGTCGCAGCCCGGGCAGCGGCGCGGAAAGCCGAGGCAGCCAGGGCAGCGACGGCGCGCGCTGCCGCCGCGAAGGTGGCAAAGGCGAAGGCCGCGGAAGCGGCAAGGAAAGAGGCGCTGAGACAGGCGGCAGCGAGGGACGCAGCCGCAAGAAAGGTGGCGGCGCGCGAAGCCGTCGCGAGAGAAGCGAGGGAAACCGCGGCACGGGAGGCCGCGGCGCGGGAGGTGGCCGCACGAGAAGCCGCAGCAAAGGAGGCGCGAGAGGTCGCAGCACGGGAAGCCGCAGCACGCGAAGCCGCCGCAAAGGAAGCTGCAGCGCGAGAGCTGGCCGCACGGGAGGCCGCAGCGCGAGAGGCCAAGGCGCGGGAGGCCGCAGTGCGGGAAGCCGCAGCACGCGAGGCAGCCGCGCGGGAAGCCGCTGCGCGGGAGGCCGCAGTGCGGGAAGCCGCTGCACGCGAGGCAGCCGCTCGAGAAGCCGCTGCGCGGGAGGCCGCAGTGCGGGAAGCCGCTGCACGCGAGGCAGCCGCGCGAGAGGCGACCGCGAGAGAAGCGGCGGCAAAAGAGGCAGCCGCGAGGGAAGCCGCGGTGCGGGCAGCCAGGCTCGCCGCAGGCCACGAGACCCTGGGAGCCGACTCACGAACGGCAAATGGGCCACCGTACCTCAAGGTCTTTCGCGATTGCGCCGAGTGCCCGGAGGTGGTGTGGCTGCCGAAGGGCGAGCTGCCCCCGGGTCTGAACGCGGCCGGCGGTCCGCGATACGCCCTGAAAGTGAGCTACGTGCTGGCGGTGGGACGCTTCAAGGTCAGCATTGCCGAATGGGATGCGTGCGTTGCCGACCGCGGCTGCCGCCGGCGACCGGACGGGGCGGGCTGGGGCCGCGGGCGTGATCCCGTGACCAACGTCAGCTGGGAGGACGCGCAGCAGTACGCGACCTGGCTCTCGCGCAGGACCAGCAAGCCCTATCGTCTGCTTACCGGGCCCGAGTGGGAGTACGCCGCGCGCACGGGCTCCGAGGTGTACGACATGCATGGCGGCGTGTCGGAATGGGTCGAGAACTGCTATCAGTACCGCGATGCGCGCAACGGCAACGGAGGATGGAAGCTGGAGTGCACGAACCAGACGTTGCGCGGCGGCGCGCAGCGGGATGCCGTCTACAGGACGGGCGTCAACCGGTCCTTCGCCCCATTCAACCACTACGACGATCGAATCGGCTTCCGTATTGCACGGACGGAGTAACGCATGGCTCTCTACCATCGCAGGCCAAAGGACGACGGCGAGCGCGCGACACCGGGGGGACGGGTCGAACCGCGCCTGGGCCCGGAACCGCGCCGCGCGCCAAGCGAGGTGTTCGATACCGGTCGGAAGACGATCATCGATTGCGCCCACGTCAGGGTGGAGCGTCTCGATACCCATCCCGTTCTATTCTCGAAGGTCTTCAAGGAGTTCGAGGACGGGAGGGGACGAAGATACGACTATCGCTACTGGGCGGAGCGGGAGAACTTCTTCCTCCGGGAGTTTCTGAAGAAGCAGAAGACGTTCACCCACGTCGTCCAGGCGCGGCACCTGATATCGGAAAACGAAGCCGCGAAACAGGTGCTGACCTGCGACGCCGGGATAACGATCGCGGACTGGCTGCGGGTGAAATCGCGCTATGCCGATACCGCGACGCTCTCCCATCCGTTCCAGCGCCCGGACATGTTCCTGCGGCTGATACGCGCCTGCCTGGTGGCGCTGAAGGAGATCCACGAGCATCGCATCGTTCACTGCGACTTCAAGGAAGACAATATCTGCATACCGTACGCGCCCGATCCTGCCGCGGGCGGGGAACGGAGGATCCGTCTCGAGTTCGAGAGGCTCAAGCTCATCGACTTCGCTTTCTCCATAGCCCACGCCATCCCGCTCACTCAGATACTGGTGATCGACCCCGCCGAACGCCTTCCCTACCAGTCCGAGCTCCTCATCTCTGCGTTGCGCGCGGACCGGCGCAGCGGCTCTCCCAACGCGGTGCAACAACTCGACTACCGAGTGGATCTATTCAGCCTGGGTTACCTGGCGGAGAAGATCAGCGCCGCGGGGCTCGATTCGTCGCGCGCATCCCGCGACAGCCGCGTGCCGGAAGGCGTGAGCGCCCTGGTTCGGAAGCTGAAATCATTCGATTCGCTCCCGAGCGGCGCCGTGTTCCCCCATGATGCCCTGATCGCCGAGGTCGACCGCCTGCTGGCCGCGACGGGGGGCGTCTCTCAGCCCCAGGAATTCGTGGTGGAGGGAGAGTGGACTGTGGAGGAAATGGCGCAAGGGCGCGGCGCGGGCCGCAGGACACCCATGACGCCTGTCGCCCTTCCACTGCAGACGCCCGTTTCCGTCCCGCCCGAGCATATCCCGCGCCGATCGGGCGCCCTGTCACGAATCGGCGTCACGCTCCTCTACGCCCTGGCGCCCTTCGCTGCGGCTGTCGGCGTTTTTCTGTACCTCGGAGGGAGCGACCACGTTCCGCAGTGGCTGTTCCGCGTGCTGGAACGGACGGAGACCGCTCTGACGCAGCCGCCCCGGCCTTCGGGGACGGCGCCCGTCACCGCAGCGCCCCCGGAGCAGGTGCGTCCAAAGGCCGGCGCGGAAGCCGCAGATCGCATCGCGTTACTGCTGCGAAGCGATGACGATGCCGTTTTTAAGGCGGCAGCGGAAGATCTGACCCGGCTCATGACGAGCGACCGCCCGGCCGCCCTCGCGATAGCCGGGTCCATCGCGACGGCATATGGCGGAGCCCTGGCGGGATCGGGTTCCCGGGCAACAAGGTCGCGCGCGCTGGCCCGGCTCATGTGGATGGCGAATGCCGGCAACACGTTTGCCGCCGAGCGCGTCGCCGCGTTCGAAAAGGACTACGACGAGGCCAAGCAGACGGTGGCCCGGTCTGCCTGGTGGATGCGGGGTGAGGACCCTCAGCCGGAGGGAGCGGCGCGCTGGATCGAGAACGGCGCGGTGCTGGCGGAAAACGGCGACCGGCCGGCCATGCTCGACCGGGCCTTCGCCATGGGCTACGGACGGGCGCTCCAGCCGGATCGCGCGACTGCCGTGGAAACCTATCTGACGGTAATGGCCCGTGCCGACGGGAGCGACCAGACCGCCACGAAGCTCCGGCAGTCCGCAGGTCGCGGCCTCCTGGCGCTGCTGAATACCATCGTCGAGCAGAAGGACCAGGATGCGGTCAGGCGCGTGCTGCCCGCGCTCGAATCGAAGTCCGGAGCGGCGGGCGTGCAATACTACCTGGGCCTCATGAACGAGTGCGTCGCGCAGCCCGCCAACCTCGAAGCGGCGCGGCAGTGGTACCGCAAGGCGGCCGCCGATCCGGCGTGGAAACGGACCGCCGACGACAAGCTGCAGGTGATCGGCACGTGGTGCCCGGCGACGACCTAGCTCTGAACAAATAAAAAAGCGAGGATTTGAGGTCCCCGCTTTTTGCGTTCCTACGATCTGTCAGTTCATCTTTCGATGATCGGACCTATTTTCGGAAGGCGATTGCATTAGAGCACTCCGCGTAGCCCGCGCCTATCGGGATATCTCCTACAAAGTCCTACAAAACTGTTGGTCACCGACCGCGGCCTCCGTTACTCCACCGCGATTTCCAAATGCATCATGTCGGCCGCCCTGCGCGCCGCCGGGGGTCAGATCCCCATCAAACCACGATGGGGCCCCTCTTCCGCCCCTCGACGCGCTACTCCCAGAACGCGAAAGTCCTCGTTTCTATGCTTTCGCGCGGCGGCGCTCCCGCCGGCGTCGCAGGATCGTCGAACGCGCTGTGCGCGGTGAAGCGCGAGGGCTTGCCGGTATCGGAATCGAAGACCTTGAATACCAGCGCCTCGTTGCGCTCCATCTGCGGAAAATAGAACCACTCGTGCGCCGGATCGTAGGCGATGTGATAGACCTCGCCGGTGCGGTACTGGTAGCGCCGCTCGACCCGGATGAAGCCCTTCTGCGGAATGCTGCGGCCGTCGCAGATGCCGAGCGGGTCGATCATCACCCTGCCGCGGATCGGCCGCCACGTCTGGATGATGGCCCAGCGCTTCTTCAAGCGGCGCTCGGCTTCCGCGTCACCGACGATCTCGCGCAGCCGCACGGGTGCTGACTTCTCGGTGTAGTCGTTGTGCACGCCCTTCACCGTCGGCCGCGCGCCCACGGCTTTCTGTCCCTCCTCGTCGCTCACGCGCAGGGTGTGGTCGAACACCACGACGTCCGCTGCGCCGGAATGTTTCATGATGAGCGCCTTCACCTCGGGGTCGTAGACCCGGGTGCGCTCCGCCTCGTCGGTGAAATCCCTGACCTTCGTTTCGTGCTTCGCGAACACAAACCCGTGCACGTCCAGCTTGAACGTGTCGGCCATCGGTCTGCCGTTACGCACCGCCATATCGTACTGCCGGTATTGCGGCGGAACCGCTTTGTGCTCCATCTCCGGCCAGTCGATATAGCGGACCGGCGGCACGCCGGTGTCGACGATGTAGTTGAAGTTGGCGTGGATGGTGTCGGTAGCGGGCTTCTCGACGACGAGGGGCATAGGCTCTCTCCCGGTTAAGGGTCTCCAGCCCGATGATAGCGCAATGGGGAGACTGGGGACTAGTAGGTCACACCTGCAGAAACGAAGAGGCCCGCACGCGGCGGGCCGGATCGAGCGTAAGACTCGGGGTTTGTATCGCCCGGAACCTGCCTATCCGGTTCCTTCAACCACTTCGTCCTCCAATTGCATCTCCGCCCTCAACGCCTTCTTGCGCTCCAGAATTCGCGCACCCAGTTCCTTCATGTCGAGATCGGTTTTCCTTGCCTTGGGGAACATTTCTTCCTGTTCCTCCTTTACATGGTGAGCGATGTATTCCCCCAGCACGATGACTTTAGCCGCATACTTGTCATCCGCGGTAGTCATCTCCAGGATTTGCGCGATGAGATCCTTTGCGGTCGCATGTTCAACTTCAGCTTCGTCCAGGAGATCCTCATCGTCGATGGCTTCACGTACTTCCGGATAGAAGATTTCTTCTTCCACCGTCGCGTGGACCGTCAGTTCGTTGCATATCTGTATGGCGACCTGTTCTGCTTCTTCATCTGCTTCGTCTTCGTGCAGCCGTTCGAAATCTTCGAAGAGCTTCGTCACCTTGTCGTGGTCCGCCTTCAGGATTGCGATGGCGTCTGTGGAGGCGCGTTTTTCGGACATTGGAAAATCCTCTGGTAGAGTTGATTAGGAAACCCACCGGCGTTCCCGGTCGAGCATGATCATTGAAGGCTGCCGTGGGCCCTGTAGGCGGAACGCGTTATCAGCGTAAGACCCCTCCTGAAAACATCCGGGACAATCCCGGGTCACGTAGGATCGGTCTGCGCGGCCTCAGGCATCGCGATCGCTCGCGTTAATCAATACAACCAGGGGGCCGGACACGCTCATTTCCTATCACCGAGGAAACCTCGCTTCGGCGCGCCGATGAACTCGCGGCGCAGCCGCGTGTCACTCTTGTTGCACATTGTTGTGTCGAGGATGCCCATGTGCTCGGCGTGAAACGTCCTCGGCGAGCCCCCGATCACTACAGACCCTACAGGAGATCCAATGGAAGCCACTGCAACGGGTAGCAATTTCCCAAGCACCGGAGCGTCAGGAACGGACGGAAACCTGAACAAGGTTGCGTCGAGTGCGCATCAGGCCGTCGATTCGGTGGCCGGCAAAGTCGACGAAGCAGCGCGCAAAGCCGGGCCCGTCGTCGACAGAATCGCGAAGGCGGCCCACCAGGCGGTGGACAGCGCGGCCAGCGCCGCCGCACCTGCGACCGACTGGATCGCCGAACAGGGCGAACATCTGAACGAAGCCCAGAAGAAATTGGTCGACGACCTCTGCAAGTACGTGTCGGCAAACCCGATGAAATCGCTCGGAATCGCGCTGGCGGCCGGCTTCCTCATAAGCCGTATGACCCGATAGGGCCCAGGGTATGAACCCCGCGGGCGACGAGACGCGAAGTCCGATGGCCGGCATGCTCGAGGAAGTGATGGGCACGCTCGCGTCGGCGCGGGCGGCGCTCACGCACTTCCTCGACTTACTTTCGCTGGAAGCACGTCGGGCCGGCATCGCACTCGTCGGGATGGTCGCGGTCGGCTTCGCGGCTGCGGTGTGCGCCGTTACGGCCTGGCTCGGGATCATGGCCGCTCTCGCGATGTGGACGGTGTCGCTCGGCCTGCCTCCCGTGGCCGCGGTGATCGTGCTCGCCGGGTTAAACCTGGCGGCGTGCGCGATTCTGGCCTACCGCTGCATCGGGATGAGCCGGGATCTTCTCTTCCCGGCCACGCGGCGCCAAGTGGCAGGCACAACGGCCATTCCGCCCGCAGTTTCCTGATGCAGGCCCCCGACAAGGCTGAGGTCTATGCCGCCGAGTTGAAATTCGCTCTGGCGGCGCAGGACGCGGTCAATAGCGCGCGCCGGGCGCGCGCTGCGCTCCGCTCGACTCTTGCGCAGCCCTCGACGCTCGCCTGGCTCGCGGGGGCCGCGGCCTTCGGGGGTTTCATGCTCGCGCGAAAGACGCTGGCGCAGGAGAAAATCTCCGGGCGTCGGCGCGTGCAGCGAGCGCCCAAGGCGTCCACAGCGGCCTTGTTGATGGCCTTCGTCCTGCGCGAGGGACTGCGGCGGCTACCCCTTCTCGCGCAGCTTTGCATGGCGCGAGGAGCCACCGCTGTGCGCCAAAGCCCGCGCCGGTAGGGCACGAGTCTCTAGTCCCTGCTCTTGAGAAACCGCAGAAATCTCGTCTCGTCCACGTCCATGCTGCTCGCACCCCGCCTGGCCCCGTTCCGGAGGGTGCCGGCGAGGTACTCCTCCAGGATAGCCGGATGGACGTACGATTTCCGGCAAATGGCCGGCGTGTTGCCCAGCCGGACGGCCACGGCCTTCATGGCGTTCACGATATTTGCCCGTGCCTCCCCCTCCGCTTTGCAAGGCGCGTGGGAAAGCTCGGACATGGCCAGCACGCTCGCCGCCCAGGTGCGGTACTCCTTCGCCGTGAAGTCCGCGCCGGCGGCCGCCTGCAGATAGGCGTTCACGTCGGTCGACCTGACCGGGCGCGGCTCGCCCGCCTCGTCCAGGTAGTTGAAGAGATCGTGTCCCGGAATGTCCAGGCAGCGCCTGATGATCCGCGCGATGCGCGGCTCGTTCACGGTCACCCTGTGCGTGATTCCGCTTTTCCCCTTGAACTCGAAGCGCACATCGTTCCCGTTCACGCTGACGTGCCGGTTGCGCAGCGTCGTCAGGCCGTAGGACCGGTTGCTCCGCACGTATTCGTCGTTGCCGACGCGCATCAGCGTCGTCTCGAGCAGGCGCACGACCGTCGCCAGCACTTTCTCCCGCGGCATTCCCGGCTGTGCCAGGTCAGCTTCGACCTGCTTCCGTATCCGCGGGAGCGCCTTGCCGAACTCCAGCATGCGCTCGAACTTGGTGGCGTCCCGCACCTCGCGCCAGCGCGGGTGATAGCGGTACTGCTTGCGTCCCCGCGCATCGCGCGCGGTCGCCTGTATATGGCCGTCGGGATCCGGGCAGATCCACACGTTGCTGTACGCCGGCGGAATGGCGAGCGAGTTGAGCCGCGCGATAACCTCGGGATTGCGCACTCGCCTGCCTGCGGGATCGAAATAGGCGAAGCGCTTGCCGATTCTGCGCCGGCTCATGCCCGCGCCATCGTCGGTCACGTAGCGCAGCGAAGCCGCGCGCACCACCGGGGCATTGGACACGGCAGGATCCGTATCGCGACCCGCGGACTCGCTTTGTCGTCTCGAGAACATAGCCCGGCAGCGGCTCTCCGATGATTTACCGCGATTTGACCGGGCGCAAGGAACAGAAGTTGCTGCAGTAGCTCGCTGCGTTGTCGCGCTGCAGCGACGTCAGTCACCGCCGACATGACGAATTCGACGGGTCCGACTGCCGGAGTGTGACCAATGCCGCAAGATGGTGACGCTGGACCGGGAGGGAGGAGAGCAACTTTCAAGGAGATCAAGACATGACGCGAACTGCAACAGTACCCCCGACCACCCACGCCACCGCGCCCGGCGGCGCAAAAATCGCCGGCAATCGCGGCTCGAGTCACGGCGGACCCGGACCGCATGTGATGGCGGCGAGCACGCTCGAAGGCAACAACGTCTTCAATCGCGCCGACGAAGAGCTGGGCGAGGTGAAGGAGATCATGCTCGACGTTCCGTCCGGCCGCATCGCGTACGCCGTGATGTCCGCCGGCGGCTTTCTCGGCATAGGCGACAAGCTGTTCGCCATTCCGTGGGGCGCGCTGACGCTGGATACGGAAGGGAAGCGCTTCATCCTCGACGTATCGAAGGACCGCATCAAGAACGCGCCGGGGTTCGACAAGGACCACTGGCCGTCGATGGCGGACCAGGCGTACTGCGGGACGCTCCACAGCTACTACGGCGTGCGTCCGTACTGGGAAGAGCTGTAAGCTTGTTGCCGCACACGCGAAAAGGCGGACCTTTTAGGGGTCCGCCTCATTCGCGTTCACTCCCCCCCCGGCGGGTACGGGGGCATCGTCGTCGTTCATCCAGCCCTGCTGCAGGGCATAGCGGACGATTTCACTCCGGCCGCGCAGGCTCAGCTTCTCCACCGCGCAGGCTCGGTAGAATTCGGCGGTCTTCACGCTGATGTTCAGACGGCGGGCGATTTCCATGTTGCTGTAGCCCCACGCGACGAGTCTCAGCACGTCGGTTTCGCGCCCGGTGAGCGCGGCACCGCCGGCTGGCTGCTTCCGGCGGCCGAGCAGGTCGTCATGAAATCTGTCCCTCAGCTCGGTGTCGATGAAGGTGTTTCCGCTGGCTACCGCCCGGATCGCCCTGACGAGATCTTCCGCGGCCGTGCGCTTCAGTACGTAACCCCTGGCGCCGATGCCCAGCATCCTGTGCAGGTACGCGGCGTCGGCGTGCCGGGTCAACGCGATCACCCGCACCTGTGGACACGCAGCGAGCAGCTGTTCCGAAGCCTGCACGCCGTTCATGTCGGGCATGGAGAGATCGATGACGGCCACGTCCGGCTTGAGCTGCCTGGCGAGCTTGAGCGCTTCGCGCCCGCCGCTCGCCTGGCCGACCACGCACATGTCCGCCTCGCGCTCTATGAGCAGTGCCACGCCTTCGCGCAGCACCGCGTGGTCGTCTGCGATGAGGACCCGCACCTTGCCGGTTTCGACCTTCACCTGCGCCCGAGTCTCGCTCATATCCGTTCGCCTTCCCGCTCGCTTCCGCGCGGTCACAGAATCGACAGATTATCGCCTCTCGTTACCAGTGGAACGGTAAGAAACAGGGTGGTTCCCTTTCCGGAACTGCTCTCGATCTGAAGCTCGCCGCCTACCAGGACCGCCCGCTCGCGCATCCCCCGGAGGCCCAGCCGCCGCGCGTCGTTCACGGACCGGACGTCGAACCCCTTGCCGTCGTCTTCGACGATGATCCGGATATCGTTCCTCCTGCGCTCGGCGACCAGGTTCACGTGCTTCGCCTGGGCGTGCTTCGCTACGTTGGTCAGCGCCTCCTGGACGACACGATACACCGTTGTTTCGATAATGAAGGAAAAGCGCTCGGGGCCCAGGGTCGTGATCTGCACGTCGGCCACCATTCCGGTGTCTCTCGACCACTCCTCCACGTGACGGCGTAACGCGGCCGCCAGCCCCAGGTCGGACAGGGCGAGCGGTCGGAGCGCGTGAGAGAGCCGGTCTATCTCCTCGTCGAGCCGCCGGGCTATCTCCTGCATCTGGAGGATGCGCGTCCGGACCTCCGGCGGGCAGCCCTCGGCGAGCTCGACGGACTTGAGTCCCATCGTCAGCGCAACGAGGTGCTGCCCGAGTGAATCGTGCAGGTCGCGGGACACCCGGTTGCGCTCGTCTTCCTGCGCCGTCGCGAAATCGAGCAGGAGCTTGGCGCGGGCTTCCTCGAGCCGTATCCGCTCCGAGACCTCCGTGAGCATCCGCTGATGGGCGGTGGAGAGATCGCGTGTGCGCTCGGTGACGCGCTGCTCCAGGTCCTCCTTCGTCCTGCTCAACTGGTCCTGGGCGTTCCTGCGCGAGGTCACGTCGGTGAACATGACGCCGATCCTGGTGCTGCCCGGACCGGCGATACGGGACACGAACACGTCGAACCAGCGCTCCAGCGACGGAATGCTCGCCTCGAAACGCATCTGCTCGCCGCTCTGCGCCACCTGCCGGAAGTGCCGGGTCCACCCCGGCTCCAGATCGGGCAGGGTCTCGCTGACCGTC
>Ga0111538_10001710_pt1 | contig 30883 bp, 29 predicted proteins | sample SoiMethybrSBSTD1_FD_79669 | JGI IMG/M metagenome (GOLD analysis project Ga0111538, IMG submission 79669) | Bulk soil microbial communities from a Populus tree surrounding site in Tennessee, USA - Soil MetaG P. TD hybrid SBSTD1 (version 2)... | ecosystem: Environmental > Terrestrial > Soil >... | reverse complement strand
AGGGCCGCATTTTGCCGCGCAAGTACACGGGCCTGCCGGCGCATTATCAACGCCGCCTGAACAAGGCCATCAAGCGCGCGCGCCAGATGCTGCTAATGAAGTAATTTCGAAATCCCATCCCGCCGCGGGGATGGGATTTTTAATGGCGGCTAATTGCAAACGATTTGCAAATAGTCCAAGGAGGAGTATCTTACTTCCAGTGAACGCCCGTGCTCGCATAACTGTAGGTGCGATTTTCTTTGTTTCAGCGTTCGCGTTTATCGTCCCGCAGGCCGGGCGCGCTGTCTCCAGTTCGCCGCAACAGGAAAAAACAAAAATCCTCACGACGATTCTCCCGCTCTACTGTTTCGCCGTTGGCGTGGCGGGAGATCTTGCGCGGGTTGATAACCTGCTCCCCGAAAACGCCAGTGGCCACGATTACCAACTCTCGGCCCAGGACGCGCGAAAACTGAGCAACGCAGACGTCGTCATTGCGACAGGCCTCGGCCTTGAGGATTCGCTGCTCGGTCGCCGGCTCAAGGCGCCGTCGGTGAAAGCCGCAGCCGGCATTGAACCGATTCTTGGACACGTTCACGAGGATCATCGCCACGGCGGCGACGTGAATCCGCACTTCTGGCTCGACCCGCTCCTCGCCGCTCACGCGGTCACGAATATCCTTCACGCCTTGCAGAAAGCTGACCCGCCGAATGCGGACGCCTTCTCGCGCAACGCCGCCGCGTATGTGACGCGCCTGCACAAACTCGACCAGGAAATCAGTGCCGCACTTGTGCCCTATCGTGGCCGCACATTCGTTACGTATCACGATGCGTTCCCGTACTTCGCGCGTCGGTATGATCTGCGACTAGCGGGCGTGGTCCAGGAAGTCGCCGACGTGGAGCCGACTCCACACCATCTCAGCGAGCTTCGCGCGATTGTGCGCGACAAGAAGGTGAGTGTGGTTTTCATGGAGGCGGCAAGTGACCGGCGCCGGTTGAAGCAACTGGCCGCGGACCTTGGCGTAAAAGTCGCCACGCTCGATCCCCTGGAATCGGGTAGGCTCTCGCCGAGCGCTTACGAAGAGGGCATGCGTCGCAACGCGGAATCGATCCGAAAGGCTTTTGATGCACCACTGCCCTGAACATCAAGGCCCATCGGTGGTGGAGACGCGCAACCTGCGGGTGTCGCTGGGCGGTCGCGAGGTTCTCCAAGGCGTCAATTTCACGGTGCCCAAGGGCCAGGTGGTCGCGCTGATCGGTCCGAACGGTTCCGGAAAGACGACGCTGCTGCGCTGTCTGCTCGGCCTGCAGAAACCGTCTGCGGGCGAAGTTTGGCTCTTCGGACAAACCGATATTTCCGCCGCGCTCCCGCGCATCGGCTACGTGCCGCAGCGACTGGATGTCGAACGCAGTTTTGCCCTGAGCGTGCGCGAATTTCTCGCGTTGCGCACCGCCGGCGCACGCAACTGGTTTTTCCATTCCAACAAAACGAACGATCAAATCATCGGCGCTTCGCTGACCGAGATTGGCGTGGTCGAGTTGCTGGATCGTCCGCTGGCGCATCTCTCCGGCGGCCAGCTTCAACGCGTCCTCATCGCCTTCAGTCTGCTCCGCAATCCCGAACTGCTCCTGCTCGACGAACCCACCGCCGGCGTGGACACACCTGGCGAACAAACTTTTTACGATCTCATCGCAGACGTGCAGCGTCGGCTCAAACTCACGGTCGTGCTCGTCTCGCACGACCTGTCCATGGTTTTCCGCCACGCCTCTTGGGTTTACGCGCTTAATGGCGTGATCTGTTGCGAGGGACATCCCGAGCACGTCATGAACGCCGAGAGCCTCAAGCAAGCCTACGGCATCCACGTTTCGCCGTATCACCATCACCATCATCACTGAATGCTCAACGAACCCTTCATGCAACGCGCGTTGCTCGCCGCCCTGTTTCTCGGGCCGCTCTGCGCATTGCTCGGTGTCTTTGTCACCGCGCGGCGCATGGCGTTTTTCAGCGACACGATTTCTCACGGCGCGCTCACCGGCGTCGCGCTCGGTTTCTGGTTCGGCATGGCCGATCCAACGCTCCCGCTCATCGTCTTCAGCCTGCTCATCGCCGGCGCGATCGTGTGGCTGCGCGAACGCACTGAACTGGTAACAGACACCATCATGGCATTGCTCCTCTCCGGCTCCGTCGCGGTAGGCATGATCATCCTCAGCCTGCTCAAGCGCCGGCCGGGCGACATTCACGGTTTTCTTTTTGGAGATATCCTGGCGATCGGCCGGCAGGAAGTCTGGCTGGGCGCCGCGCTGTTCGCCGGCGTTGGCGTGGGAATCTTCCTCTGGCTCAACGATCTGAGCCTCATCACCGTGCAGGAGGAAATGGCCCACGTTTGCGGTGTGCCCGTGCTACGGATGAACTTCATCTTCGTCATCGTCCTAACGCTAGCGGTCGCGGTTACCATCCGCATGCTGGGCATCATCCTGGTCACCTCGCTGATCGTTATTCCGCCCGCGACGGCGCGCAGCCTCAGCCGCAATTTGCGTCAGCAGATCATCTTAAGCCTGGCGGTCGGCCTTATCGGGGCCGTCTCCGGAATGTTGCTTTCCTATCCCCTGAATGTCCCCTGCGGCCCGATGATCGTCGTCACTTGCATTGCCCTTTTCATCCTTTCGCTCGTGATTCGCGCCTTCCGCCGCAATCTGCGGATCCCCTCGCCAGCATGAAACGTCACTCTCATCGCCGTCATTCGTTGGAACTGCCCGAGCTCACCGACCGGCTGCGTCGCAAATCGCGCAGAGTGACCATTCCGCGACAGGGGATTCTGCGTATTTTGCGCGCGCGCCGATCCCCCATGACGATTAAGGAAATCCACAAAGCGCTCGCGCCGGACGATTGCGACCTGGCCACGGTGTATCGTTCCATGCACATGCTCGAGCGCATGGGCATGGTGAAACGCTTCGATCTGGGGGAAGGCGCGGCGCGTTTCGAGCTCCTTGGCGAAGGGGACGACGGGCATCACCATCACCTCATTTGCACCCGCTGCTCGGACATTGTGGAGGTGGACGACTGCTTTTCGGAGGACCTGCAAAGGCGGATCGCGCAGGCCAGCGGATACGCGAAAGTGACGCACCGGCTTGAGTTTTTTGGCGTTTGTCCACGCTGCCAATAAAAGACAAAGCCGCGCCTTGTGAGCGCGGCCACTACTTCAATTGCTTGTATTCGACTAAATAGCCGTAGTTTCCTGGGCCCAGTTACCCAGTTTCATAAACTCCTTGATCTTCCTGCGCTCGTACCGATGCCGGTTCGCTTTCTCAGCGTGCGCATCGGCCTTGCGAAACGTATGCTTGGGATTCCTTACGATTTCGGTGATCACATCCAACGATTTGGTCATAGTGATGCTGTCCTTTCTCGAAGAGAGCCTAAAGCAGCCGGGATGCCGCGAGACCATACTGGAGGGAAACAGGAACGAAGTTCCGTTAATGGCTTCTGACATCCACGCCGCAAAGCTCATTACCTTAAATGGACGCCGAATGACACCGGAACGTTCCCCAGCCGTCACTCAGCGGCCTGCGACTGAGTATACGTTATTAATTTGCGCATTTCAATAGCAATGATTCCCATTCTCCTTCCGAGCGCGCTTTTTTGCTCACAAAACCGCGCAACTCGAAGCATTTGCGCACTGAAAAAATTTGCGTCCGCAAAATTCCGGCGATGGCCAGCCAGCCGCCCGGCTTAACAAAACTTGCGACCCGGTCCGCGCAACTCTCCAGCACATCGGCGGTTAGGTTTGCGCACACCACATCATACTTTTGCCTGCCACCGCGCATTTTCGTAAGGTCGCCTCGCGTGATTCGCGGACGGACCCCATTTCGCCGCGCATTTCCCTTTGCGACGCGCACGGCTGCGGGATCGAAATCGAACGCACGGACCGGCCGATAACCGAGTTTCGCCGCGGCAATCGCCAGAATTCCAGACCCGGTCCCGATATCGAGAAAGCCCTGGATTTTGCTGAAGTCTCGCGCCGCCACAAGGTGCTCCAGGCAAAACCGCGTGGTCGGATGCTGTCCCGTCCCGAAGCTCAATCCAGGATCGATCACCACTACGCTTTGGCCGGCACGCGGCTTGCGCTTGCTCCAGCTCGGTTTCACGAGCAACCGTCCGCCAACCACGAACGGTTTGAAGTGGCGCTTCCAGGATTCGGTCCAGTCCCGCTTTCGTACGCGCATGACTGATACGACGCCTCTCCCTGGATCCAGACCGCACAACCTCAAATGCTGGAACGCAGCGCGAAACTCGGACCAAAGGGAGTTTTTGTTAAGCAGCTTTGGAAGAAACACGCTGGCCGTGACGTCTCCAGTCTCCACATCTGTGTAGGTGGAAGGCGTCTGCCCCAATAATCTCTCGAACAAGGGAAGAAGCGCTTCCTCGGCCTCTGCCGTGGTTTCGACCGAGACGCGCCAGAGCGTCTGCGGCTTCACGAAGCGATCGCCGTTTGTTGGGCGGCGAGCAATTCGCGGATGCCGGCTTTGCCAAGGGCCAGCAATCCGGAAAGCTGAGTTTCGCTGAACGTCGCCTCTTCGCCAGTGCCCTGCAGTTCGATGAACTCGCCGGCGCCGTTCATCACCAGGTTCAGGTCCACTGCGGCGGCCACGTCCTCGGTGTAGCACAAGTCGAGCATCGGTTGGCCGGACACTATGCCAACGCTCACGGCCGCGACGGGCGAAAGCAGTGGATCCTGGGCGAGCTTCCCGTCGGCGATCAGTCTCCGCACCGCCAGCGCCAGTGCAACGTATCCACCCGTGATCGCCGCTGTGCGCGTGCCGCCGTCGGCCTGGAGCACGTCGCAATCAATCCAAATGGTGCGCTGCCCCACTTTTTCGAGATCGATTGCCGCCCGCATGGCGCGGCCGATGAGGCGTTGAATTTCCTGAGAGCGTCCGTCGATTTTGCCTTTCGAGATGTCTCGCTGTTTCCGCTGCAGCGTGGAATATGGCAGCATCGAATACTCGGCAGTGATCCACCCGCCCGTGACATTTTGCTCTTTCATCCAGCGGGGCACGCTCTCCTCGACCGTCACTCCGCAAATCACCCGCGTGTTCCCAAACCCCACCAGCGTGGAGCCAGTCGCGTGCGGCGCGATGCCGTTCTGAAACTTTACCGGGCGCAACTGTCCCGGTTGCCGCCCATCGGTCCGCGCCGCGCCACTAGCGCTCGCCATTACCACACCTTCAGTCATACCTTAAGCGTACCGCCGCCCATCAGCCCCAGCAACCTTCAAACCACGACATTTTCAGGTTCGCGGAGCGTTTCGGATTGCTGCCCGGTCATTTTTTCGCCGTCCCGTTATTCAGCCAAACGTCTACACGCGGCGCTTCCCAATTGTACGGTTTATTCAGGATGTCCAGGTCCCCGTCGCCATCGAGATCCTCCACTCGCCCTTCGTGGAACCCCTGGCCTTTCACGAGCACGGTTTTGCGAAAGTCTCCTTTCCCATCCCCGTAAAAAATAAACGCCTCCGCGTTCGGATTGTCCGGCTCCGTCTTTTTCTCTGTCCACTTTGCCATCTCCGCGGCGAAGACGTCGAGATTGCCGTCGCCATTAATATCGCCCAGTTCCAGCGTGTGGCCGTGGATCAAATCGCGCCCCGCCAAATCATGACCAACCCAATCGTTGGCGTTCGTTGGATTGCCTTTGCACTCGTACCACTTCAACGACCCAATGCCATCTCCAGGTGCAATGACAATCTCCAAAAATCTGCCGGGCTTAAGTTTTCCTGCGGCGATGCGCCCGCCAATCGTTCCCACCTTCACCGGCATCAAACGGTTTCGGTCGAGGTGCTTGAACCAATAGTTCCCCGCCAGGAGATCGAGTTTGCCGTCGCCATCGACGTCCGCCGCCGCGGCCCCTTCGGCATAGCGCGCGGCGTCGCCAATTCCTTCGCCGGCCTGGCCGCTGAAAATCTCGTTTGCCGACCACGGCTCGCTGCTGCGCGGGTCCGGCGGGATGTCGGCAAGGAAAAGCGCTTTGGCCTGCTGGTTCCAATACACGAGTTGGGCTTTGCCCGTGCCCTTGAAATCGCCGAATACCTGGTCGTGATGCTGTGTCTTGCCCGTGCTCTTGATCGTGCGGCGTTTCCACGAGACGTCCTTATCGAAATTGGGCGACGGATTCTCCCACCACCACACCTGGTTGCTTTGCCAGTCGCCACCGAACACAAGATCAACATCGCCGTCGCCATCGATGTCGTGCGAAGCGCCGCCAGCCTCGACTGTGAGAAAATCTTTTTCGATCACGGATCGCTCCCAGCCCATTGCCGTGCGGCGATACCAGACCAGTGCCGGCCCGACCTTGCGGAAACTCAACACGAAATCTTTGATGCGGTCGCCATCGAGATCCGCGATCAGCGATCCGGTTTGCTGCGTCGATTCGCCCGGCACAGGAAGGTCTCCATGCGTGCTGGAGAGCCGCTGCCACCGAATCTCCGCAGCCACGCTCGTCATTGCATGAATCATGAGAACGACCACGCATGGCGCAACGAACCGTGCTCTACCACGATTCCCAGTGGATTTCATCCACGCGATGCTGAATGACACGAACCACTCGCGCAACGCCTTTGGGCTCGACCGTTGAGCGGTGTAGACGCAGGGGATCTTGCGCTCTTGCCATCATGACACGTGCCATCGATGCTCGTTTGGTTTTTACGCGCGCGATAAGCAGTCAATTCGTCGGGACTTTTACCGGCTGCCCACGAATCGAGCATGTCGCGTTGCTCGACAAACTGGAGCAGCGGAACGCCGTAACCGCAGGAAGTGGAGACACGCGTCACGTGACGTGGACGAACGCACGCGTGCCGGGGTTGACAGGAAATAGGGCGGCCATCTCATTGAATCGAGCATGGCCGGGGTTAATTACTTCGCCGCGCCCGTGAAGCCGGAGGATTTTTGGCGCACCTTCAAACGCGCAGAACATAATGACGATGCGGCGATTCTCCCCCAGATGCGCGGCCGTTTCGGCTCCGCTGCCGGTATAATCGTGATAAACGACCTCCATTGGAGCCAGCACGCGAAAAGCATCCCCGCCCTTCGGAGACAGATTGATATGGCCGTCCATGGACAGCGGCGAAGTCGCGACGAAGAATACACGTTGCCGCGTAATCCACGCTTTCAGTTCCGCATCAATATTCTCACGTTGCTTACTCACGTCCCCCGACCCTTATCTACTCTTTCACAGGAAGCACATGAATTGCCTTGATCACCAACTGCACGGTGTCGCCGACCTTGAGGTTGAGATCCTGCACGGATTCCGTCGTCAGCACCGAGGCCATTTGGGTCGGCGCGGTGACGTCAAATTTCACCAGGGACATTACTTTGTCGCTCGTGACGGAGGTTACCTTCGCCATGATTTTGTTTCGTGCACCGTATTTCATGCATGGACTTTCGGCGACGCCGGGTGAACGGTAAATACAAAAGGAGGGCTACTCATTGCACTAGCCGAGTTGCAGCGCGACAGCTATAAAACGCGCCATCAAGTGAGCGTGCGTAATTACATCCTCGCTACCGCCGGACACGTTGACCACGGCAAAAGCTCCCTGGTCAAAGCGTTGACCGGCATCGATCCCGACCGTCTGCCCGAGGAAAAGGCGCGCGGCATCACTATCGAACTGGGTTTCGCGCACCTCGCGCTGCCGGAATTACATCTCGGCATCGTCGATGTGCCGGGCCACGAGGACTTTGTAAAGAACATGGTGGCTGGCGTGGGCTGCATCGACATTGCGTTGCTGATCGTGGCCGCGGACGACGGCTGGATGCCGCAGACGGAGGAACATTTGCAGATCCTTACTTACCTCGGCGTCGGGCGCGGGGTCGTCGCGTTGACGAAAAGCGATCTCCTGGAGATCGGTGATGCGCGACCAATGGCGACGATTCGGGAGCAACTCCGAGGGACGCCGCTGGCGGATGCGCCAATCGTCAGAACGTCGGTCGTGAGCGGCACGGGTTTGGAGGAATTAAAGCAGGCGCTGAGCAGGGTCCTGGCCCAAACGCCGGCTGCAAAGGATACCGGAAAACCGCGGCTGCCCGTAGACCGCGTCTTCACCTTGCACGGCGTGGGGACGGTGGTGACCGGGACATTAGGCGGCGGCGCGCTCCGGCGCGGCCAACAGGTCGTCATCCAACCGCGAAAAACGGCGACGCGAGTTCGCACCGTCCAGAGCCACAACCGTGACGTGGAACTGTCGCCCCCGAGCACGCGCACCGCTTTAAACCTGCCGGACGTGACGAGTGGAGGCGACGCTCACGGGGTCCAGCGCGGAGACACGATCACCCTGGCGAGCCTGGGCGAACCGGCGATCGCCGTCGACGTGCTGCTAAACAAATCCCCGCGGCTCTCAAAGGTTACAACGCCAGCCGCAACCCCGTTGCGCGATGGCGCGCGGGTGCGGGTGCATCATTCGAGCGCGAATTACGCGGCGCGAGTGATCATTCCCGACGGCGAACCGCTTGCGGTGGGCGAGGAGTGCGTCGCGCAACTGCGATTTGAGGCCCCGGTGTTTATGTTTGCAGGCGATCGCTTGATCGTGCGCGACTGGTCCGAACAGTGGACGCTCGGAGGGGGGACGGTTCTTGATCCTGACGCTTCTACCCGCAACCTCCGTTCGCCGGAGCGTCGCGAGTTTTTGAACGAGCGCGCAGCCAAGCTCAACGATTTGCGGACTCTGATCGTGACGGCTGTAAAACGGGATCGCGCCGTTGCACGAGCAGGGCTCCTGGTGAAAGCGCGCTTCAGCGCGCAGGAGATCGCCGCTGACATCTCGGCGCTGGCCGCGAGCCACCACCTGGTCATCGAGGGCGAGTGGGTGCTGGAACCGCAGTGGTGGAGCGCCGTGAAAGCGAAGGCCGTCGAAGCGATTCAGAACGAGCACAAGGCGCATCCCGATCGCCAGGGGCTGCAGCTCAACGATTTGCGGCGTGCCGTGGAATTGCCAGACCCTGCGCTTTTCGATGTGTTGATCGCCGGCCTTGGTCGCTCCGGATTCTCACAAAGCGGAACGACAATTCGTTTCGCCGGGCACCGGCTGGCTTTGCCGAAGGAGCTGGAAGCGCACGGCGCGCGCATCCGTTCGGCGCTGGCCGTGAAGCCCTTCGAACCGCCGACCCGGAAGGAAGTCGCGCCGGACGCGGCCTCGCAACAGGCGCTTCGCTTTTTGGTGCAATCAGGCGAAGCGGTGGAGTTGGACACTGAAACTGTGATGCTGAGCGCGAACTACAGCAAAGCCGCGGAAGCGATCAAAGCGCAGTTGCAGAAAACGGGTGGCGCAACGGCCAGCGAGTTGCGCCAGTTGTTGGGCACCAGTCGGCGGGTGATCATTCCGTTGCTGGAGCGGCTCGATCGCGAGAGCGTGACCGTGCGAGAAGGCGATAGGCGCGTGCTCAAGCGTCTTAAATAATATGGCTGCGCCGCCCATACTCACGACCGTCGTAGGAAGTTATCCTGTTCCGGATTGGCTCGTCGCGTTGCCAAGCGAGCAAGCGCTGATCGACTCAACGAGTGTCGTGTTCAAAACGCAGGAACTCGCCGGCATCGACGTCGTGGCCGATGGCGAACTGTACCGCTTCGATATCAATCACCCCGATACGAATGGGATGATTGATTACTTCGTGCGCCCGCTCCATGGCGTGCGCTCCGCAATCGGACTCGCCGACGCGGAAGCCTTTCGCGCCCAACAGGGCATGGAGTTTCGGGCCCGGCCGGCGGGTGTCGTGGAAGGCGCGCTCTCGGCTGGAACGCTCGACCTGGTCACACCTTCCGCGCGCGCTCGCAGCCTCACGCGTTCGCGGCTGAAATTTACGATCACGGGCCCGCACATGCTCAGCCGCACCCTCCTCGACAGCCACTATGGCGAACTGGCGAAGCTCGCCCACGCGCTGGCCGAAGTGTTGGCGGCGCAGATTTCAAAGCTCGATGCCGATGTTGTGCAGATCGACGAAGCAAATATTCCGGGCCATCCCGAAGACGCATCCTGGGCTGCTCCCGCCATCAACGTTGTGCTGGGAGCGATTCGCGGTGAGAAGGCGGTGCACTTGTGTTTTGGAAATTACGGCGGCCAGATTGTCCAGAAGGGAACCTGGACGAAAATGCTCCACTTCCTGAACCAACTGGAAGCAGATCACGTCGTGCTGGAGATGGCGCGGCGCTCGACCGAGGAACTCGCCAGCTTGAAAGGCCTCAATCCGAAGATCGGAATTGGCCTGGGCGTAATCGATATCAAGAGTACGATCATCGAATTGCCTTCGGACGTGGCGCGGCGTATCGAAACCGCGGCAAAACTTCTCGGTCCGGACCGCATCCGCTACGTCCATCCCGATTGCGGCTTTTGGATGCTCAAGCGCAGCATAGCCGATGGGAAGATGCGGGCGCTCGTGAAAGGCCGCGACGATTATCTCGGGCGAAGCTGAGTGGACTTAACGGCTGCGCTTGCTCAAGCGCATGGCTGCCTCTAGCAGAGGCAAGTGCGCAAGGTCTTTCGGCCGGCCGATGAATTTCTTGCTCGCATAGACCCGTTCGATCGGTAACACGCGGACACGCAACCCAAGCCAGTCGAGCTCGCGTGCCGCCTTGTATTCCGCGGAGAAGCCCCGCAAGCCATCAACCTGATAGACAAAGTTCACCAGCGTATCGTCACTGAGCGACACGACGGTATTGGCAACGATGGTTGCGCCGAGCTTGCGACAGAGGTTTAGCACCGTCATGTATTTCCGTTCCGGGAGATCAATCCAAAGGTCCGCGTCCAAAGTGGTCGCCGGCACCCCCTGCAGGATGGCGGCGGTCATGCCGACTACTTGAAACCGAATTTTTTCCGCTGCGAGCGTGTGAATAAGCCGAGCGAGCGGAGAAAGTTCTGGTGCAGGCGCCAGCGCTCGTCGGGTGTCGCGGCGAGGCTGCGCGCCCACAGAATTTTTTCGTGTTCGCTGAGGCCCGGTTCGTCGCGAAGCTTTGCGAGGATTCGGGCCATTTTTTTTTGCACGAGCTTAGCTTACGCGATAACGACCTCGCCGTCGAGCACACTAGATCGAGATGGCGCTGTCCTCCTCGCCGACGTGCAGGAACTCAATGATGCGCGCGACGCATTCGGCGACAGTGAGTTGGTCGGTGTAGAGTTCGATCTCCGGCGCGAGCGGCGCTTCGTACGGATCTGATACATCGCTGAATTCTTTGAGTTCATTCGCGCGCGCCTTGCCATAAAGCGCTTTGGGATCGCGTTGGGCACAGATTTCCGGCGGCGCGTTCACGTAGACTTCGATGAATTGGCCGTCGAGCACCATTTGGCGAACGAGCGCGCGGTCTTCGCGAAACGGCGAGATGAAGCAAGCGATGCAAATCATGCCCGCGTCAGCAAAGACCTTCGCCACTTCCCCTACTCGGCGGAGGTTCTCCCTGCGATCATGCGGTGAGAAGGTGAGATCAGAGCAGAGGCCATGACGGATGTTGTCGCCATCGATGACGTAGGCGTGCTTGCCCATGTTGAAGAGTTCGCGCTCCAACTCTGTAGCAATGGCCGTTTTGCCCGATCCTGACCTGCCCGTAAGCCAGACCACACAACCTTTGTGCCCGTTGCGGCGGGCGCGCTGTTCCGCCGTCACCTTGCCGTGGCTGCGCCAGTAAAGCTCGTCGCTGCTGTGGGTGGAATCGGCAGTCCGTTTGGGATAGGTATCCAGCGCGATGATCCCGCCCCCCGAGACCTCGAAGCCGTCGACGATGACGAAGCGTCCGGTTGACACGATTTCCGAGTGCGCGTCGAAGGCGACAGGGCGCTTCGTGCGGACCGACAACTCCGCCACTTCATGGCGCCCAACAAAAATTTCTTTTTCTTTGCGCGAGATCGTTTCGAGGCTCGAAGCATCGATCACTTTGTGGATCGCCTCGATCTCGCAATCGACCTCCTGCGTCGCGAGTTTCAACTTGTAGAGCTTTCCGCGGCGAAACGGATTGCGACCCAGCCAGAAGAGACGCGCTTTGAAAAGCGTCAGTTCGTAAGGAGGAGCGCTCTCCAGCGCTGCAACCGAGCCACGTTCGACGAAAATCTGTTCGGTAAGAGTAATGCCAACCGATTCGCCCGCGCTGGCCTGCTCGCGCGAAGGAGCGTTCCAGCGCTCGATAGTTTTAACCGTGCTGGTCTTGTTGCCGGGACAAAAGATCAGCCGGTCGCCGACCTTGATCGACCCGGATTCGACGCGCCCGGCCAGAATGCGGCGCTCGTCAAAGCGGTAAACATCCTGAATAGGAAAGCGCAACGGCTGGTCTTTGGGCAATTCGGCCACGGTAAAATCGTCCAGCACGTCCAGCACGGTCGGCCCGCTCCACCACGGCGTGTTCTTGCTCAACGATGCGATGTTGTCGCCGTGCTTGGCGGCAATGGGCACGAACACCTTTGGCACGACACCGAGCGTCTGAAGAAAGGCGCGATATTCCTTTTCGATTTGTTGAAAACGCGCTTCGGAGTAGTCCTGCAAATCCATCTTGTTGACGAGCACGGCGATCTGCCGAATGCCCAGGAGGTTCAACAAGTAGCCGTGCCGCCGCGATTGTTCCTGCACGCCTTCGTTCGCGTCGATCAGCAGCAGCGCGGCCTCGGCGTTCGCCGCGCCCGTGACCATGTTCTTCAGGAACTCCTTGTGCCCCGGCGCATCGATGATCACGTATTGCCGCTTCTTCGTGTGGAACCAGATCTGCGCGGTGTCGATCGTGATGTTCTGGTCGCGCTCCGATTGCAGCGCGTCCATGAGGTTCGCCCACTCAAAGGGCACGCCTCGGCGCTCGGCGATTTTCTGCAATTGCTCGAGCTTTCCTTCCGGGAGCGATCCCGTGTCATGAAACAAGCGGCCAACGAAGGTGGATTTGCCGTGATCGACGTGCCCCACGATCACGATCTTAAGCTGCTCGGTTGGAGCGGCAGACGAACCGTTGGCGGTCGGCGGTGGGACGGGCGTCAAAGTTTTATCCATGGCTCACGACTTCGCAATCGCCTTGCCGCCCCACGCGACATGCAGCCCGCACTCACGCTTCTCATCGGCCTTCGCAGGGTCGAAGTAATCCCATTCGTTGGGCAGATTGTGCTTCTTCAAATACGCCTCCATCTCGGCATCGCTCCAATGGAACACTGGGCTCACCTTCAACGCGCCGAAGTTCGGGTCATCAGACACGATGTCAAGATTGGCACGATTCGGGTTCTGCACTTTGCGCAAGGCAGTGATCCAGACCGATGGAGCCAGTTCGCGCATGCCGCGCTGGAACGGCTCGATCTTGAACACCGCGCTAAAGTCCTTGAGCGCCGCCTCGTCCTCAGGCGTCGGAACCGCACCGTAGATCGCGTCGCGATGCCCCGCGGTCATGCGCGGGAGGTATGCCTTGATATTAAGCCGCAAAAGTTTTCCAAGCTCCTCCGCGTGGCGGTAAGTGGCCGGCCGATTGTAGCCATGGTCCACCCACAGCACCGGGATATCCGGTTGCACTTGCACGCACAAATGCAGAATCACCGCCTCGTACGGACGAAAATTCGTCGACACCACGGCGCGCCCGTTTGCCTGCGCGATCGCCCAGCGCACGACCTCCAGCGCGGGCTTGTCGCGCAACTCGGCATTCGCTTTGGCTATGTCGATCTTCATGCCGCGCTTTACATGTATCCGTCCCGCCGCAACTTCTCGAAAGCGTCTTCGCTCTCCTTGTCCTGGGCGCGGCCGGAGCGCTCGGTGGTTTTCGTGTGGCGCAGTTCTTCAATAATATCGCGCACCGTTTTGGCGTTTGACTTGATCGGAAACGTGCACGGCGCGCAGCCCAGGCTCCGGTAGCGCTCGCCTTTGCCGTTCGCAAAATACAGCGGAATCACGGGAATGTTTTCGCGCTCGATGTATTCCCAAATGTTCAACTCCGTCCAGTGCAGCAAAGGATGGATGCGAATGTGCGTGCCTTTTTCGAAATCGGTCTTGAACTGGTCCCACAACTCCGGCGGCTGGTCCTCCACGTTCCACTCCATGTTCTTGTCGCGCGGACTGAAGTAACGTTCCTTGGCGCGCGTTGGCTCTTCATCGCGGCGCACACCGACGATCACGCCCGTGAAGCGGTGTTTTTCCAGCACCGCCTTAAGCCCATCCTTCTTCAGCGTGCCGCAACACTCGACGCGCGTCGCCTTGCCATTCGGATACGTCACGCCGCTGCGCAGCACCTCCTCGTTTTTGCCCACCACCAATTCCAGTTTCCATTCGCGCACCAGCCGGTCGCGATACTCGATCATCGACGGAATTTTGTAAGTCGTATCCACATGCACGAGCGGGAACGGCACATGACCGAAGAACGCCTTGCGCGCGAGCCACAGCAGCACCGTCGAGTCTTTGCCGATGCTCCACAACATCGCGAGGTTCTCGAACTTGTTGAACGCTTCGCGCATGATGTAGATGCTTTGGTTTTCCAGCTTGGAAAGGTAATCCATAAACGAAAAGTGCCGCGGTCAGTTGACCGCCGCCGGGGTTTCCCTCCAGAGGACGCGCTCGCACCAGTCGCCGAAGCGCTCGCCCTGGTTTCGCTCTTTGGCGTAGCGGCCCAACACAGGGCGAAGCTCGTCGATGATCGCGGCGTTCTGCACGTTTTCCTTGAACAACCGATTGAGCCGCGTGCAGGACTCATTGCCACCGAGGTAAATCTGATACTTGTTCGGCGCTTTTCCGACGAAGCCGATCTCCGCCATGTAAGGCCGCGCGCAACCGTTCGGGCAACCTGTGCTGCGCACGATGATCTCCTCATTCTGCAGGCCGAGTTCCGCCAACAGGCTCTCCAGACGTGTGATGAGGTCCGGCAGCATGCGCTCCGATTCCGCCAGCGCCAGTCCGCACGTCGGCAAGGCCGGGCACGCCATCGACGCGCGGCGAATCACCGTCGCCTGGTTCTCCACTGGAATGTTGTGCTCGGCGAGAACGCGCGTGATGTCGGCCTGCTGTTGCGGATCGACATTCGTGACCAAAATATTTTGGGACGGCGTCAGGCGCAGCTCCGTCCCAAACTGTTCGACGATTTTCTTCAGCGCGCTTTTAAGTTTGTAACTTTCGGCGTCGCGGATGCGACCGGTCTCGACATAGAGCCCAAGGAAAAGCTTGCCGTCGTACTGCTTATGCCAGCCGAACAAGTCGCCCTGTTTGGTGAATTGGAAGGGGCGGGGATTCTCCAGCTTGATCCCGGTACGACGTTCCACTTCTTCGCGAAACCAAGGAGCGCCGCGATCCTCAAGAACATACTTCAGCCGCGCGTGCTTGCGATTCGTTCGGTCGCCGAAGTCGCGATGGATCGTCACCACAGCTTTGGCGACGGCTTCAATCTGCTCGGGCGTGTGGAAACCAATCACGTCGGCCATCCGCGGAAACGTCTCCGCATTGCCGTGGCTCATCCCCAGGCCGCCGCCGGCGATCAGATTATACCCAAGAAGTTTGTCGCCCTCGGCAACAGCAATGAAGCCGAGGCAGTTCGTGAAAACATCGATGTCGTTCAACGGCGGAATCGCAAACGCCGTCTTGAACTTGCGCGGCAGGTAGGTCTTGCCGTAGAGCGGATCGACAAAATCCTTGTCGTCGTCGCCGAGGTTCAGTTCCTGCCCATTCACCCAGATTTGGTGATATGCTTTTGTCTTCGGCAACAACGCCTTCGAGAGCAGCCGCGCATCCTCGTGCACGCGTTCGACCACCGGACTGGTGGACGGCGTCGGCGGCGCCATGACGTTGCGATTCACATCGCCGCACGCGGCCAGCGTTGTCGCCAGCGCTTCATTGATCCCGCGCATGAGCGGCCCCAACGTGCCCTTCACCACCCCGTGAAACTGAAAGCCCTGGCGCGAAGTAATGCGCAGCGTGTTGTTGCCGCAGTCGGCCGCCAGTTTGTCAAAGGTCAGATACAGTTCCGGACTGACGACGCCCCCCGGCAACCGCCCGCGCACCATGAACATGTACTTCTTGCCGGTCTTGCGCAGGTCACGGTCATCCTGCTGGTAAATCCCGTGAAACTTTAAAAACTGCGTATCGTCCTCGGAAAATCGGTCCACGTTGGCATCCAACAGCGTCTGCTTGATCGTGCCCGCCAAAGTAGGGTTGGCGTCTTTGATCAGCTCGTTGTGCGTAACTTTGGCTGGCGCTGCCTGCATATCATTAGTTAATTACTAAACTTACTAATAATTTGATTCTTCTACCCACTTTTGTCAATCGCAATCCGCAATTCCATCATACCCGCCTTTTATCCTCAAGCACCAAGCCGCAGTCGATTCGGCGCCACACGCCGGCCGAACAATTGTCGCGATTGTAACAATTATTTGGTAACGCCCTTTCAACGAACTTACTCGCCCCTTGCCCCCTCAGCCAATGCAAAGGTAGAGTGATTAACCATTTTGCGTCGGAAGCCCAATGAGCAGATTCTGTTACTTTGACAACAACGCCACGACCCGCGTCGCACCCGAAGTTATCGAGGCAATGCTCCCTTTTCTGCGCGAGATGTGGGGCAATCCTTCCAGCGCCTACGGTTTCGGCAGCCAGGTTTCCAAACACATCGACCACGCGCGCGAGCAGGTCGCCGCGCTCCTTCACGCCGATCCGAAGGAAGTGGTCTTCACCAGTTGCGGCACCGAGAGCAACAACGCGGCAATCCACAGCGCCCTCACCACGCATCCGGAGAAACGCCACGTCGTCACCACCGCCGTCGAGCATTCGGCGAATATCAAATATTGCGAGTACCTCAAAAAGCGCGGCTACGAAGTGACCTTTCTCCCGGTCGAATCGGACGGTTCGCTCGATCTGCACGTCCTCGATAATTCCATTCGCCCCGACACTGCGATCGTTTCGGTTATGTGGGCGAACAACGAAACCGGCGTGATGTTTCCGATCGAGGAAGCCGCCGCCATGTGCCAGAGCAAAGGCGTGCTCTTCCACACCGACGCCGTGCAGGTCGCGGGCAAGGTCAGGATCGATGTGAAGGCGCTCGGCGTCGACTGCCTTTCATTGTCGGCACACAAACTCCACGCGCCAAAAGGCATCGGCGTTCTTTACGTGCGTCGTAAAAGCAAATTTCAGCCTTATCTCATTGGCGGGCAGCAGGAACGAGGGCGCCGCGGCGGCACCGAGAATGTCGCCGGCATGGTAGCGTTTGGCAAAGCCGCGGAGTTGGCGATGGAACACTTGCACGACGAGAACACGCGCGTGCGCGCGATGCGGGACCGTCTCGAAAACACGATTCTCAAGATAATCCCGAACACGGTGCGCAATGGTGGCAAAGAACCGCGCCTGCCAAACACCAGCAACATCGCGTTCGATGACATCGAAGCCGAAGCCATTCTCATGCAACTCGATCAACTCGGGATTTGCGCTTCGAGCGGATCGGCCTGCACGACCGGTTCCCTGGAACCCTCGCACGTCTTGACCGCCATGGGAGTGAATCCGATGCGCGCGCGCAGCAGCGTGCGCTTAAGCCTGGGTGTCTACAACAGCGACGAAGAAGTCGATTATCTGCTCGAGCACTTGCCGGGAATCATTTCGAAGCTTCGATCGCTTTCGCCCGCGGCATCGCCCTCCGCAGAGTTGACGCGCGCTTAATCCAGCACCAACTCCATATAAACTACGTCCAGCCACCGATCGAATTTATATCCCACCTTTTTGAAATGACCGACCTTCTCAAATCCAAATCGCGCATGCAGACGAATGCTCGCTTCGTTCTCAGCGTCAATGGCGGCAATGATCGCGCGCAACCCGCGTTTGCCCGCCGCCGTGATCAGCGGCTCCAGCAATAATTTCCCCACGCCTTTGCCGCGTTGATCGGCGGCAACGTAAACAGAATTCTCGCTCGTGAATCGGTAGCCGACGCGCGCGTGATAGGGATTCAGTGCGCTCCATCCAACAATCCGGCCTCCGTCCTCCGCCACGAACACCGCGTAATCCTGCTTAACGTGTTCTTCAAACCACGCCGCGCGATGTTCCAGCGTGCGCGGTTCGTAGTCGTAAGTCGCTGTCGTGGTCAACACCGCATCGTTGTAAATATCGAGAATGCCTTGCAAGTCGGCGCGAGTGGCAGGCCGTACAGTCATCGGGCGCAGTCTTGCAAAACTGCGCCCGCTGTAAAGAACCGGCGATTGTCCCGCGTCAGTTGCGGCCACGACCGCCGCCGCCGCCGCCACCACTGCTGCCGCTACCGCCGCCGCCAGAACGTCCTCCACCGCCGCCCCCGCCGCCGCTACCACCACCCGAGGGTCCACTGGAACGGCTCGGCGCGGGCGCCGAATATGACGGAGCGGAATGCGCAGGCGGAGCACTGAAGCCGGATGAACGGTTCGGTGCGGGCGTGTAGGAAGGCGCGGAGCGTTGCACCGGTGGCGAATACGACGGAGCCGACCGTTGCACGGGCGCCGAGTACGATGGCGCAGAACGCGACGGCTCGGGCCGGCTAACGTTTGGCCGCGACGCCGCGGGAGCGCTGGCTTGCGGACCAGGCCGTGAAACCTGCGGTGCAGAGGGCGCTGGGGCCGAGGGCCGGCTGCCAGGATTTCCATTGTTGCGGAAGGTATCACCGCGAATTCCGTTGCCGTTCGGGACCACTGGCCGCGCCGTCGGCGCCGAGCTCGATGGCCGGCTCAGATTCGGTTGAGACGCACTCGGTGTCGACCGCGACGGAGCCGTCTGCACTTCCCCGCGAGGAGCAGGGCCGGGCGTTGACGGCGTCGCATTGTTCGCCGCGACCTGTGTTTCGCTCCGGCTCGGCAAAGGCGTTGACGGCCGTGAATAGGCACGGAACCCGGAGCTGTTCGGGCGAATCGGCGTGGCCTCTGAACTGCCGCGAGAGCCCGCCACGTTTGGCCGGGAAACAGACGCACCCCTGTCGTTGCCTGCCGCCGAGCTGCGCGCTACCGGCGCGCTCGAATCGGAAGCCACCAGAGACCGCTCAGGTCGGCTGCCCATGCTTCGGCCAAAACCCGAGCGATTCGGAATCGCAGCGTCGCCTTGTTCGCGACTCGCCGCAGATGCGGGCGCCACGTCGCCGGCACGGCGGATGCCGCTGCGGTTCGGAACGGCGACATGAGAACGTTCGGGCGCGGCGGGCAACGAAGGCCGCACCACCGCCAAATCCGAGCCATTACTGACAAGCTGCTCTCGACGCATGCTCGCGCGAGTGCTCGCTTCGCGAACAGTCGCAGTCGGCACCTGGCCCCGCGTCGCGGCGGCAACGCGGTCGCGACCGACGCCATTATTAATGATGGTGTTGTTGTTCCCCACAACGTAGTTGTTCACCACGGTCGTCTCGCGGTGAATTCCCTGCGCGCGGCTGCCACGGATAACATGAAGTCCCGGCGAGCGATCGCAGAACCTATTGAATGGCACATAATTGTAGTGGTGAAAACTCAGGCCGAACCCAAAACCGAAACCGACCGAGACACCGCCGTAATACAACCCGCTACCGCCCCAATAGCAGGCCGGCGGCAACGGCGCCCAGCCGCAATACGCAGAAGAATATCTCCAGCTGACCCATGACGGGCCCCAATGCGTGTCAGGCACCCAAATCCAGCCAACTCGCGGATAATCGCACCAGCGTCCGTAGTGAAACGGCGCCCAGCCCCACGAATAATCCGAATACCAGTACCATCCATGGTTCGACCACAGCCACCGGCCACGGTCGCAATAAGGGCTCCAGCCCGGATTGCCTACCACCACGGTCGGTTGCCAGCAGAGTCCGTAGCCATCCACGTCGATCCACGAGCCGTAAGGCGCCAGGGAACTATAGAAATATGACACGTTGGCAGGTTGCTCGACGGGCGGAGCAACGGTCGTCGTTTCCACATCTGTCGTAGGCGGCGGCGCCACGTTCGTGTCTACTGCGGCGGTCGCCGGAGTCGTTTGCGTCACCGACGGCGGATAGATATTCGTCGCCGGCGAGGTCAGCGCGATGTCTTTGGGCAGCGGTTGCACCGCCGTCGCCATCTGCTTGCGCGCCTGCATCTCAGGCGTGGAGTCGTGCTGAATGAGCGCCGTGATTACGCCGTTCGAAACCCCGAGGTCGTTCAGGTAAACGATCGCGTCGGACGTCACGTTGAAAAACGTCGTCGAGTTCGCGATGTACGCCATCATCACTTCCTCGCTCACGCCGGCCTGGGCGAGCTTGAGCACTTCTTCGAGCGCGGGCGAAACTTTAAGGTCCTCCGGGATCACCGGATTCTGGACCAGCGTGGGCATGACGACGTTGGTGGACACGTTCGTCTTTTCCAACTCTGGCGCGGCGGCTAGATCCACCGGCGGAGCGACATTCGACTTCGCCGGATCGGCGGCGGTGATTTGTGGAACAAGCTCCTCCGCGCGAGGGATCTCGGCCAAAGCCGATTGCTGATTACAGCCAGTGCCAAGCGCGATCGTAGTGATTGCTACCCCCAAGGCCCACACCCGAAACGACTGGGTTTTCATAAAAACTTTAAAAGTTTTGGGCTGTGCTTGCTGGCATCCGCCTATGGGCCACACCCTAATGGTTCCTATTAATCCGACTGGCAATGCCGTGTGGGTATTCAACAGCCGGAATCGCCTCTTAATATGCTTGAAACCGCACGATTTGCAAGCAAACGCCTCGCCTATTTTGGCTTTCCTTTGCAGCAATTTCCTCCGATCTATCCGCTTTCAAATCCTCTCTGCCTTGCCCAATCTTTCTTCGTTTTCTTCGTTACCTTGTGTAAAAGGTCTCAGCCCCATGCGCATCGGCGTCATCTCAGATACCCACGACCTGCTCGACCCGCAGGTTCTGGACCTCTTTGCCGGCGTCGAGCACGTCCTCCACGGCGGCGACGTCGGTTTGCCATGGCTTGTGTTGAAATTGGAGGAGATTGCGCCTGTCACCGCCGTGCTCGGCAACACCGACGCCGGCATTTCACTCCGCGAAACCGAAATCGTCAAACTCGATGGGCGGAAATTCCTCCTGCATCACATCGTCAATCCGCACGCGGCCCACGAAGAAATTGCAGCGCGCATCGTGCGCGAAAAGCCCGACGTCGTCATCTTCGGCCACACCCACAAACCCTTCTGCGAAACCATCAACGGTATTCTCTACCTCAACCCCGGCTACGCTGGCCGCCAGCGCTTCAACCTGCCCCGCACCGTCGCGATTCTCGAAACGCAGCCCGAACTCAAAGTTCACTTCGAGCCGCTGTGAGCAGCCGACTTCCGTCTCGGCGACCGCCCGAACTAAAACGTTGCGTTACCCCTCGCTCCGGGATTAATTCCCGCCGTCCATGGACGCGGCTTTCGTGATAATTGCGGGACTCATTGTAATCAGCGCGCTCGCGGCGATGACGCTTCGCAACCTTGTCCATTGTGCCCTCTGCCTCACCGTCACTTTTGCGGGCCTGGCCGCACTTTATCTCAAACTCAACGCCCAATTCGTTGGCCTCGCCCAAATCCTTGTTTACATCGGGGCTGTCGCCATCCTCATCGTCTTCGCGATTCTCCTCACGCGCAGCGATGACCAAACTCCCCGCGCCGCCATTTTCTCCCCGGGTTGTTGGCTCGGCGTCGCGATCGCGGTCGCCGCTTTCTCCGTGATCGCCGGCGCGATCTGCACGAGCCCAACCTCCAACGCGAAGAGCCTGTCGCCTTCGAGCGTCACCGTCCGTGAAATCGGCGACAAACTCATGCGCGATTACGTCCTTCCTCTCGAAATCGTCGGCCTCCTCCTCACCGCCGCCATGATCGGCGCCGTCGTGATCGCCATGCAGGAACGAAGAAAACCATGAACCCCCTCCACGGCTACCTGCTGCTCGCCGCGCTCCTGTTTTCCATCGGCCTCGCGGGTGCGCTCACTCGCCGCAACGCCATTCTGGTTCTGGTCGGCATCGAACTCATGATCAACTCTGCCAACCTCAACTTCATCGCTTTCTGGCGTTACGGTCCGAAACCCGAAGCCCTCGGCGGAATCATGTTCGCTATCTTCTCTATCGGCATCGCCGCCGCCGAAGCCGCCGTCGGCCTCGCCCTCATCATCGCCATCTACCGGCACTACAAAACCGCCAACGTGGACCAGGTCAGCTCGATGAAGGGATAATTAGTGGCAGGCGCTGTTCAATATCTCTGGCTCGTGCCGATCCTGCCGCTACTCGCCGCTGGAATCCTCTCGCTCACGCCGCGAGAGCATCGACGATTCGCTTCCACCCTTGCCATCCTCGCCATGGTGGGAAGCTTCGTCATCTCGTGCAGCGCGTTCATCGCTACGCTTTCACAACCGGGCGCACGCGTCGTCTTCAACTTCCCATGGATGCAATTGGGCGCGAGCACACTCCGCCTCGGTTGGGTGCTCGATCCACTCACTGCCTGCATGATCGTGATGGTCACGTTTGTCGGCGCGCTCATTTTCATTTTCAGCGTCGGTTACATGGCCAAGGACGAAAATTTCACGCGCTTCTTCTGTTTTCTTTCCCTGTTCGCCGCCGCCATGCTCGGCCTCGTCATCGCCAACAACCTCCTGCTCCTGTTCATGTGCTGGGAATTGGTCGGCCTCGCCTCCTACCTCCTGATCGGGTTCTGGTATCACAAACCCAGCGCCGCAGCCGCCGCTAAAAAGGCCTTCATCGTCACGCGCATTGGTGACATTGGATTTTTCATCGGCATTCTTTGGCTCTACGCCGAAAGCGGCACGCTCCTGTTCTATGATAACGGCAACGGCTGCCTGGAAGCTTCCGCCCTAACCGCTCTCGTCACGAAGACCACTATCGGCGGAATGGTCGTCTCCACTGCGATTTCGTTGCTGATCTTCTGCGGCGCCATCGGCAAATCCGGCCAGGTGCCATTACACGTCTGGTTGCCCGATGCTATGGAAGGTCCAACGCCGGTAAGCGCTTTGATCCACGCCGCTACCATGGTCGCCGCGGGCGTGTTCCTCGTCGCTCGCGTCTATCCACTCCTGGACGCCGACGCTGCGGGTTTCGCAGGCCGTTCCGCCGCTCTCACCGTCGTCACGTGGATCGGTGCCATCACCGCCATTTTCGCCGCGCTCATCGCCGTCGCTCAAACGGACATCAAACGCATTCTCGCTTACTCCACCGTCTCGCAACTTGGCTACATGATGGTTGGCATCGGCGTCGGCGGACCCGCGGTCGGCATCTTCCATCTCATCACTCATGCGTTCTTCAAAGCGCTGCTGTTCCTCGGTGCAGGCTCCGTCATCCACGGTTCTCATCACGAGCAGGACATTCGCAAAATGGGCGGCTTGCGCAAATTGATGCCCGTCACGTTCGCCACTTACGCCGTTGGTATGATGGCCCTCTCCGGTGTACCGCTTTTCTTCTCCGGCTTTTGGAGCAAAGACGAAATCCTGCACAGCGCCTTTGCCTGGAATGTCTCGCGCTGGCCGTTTTACCTGGCTGCCGCTGGCGCGGTCCTCACCGCTTTCTACATGACGCGCCAGATGTTCTACGTCTTTTTCGGCGAACGGCGCGACACGGCGCAGACTGCGCATGAAAGTCCTCCGGTCATGACCCTGCCATTGATGGTGCTCGCTGCGGGCACGGTGTTGCTGAGCATTGTCGGCACCCCGATGTGGCCTTGGTTTCACAGTTATCTCACCGGCCATGCCGCCCACGTTCAACCCATCAACACCAGCGTGCTCGTGATCATGCTGCTCTCGACAGCTCTGGTGGCACTGGGGATCACCGCCGGCTGGTGGCTCTACGGTCGACGCCGAATCGCAGCCGCAGAAACCCCCGACGCACTCGAAACTCTGCAGCCGGATATCTTCACTTTGCTCCGCAACAAATTCTGGGTCGATGAAGCGTACGACAAATCAGTTGTTAGCCTGAACCGCAGCCTCAGCCGTCTCTCGAACTGGCTCGACACGATGATCTGGGGTGGCGCAGTTGCGCTGATCTCGTACTTGTTCGTCGGCATCGCCTGGCTCAATCGTTTCTTCGACGAATACGTCGTGAACCTCGGTTTCGACAAAGGCTGCGGCTCCGTCCGCTGGTCCGCCCGTTTCATCTCCTTCTTCCAAAATGGTCAGGTCCAACGCTACCTGCGCGCCCTCGCTTTGGGTGTCGCTCTCCTCGCCATCCTGTTCATCTGGGGGTGCCGCCCATGAACCCGTTTCCGCATATCACAGCGATGACCCTCGTGCCAATCCTCGGCGCGATCATCATTGCCCTGCTGCGCCGCGATAACAATCCCTGGCCGCGCCGCGTCGGAATTCTCACCTCACTCATTTCGCTGCTGTTGGCGATTTTTCTCTGGCTCCGCTTCGACGCCGCCAATCCCGAACTTCAATTCACTGAGCGCCTCGATTGGATACCTGCGCTTGGCGTTCAATACTTCGTCGGCGTCGATGGCCTTGGCCTCGTCATGGTCGCGCTCACCGGACTTGTCGTTCCATTCGCTCTCTTCGCTGCGGATCGCGAACTGGCCAACTCGCGCGCTTTCATTGCCTTGATGCTCCTGCTCGAAGCGGGCCTTTTCGGCGCGTTTACCACGCTCAACTTCGTCCACTGGTTCATCTTTTGGGAACTCAGCCTCGTGCCCGCCTACTTCCTCATCAAACTTTGGGGCGGGCCCAACCGCACCGCGGCCGCGACTCAATTCTTCATCTACACGCTCGTCGGCAGCGTCACGATGCTCCTCGGCTTCATGGCGATCTTTCTTGCCACCGATACTTTCGACTTCTTCGAACTCGCGCGGAAAGTCCGCGGCGTCGAAGGAGGTCTTCAGGCCTTTTTCCTCGCCAAACTCGGAGCCGTCGCCCGGCCGCAAACGCTCGCCATGTTCGCGTTCATCGGCGTCGGTCTCGGCTTCGCGGTCAAAGTCCCGCTCTTTCCCTTTCACACCTGGCTGCCCAACACCTACGCCGAAGCGCCGTCGACCGTCACCATGGTGCTCACTGGTGTGATGTCGAAAATGGGCGTTTACGGCCTGCTCCGGATCCTGTTGCCGATCTTCCCGGACCAAATGCGCATCCTCCTCACCCCGCTGCTCTGGCTCGCCGTCGCCACCATCGTCTTTTCCGCGTTTGCCGCCTTCGCTCAACGCGATCTCAAACGCCTTTTCGCCTACTCCTCGATCAACCATCTAGGCTATTGCCTGCTTGGAATTTTTGCTATCGCGAAGCTCACCCAAAACGAACCCGCCTGGACCGAACAAAAAGCCGCCGCCCTCAACGGCGTCATCCTCCAAATGTTCAACCACGGAATCACTGCAGCTGCCCTGTTCTGTTTCATCGCGTTTATTGAACGCCGCGCTGGAACGCGAGGACTCGATGACTTCGGCGGCTTGCGCAAAGTCGCTCCGGTCTTCTGCGGACTCATGGGCATCTCCGTTTTCGCTTCCCTCGGCCTTCCGGGCCTGAACGGTTTCACCGGAGAATTCCTCATTTTCAAAGGCGCTTTCCCTCTCGCGACTTGGGCCACCGTTCTCTCGGCCCTGGGTTTGCTGGTCACCGCCGTCTTCCTGCTTACGCTCATGCAACGCGTTTTCCACGGCCCGCTCAATCCCACCTGGTCAGGATTTGCTGACCTTACGACCGCCGAGCGTTGCCTGCTCGCCCCCGCCGTCGCCCTGATGTTCGTGATTGGCATTTACCCGCAATTCCTCCTGCACATCATCAACCCGTCCGTGATGCAACTCGTCGCCCACCTCGCAAACTGACATGGTCGCCTGGACTGTCTACATCTCTTTCCTTGGCGTGGTCGCACTAATGTTCGTGCCCGCGACTTCATCGCGCGCCGCGCGCCTGGTCGCGATCCTGTCCGCCCTGGGCAGTTTGGCCTGCGCACTCCTGGGTCTCCTCGACTACAACCTCAACTCCGGCATCGTCACGGTCCAGAAGTTTCCGTGGATTCCACAACTCGGCATTGAATATCACCTCGCCATCGACGGCATCAGTCTCACGCTCGTGCTGCTCACCGGCATCGCCGCCGTCGTCGGCATTCTCTTTTCCTGGAACATCGAGCATCGCGCCAAAGAGTTCTTCGCGTTCTACCTCGCGCTTATTGGCGGTGTTTACGGTGTGTTCATCAGCTTTGATCTCTTTCTGCTCTTCGTCTTTTACGAAGTCGCAATTATCCCGAAATATTTCCTGATCGCGATCTGGGGCTCCACTCGACGCGAGTATGGCGCCATGAAGCTTGTGCTCTATTCCTTTGTTGGCAGCGCCATGGTCCTCATCGGCCTCATCGCCGCCTATGTCATGGCCGGCAGCGCGACCGGAACGTACACATTCAATCTAATCGACCTCGCCAAATTCAAATTCCCCGAGCAATTCCAGTATTGGGCTTTCCCGCTCGTCTTTGTCGGTTTCGCGATCCTCGCCGGGCTCTGGCCGTTCCATACCTGGGCCCCGACCGGTCACGTCGCCGCGCCCACCGCCGCCTCCATGCTCCTGGCCGGTGTTGTCATGAAACTTGGCGCTTACGGCGCGTTGCGCGTCGCCATGACGCTCTTTCCCTTGGGACTCGCCGGGTGGCGTTTCGAAATCGCCGTGCTCGCCACCATCGGCATCGTCTACGGCGCGCTCGTCGCCCTCGTCCAACGCGATTTCAAATTCGTTATCGGTTACTCCAGCGTGAGTCACATGGGCTTTGTCCTCCTTGGCCTCATGACGCTCACCACCATTGGCCTCAGCGGCGCGGTCCTCCAAATGTTTTCCCACGGCATTCTCGCCAGCCTGCTCTTCGCTGTCGTCGGCCGCATGGTCTACGACCGCACCCACACGCGCGAGTTGGCCGACCTGGAGGCAATGCAACTCAATCGCGCCATGCCGTTTGCGGCCTTCACCTTCGTGATCGCGGGCCTCGCCTCCATGGGCATGCCCGGCTTCAGCGGCTTCATCGCTGAACTTCAGGTCCTCATCGGCGCATGGCAATCCTTTCCAGTTCTCGCCGTGCTTTGCGGCCTCGGCATCGTCATCGCTGTCGCCTACACCCTTCGCGCGATCCAAAAAGCATTTTATTCCGGACAACGCCTCACCGTCACCGAACACACCGGCACGTTGCCCACGATCTCCATTCCCGAACGCATCGGCGCGGTCGTCCTGATCATTGCCACCGTCGTAGTCGGTCTCTATCCGCCGATCCTATTGAACCTGATCAAGTCGGGCTTCAACTCGGCACTGATGGCTCCGCTCGTCAACGGAGGACCACTCTGATGTACTTCGACCTCCTTAAGTCGATTGCGCCCGAGACGATCGTCGCACTCGGCGCCTTCCTGCTCCTCGCCACCGATCTCGGTATCGCTCGAAAATGTTCGATGCGTTGTCGTCAGAACACAGCCGCTCTCCTCGCGACTATCGGCTGTCTAATATCTATTGGATGGTTGCTTAGATCGGCGCCAGACTTGCGCGCCAATTTGGATTACGTTCAGGCCATTCTCAAAGTCGTTCTTCTGTTGCTTACAATCTCGGTCGCGTGGCTCTCCGTTGACTCCGATTTCACCAACCACATTGGCGAGTTTTTCGCTCTGCTGCTCTTCGCCACCGTCGCGATGATGTTTCTGGTCAAGTCCGAAAACCTGCTCATGATTTTCGTCTCGCTCGAATTCCTCAGCCTCTGCCTTTACACCATGGTCGCCTTCAACAAGCAGAGCATTCGTTCGGCCGAAGCGGCCCTGAAATATTTTTTGTTCGGCGGAATGTCCGCCGCCTTCCTCCTCTTCGGTTTCAGTTACGTTTACGGCCTCACCGGTGAACTCGATCTGACTGGCATCGGACGCGAACTCGTGGCGCGCAACGCCGATCCTCTCCTCATCGCCGCCCTCGTCATGATCGCAGTTGGGTTCGGATTCAAAATCGCCGCTGTGCCCTTTCATCTCTGGGCTCCCGATGCTTATCAAGGCGCTCCGGGCCCGGCCGCCGCGTTCATCGCCAGCGGCTCGAAGGTCGCCAGCTTCTTCATTCTCGCAAAGGTCCTCTCTACCGGGTTCGCTTCTGCGGCCGGCGCCGCGCCGTGGCGCAACTTCACAACAGGTTGGCTGCCCCTTCTCGCGCTCCTCGCCGCGGCCTCCGTCATCGTCGGCAACGTCGCCGCCATCGCGCAGTCGAGTGTTCGCCGCCTGCTCGCGTATTCCGCAGTCGCGCACTCCGGTTACGCGCTCATCGGCGTTCTCGCCTTCGGTGAACACGGTCTCTCCGCCCTCTTGTACTACGTCGTCACCTACGCGTTTACAGTCCTCGGCGCGTTCGGCGTCGTCACACTCCTCGAACAACGAACCGGCAGCGATCAATTCGCCGCGTTCGCCGGCCTGAACAAACGCGCGCCACTCCTCTCCTTTTGCATGCTCATCTTCATGCTCTCGCTCGCAGGCATTCCGCCGCTCGCCGGGTTCTTCGGCAAGTTTTACGTCTTCGCCGCAGCGCTTGGCGCCGGCAAAGACCTCGCGCTTCTCTGGCTCGTCATCCTCGCCATCGCCATGAGCGCCGTCTCGCTCTATTACTACCTTCAGGTTCTGAAACAGATTTACGTCGTCCCTGGCGAACCGACCCCGCTCCGCGCCTCCTGGCCCACCAAACTCACCATAGTCTTAATGGCCGCAGCCGTCCTCGCCCTCGGCCTCGCCCCCAACCTGTTGCTCAAAACATTCCGGTGAGTAGCTTGGGAGCGCGGGGCGTCCTCGCCCGCAGCATTGCACGCATGACGAAACAGTACGTTCCTCTTCCGCGAAGCTTCTTCAATCCCTCCGCCGCTATCGTCGCACCTCGGCTGCTCGGGCATATTCTTGTGCGGCAAACGCCCGGGGGAACTATGGCTGCGGTCATTGTCGAAACCGAAGCCTACATCGTCGATGATCCGGCCTGTCACGGCTACGGCGGCGAGAGCGCACGCAACCGCAGCATGTACGGTCCTCCGGGCCACGCCTATGTTTACTTCATCTATGGCGTTTACTGGTGCGCCAATGCGGTCTGCCGACCGAAAGGCGTCGCCGAAGCGGTGCTCATCCGCGCTGTTGAACCCGTTGTTGGCATCGACTTGATGCGCAAGCGTCGTACCGTCGCGCACGACAAACAACTTACCAACGGCCCCGGAAAACTCTGCACCGCCCTTGAGATTAATCGAACGCTCGACGGCGCTGACCTCTGCGACACAAATTCGTCCCTCTGGATCGCGCACAATCCCGAACACAAAAAGTTGCTCCTCAGCAAAGGCCCCATGATCACGACCACGCGCATCGGCATCACCAGGGCTGCCCACTTGCCGCTGCGATTTTACCTAAAAGGAAGCCCTTGGGTTTCGAAACAGGGAAAAATGAAGAAACACTGAAAGCCACGCCTTGTCTGCGTTGGTCTTCAAAGTTAAAAACAGAGTTGTGACTCTTCGCGTTGTTTCGTTTGCGCTCGCGCTCTCTGTAGTTTTGTCGCTCGACGCGGCCGAGCCAGTCGGAACCGATGTGTGCGTTTATGGCGGAACGCCGGGCGGGATCGCAGCGGCGATTCAGGCTGCGCGCATGAACAAGACCCTCGTGCTTCTCGAGTTCGACAATCACATCGGAGGCCTGACCACGGGCGGGCTTGGCGCGACGGATATCGGCAACAAGGCCGCGATCGGCGGCATTGCGCGCGAGTTCTACGGGCGGGTCGCCGAACATTACGCTAAAGAAGCTTCGTGGATCCACGAGCAACCCGCGGAGTATTTCGCGCGCCGCGGCGGTTCGCAGACCAAAGCAAGCGATCCGCTTACCGCGCCCGTGGGACAGCGGACGATGTGGACCTTCGAACCGAAGGTTGCCGAATCGATTTTCAACGAAATGCTGCAGGACGCGCGCGTGCCCGTGCGGTATCACCAGCGGCTCGCGTCCGTGCGCAAACGCGGTGATCGTATTATCGGCATCACGATGGACGACGGCTCCGAATACCGCGCAAAAATGTACATCGACGCGAGTTACGAAGGCGATCTCATGGCCAGGGCCGGCGTGCAGTACCACGTCGGGCGCGAAGGCAATTCGATTTATGGCGAGACGTTCAACGGCGTGCGCGGGCAAACGCCGAAGCACCAGTTCATCGTGCCGGTCGATCCCTATGTGAAGCCTGGCGATCAATCGAGCGGGTTGCTGCCGTTCGTTCAGCCGGGCGCGGGCGGAAAGCCAGGCACGGGCGACGATCACGTGCAGGCCTACAATTACCGTTTGTGTTTCACCACCAACGACGCCAACCGCCTGGCGGTTACGCCACCGCCGAACTACGATCCCGCGAGATACGAACTGCTCGCGCGGTACATTGAAGCGCTCGTCAAGGCCGGCAAAAAACCGCAGCTCCGTGAATTCTGGCATCCGATCTGGCTGCCGAATCACAAAACTGACATCAACAACAACGGCGGGTTCTCGACCGATTTCATCGGCGCCAACTACGCGTACCCCGAGGCAACTCACAAAGAGCGCGCGAAGATCGCCCTGGAACACGAACACTACACGCGCGGATTCCTCACCTTCCTTGCGACGAGCCCGCGCGTGCCGGAAAACATTCGCACCGAAATGCAACGCTGGGGACCGTGCAAAGACGAATTTGTCGACAGTGGAGGCTGGCCGAACCAGCTTTACGTGCGCGAAGCGCGCCGCCTGATTTCCGATTACGTGATGACCGAGCACAACTGCCGCGGCGCGCGTGTCGCGGAAGACTCCGTCGGGCTCGGCGCCTACAGCATGGACTCGCACAACGTGCAACGCATCGTGAAGAAGGGCTGTGTCGAGAACGAAGGCGACGTGCAGGAACCGGTGAAGCCGTATCCAATTTCCTATCGCTCGCTCGTGCCGCGGCAACGCCAGTGTGAGAATCTGTTCGTCCCGGTCTGCCTCGCCGCTTCGCACATCGCCTACGGCTCGATTCGCATGGAGCCCGTGTTCATGATCCTGGGCCAATCGTCTGCCAGCGCCGCGGCGTTTGCGATTGATGATGACGTTCCAGT
>Ga0111538_10001709_pt1 | contig 30892 bp, 35 predicted proteins | sample SoiMethybrSBSTD1_FD_79669 | JGI IMG/M metagenome (GOLD analysis project Ga0111538, IMG submission 79669) | Bulk soil microbial communities from a Populus tree surrounding site in Tennessee, USA - Soil MetaG P. TD hybrid SBSTD1 (version 2)... | ecosystem: Environmental > Terrestrial > Soil >... | reverse complement strand
TTCGGCGGAACGTTGTGGAGCTGACTGAGCCACCGACTGGACAGCTGGGTCGCCCCTCGAAGGCGCTGTCCGCGCAGCAGGCCGACGATGTGTTGATCAAGACTGCAGTTGACCGATTACATCCGTACATTGTCGTCTCGCTGTTGACGGGCGCACGGACCGAGGAGCTGCGTGCGTTGCGCTGGAGCCACGTGCACCTTGAAGGCCAGCCGACGGCAGTACCGCCGGTCCCCGCGTACAGCGTCGTGCTCTCAGACTGGTGCCCGGCCTGGACCCAAAGGATTGGACGCCGCGCGAGCTGCGGCACTCGTTCGTGTCGCTTCTGTCAGATGCAGGCGTGCCTGTCGAGATGATCTCGCAGCTGGTCGGCCACCGCGGTACCAGCGTCACCGAGATCGTCTATCGGCATCAGATTCGGCCGGTCATTCAAACGGGCGCGATCCTGATGGATGAGCTGTTCGGAAGGGCCGGCGATGCTCGGTAGTTACTCAGTTAGTTACTCACCGCTGGGTGACGGCCGGTCGCGCAATCAAAACCACGCTCTGACAAGGGTCTCAACGGTGGGCGATACTGGGTTCGAACCAGTGACCTCTTCGGTGTGAACGAAGCGCGCTACCACTGCGCCAATCGCCCGCTCGGGCGACGCCCACCATATCTCAAGCACTCAGGTCCAGAGCTGGGGTGGAGCAAGTCCGTCGAGCCGGTGCGTTTGGAGGTCTAGGCTTACCCGGGACCTCACACCCGGCAATGACTTCACAACCGGCAAACCAGTGCAGAGGAAGGAATCGATTGTGTCCACGATGTCCATCACGATCGCAGCAGGCGGCCTTAGCCAGCAGCGAGTGACGGACACGACTACCACCGGACTCGATCTGTTCGGCAACGACCCGACGATCGTGGCCGTACGCGTGAACGGCGAGCTTCGAGACCTCAACCGGACCCTCCCGAAGGACGCTCTCGTCGAGCCCGTCAAGATCGACAGCTCCGATGGGCTGGACATCTTGCGACATTCCACGGCACACGTCGCCGCTCAGGCCGTCCAGTCGCTGCACGAGGAAGCAAGACTCGGCATTGGGCCGCCGATCAAGGACGGGTTCTACTACGACTTCGATGTTGCGGAGCCGTTCACCCCTGATGATCTTCGCCAGATTGAAAAGGCCATGATCAAGATCATCAAGGAACGGCAGCGCTTCCAGCGGCGAGCGGTCAGTGACGAGGAAGCACGAGCCGAACTGGCAAGCGAGCCGTACAAGCTGGAGTTGATCGCCGACAAGTCCTCGGCCGCCGCCGATGAGGAAGCGAGCGCGGAGGTCGGCGCTGGGGAGCTGACGATCTACGACAACCTACGACGCGATGGCGCAATTGCCTGGAAGGACCTCTGCCGCGGTCCCCACGTACCGCACACCGGCTACATTCCCGCCTTCGCACTAACGCGGAACTCCGCAGCGTACTGGCGTGGCGACCAGAGCAACAACCAGCTACAGCGCCTTTACGGAACGGCCTGGCCAAGCCGGGATGCGCTGAAGGCTCACCAGACCCGCCTTGAGGAAGCCGCCAAGCGGGATCATCGCAAGCTTGGCGCCGAGCTCGATCTGTACTCCTTCCCCGACGAGATCGGCTCCGGGCTGGCGGTCTTCCATCCCAAGGGCGGCCTACTGCGCAAGATCATGGAGGACTACTCGCGGCAGCGCCATATCGAGGCGGGCTATGAGTTCGTGAACACCCCGCACATCAGCAAAGCGGAGTTGTTCAAGATCTCTGGTCATCTGGGCTTCTACGGCGACCTGATGTACCCGCCGATGCACGTCGATGAGGAGCGGCACGCCGATGGCACCGTGAAGCGGCAAGGGCAGGACTATTACCTGAAGCCGATGAACTGCCCGATGCATTGCCTGATCTTCCGATCCAGGGGCCGGTCGTATCGGGAGCTGCCGTTGCGATTGTTCGAGTTCGGCAGTGTCTACCGGTATGAGCTCTCCGGCGTCGTACACGGTCTAACCCGGGTCCGGGGCATGACTCAGGATGACGCTCACATTTACTGCACGCTGGACCAGATGCAAGACGAGCTGACCTCGCTGTTGCAATTCGTGCTGGAGCTGCTCAGCGACTATGGGCTGACCGACTTCTACCTCGAGCTGTCGACCAGGGATCCGGAAAAGTCGATCGGCTCCGACGAGGACTGGGAGCGGGCGACCAACGCACTGCGGCAGGCCGCGGAGGTCTCAGGTCTGGACCTGATCTTGGACCCCGGCGGTGCGGCCTTCTATGCGCCAAAGATCTCTGTTCAGGCTCGCGACGCCATTGGCCGTACCTGGCAGATGTCCACCATTCAGGTCGATCTGATGTTGCCGGACCGCTTCGACCTGGAGATCACCGCTCCCGACGGCACACGGCAACGGCCCGTGATGATCCACCGCGCCCTCTTCGGCTCGGTGGAGCGCTTCATCGGAGTGCTCGTGGAGCACTATGCGGGCGCGTTCCCGCCCTGGCTGGCGCCGGTGCAGGTCATATGCATCCCCGTGGCGGGTGAGCACAATGCCTACCTGCTGAGCGTTGCCGATCAGTTGCGCGAAGCAGGCGTACGAGTCGAGGTCGACACCTCCGATGACCGGATGCAGAAGAAGATCCGCAATGCCGAACGGGTCAAGGTGCCATACATCCTGATCGCCGGCGGTGAGGATGTTGCGGCCAACGCGATCTCGTTCCGCTACCGCGACCGACGGCAGAACAACGGCGTTCCGATCGACGCGGCTATCACCGAGATCACCGGCGATATCGCGGCGCGCCGGCAAGTCTGATGACTGAGGATCCAGGCGCTCATCCTGGCACACCCGATGGATTCGAGCGGCTGTGGACTCCGCACCGGATGGTTTACATCCAGGGCGAAAACAAGCCCGGCAGCGCTGATCGACAGGACTGCCCGTTCTGCGCTGTGCAGTCCCGCGATGACCGGGAAGGACTGATCGTGTACCGCGGCGACCTGGCGTACGCGGTGCTCAATCTCTATCCGTACTCACCCGGCCACTTGCTGATCTGCCCATACCGACACGTCGCAGACCTCACCGAGCTGGATCGTGACGAGCTCCTTGCCCTTGGCATGTTGACCCAGGACGCCATGCGCGTACTGCGGTCCGCAAGTGCTCCGCACGGCTTCAATCTGGGCATCAACCAAGGCGCGGTCGCAGGAGCCGGAATCGCGGCCCACTTGCACCAGCACGTGGTGCCGCGCTGGTCGGGTGATGCCAATTTTCTTCCCGTCGTCGGGCAAACCAAGGCATTGCCACAGCTACTGGATCAGACCTGGGAGATCGTGCGCAGCAGCTGGGAGTCCTTCGCCGCTTCAGGGCAGCGCTGATGCTGAAGCGGTACTCATGCTAGAGCGCTTCAGGGGCTTGTCCGCGACCATGCTCGGCCCGATAGCACGACTGTTGATCAAGCTGGGGGTCTCTCCCGATGTTGTCACGATCACCGGCACTCTCGGGGTGGTATTCGCCTCATTGATCTGCTTCCCCCAAGGCTGGCTCTGGCAGGGCGTATTGATCGTGATCATCTTCGTGATCTCGGACATGCTCGACGGCCTGATGGCCAAGATCACCGGCAAAGCCAGTAACTGGGGTGCCTTCCTGGACTCCACCTCCGACCGGCTCGGCGACGCCGCTGTGTTCGGAGGCATCCTGCTCTACTTCGTCTATCGGCAGGACTCAACGTTGTGGGCGGGCATCGCGTTGGCCGGCCTGGTGTTCGGGCAGTGGACCTCGTACGTGAAAGCCAGAGCTGAGAGTCTGGGATTTGTCTGCAAGGGCGGCCTCGCGGCGCGTGCCGACCGGCTGGTGATCATCCTGGCTGGCGCGTTCATCGCCGGACTGGGAGTCCCGTACGTACTCAACATCGCCGTAGCGGCCTTGGCTGTGACGAGCATGATCACGGTGCTGCAACGCATCGCCCAGGTCCGTAAGCAGGCCAAGGCCGCGGATGCGCATTCGGCCTGAGACGGGCGCAGCATCCGGTCGAAGCGCCCTTCGACAAGCTCAGAGCACATTGCCGCAGACGCGGCGAGACATGTTGCGGAACTGGCTCGTGCGTAGCGTCTACCGCTTCGGCCGGCGAGTCGCCCCGCGACTTCCAGCCCAAGTAATTCCGATGATCATTTCGGCCGGCAGCTGGATAGCGCTGCGGCACGACGGCATCCATGTTCGTACGTTGCGTCGCAATTTGGCGCAGGCGACCGGTGCACCGGTCGCCGATGATCTATTGCGCGCTGCCGTGAAGTCGTATCTGCGCGGCTTCTACGAGGTCCTGGCCCTGCCTACCTGGTCCGAAACCGAGATTCGCAGCCGCGTTGTGGTTGTCAATGAGAAGGCGGTACGCGAGGCGCACGCCGGACCTGGCGCCGTGGTCGCGTTGCCGCACAGCGGGAATTGGGATCTGGCAGGCGCTTGGGCTTGCGTGACGGGAATGCCGGTAACGACGGTGGTCGAGCAGCTGCCGCCTGAGGAGTTCGCAGCCTTCCTGGCCTTTCGGGAGGGCCTGGGTATGCAGGTGCTTTCCCATCGTGACCCAGAGGTGCTTTCAGCGCTGATCAACGCGATTCACCGCCGCCGAGTTGTCTGCCTGTTGGCCGATCGGGACCTCCTCGGGACTGGTGTCCCGGTGCTGTGGCGAGGGAAGCACATCACGATGCCAGCTGGCCCGGCGCTGGTAGCCCGGCGCTCCGGAGCAGCCCTGCTGCCCGCCGTCTGCCTGTTCACCGAACGCGGCATGGCGATCATCATCGGAAGCGAAATCCCGGCACGACCGGGGCGGGATGGCTTGGTGACCATGATGCAGGCAGTGGCTGACTTCTTCGCCGACACCATCGTCAAGCAACCAGAGGACTGGCACATGATGCAGCCCTTTTTCGTCAAGCAGCAGACGCCAGCTCAGGAGGCCCGGTGACCGGCCTGCGCGCCTCGCTGCGCGTCGGAATCGTTTGCCCGTACTCATTCGACGTACCGGGCGGCGTGCAGAATCATGTTCTCGGTCTCGCGCGCTACCTGCGTGAGGCCGGACACCGGCCCTCTGTGCTGGCTCCGGGCCAGCTCGGACCTGCAACCGAGGAGCTTTATGTCGAAGACTTTGTCAGCGTTGGCGCGGCTGTGCCGGTCCGCTACAACGGCTCAGTGGCCCGCGTGAACTTCGGACCGCTCAGCGCTGCACGGGTGACTCGCTGGCTACACAAAGGCAAGTTCGACGTACTCCACATCCACGAACCCATCACGCCGAGCATCTCGTTGCTGGCCCTGTGGGCTGCCGAGCGGCCAGTCGTGGCCACCTTCCATACCGCTACTCCACGATCGCGATCGATGCAGCTGGCCGGGGGAGTGCTGCGGGCAGCTATCGAGAAGATCGATGCCGGCATCGCCGTCTCAGAGGAGGCCCGCAATGTCGTCGTGCAGCATCTGGGACGCGATGCGGTGGTCATTCCCAATGGGATTCAATTCGACGATTTCACCCACCGCTCGGAAACGGGCGTTGAGCTGATGGACAGCTGTCGTTCGACTGGCTCCGAGCGCGCCAGATTGATCTTCCTAGGTCGACTGGACGAGCCGCGCAAAGGGCTCGATGTATTGCTGGCTGCTGTTCCGCTGATCATGAAATCTCGACCCAACCTGGAGCTGATCGTTGCTGGACAGGGCAGCCGCTCGCTTCCGGGGTGGTGCCGCAGCCTCGGCATGATCAGTGTGGAAACGAAGATCAAGCTACTGCGTTCCGCAGACGTCTTCGTTGCTCCGCACCTGGCCCGGGAAAGCTTCGGCATCGTGCTTCTCGAGGCAATGGCGAGTGGCGTCCCGATCGTCGCCTCCGAGCTGCCGTCGTTTCTTGACGTGCTCGGTTCACCACGAGATGAGCAACGACTTGGCGAAGTTTTCACCGCTGGCGACGCTCGCGCTCTCGCAGCCTCGGTGCTTCAGGTTCTGGACCGGCCCGACCCGCTACGCGTCACGAGAGCGCAAAGGGCCGCGCGGCGCTACGACTGGTCAGTGGTCGGCGCCACGGTCCTTGCGGTTTACCGAGCAGCGCTTTCAGCCGCCCCGGCTCGATGGGCTGAAAGGCGCATCGGATGAACACCGTGGAGATCGTGTCCCTGATGATCATCGTTGTGTTGATTGTCGGGTGGCGCGTCACCTGGTTGGCGACCCGAGTCGACCGGGCAAACGTTCGCGCAGAACGCACCTGGGCCGTCCTCGATGCAGCATTGGTGCGGCGGGCCGAGCGGGCACTCGAACTTCTGCTGGTGCCCGGCATCGACCCGGCCACCGCCCTGTTGGTCGCGGATGCTGCGAACGCTGCGCTGGACCCACAGCTATCCCGTCAAGATCGAGAGCGCGCTGAGAGCGATCTCAGCTATGTCCTCGATGCCATCGGAGCGATGCTTCCCAGCGAGTCCAACAGACTTGAGTCTGAGCGAGCCAGGGCCAGCATCTGTCGCAGACTCCACAACGATGCAGTGGCCACGGCGCTGTCGCTCCGGCGGCGATACAGCGTGCGACTCCTGCAGTTGGCCGGTCATGCCGCAGAACCGCGTCCTTTCGAAATGGCGGACGGGCTCAGCCAACCGGTCATCGTGCGAGCAGCCGAGAACTAGGCTGGCCCTGTGACAGGTAGCGAGCGGCAGACCTCGGTCGCCGGCGTACCGCAGAATCCTGAAATGACGCCGATCCCCGGGGGAGCGTCGGCGGATTCGTCCCTGATGTCGCCGGGGGTTCCGCGGTACGACACCGAGCGGATCTGGACGCTGCCCAATGCGCTGAGCTTCCTCCGACTGGCCGGCGCACCTGTTGTGCTGTGGCTGATCGTCGGGCCGCAGAACGATGGCCTGGCTGTTCTGGTTCTCGCGCTGGGCGGCTTCACTGACTGGCTGGACGGTTACCTGGCACGCGCTTGGCACCAAACATCTCGGATCGGGCAGATGCTGGATCCGATCGCGGATCGACTGTATATCCTCGCGGTTCTGCTGGGACTGGCCTTTCGAGGGATCATCCCCTGGTGGCTGGTCGTACTCGTAGTGGGACGAGATGTCATGATTGCGTGCTTGGTACCGATCCTCAAGACACGGGGTTTCTCCTCGCTACCGGTGCACTTCCTCGGTAAGGCCGCTACCTTCTGCCTGCTGTACGCCTTCCCGCTGGTACTGCTCGGTTCCGGTGAGGAAGGCTGGCTGCAGCTCGCGTGGATGTTGGGATGGGCATTCGCGATCTGGGGCACCGCCCTCTACTGGTACGCCGGAGGACTGTACATTGCGCAAACCGTCAAGCTGCTGCATACCATGCCGCCCATCCAGCACCGTAGTGACCAGGATGTGACCGGCTAGCGGCCGGGGACATCGCACTAAGCCGAATGACAGCTTCAGCTGCGCGGTGCCGTCCACAACGGCACACCGTCGATAGCCAACCGGCGCGCCGCGAGCAGGCCGCGGTCTCGACCAACCCAGCGCCTAAGCCGGCGGCGAGGGCAAAAACCAGTCAGGCGCCCGACGCCAGCATGGACTTGCTCAACCAGATCATCCGGCAGCCGATCGACCCCGACTACGCGCTAAGTGCCGCGGCCGGGAGCCATCCACCCAGAGGACGCTGGCAACTCGGCGTACTAGCCATGATCATCGGCGCCTTGTTCGCGGTGGCCGCGCTTCAGACCACGCGGGCCGCTCCGGTACAACAGTCTGAGCGGTCGGAGCTGATCAGCCGTATCCAGACGGCCGAGCATGAGCAAGATCAGCTACGCGGCAGAGTCACCTCCTTGACTGAGGAGATTGCGACATTACGAGCGGCCGCGTTGGGCGACGATGATGCGGCACGGGGCGTCGAATCGGAGATCAACACCCTTGACCCGGTTGTCGGTAATGCGGCTGTCTCAGGCCCTGGGGTGGTGATTGTGGTCGATGACTCACCGTCAGCCGCTGACGACGCCCGGGATCGAGTGCTCGACATCGATCTCCAAGTGCTGACCAATGGACTGTGGGAGGCCGGCGCCGAAGCGATTTCGATCAACGGGCACCGGCTGTCGAACCTCACTGCAATCCGAAGCGCAGGTGATGCGATAACGGTCGACTATCGGTCATTGACCCGTCCGTATCGGGTGGAGGCCATCGGGGATGTGCGTACGCTGCAGGCTCGCTTGGTTGAGTCTTCAGCGGGGGCGTGGTGGAATGACCTGGCCCAGAACCGGCGAATGAGATACGAGATCAGTGACGTGAAGCAGCTCGATCTGGCAGCCGATCCTGGCATTGTGCTCCGTCACGCGGGGAGGGCGGCCTCATGATCCCGCTTGTCGGTCTGCTCGCCGGGATCGTCATAGGCATTGTCCTGGAGCCATCGATTCCCCAGGTCCTCCAGCCCTACCTCCCCATCGCCATCGTTGCCGCGATGGACGCTTTGTTTGGTGCCTTCCGGGCGTACTTGGAAGGAATATTCACTGACCGGGTCTTCATCGTCTCGTTCATCTCCAACGTCTTGATCGCATCCGCGATCGTCTATGTAGGCGACCAGATCGGCGTCGGCTCGCAGCTGGCCACGGGCGTCGTTGTCGTCCTCGGAATCCGCATCTTCACAAATGCTGCGGCGATCAGGCGGGCACTGTTCCATGCTTGACAAACAGCACCTGGATCATCAGACACAGGAATCACCGACGCGACACCGGCGGCATCGCATTCCTTCCCGTAGCGCGGTTTCTCGGCGCATCACCTCACTTCGGCGCAGCCAGCGACGGCTGACCGGCGAGGATCCCGTCTCAGCGACAACGACCGATGAGGTTCCGACTACGACCGCGCCGGTGGATGCCGCAGAGGACTGGTCAACCACCCAGAGCACCCGCGCTCGGCTCGGCGCTTCACTGCTGCGTCCGGGTCGCGGCCAGATTCTGGCAGCCGTCATGTTGTTCGTCGTGGGAGCAGCCGGCGCTATGCAGATCCGCATCAACGCGACCGACGACACGTATGCTTCCGCACGGCGTGAGGACCTGATTCAGCTCCTCGACGGACTAAGCGCCGAGTCGCGACGGCTTGAGGGTGAGATTACCCAGCTCGAGCAGACCCGTAGCAATCTGCAGTCTGGTGCCGACACCCAACGAGTGGCCCGCCAAGAGGCTGAGAAGCACCTATCCGAGTTGTCCATCCTTGCCGGTACCGTGCCTGCTGAGGGACCGGGCATCCGAATGCGAATCGCCGATCCAAAGACAGCCGTCGATGCGGGCGTTTTGCTCGACGCTGTCGAGGAGATGCGCGACGCCGGTGCCGAAGTCATCGAGGTCAACAACACCATCCGCGTTGTCGCGTCGACATGGTTCAGCTCGGATGCTCATGAGCTTGTTATCGACGGCAAACCGGTCAGCCGCCCGATCACCTTAGAGGTCATCGGCAACCCGCACAGCCTGGAGGAGGCCGCGCGGTTCCGGGGCGGGATTGTCTCCGAGATCACCGGCCCAAGGATCGGTGGGCAGGTGCAAATTGAGCAGGAGAGCCGGGTCGTGATCGAGTCCTTGCATGCGGCAGGCGAGAATCAGTACGCTCACCCCGCGTCGGCGGAGCCAACCCCTCGGTGACATGTGATTTTGAGGAGCTTGATGTCGAACTATCCCGAAGATTTAAAGTACTCAGCCGAGCACGAGTGGGTGCGCAGCGGCAACGGCCACAGCGTCCGGGTCGGAATCACCGAGTTCGCGGCTGATCAGCTAGGGGACATCGTGTTCGTCACGTTGCCCGAGGTGGGCGACACCGTCGGTGCCGGAGACGCATGTGGCGAACTGGAGTCCACCAAGAGTGTCTCCGACATTTTTTGTCCGGTTCCCGGCATCATCACCGCCGTCAACGCCACCCTGGATATGCACCCCGAAACCATTAACAACGATCCGTACGGGGATGGCTGGCTCTTCGAGCTGGAGTTGGATGAGTCGGTGGATCTGGACGATTTGCTGGATGCTGATTCTTACGCTGAGCAGCTGGGTGACTGAGTCCGCCGTTTCCAACATATGGGCTTGCGCTTGGTCCTAAACTCTGCATCACGCCTCGAGCCTTTCGGGGCTGCACAACGAAAGCCGAAGCATGCCGTTCTGTACGAACTGTGGACATGAGAACCCAGAGGGGAGTAACTTCTGCGGCCAATGTGGCTCGGCGCTGGTTCCTGGTGCTGCCCGAGCCGCGACTCCGGAGAAGGTGCCGACCGGCGACACGACCAAGGCGATGCCCGCGATGGTTGAGGAGCGTGACGCAGACTCACTGACGGCTGAAGATGAGGCTGCCGTCAATGCGTTGCCGCATGGCTCGGCGTTGCTCATCGTTCAGCGTGGCGCCAATGCAGGCAGTCGATTTCTACTGGACACCGATGTTGTCACCGTTGGACGGCATCAAGACTCCGACATCTTCCTCGACGACATCTCGGTCTCTCGTCGGCATGTCACCTTTACTCGTACGCCGGAGGGGACTGTGGTCCGAGATGTTGGCAGCCTCAACGGCACCTATGTCAACCGTGATCTTGTGGACGAATGCCTGCTCCGGAATGGCGATGAGGTGCAGATCGGCAAATTCCGTCTGGTCTATTACGGGAGTAATCGGGCGCCGGAGTAGGCCCGCAGATCATGCCCAATCCAGCCGAGTCTCCGGTCAGTGCGCCGGAATCCCGCCTCAGGGCAGGAACCCGAAGCATCGGTCAGGTGCTGGCGATCCTCCGCACGGACTTCCCGGAGATCTCGATTTCCAAGATCAGATTCTTGGAGACCGAGGGACTGATCAGTCCGCAGCGAGCGCCCTCTGGATATCGCCGGTACACCGAAACTGACGTGGAGCGGTTGCGCTATGTCCTGTCGGTGCAACGTGAGCACTACTTACCACTGAAGGTCATTCGGGAACATCTGGAGCAGATCGACCGTGGCAAGGCGCCAGTGAATCTGAGCGGCCATGCCGCCCCGTCTGGTAACGGCCTGGCCGGCAGCGGGCACAGCCCGAATCCGTCGCCGGCGACTGCCAAGCAGCCGGTCAGGCTCACCCGCCAGGAGCTGCTGGACGCAAGCGGCCTAACCGACAATGCCTTGAGCGAGCTGGAAAAAACGCAGATCGTGGCCACCCGCCGCGGAACTGCACACTATGGCAGGGATGCGCTTACCCTCGCTATCGCTGCCCGTCGACTTGCTGAGTATGGAATTGATGGACGGCATTTGCGTGCCTTCAAGCTGGCGGCTGAGCGCGAGGTCGGACTCGTTGAGCAGGCCATTGCACCGTACGTGCGACGCGGTGGCGGTAGTCGCGATGTCCCTGGCGATGTGACGCAGCTGGTGATCAGCTTCCACGCGGCGTTGGTGCGCACGGCGATGGAGCGCAGTATCTCCGGGTGATCACTTACCCGATGCGCGACGCGCCCATCCACGAGCGGGGGTGATCTTGTAGCTGGTAGGTCGCGAAGTAGTGTTGTCGCATGCGCGAGCTCGATGTGGTTGGTGTCCGAGTCGAGATGCCGTCGAATGCTCCGATGGTGTTGTTGCGCGAGGTAGGCGGGACTCGCTATCTACCGATATGGATTGGTGCCGCCGAGGCGGCTGCGATTGCAAACGCGCAAGAGGGCATCGTTCCACCGCGCCCACTCACGCACGATTTGATGGTCGATACGCTCACGACGCTTGGCCACCGGCTGACAGAGGTGCACATCACCGAGCTTGAAGGTGGCACCTTCTACGCAGTGCTCCTTGTGGATGGAATCGAGATCAGTTCGCGTCCGTCGGACGCCATCGCGCTCGCGTTACGAGTGGGCTCCGACATCTATTGCGCCGAGGACGTGCTCGATGAGGCGGGCATCGAGATTCCCGAGGCCGAAGATGACGAAGTTGAGAAGTTCCGGGAATTTCTTGACCAGGTCAACCCGGATGACTTCGTCACTGGTGAAGAACCAAAGTCCTAGTCAGACGCAATACTAAAGCTGAACTTGAGGGTCCAGGCTGTCCGCCGCGGCACACCTGACGACTGTGGAGGATGAATTAAGACTTGATCTCGGCCAGCCGGACTCGGCGTCGCGGTGTTTGACCCGCTCAGTGCCCTCGTCGTAGGTTTTAAATGTAATGCCGACCGTGGAATTACGCGGAGGGAACTCAGAGTTCCCCTCTTCCCATCGCAGCACTTGATTCGCCAGAATCACTCGGCAGAATCCGGAGGCAACACGTGAGTAGCACCGACGCATCAGCAAGCCCGGCCGATGGTCCCGGGATTGAGCCGGCTGAAGCGCAGGGGCTGCTCTTCGATGGTGACTTCTCGCCGTTGCCAACCGACATGGGCTTTCGTGGGCCGGTCGCGTGCAGCGCGGCCGGGATCACTTACCGGCAGCTTGACTACTGGGCGCGTACCGGCCTGGTAGTGCCAGAGATACGGAGCGCATCTGGATCCGGATCACAGCGCCTGTACAGCTTCCGCGACATCTTGATCTTGAAAGTGATCAAGCGGCTGATCGACGCCGGTATCTCGTTGCAGCAGATCCGGACTGCCATCGAGCATCTCCGCAAGCGCGGCGTCCAGGATCTCACGCAGGTCACCTTGATGAGCGACGGTGTGTCGGTCTTCGAGTGCACCTCTGACGACGAGGTCATCGATCTGCTGCGAGGCGGCCAAGGCGTGTTCGGAATCGCCCTGGGCGGCGTATGGCGCGACATCGAAGGAACGCTTGCTGACCTGCCCGCCGAGCGCGCGGTGGTTGATGAGCCCCAGGAATCGCACGACGAGCTCTCTCAACGTCGTCAGGCGCATGCCAGCGGCTAAGGGCACTCTGTAGCACGTCGTGCGACAGAGTCGGTGTTGTGGCCGAACGGATCTCCCAACGGGAACTTCGCAATGATAGTGGGCGGATCATGCGCGCGTTGGACGAGGGAGAGTCCTTTGTGATCACCCGCAACGGGACCCCGGTGGGGGAGCTGCGGCCTCTGCGCCGCCATCGGTTTGTGGCCGCTGGAACGATCGTTGCGATGTTCTCTGATGCACCTCCGATCGATGCAGAGGCCTTGAAATGATCTCGACAAAGGCGTAGATCAAGAGATTTCAGTACGTGCCTGATCGGTTGGCGCAGGGCATCCTCGACACTTCGGTGATCGTAGATCTGGATCGACTCGATGCCTCTCAGCTTCCAGAAGAGGTGGCGATATCCACAGTCACGTTAGCCGAGCTGTCGGGGGGTCCATCAGCCACGACGGATCCGGCCGAGCGTGCACGTCGACAAGATCGACTACAGCGGACCGAGGCAGCATTCGACCCGATGCCGTTCGACATTCGATCGGCTCGGGCGTATGGGCGCGTGCATGCCGCTGTCGTAGAACAAGGCCGCCGAATCGAGACGCGGGTTCGCGGACTTGCTGATCGCGGCAACGGCTCTTGCCGAAGATTCACCCTTAGTCACCCGTAATGGGGACGACTTCAAGGGCTCGAGGATCTCATCACCGTCGTCGAAATCTGAATCTCCGAACTCCTGAAAACTGTGGGCAAGTGGCAACCTTTCGGGCCGGAAGCCTGCATTTCGCCGAAGTTTCTGCGGCTGAGGCGCGTGAGAGCCACGGTCGCCAATGCGTTCGGAGTAACCTAGGCCTGCTGATAAGGCCGCGCGGGAGAGCTCACCGCTCTCAAAGATGTCGGTGGCGCCGAAGGGGCAACATCCCCGGAACCTCTCAGGCAGCGAAGACCGCGTACGCTGTGGCAACTCTGGAGCTGTGGGCGACAGAGGGGGAGCGTTCCTCGCACAAGCGAGAGCAGACACCCGCACACACGCGAAAGAAGATCGAATGACCGCCACTCTTCCAGAAACCCAGCAGGGCTCGCTTCCGTCGCAGCGGTTCAGCACCCGCCATATCGGTCCCCAGGCAGATGATCGGGACAAGATGCTGGCCGCCCTGGGCTTGACCACCCTCGAGGAGTTAGTCGATCAGTCTCTGCCGCGGTCGATTCGCAGCACGGAGCCGCTCGACCTCCCAGCCGCACTGTCGGAGTCGGAGACTCTGGCGAAACTACGGGAGCTGGCCAGGCGAAACCGACCGCTGACATCGATGATCGGCCTCGGGTACCACGGCACCGTCACTCCTTCGGTGATCCGTCGCAATGTGCTCGAGTCGCCGGCCTGGTACACCGCATACACGCCGTATCAGCCCGAGATCAGTCAAGGCCGACTGGAGGCATTGCTCAACTTTCAGACCGTCATTTCAGACCTCACCGCACTGCCTACGGCGGGAGCGAGTCTCCTTGACGAGGCGACCGCTGTTGCTGAGGGGATGTCGTTGGCTCGCCGCAGCACAAAGGTGGGACAAGCGATTCTGCTCGACGGCGACACTTTGCCCCAGACCATCGGTGTTGTTAAAACCAGAGCGGCCGGTCTCGGGATTCCGGTTGTCGTGGCCGACAAGGATTTAGCAGAGGCGGTAGACGAGGTCGATTGCTTCGCGGTCGTTGTGCAAACACCCGGCGCCAGCGGCCGACTCCCCAACACCGATGAGTTGCGGGCGGTCGCCGAGCGAGCCCATTCTCGTGGCGCCATGGTGATCGCCGCCTGTGACCTCATGGCATTGACGATGACCGCCGCGCCAGGAGAGTGGGGTGCGGACGTGGCAGTCGGATCCAGCCAGCGGTTCGGCGTACCGCTGTTCTACGGCGGGCCCCACGCGGGTTTCATCGCTATCCGCGCAGGCCTGGAACGGACCCTGCCTGGCCGGCTCGTCGGAGTCTCCAAAGATCGTGATGGCACTGCCGGCTTCCGCTTGGCATTGCAGACTCGAGAACAACACATTCGCCGGGAGAAGGCGACATCGAACATCTGCACTGCGCAGGTGCTGCTGGCTGTCGTTGCCAGCATGTACGCCGTTTACCACGGGCCTATCGGCCTACGGGAGGTCGCGCAGACTATCCACGATCGTGCCACGAGCCTGGCTGGTGATCTTGTGGCCGGCGGGATCAGCATCGTCCACGACACATTTTTCGACACGGTGCTGGTCAATGTGCCAGGCCGGGCCGCTGCGCTGGTCTCCGACGCACGAAGCGCCGGAATCCATCTTCGGCTAGTCGATGATGATCATGTCGGAGTGTCAATCGGCGAAGACGCAACTACCGCCCACCTCAATGAGGTGCGCAAAGTCTTCGGCGTATCAGCGAGCCAGGATCGACGGTTTGCCGACAACTTGGCCGCGCAGCAGCGTACGACCGACTACCTGACCCATCCGGTTTTCAACACCCACCACAGCGAGACGGCAATGCTTCGCTACCTGCGGGCATTGTCGGATCGGGACCTCGCACTGGATCGCGGAATGATCCCGCTGGGCTCCTGCACGATGAAGCTCAACGCGACAACCGAGATGGAGCCGATCTCCTATCCAGGCTTTGCCGAGCTGCATCCATTCGCGCCCGTCGAGGACGCATTGGGATATCACGAGCTGATCTCCGAGCTCGAGTCCTGGCTCGCCGAGTTGACCGGCTACGCCAAGGTGTCGATCCAGCCGAACGCCGGTAGTCAGGGTGAACTGACCGGTCTGCTTGCCATCCGGGCATACCACGAGTCGCGCGGGGAAGATCAACGTCGGATCTGTCTCATTCCGTCGTCGGCGCACGGCACGAACGCGGCCTCAGCTACGATGGCCGACCTGAAGGTTGTCGTCGTCAAGGCTGCTGCCGATGGGGCGGTCGATCTGCAGGACCTGCGGACCAAGATCACTGAGCATGGTGATCAACTGGCGGCGATCATGGTGACCTATCCGTCCACTCATGGGGTGTTCGAAGAAGGCATCGTTGAAGTGTGCGAGATGGTTCATGAGGCCGGCGGCCAGGTCTATGTTGATGGAGCCAACCTGAATGCGTTGCTGGGCCTGGCACAACCAGGCAGCTTCGGCGCCGATGTAAGCCATCTGAATCTCCACAAGACCTTCTGCATCCCGCACGGCGGTGGCGGACCAGGTGTTGGGCCGGTCGGCGTTGGCGCGCATCTGGCGCCCTTCTTGCCCAACCACCCGCTACTCGAGACGGCGGGTCCAGGAACTGGCATCGGACCGATCTCGGCTGCTCCGTACGGATCGGCCGGGATCCTGCCGATCAGTTATGCCTATATTGCGATGATGGGTGCCGATGGTTTGACGTCCGCCACAGAGCACGCCTTGCTGGCAGCGAACTACGTTGCCGAACGACTTCATGATCATTATCCGGTGCTCTATGCAGGACGCAATGCAAGGGTGGCGCATGAGTGCATCCTTGATCTGCGCGCGTTGACGAAGGCGAGCGGGGTCACCGTGGAGGATGTGGCCAAGCGGTTGATCGACTACGGCTTCCATGCACCGACCATGAGCTTTCCCGTGGCGGGCACGTTGATGGTTGAGCCGACCGAATCCGAACCGCTGGAAGAGATCGACCGGTTTTGTGATGCCATGATCACCATCCGCGCCGAGATTGCCAAGATCGAAACAGGGGAGTGGGCCCGGGAGGACAACCCATTGGTCAATGCTCCACACACTCAATTTGAAGTGACCTCGGACACGTGGAATCACCGGTACTCGAGGCGCGATGCGGCCTTCCCCGGCGGGACTCACGTCGGTCCGCTGTACGCCGAGGGCTTCGACAAGTACTGGCCGCCCGTCGGCCGCATCGACGGTGGATACGGCGACCGCCATCTGGTCTGTACGTGTCCTCCGCCAGAAGCGTTCGAGTAGCTTCAGGTGTCCTCGCCGACCACCTCGTTGATTCGATGCGCCAGCTCGATATCGCTGTGGGTGAGGCCACCTTCGGAATGTGTTGAGAGAACGAGGGTCACCTTGTTCCAGCGGATGTCGATGTCGGGATGGTGATTCATGAGCTCAGCTTCATGGCCGACCTGATTTACGAAGTCCAAGGCGGCGACAAAGTCGATTAGCTCGTACGTCGCGGTGATCGCCGGTTCATCCCCTTCAGCACGGCGCCAGTTGGGCAGCCCCTCCAGCTGCTGGGACACTTCGGAATCGGTCAATAGTTGGCTCATAGCCTCAGCCAAGGGCGAGGTGACGGCGGGTGTCAAGAGGCGCGTCTGGCGTGCCACGTCCGATAGCGTCGGGGACGCAACGGGCGTGGCGTCGGCCCAGAAGGAAAGCACAGAAGGAAAGCAAGGAAAGCACAGAAGGAAGCACATGGTTGCGGTGCCGGAGCGGATCAAACGGCTCGAGCAACGGCCCTTGATCGCGCACATGATGCGCGCTGTCCAGCGCTATCTCAGTCGGCTCGGCTCCCAATTTGCCGCAGCGACCAGCTACTTCTCGGTGCTCGCACTGGTACCGATCCTGATGGTGGCCTTTTCGATCACTGGTTTCGTGCTGACCAAGGTGCAACCGGGCCTGCTCGACGACGTCGCGGACGCGGTCGCGAAGGCGCTAGGAGGCACCGATTCAGCGACTAAGGAAAAGATCTTGGGTGTTGTCAACGACGCCCTAGACAGTTTCTGGACGATTGGCATCGTCGGCCTCATCGCCGCTCTCTATACCGGCGCCAAGTGGATGGGTCATCTGAAAAATGCGGTGCGAACGCAGTGGCGACCGGAATTTGATCTTCGTCCGCAGAAGATCAACATCGTGGTCAAGACGCTCGCCAACCTCGGGCTGCTGGTCGGCCTGCTGGTCGGGATGGGAGTGATGTTCTGTCTGTCCTCGCTGTCCACATCCCTTGCGAACACAGTGGTGGAGTGGCTGGGACTCAGTGACCAGCCTTGGATCGCACCGCTGCTTCGCGTCACCTCGATCGTGATCTCGATCGGTGCCGGGTGGCTGATCTTCATGTACCTGTACACGGTGCTGCCAGAGACCCGCGAGCCGTGGCACATCGTACGCCGCGGCGCCCTGCTGGGTTCGATTGCCCTTGTTGCACTGCAATTCGTGGCCAGCTACGTGATCAGCGCATTTCGCGGTAATCCGGCTGCCGTGATCTTCGGGCCAGTGATCGTGCTGATGCTGTTCTTCAACCTTTTTGCTCAGCTCGTGTTGTTTGTCGCGGCATGGATCGCGACGTCGCAGCACGAGGCCGTCCCAGTCGCCTCTGAGGAAGAGCAGCCACAGCAGGAGAGCACGGCTCCCGACCCCGAGATCGAGCAGGAACATGATGAGGCACCGAACCTCGTCCCAGAGGCCGTTGCTGCGCGTTCGGTCCGAGCTGGCATGGGCGCCGGTTACGTCACGGGAGCCGCTACCGGGGTGGGACTTGGCGCGGTACTCGCCTACCTGTTCTCAGCCGCCGTACGCGGGCGTAAGAAGTCCTGACAAGCCAGGACTGTCAACGGGCGGTGGTGAGCTGAGCGACCGGCTGGCCGATTCCATCCAGCAGATCGGAGAACCACGACGCTTTGATGTCGAATGCCTTGCCGCCTTTGATGCGCTCGAACTCAATGGCGCGGAGTTCGTCACCGCGTTCTTCGTCCTGCCCTATTACTCCAGGCTCGCCGCGCAGCGCTGATTCGACGGCAAAGTCGGTCATCGACCTGATCAATTCGCGATCACGGTCATTTGGTGCTGCCGACCGGGAGAAGTAACCAGACTTCTGCACCATCACCTTCTCCGCATCCAGCCGCTCGGCGAACTTGTTGGCGAACCAATTGCCCGGGTTGATCTTGTCCATCTTGACGTGGCCGAACGGATCCCTGGGGACGTCCTCACCGGAGCGCTCCAGCTCAGCCAAGATCGTCTCCAAACCGGCGCCCTCGGAGATGAAAAGGTTGACCGAGCCAATCCGATCCATCGTCTCCTTGAGGCGTTGCGCCTCGGTCTCAAGATCGAAAACCGCCTCCGGGACGTAGACGCCGTGGATCTCCCACGCCTCTCGACTGAGGCCGATCTCAGGCACCCAGGACCGGGTATCAAGCCACGCCCGGTACGCCTGTGACGCCGCTGCGGTCAGCCATCCGCAATGCCGGCCCATGACTTCATGAACCAAGAGCATCCGAGATCCGGAATTGTGCTCGCCAATGACGTTCTGTGCGAAACGCGCCGCCTGTTCTGCCGCGGTCCAGGCGCCCAGCGATTGGCGTATCGGGATGATGTCGTTGTCAATGGTCTTGGGCAGCCCGACCACAGTCAGCGGGTGCCCGCTACGGGCCAGAAAAGCGGCAAGATCGGCCGCTGTGGTGTTGGTGTCGTCGCCGCCAATGGTGTGCAGGACGTCGATGCCGTCAGCCGTCAGCCTGTCGGCCGCAGCCTGCAACGGATCCACACCTTCGGGAACCAATCCGCGCTCCACAAGGTCTGCAGCATTGGTCAGCTTGACTCGGGAGCTTCCGATCGGTGATCCGCCGAATGAGTGGAGAACCGATGCGTTCTGCCGCACGGCTGGTGTCACCGTGATTGAGTCGCCCTTCAAGAGGCCTTCATAGCCGTGTCGGTAGGCGATGATCTCTACGTCAGGAGCGATGTCGGAGTAATGCTCGATCAGGCCCCCGATCGCCGAGGAGAGGCACGGCGCGAACCCGCCAGCGGTAAGCATTGCCACCTTGTTGACCATGCTTTTTAACCTATCCGAGCCGTCGACAGCGCCCCGCCGGCGTCTGTCAGCCGGTCAATCTTTGGAGGGGTCGAGGTACACCGCACCAGGTCCGCGATAGCTGACGTAATCTTCGGGATTCTGCAAGCTGCACTTCTGCAAACTCAGGCAGCCGCATCCGATGCAGCTGTCTAGCCGGTCCCGCAGACGCTCAAGCCTTTCGATCTGCTCGTTCAGCCGACCGCGCCACTGGTGAGAGAGCCGAGTCCAGTCGGCTTTGGTCGGCGTACGGTTTCCGGGCAAGGTCCGCAATGCCTCGGTGATTTCCTCGAGCGACAACCCGACACGCTGCGCGGACCGAATGAAGGCCAAGCGGCGCAACATCGCCCGCTCGTAGCGGCGCTGGTTGCCTGAGGTCCGCGTCGAGGTGATCAGGTCGAGGCTTTCGTAGTAGCGCAAGGCAGAAGGTGCGAAGCCTGAGCGAGCCGCCAGCTCACCGATTGTCAGCAGATCGGTACGGTGCAACACGTCGATAGTCTAATAGATGAACCTAAACCTTAAGTGAAGTTTAAGTCTCGTCAGGAGCAGAGCGGTGTCTCGACTTCTTGATCGGCCAATCATCAGGATGGCTGATGTTCCCGCACATGGCCACGAACATCCGCGCTAGGTGGCAAATGGCGCAAACGGGCTGTAGACGCGGTCTGGTGCGGTAGGAACGCGGTCAGTACACCAAGCTCCGAGCCTGACCGCACGCCAATCACCACCCGGATGATTCTTGGACAACAGATTTTTGGGCGCTGGCGGCACTAGGCTCGATTTCGTGGCCCGATACTTCGACGTCCACCCGGACAACCCTCAGCCACGCACCGTTGGCAGTGTCGTCGACATGCTGCGTACTGACGGGCTCGTCGCGTACCCGACAGACTCCTGCTTTGCACTGGGCTGCCAGCTGGACAACCGGTCCGGCCTGGAACGGATTCGAGACATCCGGGACCTTGACAATCAACACCACTTCACGCTGGTCTGCGCTGACTTCAATCAACTTGGCCGGTTCGTGCACCTCGATAATGTGATCTTCCGAGCCCTTAAGGCATCAACGCCTGGGCAATACACCTTCATCGTGCCGGCCACTCGAGTGGTGCCGAAACGCATGCTGCATCCCAAGAGGCGAACCGTCGGCGTTCGAATTCCTGATCATGTGGTCGCACAGGCGATCTTGGCGGGACTTGGTGAGCCCTTGGTGTCGAGCACGCTGATCCTGCCTGGGGAACAGCGGCCGCTGACTCAGGGCTGGGAAATCATGGAGCGTCTTGACCATGTTGTGGACGCTGTCGTGGATTCCGGTGAATGCGGTGAAGTTCCCACCACAGTTGTTGATCTCTCCGACGGTGACGCAGTGATCATTCGGCGCGGAGCCGGAGATCCCGCGCGTTTCGAGTAGGGGCCGCCTGATGGGCCGGAGAAATCGGGCGCAAAGAGGTCAGACGTCGCAGCAGGCCATCACGGACACGCTTGTTGCGCGCCTGATGGGAAGCAAAGCTGCGGTCCAGGTGCTCTCGGTGGCTCCGATTCCTCTCCTCGTGGTGCGCTCGGTCCTGGTTCATGACAACGCGCGAGAGAATCGCAAGGACAGCTGGCAGCGGCTTCGTGGGACTTCCGAGGCGGCTCGCTACGAGGCAGTCCGGAGCGTCACAGAGCGGTATGCGCGCGATGGCTTTGTGCTCGATGTCGGCTGCTCGCAAGGAATACTCCAGGAAGGTTTGCAGTACCGCCGATATCTCGGCATCGACAACTGCGAACAGTCGATCATGCTCGCCAAACAGAAGTGTGATCTAAGGACGCAGTACGTGTATGCCGACGGATCCACCTTTGTCGCCGACGAGCGACCGGACGCTGTGGTGATGAACGAGGTGATCTACTACTTGCCGGATCCGCTGGGAACCGTCCAGCACCACGCGAGCCGGCTGGCGCCCGGTGGCGTTCTGATTGTCTCGATATATGCCCGAACCTGGTCGTCGCGGCGGCTTATCCGAGCGATCGCTGCGCGGCTGGAACTGGTTGAATCGAACCTTGTCAGGTCAGGCCACTTGGCCTGGACCGTGGCCGTGTTTCGCCCCTTGCCGGATCGGGCGGCTGCCTGAGGATCGCGGATCAGATCGGTTGCCGCTCACTGCAGGTATCGCTCAACCTGCTCCGGAGACCTCGGCTGCGAGTCGTTGGGATCCTGCGCGAACTCTCGATGTGCACGGCGCTGGCGCAGCAGATCCCAGCACTGGTCGAGGGACTCTTCAAGATTACGAAGCTGCTGAGCTGCGTCGGGGACTTCTTCGGGGTCGTCCTGCATCTTGCGGCGCAGCTGGTGTTCAGCATCGACCATCTCGCGAATGCGCGCGAGGATGTCGGAGTCATCCATACGCCTCAGCCTAGGGAGCGTAGGCCGTCGGCATGCTCGCGGGTCCGGCGGGCCGCCTAACGGGCACGTTCATCGCGTTCGCTATCCAACATGGCCATCTGGCCCTCGTCGTAGCGTTCGCCAGCCGCGGCGCCGGGCGGCACTGCACGCTCGATGGCGGCGAAGTCCTCCTCGTTGAGTTGAAGCTCGAGAGCATCGATCGCTTCGGCAAGCCGATCGCGCCTTGTAGTACCGATCAGCGGAACGATGTCCTCGCCGCGGGCGAGCACCCACGCTATGGCGATCTGTGCGACAGTCACGCCCTTCGCTTCAGCGATAGCACGCAGGGCCTCGACAAGAGCGAGGTTCGATTCCAGGTTCTCCCGGCGAAAGCGAGGCATGCGGGTACGCATGTCGCCAGCTGCAACGGTTCGCTCCATCGACCAGGCTCCCCCGAGTAGCCCGCGCGCCAGCACGCCGTACGCGGTGATGCCCACGCCTAGCTCCCGGCAGGCGGGCAGGATCTCCGCCTCGATTCCGCGAGAGAGTACCGAGTACTCGATCTGCAGGTCAGCTACCGGATGGGTGGCGTGGGCCCGGCGTACGGTATCGGCTCCCGCCTCCGAGAGACCGACGTGTCGTACGTAGCCTGCGGTGATCATGTCCGCGATCGCTCCGACAGTCTCCTCGATCGGCACCTGCGGGTCGACTCGGCCCAGGCGGTAGATGTCGATGTAGTCGGTGCCGAGGCGTTGCAGGGAGTACGCGAGGAAGTTACGTACTGCCACCGGCCTGCCGTCGATGCCGATGAAGGAATTGTCCGGAGCGCGCAGTGCGCCAAACTTCACGCTGATCACCACGTCGTTGCGGTTTCGGCTGCGGAGCGCCTCGCGGATGAGCAACTCATTGTGTCCCATGCCGTAGTAGTCGCCGGTGTCGAGCACATTGATCCTGGCGTCCAGTGCCGCGCCGATCGTGGCGATGCTCTCGGCCTCGTCGGCAGGCCCGTAGACGCCGGACATGCCCATGCAGCCCAGCCCGATCGCGGACACGCGAGGACCGGTCGACCCCAATTGTCGTGTGATCATCCGAGGCCTCCCACCTGGAGCTTTCGGCAAACGTACCAACGGCGGGGGCCCTAGCTGGCGGGCGCAGGCCGCGTCGCCTGATCCCAGCGCAGCAGGAGGCCGAGTGTGATCACTTGCAGCGCAACTTCGACCAAGATCGCAAACTGGTAGACGTAGCTTGAGAGCAGGTTGCCCAGGAGGAGCATCAGCAACATCGCTCCGTAGCCACAGCCAAGGGCGATCCGCCGGCGCAGCCGCCTCGGCCGAAGTGCCCACCAGGCGATCCCGGCGAGCGCCGCCACCACGGCATTCAGGCCCCATGTGATAAGGAAAATGATCTTCCCAAAATCGCCGACGGGCTGGTCGCGCACGCTGAGAGTCAGCGCCCCGCGTAGCCGTTCGGGTGTGACTACGACGCCGATGAGTAGCAGTAGTTGGAACAATCCGAGAACGCAGAACAGCGCCAACGCCCAGCGCGCCAATCGGCGGGCACGATTCACGGGCAGCCCCGAGACGACAGTCCTCCGGACTCGGCGAGCGGTACGGCCGGCGAAGGCGAAGGGCTCCTGGACTCGATCCGCCAATGCCATTGATGTCTCGATGCCGTTGAGCAGCGCTGCGGAGGCGTCATCTAATGAACTGGTACGGGCCTTTCGGATGTGATTCTCCATCGCGGCGATCTCAGTTGCGGTAGCCGTGCCGTCGGCGACGGTCTGGCTGAGCGAGATCGCAGCCAGTAGATGCGCCCGCGGATTACGCAGCTGGTGGCGCCGCGCCAGCTCGGTAAGCAGCAAGATCAACAGCAGCGAGGCGTAAACGATGGGTGCAGCGAGCGGAAAGAAGTAATCATTCTTCTGCGTGATGAACTTGCCGACCTCATCGACGAAAAGGCCGAATCCGATTCCGGTCAGCAGCGCGATGATGATGGCCGCCCCACGATTCTGGACGACCAATGCCATTGTGCTGGCTAGGAACAACGCCAGTCCGCCCCACAGTGCATGTGCTAAGTGGAACGTCGACCCGCCGATTTGCGGATAGCCGGTGAGCACCAGGAACAGACGTGTGACCGCGACGGTCAGTGCGCAGCTCACCAAAACGATCAACATCAGTCGCGAAGAGCGGTCCGAGACCATGATGAACGGATTGGGGCTGGGATCGGCGTAAACGGGTCCGGTCGTAGCCTCTTGTGCGGAGGATTCGGTTGGGTTCATGTTTGATATCCGCTCGCTGTGCTGCCTTCCTTACGGCGACGGTACGTTTCGCAGCACAGGTGTCAAGACGCCCCATCTTGCGCCGCATTAGGGGTCGTTTCGCAGCACAACCGTCAAGAAGTTCGATCGCGAAACGCCAAATTGGTCAGCACCTATCTGTCTTAGTCGTTGCTAGCCGAAGGCTGTGGCGCTATGACCAGCTGTTCGCTCCGACGACTGCAGGAGCTTGCCCTCAGACACGATGGAAGCTTCCTGCTCGGGCCACGGGAAGCGACGAAGGAGTCGGATTTGCCGCACAGCTTGTCAGAGCGCAAATTCAATACCGCGCCAAGCTGATCGCTTCCGATGCGCGCTGCCGGCTAGCGGCCCAGGCGATCCATACTCCGCTGATAGCCATCAGAACACCGCCGATCGGTTGGGTCGGCAGGCTGGCACCGGTCGTAGCCATGCCTAGGGCGGCACCAAGAACGTAGAAGATCAGCGTTGCAACAGCCCACACCACACCCGACCATCTGGGCAGAGTGCCCCCACGCCAGATAGCGACACCGAGCAGGCCGTTGCCGATCACCGCGAATGCCAACCCCAGCAGGACGATCACTGTGAGAACGGAGGAAAACTCCAGCGCCATGACCTCGCGATTACCGGCCAAGTAGGCTGCGCCGATCGCGGGGGTGGCAAACGTAGAGATCACCCCCGGCACAGTGAACAGCACGTAGCCAGTGATCGACAGCACCATTCCCCACAACGCAAGGCGTGCTGCCTGACTTGCGGCAAGGAATGCACCAAGTGCGAAAGTCCCGAAGATCACCAGAGCAGTGCCCAAGACATTGCCGATGATGTGTTCCACAAGGTAGGGGGTGCTGCTGACGAAGCGGGCCCATCCGTCTGGATCGCGCACCTGATCAGGCTGAGGTTTCAACGTCGAATAGGCGATCAGCAGCCCGTACGCCGGCAGCGCATAAAGGCCGACTCTGATCCAGTTGGCGGCCGGTGTGGAAGTCAACGGTGCGGACCCGACTCTGGGGACAGCGAGGTCATATCAGCACCGGACGGCGCCGGATACGGATCGAAGGAACGTAGGTCGGCCAGCTGCAAGGTGCGCGCGACGTCGCTTCCCGACACAACGCCGACTACTCGCCCGGCGTCATCGACGACAACGGCCCGTCCATCGGCGCAACCCTGCATTCGCTCCAAGAGATCAACCAAGGGATCCTCAGGGCGCGCGGTGGGAACCTCGCTCGGCGGGCAGGCGATGTCTTGCAGGCGGGTGGTGGCTCGAAGTTCTGGCGGCACCCCACGTACGCGATTGAGGGTAACCAGCCCGGTAAGCCGCCCGTAGGGATCAACCAATGGGTAGGTGGAGAACTGGTGAGTGAGAGCGATCTGCGCTACGAAATCCGCAACGGTGAGGTTTCCGTCGACAACGGTGGGTCGTGGAGCCATAACTTGGCCGACGAGAAGCCCGGCTAGCCGGCCGCCCAGCCGAGCTTGCTGCTCTTCGGCGGTCGCCGCGCTTACCACGAACCAGCCAATCAAAGCGAGCCAGACTCCACCCAGACCGCGACCTATCACCACCTGCAGTATTCCGAGGGCGATCATGATGAAGCCCACAATCCGGCCGGCACGGGCAGCGCTTACCGCGGCTGTCAGCCGGTTACCTCGCCACCGCCATAAGGCCGCGCGTAACACTCGACCGCCATCCAGGGGAGCTGCGGGAATCAGGTTGAAGATTGCGAGCATCGCGTTGGTCGCGGCCAGGTAGACCAATACACCGAAGGCCAGCCCAGCTATCCCCAGGGATGTGGCGCCCACTGCGCCGAGCCCAAAGATCACTGCCAGGACGAAGCTGGTCAGCGGGCCAACGATGGCAATGCGGAAGTCCGCTCCGGGAGTCTTGGCCTCGCCGCGGAGCTGTGCCACGCCACCCAAAAGCCACAGCACAATGCTCTCGACCTCAATGCCGTTGCGCCGGGCCACCAAGGAGTGGGCCAGCTCGTGAGCCAGCAGCGAGGCAAGAAATAGCACCGCAGCGATGATCGCGGCGATCACATATACGACGATGCTGCGGCCCGGAAAGGCCGCGGGCAACTGCCCGGTCGCGAGCCCAGCGACCAGAATCGCAACGATAAGAAAGACGCTGGCGTTGATTCCGACCCGGATGCCAGCAATGCGGCCCAGCGAGATGGACGCTCGCACAGCTTCACCGCCTTCGAACGTGTAGTCCTAGATCTCCAGTATTGGATTGGCACTCTGACAAGCCGTTCGCCGGATCCGACTCCTTCGTCGCTTGCCGTGCAGACTGCGGCATGCAGTGGACGACGGCCTCACGGCAAGCTCTTGCAGTCGTCGGAGCGAACAGCTCGTCATAGTGCCAGTGTCCCAACGAGGCAAACCGACGTTCCCGCGGGGACGTCTGCTCGTCTCAGACCTCGGTTGAGCAGGCGCGGCACGCCGTAGGGTGGTGGGCTGTGACGCGTCGCGGCTGGGTGCTCTTCATCGCACTCAGCGTGTGCTGGGGGATTCCCTATCTCTTTATCCGAGTGGCCGTTGCTGATGTTGATCCGCTCATTGTCGCGTTCGGCCGGACAGCTATCGGCGGTTTGCTGCTGCTTCCGCTTGCCATACGCAAACGAGCTTTTCGGCCGTTGCTGCCGCACTGGAGAATCCTGCTGATCTACACCGCGGTGGAGATCATCGGGCCGTGGGTTTTGCTCGGTCACGCCGAGACCCGCCTGAACAGCTCTACTACCGGCTTGATCATTGCGGTGGTTCCCATCGTCGCAGCAATCATTCTCACCGTGATGGGCCTCGATCGCCTTGATGCCCGTCGCATTGCCGGCCTAGTGATCGGACTGGCGGGTGTCGGGCTGCTCGTCGGTCTTGACGTGCGCCTCGATGACTTTGTCGCGATCGGCCAGCTACTGCTGGTCGTCCTCGGCTACGCGATTGGGCCGATCATCATCAGCCGTAGATTGGCCGACCTGCCGTCGCTAGGCGTGGTGACCGTGTCGCTGCTTATCGCAGCTGCCGCGTACGCACCGTTTACTCCGCTGGTCTGGCCGGACCAATGGACCGCGCCGGCCGTTGGCTCTGTCGTGGTGCTTGCCGTGATCTGTACGGCTACGGCCTTTCTGGTGATGTTCGCTCTCATCGCAGAAGCCGGGCCAGCCAGGATGACCTTGATCACCTACGTTAATCCGGCCGTAGCCATACTTCTTGGTGCAATCGTGTTGGGGGAGCCGCTGACGATCGGTTTGGCGATCGGATTCCCCCTGGTCATTCTCGGTTCTGTGCTCGGGACCTGGCGCAGCACGCCTCGAACGCCCTCCACCGTTGGCGCTGATGCCGGCACGGCGCGCTGAGGCCTCTCGAACCGCCCGGCCTATATGCGCGAAGATGGTTGCGATGGAAACCGACGTCACTGAAGTTCTCTGGACGCCGGAACCTGCTGTGGCCCGGGGCAGCGCGATGGCGCAGTTCGTTCGCTTCGTACGTGAGAAGCGCCTTGTCGATGTCGACGAGCTTGACTACACCTCGCTGCATGCCTGGTCGGTAGATGATCTTGATGGCTTCTGGTCGGCAGCTGCTGACTTCCTCGGCGTACGGTTTCACGCTGCGCCTCGAGAGGCACTCGGCTCGCCGGCCATGCCGGGCACCGAGTGGTTCCCGGGCGCGACGCTCAACTATGCCGAGCACGCACTTACCGACAGTCCGGGGCGTGCCGTCGACGACCTTGCCGTGGTGTTCGTCCGAGAAGACGGGCTGGAACGCCTGGTCAGCCACGGCGAGCTGCGGAATCTCGTCGGCCGGGTACGCGCCGGCCTACTGAGGCTCGGCGTAACCCGTGGTGATCGAGTCGTGGCGTTGATGCCGAACTGCGTCGAGACTTTGGCGGCGTTCCTGGCGGTGGCCAGCCTCGGCGCCATTTGGTCATCGTGCTCACCAGACTTCGGAACGCGGGCGGTGCATGATCGTTTTGCACAGCTGGAACCGTCTGTTTTTATCGCCGTGGATGGATATCGGTACGGCGGGAAGGCGTTCGACATCGGGGACCGCGTGCAAGCCCTGCGGGAACAGATGCCGACGCTGAACAGCACAGTTTTGCTGCCGTATCTTGACGACAATGCTGAGCTCGCCGGCACTGTTAACTGGTCTACATTCACGGTTGAGGTCGGTCGGCTGGAATTTGATGTGGTGCCGTTCGACCATCCGTTGTGGGTGCTCTACTCGTCGGGCACCACGGGACTGCCGAAGGGCATCGTGCACGGGCATGGCGGCATCGTCGTCGAGCACCTGAAGACCTTGGCGCTGCATCATGGCCTTGGGCCGGGCAGGCGTTTTTTCTGGTTCACCACAACCGGCTGGATGATGTGGAACCTGCTGATCTCGGGCCTGATGGTGGGCTCGACAATCGTGATGTACGACGGCAGTCCCGGACATCCGGATCTTGGCACCCTGTGGCGGCTGGCTGCCAAGCATCGTGTCAGCTATTTCGGCGTCTCGGCGCCATACATTCATGCATGCCTGAAGGCTGGGCTGCGTCCGGGGGACGAGTTCGACCTGTCTGCCATGCAGGCAGTGGGCTCGACCGGAGCGCCGCTGTCGGTCGACGGCTTCCGCTGGGTTTCCGACGCGGTGGGAAGCCAGATACAGATCTGCTCCATGTCCGGTGGCACCGACGTATGCACCGCATTCCTGGAGTCAGCGCCTACCGTGCCCGTGTGGCTCGGCGAGCTGTCGTGCGCCGCTCTCGGGGCGTCAGTCGCCGCGTACGACCCGAGCGGTGCCGAGGTCGTCGATGAGGTCGGCGAGCTAGTGGTGACCAGGCCGATGCCGTCGATGCCGGTGTCGTTCTGGAACGATCCGGATTCCTCACGACTGCATGCCGCCTACTTCGAGGACTTTCCAGGCGTCTGGCGCCACGGTGACTGGGTCCGTAAGACCTCCCGTGGGTCCTTCGTGATCTATGGACGCAGCGACTCAACGCTCAACCGTGGCGGAGTACGGATGGGAACGGCCGACTTCTATGCGGTCGTCGAGGGCTTCGATGAGATCGCCGACTCCCTGGTTGTCGACACCACCGAAGTCGGTGCCGCCGATGAAAGCGAGCTGCTGTGCTTCGTCGTGCTCAACCCTGGCGCGGTTCTTGCTGATCTTGAGCCGCGGCTGCGGCGCGCGCTCCGGACTGAACTGTCGCCGCGGCATGTCCCCGACCGGTTCATTGCCGTGGATGCGATTCCGCACACGCTCAACGGCAAGAAATGCGAGGTGCCAGTGAAGCGCATCCTCGCTGGGGTTGACCCAGAGCGCGCCGTGAGCAAGGAGGCGCTGGCCAACCCGGCTGCACTCGAGCCCTTCATCCGGATGGCGCATCACTCCTAGTGCAACAACGCAGCGGTAGTCAGTCGCGTGCAGCTTCGAGGTCGAAGATAGTCCAAGACAGCGGTGGCAGAGTGGCGGTCAACCGAGCGTTGTCGAGAGCGTAGGCACTGAAGGGCCGCGGAATCACGGCATCGTGCGAAACGCCATTGCTGGTGTGGCGGTCCTGGCCAGCCTGGGCGTGCAGGGTCCTCGACGTGCGCACATTGGTCGCGTGAACTCCGCGCAGATCGACCGAGAGCATGGCCTGCTCGGTAAGGCTGCGGTTGGCGACGAAGAGTGCGGCACTGCCGGTTTCGGCGTCGTACGTGGCGCTGGCGTCCATTAGTGGGACGTCGGTGAAGCGGGGGGAGTCGTACCGGTCTGAATCAGCGATCAGCTGGATGATCTGTCCCCGAGCCAGGCGGCGCATCTGCTGGAACGGATAGGCGATCGTTTGCTTCCAGGCGTCGCCGCCGGGCTCAGAGCGCAGCAGCCCGATCACGTTGATCAGCTGGGCCTGGCAGGCGACGGTGACCCGGTCGCCATGCCGGAGCAGCGAATTGAGGAAGGTCCCGACGACGACGGCGTCGGTGATCGTGTAGTCATCCTCGATGAGGCGTGGATGCTGCACCCAAGGTGCGTCCCGGGGTTGGGGACCGTCGCCACTGAAGCGGCTGTTGTACCAGACGTTCCATTCATCGAAGCTGAGGTTGAGCCGCTTTCGGTTCTTCAGTCTGGCCCCGACGGCATCGGCGGTCGCGATCACGGCCTGGATGAAGTGGTCCATGTCGACCGCGGATGCCAGAAAACTCAGCGGATCACCCTCCAGCTCCTCGTAATAGGCGTGAAGTGACACGTAGTCGACCGTCTCGTAACACTGCTCGAGGACTGTGGACTCCCAGGAGCCGAAGGTCGGCATGCTGGAGTTGGACGAGCCGCAGGCGACGAGTTCGATCTCGCTGTCGATGAGGCGCATTGCCTTGCCCGTCTCGTTGGCCAGCCGGCCGTACTCGTACGCGGTCTTGTGTCCGACCTGCCAAGGGCCGTCCAACTCGTTGCCCAGGCACCACATTTTGATCTTGAACGGGTGCTCAGCTCCGTTCGCGATGCGACGGTCCGACAAGTATGTGCCGCCTTGATGGTGTGGCGTATTCGAGCAGAGCGCACGCCTCCTGCAATCCGCGGGTGCCGAGGTTCACCGCCAGCATGATCTCGGTGCCTGCTCGGCGGGCCCATTCGACGAACTCGTGTAATCCGAACTGGTTGGTTTCGATGGAGTGTCTTCTCGCAGGCCGTTGTCGTCAGCACGAGGATGCCCGGGCTCGTACAAGCCGGTGTAGACGCAGCGCCCCATGTGCTCGACGAAGGTGCCGAAGAGGCGTCGCGGCACCGGACCGATGGC
>Ga0111538_10001708_pt1 | contig 30899 bp, 31 predicted proteins | sample SoiMethybrSBSTD1_FD_79669 | JGI IMG/M metagenome (GOLD analysis project Ga0111538, IMG submission 79669) | Bulk soil microbial communities from a Populus tree surrounding site in Tennessee, USA - Soil MetaG P. TD hybrid SBSTD1 (version 2)... | ecosystem: Environmental > Terrestrial > Soil >... | reverse complement strand
GCCCGTCAGCGGCGAGCATAATCCCGGCCTTCACCAGCTCCTCGTTGTACTTCCCCATCGCCGCGAACATCTCGGCGGCGCCCTCGACGTCGAACGGGTTGTCCTCGGCCTCGGCTTCCTTCGTCGCCTTCACGATCACCATGACGCGCATATCGGGCCTTCTATGGGTTGGGAGGGCGCCTCGCCTTTGGTCGATCAGAGACGCGGCGCGATGAAGGCCACTGCCTCAGCCGACGTCCGAACCGGAACGATTTCAAAGTCGATCAGATCCTGCCAGTTGGCCATCCATTCGCGGAAGAGCGCCTCGTCGTCGGTCTCCATCACCTGGAAGCAGCGCGCGAACGCCTCGTCCACCCAACTCGCGACGTATCGCAGCCCGTCAGGAGCCATGCGCCCGCGCTCGCGGAAGCGGCGATAGATGTCAGGCGCCCGGCCCTCGTGAAAGCGCTCGATGACCATGAACAGCATCGATCCAGCTCCGATTCTGATCCGGTGTCGGTTACCGCACGCCCTTCATGGCGAAGTTCAAGCCAAACGAGCGGGGCTACGTAGCCAGGCCGTCGCGCCGGGACGAACCGCAGACTTGGCGTGCGCGGGCAATCCGCCTAGCGCAGAGCGGCCAGCGTCGCGTCGATGGCCGCGCGATAGTCGGCGGCCTGGCGGTGCCCATGCAGGGCGTGCCGCACTTCCTTGGCCACCCCGTCGAGCACGAGCACGGTCCCCGTTTCCCCTCCGTACTCCTCGAACACCGTACCGAGCCCCAGCCGGCCAGCCTCGATCCGGCTGGCTTCCGTCGTCGCGTCCGATGTGAAATCGAACACGACGAACCGGACTCTTCCGGCGTAGTCCTGCTGGACCGCGGCCCAGGCGCCCTTTGTCGTCATGCAGATCAGGCACCAGCGCGCGTGGAGCTTGATGACGTACGGTTGCGAGCTGGCGCTATCACCCGCGGAGACCAGGGGGACCCTCGGTGCCGGGTTGAGCGCGATGAGGATCGCGGCGGCGGCCGCGAGCAGACCGACGGCCGACAGCACTGCCAGGACCCAGCGCTTCCTCACGGCCCGAGTATCTCACCACGAAGAACTTTTCCCGTTTCCGGTGTCTAATCCCGACGAGGCTGACATGGCACTACGTGTGACGTTCCCGCGACTGCGCGGTCTCGCCCGGTGGATCGGCCTGGCCGCGCTGTTTCTTGCCGCGGCGCTCTTCGGCACCGCGGGCGGCGTCATGTTCGCGTTTTCGGGCGATCTGCCGGCGATTTCCGCCCTCGACGACTACTCGCCCGGCGTCACTACCCGCGTCCTCGCCCGGGACGGGTCGGTGGTGGGTGAGTTCGCGACCGAGCGGCGCCAGCTCGTGACCTACGACGAGATCCCCGAGGTCCTGCGCCACGCGATCATCTCGGCCGAGGATGGCGACTTCATGCGCCACGGCGGGATGCGCCCCGAGTTGATGTTCCTCGCGTTCCTCAAGGATCTCGTGTCGCGCCACACGCCGGGGCGGAGCACGATCACCCAGCAGCTCGCGCGGCAGCTCTTCCCTGAAGCCGTCGGATTCGAGCGATCGCCGATCCGGAAGTTTCGCGAGACGCTCGTCGCGATGCAAATCGAGAAGCGCTACACGAAGCAGGAAATCTTCGCGATGTACTGTAACAAGGTGCCGTTCGGCCACCGGGCGTTCGGCGTCCAGGCCGCGGCAGAGCTGTATTTCGCGAAACCCGCGAAAGACCTGACACTCGACGAGGCCGCGACGATCGCCGGCATCCTGCCGTCGCCCCAGCGCTGGAACCCGTACACGAATCCTGAGATCGCGACGCGGCGCCGTAACGGCGTGCTCGATCGCATGGTCGCCGAGGGCTACGTCTCCGCGGATGACGCGTCGAAGGCCAAGGCGCGGCCGATCGTCACGCGCGGGCAGCCGGCGCCGCCGCCCTCGATCGCCCCCTATTTTCTCGAGGGCATTCGCACCCAGCTCGAAGAGCGCTACGGCGCGAAGCAGGTTTACGAGGGCGGTCTCGTCGTCCGCACGGGGCTCGATTCCGGGTTGCAGCTGGCGGCCAATCGCGCCCTCGACGAAGGGCTGAGGCGACTGGACAAGGAACGCGGGTACCGAAAGCCGGCGCGCAATCTCCTCGCGGAGAAGAAGACGCTCGACGGCTACCGGCACCCGCGGTGGGCGCGCCCGATCGCCGCCGGCGACATCATCCCGGCCATCGTCACCGCCGTCGGCGAGCAGGAGGTTGGCGTCCGCGCCGGCCGGCTGACCGGTTCCATCGGCAAAGCCGGCTACACGTGGACCCGCCGGCGTCCGGCCGACCTGGCGAAGACCGGCGATCTGATCGAAGTTCGCGTGACCAAGCTCGAGGAGAAGACGGGCACGTTCGCCGCGTCACTCGAGCAGACGCCCCTGCTCGAAGGCGCCGTGCTGGCGATCGATAACCACACGGGCGAGATCCTCGCGATGATCGGCGGCGCGAGCTTCGAGCGCTCGCAGTTCAACCGCTCGACACAGGCGCTCAGGCAGGTCGGGTCGCTGTTCAAGCCGTTCGTCTACATGGCGGCGATCAACAGCGGCTACACGGCCGCCAGCGTCATCGACGACGCGCCGATTTCGTTCAATCCCGGACCCGGCCAGCCGCCGTACGAGCCGCGAAATTACGACCGCGAGTACCACGGGCCGATCACGCTCCGCACCGCCCTCGAGGGATCGCGCAACGTCCCGACCATCAAGCTGATGGACGCGCTGACGCCGAAACAGGTGATCCGCTATCCCCGTCTGCTCGGGATCACCACGCCGCTTCCCGAGTTCCTGTCGGTGGGGATCGGCGCGGCCGAAGGCACGCTGATCGAGTTCACGTCCGCCTACTCGGCGCTGCCCAATCAGGGCGTCCGGATGACGCCGCAGTGGCTGCGCGACGTCGTGAACCGCGAAGGCAACATGCTCGAGCGGCACCGCGCCGAGCCGCACGAGGCAATCCGCGCCGACACGGCCTACATCATCACCGACCTGCTCGCGGGCGTCGTGCGCCACGGCACGGCGACGACGGCGAACAAGCTGGAGTGGACCATCGGCGGCAAGACCGGCACGACCGACGACTACACCGACGCGTGGTTCATCGGGTTCGATCCCGACATCACGATCGGCGTCTGGGTCGGATTCGATCAAAAGAAGCCGATCGGCGCAAACATGACGGGCACGCACGCCGCGCTGCCGATCTGGATCGACATCATGGAGCAGTGGGTCGCGCGCCGTCGCGCGCAGGGCGCTACGCGGGTGGACTTCGAACGGCCGGGCAACGTCGTGACAGCCACCACCGGCAACGGTCCGGAAGTATTCCTCGCCGGAACCGAGCCTGGCGGCAAGCGCTGAGCCTTTTCGATCTCAACACTCGATCCTCAACACGGAGAGCACTGAGCTTCGCGGAGCGCTCGGACTCGTAGGGGTTACCCCTCATAAACTCGTGCTCTCCGTCTCGCCGTGCCCTCCGTGTTGTGGATCGAAAGAGTGCGGCGCCCATCGATTTGCCTGATTCTTCTCAACAGTGACCAATTTCTCAGCGAAAGGGTTCCTCGTGGAACGTCGTTTACAGTTTCGCGCGGGTTCGGCTGCTAGACTGGCCGAACCCCGCCCATGGCCACACCGATCAAACGTATCGGCGTCCTCACCGGCGGCGGCGACGCGCCCGGGCTGAACGCCGTCATCCGCGCCGTCGTGAAGTCGGCGACGACGGCCGGCATTGAATGCGTCGGCCTCGAAGACAGCTTCGACGGCCTCATCTACCCGGAGCGTTCGCGCCTGCTCACGCTGCGCGACGTCACCGGCATCCTTCGTCTCGGCGGCACCATCCTCGGCACGACGAACCGCGGCAACCCGTTCGCCTATCCGGTCAACACCGGCGACGGGGAAGTGGACTACTCCGAACGGTGCATCGAGAACTTCTACAAGCTGCGCCTGGACGCGCTCATCGTGATCGGCGGCGACGGCACGCTGACGATCGCGCATGACTTCCACAAGCGGGGGATTCCGATCGTCGGCGTCCCGAAGACCATCGACAACGACATTGTCGAGACGTCGATGACGTTCGGATTCGACACCGCCGTGGCATTCGCCACCGAGGCGATCGATCGGCTGCACACGACGGCCGAATCGCATCACCGGGTGATGGGCGTCGAGGTCATGGGCCGCTACGCCGGCTGGATCGCGCTCTACGCCGGCATCGGCGGCGGCGCCGACGTCGTGCTCATCCCGGAGATCCCGTTCGATCTCACCAAGGTGGCCGAGCGCATCCTGGAGCGCGATCGGCTCGGCGCACGCTTCAGCATCGTCGTCATCGCCGAGGGCGCCTATCCTGTCGGCGGCGCGCACGCTGTGCTCGAGGCGGGCGCGCCCGATCGCGCCGAACGGCTCGGCGGGATCGCCGGGCTCGTCTGCGGCGAACTGGAAGCGCTGACCGGCAAGGAGACGCGGTTCGTGGTGCTGGGCCACCTGCAGCGCGGCGGCTCGCCGCTCGCCTACGACCGGGTGCTCGCGACCCGCTTCGGATCGTTCGCCGTCGAGCTCCTGCAACGCGGCGAATTCGGGGTGATGACGGCGCTCCGGTCGCCCGACCTCGTTGCCGTTCCCCTCGACCGCGTCGTCGGCCGGACGCGTTCGGTGCCCCTCGACAGCGATGTCATCCGCACGGCGAGGAGCGTCGGGATCAGCTTCGGTGACTAGTCGGCGTCTAGTCGTGTGTCTAACGACATGAAGCTAGTGAAGCCCCTGAAGCTCATGAAGAAAACCAGGCTATGGGTTTTTTGATTGGGGTGCGTCTGACGCTGGTACCAAAAGAAGCCCAAGAAAGCTCTTCATGAGCTTCACGGGCTTCATTCGCTTCATTTCGTTAGACAGACGACCAGCCGCCGGCAGCTAGACAGTGGCGCGGACGAGCTCTGACGCGCGCGCCAGATCGCCACTGAACCCGAGCGCCACCATCTGCAGCAACCGCGCCTTGGCGCCGGAGAGGTCGCCGGCGAGGATGGCGCCGATTTGCGTGAGCTGCAGTCCCCCGCCTTCGTAGCCGTAGCGCGGCGCGACCCGCCCGGCGACGCACCGCGACGAGATCGTCACCAGCGTGCCCGCGCGCACGGCGTCGGCCAGTGCGGGGACGATCGCGGGCGGCACGTTGCCTCGTCCGAACGCGACGATGGCCAGGCCACGCGCCCCGCCGCCGGCGACGGCACGGATGAGCCCGTCGTCCATGCCCGTATACGTCTGCAATAACTCGACGCCGGCTTCGATTCGGCGGACACGAAGCCCTGGCTCGGCGCCGGCGTCGTTCCACGCCGGCCGGGCCAGTGGCGATCGCTTGAAAATGACGATCCCGGCGTCCACGACGCCGAGCGGACCGAACTCCGGCGTGGCGAATGAGCCGGACGACTCCGTGTGCACTTTTCGCACTTCGCGAGCCGGGAGGATGTTCTCGTCCATCACGACCAGCACGCCGTAGCCGCGCGCCGCAGGACTCGACGCGACCCGCGCGGCGGCCAGGAGATTCGCCGGCCCATCCCAGCTCGGGTCCGATACGGTCCGCATCGCCCCGACCAGGACGACCGGCTTGTCCGAGGTCAGCACGAGGCTCAGGAGGTACGCGGTCTCTTCGATCGTGTCCGTACCGTGTGTGATGACGATCCCGTCGATGTCAGGCCGCTCGAGCCACGCCGCCGCGCGCCGTGCCAGGCGCCACATCTGTTCAGGCGTGACGTGCGGCCCGGGCAGCCGCGAGAAGTCTTCGCTCGCGACCTCACAGACGTCGGACAGCGCGGGCACCTGCGCGAGGATGTCGTCGGCGCCAAGCGCCGGCAACGCGGCGCCGGTCGCGGGGTCGAGCTTCATCGAGATCGTGCCGCCGGTGAACAGGATGGCGATCATAAGGAGGACGGTGCACCCTGAACGGGATCCGTCAGTCCTCCTGGAGCACGTCCAGATATTTCAGTGCGCCGCCGGTGTTGAAGAGCACCACCCGATCCTGCGGCTTGATCCGCCCCTCGTTGACGAGCACCCGGATCGCCTGAACCGCGGCGCCCCCCTCCGGAGCGGCGCTGATGCCTTCGAGGCGGCCGAGATCCCTCATGCCGGTGACCATCTCGGCGTCGCCAACCGCGACCGCGGCGCCGCTGCTCTCGCGGAGCGCCCGGAGCACCAGGAAGTCGCCAATCGCGCGCGGCACTCGCAGGCCGTCGGCGATCGTGTGCGCGTTCTCCCATGGGGCGGCTTTCTCCGCTCCCGCGGCGAAGGCGCGGACGATGGGCGCGCAGCCGGCGGCCTGTACCGTCACCATGTGCGGCCGCCGCGCCGCGTCGATCCACCCGAGCGCCGAGAGCTCACTGAACGCCTTCCACATCCCGACCATGCCCGTGCCGCCGCCGGTGGGGTAGATGATCCAGTCAGGCAGCTCCCAGTCCAGCTGCTCCGCGATCTCATAGCCCATCGTCTTCTTGCCTTCGATGCGGTAGGGCTCTTTCAGCGTGGAGACGTCGTACCAGCCGTGCTGTTTGCCACGCTCGGCCGCGATCCGCCCGGCGTCCGTGATCAGGCCGTCAACGAGCGTGACCTCGGCGCCGTAGAGCTCGCACTCACGGATGAACGGGCGCTTCACGTCACGCGGCATGAAGACCTTGGCCGCGAGGCCTGCGCGCGCCGCGTAGGCGGCCATGGCGTTGCCGGCGTTGCCCGCGGTCGGCACGGAAAGCACCTTCGCACCGAGATAGAACGCCCGCGTCACGGCGGCCGAGAGCCCCCGCGCCTTGAACGAGTTGGTCGGATTGGGCGACTCGTCCTTCACGTAGAGGCGGCTGAGGCCCAGCGCCGCGCCGAGCCGGGCCGCGTGCAGGAGCGGCGTCCATCCCTCGCCGAGCGAGATGGGCGGCTCGACCCCCGAGCGTGATTCGATGAGCGGCATCAGCTCGCGGTACCGCCACATGGTCGGCTCGCGGCCGTCGAGCGAGTCGCGCGACCAGCGCCGCGCGGCCGTCAGATCGTAGCGGGCGACCAGCGGCGCGCCGCAGGAACAGAGGTGGTGGATGTGGCGGGGATCGAACGGCCCGACGCCGCACGGCACCGAGCACTCGAGATGGGAAAAATACGAGGCCAATCTATTTCCCCAGCAGCTCCTGATCCTTCTTCTTCTGCATGTCGTCGATCATCGTCACGTGCTGGTCGGTGATTCTCTGCACGTCCTCCAGGGCCCGCCGCTCGTCGTCTTCGGAGATCTTGTGCTCCTTGAGCAGCTTCTTCAGCCGATCGTTCGCGTCCCGGCGGACCTGCCGGACTGAATTGCGGCTGTCCTCGGCGTACTTGTGGACGAGCCGCGACATGTCCTTGCGCCGCTCTTCGGTCAGCGGCGGAATCGGAATCCGGAGGAGCTTGCCGTCGGACGCCGGGTTCAGCCCGAGGTTGGCTTTTTGTACCGCCCGTTCGATGGCGCCGAGCAGCGACGGGTCGAACGGGGTCGCCACGATCATCGCCGGCTCGGGGACCGACAACGACGCCACCTGGTTGAGGGGCATCGTCGTGCCGTAGGCTTCGACGTGGACCGGATCCAGCAGCGACACCGACGCCCGGCCGCTCCGCAACCCGCTCAGTTCCTTTCGGACGTGCTCGATGGCGCTGTCCATGCGCCGCTTGACTTCAGCGTTCAATCCCTTCAGATCGTTGACATCCATAGGCTCGGTACCGCGGGGTCAGTTCGAGGCGACCGGGCTGCCGCGCTTCTCGGTCGTGACCTTCGTGCCGACCGGCTCGCCCATGATCACGCGGCGCAGATTGCCCGGCTGGCGCAGGCTGAAGACGACGATGGGGAGTTTGTTGTCCATGCAGAGGGAGATGGCCGTGGCGTCCATCACCTTGAGGCCGCGCTCGAGCACTTCGAGGTACGAGATCGCGTCGTAGCGCTGGGCGTTCGGGTGGATCATCGGGTCGGCGGTGTAGATGCCGTCCACCTTGGTCCCTTTCAGGATGACCTCGGCCCGCATTTCCATGGCCCGCAGGGCGGCCGCCGTGTCGGTGGTGAAGTACGGATTGCCGGTGCCGGCCGCGAACACAACGACGCGCCCCTTTTCGAGGTGCCGGATGGCGCGGCGTCGAATGAACGGCTCGGCGACGGCGCGCATTTCGATCGCGGTCGCCACGCGCGTGGTGACGCCCAGTTGCTCGAGCGCGTCCTGGAGCGCCAGGGCGTTGATGACCGTGGCGAGCATCCCCATGTAGTCGGCGGTGGATCGGTCCATGCCGCGCGTACTGGCCGCCAGCCCACGGAACAGATTGCCGCCGCCGATGACGACGGCGGTCTGGACGCCGAGCTGCTGGATTTCCCCGATCTCGCGCGCCACCTGCGTCGCGATCGCGGGATCAATCCCGAACTGCTGATCGCCCATCAGGGCTTCGCCAGAAAGTTTCAGGAGGACGCGGGAGTAGACGGGCTTTGACACTCGAAGGCGATTATATATTCAGAGATTCAGAGATTCAGGATTCAAAGATTCGGGGGGTCTGAGCCCGGAACCCCGGAACCCTTGAATCTCGGAATCCCAGAATCCGGGAATCTCTGAGTTCCCGAGCTCAGGTCGTGTCCCCGACCTTGAACCGCACGAAGCGCGCGACGCCGATGTTCTCGCCCAGCTTGGCGATCGCGGCCTGGATCATCTGGCTGACGCTGGTCTTCGGGTCGCGAATCGAGGGCTGATCGATCAGGCAGACCTGCTCGTAGAAGCTCCCGAGCTTGCCCTCGATGATCTTCTCGATCACTTGTGGCGGCTTGCCGGAGTTCTCCATCTGGGCGCGGTAGATCCCGCGCTCGCGGTCGAGGATCTCGGCCGGGATGTCCTCGCGCCGCACGTACTGCGGGCTGGCGGCCGCGACCTGGAGGCCGATCTCCTTGAGCAGCGTCTGGAAGTCGTCGGTCCGCGCCACGAAGTCGGACTCACAGTTGAGCTCGACGAGGACGCCGATCTTGCCGCCCAGGTGGATGTAGGAGCCAATCAACCCCTCGCTCGTGGACCGGCCCGTCTTCTTGGCGGCCGTCGCGAGCCCGCGCTTGCGGAGGATAGTGGTCGCTTCATCGATGTCGCCGTTGGCTTCCTGCAGGGCGGCCTTGCACTCCATCATGCCGGCGCCGGTGCGGTCGCGAAGCTTCTTGACGAGTTCAGCAGAGATCGGGGTGGACATGGACAGAGATCCGTTAAGTTAGAAGTTAGAGGCCAGAAGTTAGAAGTTAGTGGACGCGAGTCAAGCGTGCATGCGCCAGCGACTTCTAACTTCTGGCCTCGCACTTCGAACTTAACGGGGTCCGTCCGGTCCTTACGCCGTCGCCGGAGCTGGATCCGGGCGGCCCCGGTGGCCTGCCATCGCCTCGTTCGTCGCGGCCGAGGCCGCTTCGCCGAGCCGGCGTCCGGCGAGCACGGCGTCGGCGATGCCGGCCGCGAACAGCCGAATCGAGCGCAGGGCGTCGTCGTTCCCCGGAATCACGTAGTCGACTTCGTCGGGATCGCAGTTGGTGTCCACGACGCCGATGACCGGGATCTTGAGCTTGCGCGCCTCGTCGACCGCGATCTGCTCGTGCTTCGTGTCGACCACGAAGACGGCGTCGGGCAGGCGCGACATCCCGCGAATCCCGTCGAGGTTCTTGGAGAGCTTGCGGCGTTCCTTGTCGAGCCGGGCGATTTCCTTCTTCGACAGCACTTCGTACCGGCCATCGGTCATCATCGCCTCGAGCTCGCGGAGGCGGGCGAGACTGCGCTGAATCGTAGTGAAGTTGGTGAGCAGGCCGCCCAGCCAGCGCTGGTTGACGAAGAACATGCCGCTGCGCTGCGCCTCCTCGGCGATCGCATCCTGAGCCTGACGCTTGGTCCCGACAAACAGCACCGTGCCGCCCTGGCCCGCCACCGTGGTGACGAAGTCGGCGGCGTCCTTGTAGAGCCGCGACGTGCGGCCCAGATCAATGATGTAGATGCCGTTCCGTTCCCCGAAAATGAACGGCTTCATCTTCGGGTTCCAGCGTTTGGTCTGGTGTCCGAAATGGACGCCAGCCTCGAGCAGGTCTTTCATCGCGATCGCGTTCAAGCTGTCCCGTCTCCTTCTCGGGGTCAGGCCCGGCGTTGCCCGGCAGGGCCAGATCCCATGTCTATTAACGCTTGCTGAACTGGAAGCGCTTACGCGCTCCCGCCATGCCGTACTTCTTCCGTTCCTTGGCACGGGGGTCGCGGGTCAGCAACCCGGCCTTCCGGAGCCGGGCGCGGAGCTCCGCATCGTAGTCGACCAGGGCCCGGGCAATCCCCAGACGGAGGGCGCCGGCCTGACCGGCCACACCGCCGCCGGCGGTCGTGGCCAGCACGTCGAAGCGCTCGCCCGTCTCGGTCACGACCAGGGGCTGCCGGATGACCAGCCGGAGCGTCTCGGTGGGGAAGCTCGCCTCGATCGGCGCCTTGTTGATCGTAATCGTGCCCTTGCCGGGCCGGAGGAACACGCGCGCGGTAGACGTCTTGCGTCGACCGGTGCCGTAATACTGCGTCGTCGCCAAAGTTTACGAGACCTCGAGTTTGTGCGGTTTCTGTGCCGAGTGGGGATGGTCGGCCGCCGCGTAGACCTTCAGTTTGCGATACATCGCCTTGCCGAGCTTCGTTTTCGGCAGCATGCCCTGCACGGCGTCTTCGACGAGCCGGATCGGGTGGCGCTCTCGGACGATGCGCGCCCGCTGCTCGCGGAGCCCGCCTTCGTAGCCGCTGTGCTGCCGGTAGATCTTCTGATCTTCCTTGCGTCCCGTCAGCCGGACCTTCGCCGCGTTGATGACAACGACGTGATCGCCCAGATCGAGATACGGCGTCCAGGTAGGCTTATGCTTGCCTTGCAACAGACGCGCCGCGTGGCTGGCAATCCGCCCCAGCACCTGTCCATTCGCGTCGATCACATGCCACTGCCTGCTCTGTGACGAAGCAGTGGGCGTACCCGTACTCATGCCTTACCTTTCAGCCGCATTGCAGAAACGGCAAACCAACATGATAGAAGTCGATTGAAAAAATGTCAATCTCCGGGCCAGGAACGCGCTCTAACGCACCTGTCGGTCAAAACGGTGTGGGGCTTGTATCGAAAATTACACTAACGTAAAGATCCACCGGTTCTTCTAGCCTTTCGGGCAGTTTTGCACGACCGGCGATTCTCGAAACACTGCGGCAGAATCAGCCTCATCGCCCTGTTTGCCGGATTGACGGTTTCTGGCATCAGGCTTGCCCTACAGCCTGGTCGCCATGATGTTTTCGTCTGCATTTCGTCCACCCACGGTTGGCGTTGATATCGGCTCGAGCGGCGTGAAAGCGGTCGCGCTCAAACGCAGTCGCGCCGGATGGTCCCTGGTGGCCGCCGGCGAGGCGCCGCTGCCTGACGGCAGCATGCAGGACGGCGCGGCCACCGAGCCGATCGCCGTCAGCGCCGCGGTGAGTCAGCTCCTCGACTCGCTCAAGATGCGCCGCGCGCGTGTCGCCAGCGCCCTCTCCGGTCACGCCGTCATCGTCAAGCGCCTGTCGCTGCCGTCGATGAGTCAGGCCGAGTTGAATGACGCGATTCCGTGGGAGGCGGAGCAGTACATCCCGTTCGACCTGAGCGAAGTGCAGCTCGACTACCAGGTCGTCAATTCCGGCCCCGACGCGGCGAAGAACGGCCTCGACGTGCTCCTCGTCGCGGCGAAGAAGGATCGCATCGACGATCGCGCGGGCGTCATTGCCCAGACCGGCCGTCGTCCGGCCGTCCTCGACATCGAGGCGTTCGCGCTCGCCAACGCCTACCAGATGAACTATCCCGAGCGGACCGATCCGCTCGCCGCGCTGATCCACATCGGCCGCGGGATCACGATTGTGTGTTTGCTCGAACGCGGCGAACCGATTTTCACGCGCGACATCTCGATCGGCGGACAAGTGCACGTCGATGCACTGCTTCGCGATCTCGGTCCGGTCGGCGTGGACGAGCCGGCGGCCAGGAAGATTCTCAACGGGCAGTTCCCGAGCGACGTCAACGCCGACCAGGTCGCCGGGATCCTGCGCGAAGCGAGCGCCCAGCTCGTTCTAGAAGTTCGCAAAACGGTCGATTTCTATCGGGCGACCGCGCCGGTCGAACGGCTCACCCGCATCGTGCTCTCAGGCGGGGCGTGGGAGGCGGTCGGCCTGGTCGACCTGCTCGCCAGCGAGTTCGGCGCGCCGGTCGATGTGTTCGACCCGTTCCGGCGCGTCACGCGGTCGAGCCGCGCGATCGGCGCCGAGGTGGCTGGGCCCGCATATGCGGTCGCCGTCGGGCTCGCGATGAGACAGGAAGGTGACCGATGATTCGCGTCAACCTGCTTTCGACCGGACCGGGCGCCGCGCCTGCGCGCGAGTGGCTGCCGAAGGAACAGCGCGCCGCCGCGTTTGGCGCCTTGCTCCTCGTCGTCACGGCGGCGGGGCTGGGCGGCTGGTGGTGGTATCTCAAGAGCCAGAAGGCCGGCGCGGAAGTGCGGATCGACGAATCGCAGGCCAAGCTCGATCAGCTGAAGGAAGCGGTCAAGCTCGTGGACCTCGCGGCCGCGCGCAAGAGCGAGCTCACCGAGCGGCTCGGCCTCATCGATCGGCTGCGTGACGCGAAGCGTCAGCCGGTCAGCCTGCTCGAGACCGTCAGCCGCAGCGTGCCCGAAGGGATGTGGCTCACCTCCATCTCGCAAAAGGGGGGCTTCGTGACGGTCGATGGCCGGGCGATGTCGCTCACGGCGGTTACCGACTTCGCCGAGACGATGCAGACGTCGGGACTCTTCAAGATGCCGGTCGAGATTCTCTCCACCACGACCGAAGTGTTCGAAGAGATGGACTTAGTGAAGTTCGCGGTCAAGGCCGAACCGCTCAAGCCGGCCGCGCCCGTGACGCCGCCGGCAACGGGCACCACGGCGGTGCCAGCGAAGTCGGGAGTCTAGCCATGGCAAAGAGCTTTCACGAACTCTCCCCGCGCGCACAGGCGAGCGTCTTCGTCCTGCTCTGCGGCCTGACGACGGCCGGGGCGTGGCAGTTGCTGATCGGTCCCGAGCGTTCGGCGCTCGAGTCGGTCCGCGCCCGGCTGACCCAGGTCGAGAACGACGTCGCCAAAGTGCAATCGGTCGCCAACCGGCTGCCGATCGTCCAGCGCGAAGTGCGCGCGCTCGAAGTGGCGCTGCGCGAGACGACCGCGGTGATTCCCGACGAGAAGGACCCGCAGGATGTCCTGCGCAGCCTGCACGAGCTGGCCAGCGAGTCGGCCCTCGAGATCGCGGCGTTCACGCCCAAGCCGGTCGTCGCCAAGGCGCAGTACGCGGAGTGGCCGATCCAGCTCGGCCTCGAGGGCACCTACCACGACCTCGGGCGGTTCTTCGATCGGCTGGCGACGATGTCGCGGCTGATCTCCGTGTCCGATCTCGAGATCAGGACGCGGACCAAGACGACCAGCAAGGGCACCGTCGCCGTGTCCTGCCTGGCGACGACGTTCGTGTTCAAGAAGGATCCGGTGCCGACGGCGCCGGCGACGCCTGGAGGACAGCCGTGAAGATTCGCATCCTCACTTTCATCATGCTGGCGGGCGTGACCTCGCCGGCGTTCGCGCAGATCCCGGTGGGCACGAAGGTGGGCGAGCCCATCACCGGCTACGACAGCGGCGGCCGGCGCGATCCCTTCATGAGCCTGATCGTGTCCAAGCGGCCGACGTCGCCCGGGCTGCCGCCCGGCGCGCGCCCGGGCACCGGGCTGACGTCCTTCTCGGTCTCCGACGTGCTGGTCACCGGCATCGTCACGGCCGGCACGACGAAGATGGTGATTCTGCAGGGCAAGGACAGGCAGTCGTACGTCGCGAAAGTCGGCACCCGGATCATGGACGCGACCATCAAGAGCATTGACGCGCAAGGCGTGGTGTTTGTCGAGCTCGTCGAGCCCGGCACCGCCATGCGACCGCAAGAGTTCCGCAAGACGCTGCGACCGGCAGCAGAGGTCAACCGATGAGAACCTTCCGCCTTTTCCTCCTGTCGACCACGCTCGTCCTGGCGGCCTCGCTGGCCGTCCTGGCCGACGGCGGCCAGCAGCAGACATCCCAGGACGCGCAGCCGGGGCTGCGGCGCTTTAGCGGGACCCCGATTGATGTCGACTATCAATCGGCGAACCTCCGCACGGTGCTGCGCAACCTGGCCGAGATCGGCGGCATCAATCTCGTCATCGACCCGAGCGTGCCGGCCAACGCGAACGTCGACCTGAAGCTGAGCCAGGTGCCCTGGGATCAGGTCATGGATGTCGTGCTGAAGAGCGGGCAGCTCACCTACGAGCTCGACGGGCCGGTGCTCCGCGTGCTGACGCGCGACGCGCGGACCAAGGAGCTCCAGGCCGAGGCCGAGCAGAAACGGGCGAGCCAGGCCGCGCCGGATCTCCAGATGCGCCGCATCAAGCTCAACTATTCGCCGGCCGTCGACGTGAAGAAGCTGCTCGAAGACGCGCACATCGTGTCCGAGCGCGGCAGCGTCGAGGTCAACGAGCGCACCAACATGGTCATCATCCAGGACCTGCCGAAGAACCTGGCCGACGCCGAGCAGATCATCACCGAGCTCGACCGGCCGGAACCGCAGGTCGAGATCGAGGCCAAGATTCTTCAGACCAATCGAGACACCGCCCGGGCGCTCGGCGTCCAGTGGGGGGTCAACGGCCGCGTGGCGCCGGAGCTCGGCAACACGACCGGCCTGGCGTTTCCGAACCGCGGCACCGCGTCGGGACGCGTCGTGACGCAGGGATCGGTCCAGCAGGGTCCCAACGACCCGCGCGCGACGCCGCTCGAGAACACGGGCACCGCGGTCAATCTCCCCGTCGTCGGCGCCTCGTCTGCGCTGGGGTTGTCGATGGGCGCGATCAACGGCGCCTTCGGGCTCGACCTCGCACTCACGGCCCTCGAACACGAGGGCAAGGTCAAGATTCTGTCGACGCCGCGCGTCACCACGCAGAACAACAAAGCCGCGGAAGTCACGCAGGGGTTTGAAATCCCCATTCAGATCGTGGCGAACAACACCGTCACGGTGCAGTTCAAGTCGGCCGCGCTGAAGCTCGTCGTCACGCCGCAGATTACGGCGGCGAACACCGTGATCATGCGCATCGTGCTCGAGAACGCGCTGCCCGATTTCAGCCGCGCGGTCAACGGCAACCCGTCCATCAACACGCAGCGCGCCGACACGCAGGTGCAGGTCACCGACGGCACGACCACCGTGATCGGCGGGATCGTGAAGACGCAGGAAACGACGACGGACGATCGGACCCCTGGCGTCAGCAACATTCCGCTCCTCGGCTGGCTCTTCAAGCGCAGCGACAACCGGAGCGAAAGCCAGGAACTCCTGATCTTCATCACCCCGCGCATCATTCGAGGCTAGCCATGAGCATGCAGACGGTTTCGGTTCAGGCCATGAATTCAGAGAGCCGCGGCGCCAGATGGCGGCGCGCTACCGCCCGGACGCTGGTGGCGATGGCGACCTTCGCGTCGGCGACCAACTGTACGAGTCAGCAGACTCAGGGCGACTCGCCGGCGTACCTCATCATCGACGCGCTCGAGGGCGCCAACGGCGCCGAGCCCGACAAGTTCGCCAACACCGTCGACTCGGACGTCGTGACGTTTGTCGAGACGACCGTCAACGGCGCGCAGGTGCGCGTCCCGACGATCTTCCTCGATCCAGGCCGCGTCTCGATGCGCCTGGCGTTAAAGGATCCGGGCGCGGTGACCAATCCGACCCAGGCGTCGACGACCAACCTGATCACCGTGACGCGCTACCGGGTGCAGTTCGTGCGCGCCGACGGGCGGAACACGCCCGGCGTCGATGTGCCCTACCCCTTCGATGGCGCGATCACGATGACGGTCGGGTCCAACGCGGTGAGCGCCGGGCTCGTGCTGGTCCGCGGCCAGGCGAAAGTCGAAGCGCCGCTCGCCGCGCTGGCGGGGAAGGGCGCCGCGGGCACGATCTCGACCATCGCCGAGGTCACCTTCTACGGCACGGACCAGGCAGGCCGGGTCGTGAGCGTGACTGGCAAGATCAGCGTCGATTTCGCAGACTGGGGCGATCCTAAATAGCGGTCACCGGCTGAGGTGAGTCTCTTCTGATTTCCGAGGTGCTGACGTGATGACACGACGAATTCTCGCTCTGGCGGCGCTCGTAACGGTGGCCGGGTGTTCGCTCGACAAGCAAACCGTGCCACAGCTGGCCGGGCCATCCGAGCTGGGACTCGCGCTCGCGATCAAGGTGACGCCCGACATCATCACGCAGGATGGGTCCTCGCGGGCGACCGTCGAGATCAAGGCGTTCGACCCGAACGGCCAGCTGCGCACCACGCCGGTGGACCTGCGACTCGAGACGGCGGTGGGCGGCGTGATTGCCGACATCGGTTCGCTCTCGGCACGCACGGTCTCGACGGTGAACGGCGTGGCGACGGTCACCTATGTGTCGCCGCCCCCGCCGTCGCCGACGGCCGGCAGCGACACCGTGATCGATATCCTGGTCACGCCGATCGGCTCCAACTACCAGAACACGTCGGGGGCGCGGTCGGCCAGCTTGCGGCTGGCGCGGCCGGGCGTGATCCAGCCGCCGAACGGATCGCCGAAAGCGGCGTTCTTCTTCTCGCCGACGGCGCCCAAGGCCGGCGACGACGTGTTCTTCGACGGGTCGGCATCGACCGACGACGGTCAGGTCGTGTCGTACTCGTGGAACTTCGGTGACGGCTCGACCGGCAGCGGCAAGCAGGCCGTGCATTCTTACGACCTGGCTGGCGAATACGCCGTGACGTTGACCGTGACCGACGACCGCGGCGGTTCGTCGACGTCGGCGCCGCAGAACGTGGCAGTCGGCGCGAACTCGGCGCCGATCGCCAACTTCACCGTCTCGCCACAGTCGCCGAAGGTCAACACCTCGGTGCTCTTCAACGGGTCGTTGTCCACGGCGGCGCTCGGCCGTCAGATCGTGGCGTGGGATTGGAACTTCGGCGACGGCTCGTCGGATGACCGCGGCAGGAACGTGGCGCATACGTTCACCAAGGCCGGCACGTATACCATCACGCTCATCGTGACCGACAGCGCTGGCCAGACGGCGGTGATTGCGTCGGTGCTCACGATCAATCCGTAGCCGACTGGCAACGTTCGACGCAGGCGTCGCGAATGGCAGGCATTGCGCTCAACCGGAGCCGTCAGGTTCCCGCCGAAGACACCCCAGCCTTCGGCGGGATCGCTGAGCGGTTCCGCCGGGCTGGAGACCTGGACCGCGCTATTCAGTTGTGCCGGGATGGACTGAAGAAGTTCCCGGATCACCTGTCGGCGCGGGTCACCCTCGGGTGGGCCCTCCTCGACCAGGGCAAGTACGACGACGCCCGCGTCGAGCTCGAACAGGCGCTCAAACGCGCCCCCGACAACCTCGCGGCCATCCGCGGGCTCGCCGAGCTGCACGATCGGGCCGAACACACGATGATGCTGCCGATGGACGGCCCGGGCCAGTGGCCGCCCGACGCCGATGCCATCGATTCCATCCAAACCGAGCCGGCCGCCGACGCGGCCGCGTTTGATTTCTCGCTGAAGACGCAGGTGCCGGCGGCTCCGGTCGTCGAGGAGATCGTCGCCAGGGTCGAGCCCGTCGCGCCCGTGGCGCCCGAAGAGCCGGCCGCACCGGAACCGGCGCCCGCCCGGCGGAAGGTCAAGGCCGGTGCGCGCGTCGCCGCCCGCGCGGCCAGGGCAGAAGCGGCGAGGGCGCTTGAAGCCAAGGCCGCGCCCGCACCGCAGGCCGCGCCCGAGCCGGCGGTCGTGTTCGAACCCGCGGCGGCCGCGCCTGCGGTCGCTGCGCCGGTGTTGCCACCGGAAATTGTCCTGACCAATTCGGCGGGCCTGCCGCTGTCCGCGTCCGCGGAACCGGCTCGCCCGGCGCCCGCCTCGGCAGTGCCGGCCGCTCCTGCGCCGGCCGTTGCGACAAGGGTCGCGCCGGCACCGGTCGCTCCCGCGTCCGTGACGCCCCCAGCGGCCGCCGCACCTGTGGCGCCGGCGCCGGCGAAAGCTGCCGCGCCGCCCGTGCAGACGGCTCCAGTCGCACAGGCTCCGGCGGTCCCTCCGGTCGCACCGCCCGCGGTCACCGAGGAGATCGCGCCGGTCGAGATCGAAACGCCCGCGTCGGCCGTCGCCAGAGTGCTGGCGAGCGTCGTCAATCCGGAACTGGCCACCGTCGAGGTCGCCCCGCCATCGGCCCGGTCCGCCGCGGACGATTCGTCCGGGCCGTCGCTGGTCGAGCAGATGCTCACCACGCCGGTCATCGAGCCGCCGCGCGTCGAACCGGTCGTCGATCCTTCTGACGAGACCGCGCTCGACGAGGCGATCGCGTCGCTGGCGGACTTTGCGCCGCTCAATATCGACACGCGCGCACCGTCCGTCGCGGCAGGCGAACCGGCGGCGGTCGATCTCGATCTGTCGCCCGATCTGTCCCTCGAGGCCGCAATGCGCGACCTCGTTCCGGCCGGAACCGATCCGGCCGCGCTCTCCGTGGTGCTCGACGACACGAGCGCCCCCGACGTGAATCTCGATCAGCTCGTCGAGCAGCTTGCCGCGGTTGACGAAGGGGTGATCGCGGCGCCGGTCCTTCAGACGAGCGCCGGCCTCGCCGCCGACGTTCCGCTCAACGCGCGGGTTCAGGACGCGGACGTCACGGCCCTCATTGCTGAAGCGGCGGCGCTCGAAGACGTGGCCGAGATCAGCGCGGCGCCGGTGCGCGACGTGCCTGTCGTGCCCAGCGTGGACCTGCTGGCCGAACCCGAAGACGATCCGGCACGGCCTGCCCTGGTCCTGACGAATCCCACGCTCGAAGACTTCCCGGATCCTGCCGTGGCCGAGGAGGCCGAGGCCGCGCTGCTCGTCTCCGGCGACGTCGAGGTGAACGAGCTGCCGCTCCTCACGGCGTTCGTCAACGAGACCATCGCCGTGGACGCCGAGGCCGTCGCTGCCGCCCAGCTCACTCCCGACGTGCCGGCGGGTCCGATGATCGAGCTGACGAGCCCGACCGAAGCCGACTTCCCGGAGCCGGTCGATCTCGATGAGGACGAGGACACTGAGAACGCCCGGGACGCTGCCGCCGGCTCGGGCGAGTTGCCGGGGCTCGCGCTTCTCGCCTCGCTGCCAGATGAGCCCGACGCGATCGAACCTGACATGGTCGAATCCGAGGCGGTCGAACCCGTGGTCGTCGCCGCGGCGCGCTCCGCGCGAATTCCGCTCGAACGCTTCCTCCGCCAGGTCCAGACCAGGCGCGCGCAGTTGATGTCACAATCAGTGGCGTAGCGGCAACTCCTAACTTCTGGCTTCCAACTTTCAACTTCCCGTGGGCTGGGCCGAGCGGCTCCAGCGGCTGAGAGACGACTACGCGGCGCGCGACCTCGACGCGTTCGTCGTCTCCACGCCTGCCAACCTCACGTATCTGTGCGGCTTCGTCGGCACGGCGGGGCTGCTCGCCGACGTCGCGCGCCGCGCGCGGCTCATCGTGGACGGCCGATATTGGGCGGCCGCCCGGCGGGGGAGTGAGGAGGGCCGGCTGGCCGCGGTTGACGTCGTGCCGGTGACGGACCGATATGACGCGACACTGGCCGCCGTGCTGAGGGAGCTCGGTCCGGCGCGCGTTGGCTACGAAGCGGATCACGTGACGGTCGCGACGCTTCGCCAGTGGCGGGGCGCGGCCCCCGGCGCGACCTGGGTCCCGACGGAAAGCCTGATCGCGCGGCGGCGCATGATTAAGGATGCGTCCGAGATCGCCGCGCTGCGCCGGGCGGGCAAGGCGCTCTCGGAAATCGCGAGGGGCCTCCGTCTACTGGTGCGGGAGGGCCGCACGGAGCGGGAAGTGGCGCGCGCGATCGACGAGGCAATCGATCGGGCCGGGTTCTCGGAGAACGCGTTCCCGACCATCGTGGCGTCGGGGCCGAATAGTGCGTTGCCGCACGCGCGTCCGACCGATCGGCGGCTCAGGGCGGGCGACCTGGTGGTGCTGGACTTCGGCGGCCGGTTAGACGGATACTGCGGCGACCTGACCCGGACGGCCGCGATCGGTCAGGTTGGGGCAGATGCCCGCAGGTTGTTCGACGCCGTGCGGGAAGCCCAGGCGGCCGCGATAGCGGCCGTGCGCGCCGGGATCCTCTCGTCCGGCGTTGACGCTGCGGCACGGCAGGTCCTCGAGACCCGCGGACTGGCCGAGGCGTTTCTCCACGCGACGGGTCACGGTCTCGGGCTGGATGTGCACGAAGCCCCGCGGCTCGCGCGCGAGGATCCTGACCGCGCCACCCCGCTCGAGGCCGGTATGGTCTGCACCATCGAGCCCGGCGCGTACGTCGACGGGCTCGGGGGTGTTCGACTGGAGGACGACGTGCTCGTGACGGCCGAAGGTTGTGAAGTGCTGACGGACGCGCCCCGCGACCTGCTGCTTGTCTGACCGTATGGATTTCGACGACATCAGAAAGATTCTGGACCTCGTTCGCGAGCACGACCTGGCGGAGTTTGAGCTCGAGCGCGACGGGCTGAAGATTCGTGTGCGCAAGGCCGGCCCGGTGGTCTCCGTCGCGCCGCCCGTCATGCCCATGAGCTTGGCGCCGGCGGCCGCGCCGCTGGCACCGGCCGCGCCGGCCCTCGCCGCGTCCGGACCGGCGGCCGCCCCGGAACCGACCGAGGTCGATCTCGCGGTGATCAAGTCGCCCATCGTCGGCACCTTCTACCGCGCGCCGGAGCCCAGCGCCCGCAATTTCGTCGAGATCGGCGACACGGTGAAGCGCGGGCAGGTGCTCTGCATCATCGAAGCGATGAAGTTGATGAACGAAATCGAGAGCGACGCCGACGGCGAAATCACGGCCGTGTACGTCGAGAACGGCCGCGCGGTGCAGTTCGGCGATCGGTTGTTTGCGTTGAAGGTGAGCGCGTAGCCATGTTCAACAAGGTCCTCATCGCCAATCGCGGCGAGATCGCGCTGCGCGTCATTTGCGCCTGTCGCGAGCTCGGCATCAAAACCGTCGCGGTCTACTCGGAGGCGGACGAGCATTCGCTGCACGTCCGGTTCGCCGACGAGGACGTCTGCATCGGTCCGGCACGCAGTCTCGACAGCTACCTCAACGTGCCCGCGATCATCAGCGCGGCCGAGATTACGGGCGCCGACGCAATCCATCCCGGGTACGGGTTCCTGTCGGAGAGCGCCTACCTCGCGGAGGTCTGCGAAGCCTGCCACATCAAGTTCATCGGGCCGTATCCGAACGTCATCCGGCTGATGGGCGACAAGGCGCGCGCCCGCAAGGCCATGAAAAAGGCCGGCGTCCCGGTGCTGCCGGGCAGCGACGGCCCTGTCCAGGGCGAGGAACAGGCCGTCCGGGTCGCCAAAGAGCTGGGCTATCCGGTGATTATCAAGGCGGTCGCCGGCGGCGGCGGCCGCGGCATGCGTGTAGTGCGGTCGGCCGAGGAGCTGCAGTCGTCGATCAAGACCGCGATGCGCGAAGCCGAAGCGGCATTCGGCGTGGGCGACGTCTACATCGAGAAGTACCTCGAGTCGCCTCGCCACATCGAGATTCAGGTCCTGGGCGATCACCACGGCAACGTGATTCACCTGGGCGAGCGCGAGTGCTCGATCCAGCGCCGCCACCAGAAGCTCATCGAGGAGGCGCCGTCGGTCGCGCTGACCGAGAAACAGCGCCGGCGTCTGGGCTCGACCGTCGTCGATGCCGCGCGCGCCGTGCAATACACCAACGCCGGCACGTTCGAGTTCCTGATGGACAAGACCGGCCATTTCTTCTTCCTCGAGGCCAACACGCGCCTCCAGGTCGAGCACCCCGTGACCGAGTTCATCACCGGGGTGGACATCGTCAAGGAACAGATTCGTATCGCGGCCGGCCGCCGCCTCACGGTCAAGCAGAACGAGATCGAGTTTCGCGGTCATGCGATCGAATGTCGCGTCAACGCCGAGGATCCCGAGACGTTCGTCCCGAGCCCGGGCGTCATTCACGCCTTCAGCGTGCCGGGCGGCCCGGGCGTGCGCGTGGACTCCTACGCGCACTCGGAGTGCACGGTCTCGCCTTATTACGATTCGCTCATCGCGAAGATCATCACTTACGGCCGCGACCGCACCGAGGCGATCGCCCGCATGCGTCGCACGCTCGAGATGACCGTCGTGGACGGCATCAAGACGACGATCCCGCTCCACCTGAAAATCATGGCGGATCCCGATTTCATCGCGGGCCGGCTCAGCACCAGCTTCATGGATCGGTACGTCGTCGAAAAAAAAGCCTCTGACGCGAAGTTTGCCGAAACCGCCTAGAGCCCCTGGCCTGCCCAGGCTGTACGCCATCGTCGACGCCGAACTGGCCGCGGCGCGCGGCGTCGCGCCCGACGCGCTGGTCGCCACGTGGCTCGACGCGGGAGTCCGGCTCTTCCAATTGCGCGCGAAAACGCTTGCCGACGACGACGTTCAGCGACTGGCCGAGCGGCTGGCAGTGGCCGCCGGAGCGGCGGACGCGATCTTCGTCGTCAACGATCGCATCGAGATTGCCAACGCGGTCGGCGCGGGCGTTCACCTCGGGCAGGAGGACCCGCGGCCCCGTGACGCACGCGCCCGGCTCGGGGCTCAGGCGATCATCGGCTGGTCCACCCACAATGAGGCGCAGATGCTCGCGGCCGCCGACGAGCCGGTGGACTACCTGGCGATCGGTCCGGTGTTCCCGACCGGCAGCAAGGCGCGGCCCGACCCGGTTGTGGGGCTGGCGGGTGTTCGCGAGGCCGCCCGGCACGCGCGGGCCGCAGGCCGGATGCTCGTCGCGATCGGCGGGATCACGCTGGATCGCGCCCCGGCGGTGATCGAGGCGGGCGCCGATGCGGTCGCCGTCATTTCCGATCTGCTCAACGGCGATCCGGCCGCGCGCTGCCGCCAGTACTTGAAAGCGCTTCAGACGGTATAATCCCGTCGCTTTGTGGCCGCGGCCTGCGACTCGACTCTCCCCTACAGAACTGTGAGGACACCTGGTGGCTGGCTCATTATTTAGAACCAAGTCAATCGACCGGCTCATGGCCGACGGCGTCGCGACCGGCGAGAGCGCACTCAAGCGTACGCTGGGCCCGTTCGCTCTCGTGACGCTTGGCATCGGCGCCATCATCGGCGCCGGCCTGTTCGTGCGCACGGCTAACGCCATCGCGGAACGCGCCGGCCCGTCGGTCGTGCTCGCGTTCCTCGTCGCGGGGGTCGGCTGCGCGTTTGCGGGCCTGTGCTACGCCGAGTTCGCGTCGATGATTCCGATTGCCGGCAGCGCGTACACCTACTCGTACGCGACGATGGGCGAGCTGATGGCCTGGATCATCGGCTGGGACCTGGTCCTCGAATACGCGGTCGGGGCGGCGACGGTCGCCATCGCGTGGAGTCAGTACTTCAACCGAGTACTTGGATTTTTCGGGATGGGGATACCGTGGCAGTGGTGGCACGCCCCCTTCCAAACCATGCCCGGCACCGGAGTGAATGGTGTCGAGGCTGTGCACGGCATCATGAACCTGCCGGCCGTCGGCATCCTGCTCCTCCTGTCGCTGCTGCTCATCCGCGGTACGCAGCAATCGGCATTCGTCAACAGCTTGATCGTTGTCGTCAAGGTGTCGATCGTGCTTTTCGTGATCGCGCTGGGCTGGGGGTTCATCAACGGGGCCAACCACACGCCGTTCATTCCCGAGGCCACGGAGTTCGTGAACCGGGAGGGCATCTCGCACGCCTACGGCGGCATCATGGGCATTCTCGGTGCGGCCGGGGTGGTGTTCTTCGCTTACATCGGGTTCGACGCGGTGTCGACCGCGGCGCAGGAAGCCAAGAACCCCAAGCGCGACATGCCGATTGGCATCCTGGGGTCGCTGGTCATCTGCACCATCCTCTACATCCTGTTCGCCTATGTGCTGAGCGGCCTGGGGCCGGTCAGCTTCTTCCGTGACCCGGCCCTGGGCGGTGAGGCGTCGGTGGCGGCCGCGATTACGAATTTCATGCCCGGGTACGAGTGGCTGTCCAAGCTGGTGACCGTGGCCATTCTCGCGGGATTCTCGTCGGTCATCCTGGTCATGCTGCTGGGCCAGTCCCGCGTGTTCTACTCGATGAGCCGGGACGGGCTCGTGCCGAAGGTCTTCTCGGATGTTCACCCGCGGTTCAAGACGCCGCACAAGTCGAACATGCTGTTCTTCGTGTTCACGGCAGCCTTTGCCGCCTTCCTGCCCGACGACATCGTCGGCGAGATGACGAGCATCGGGACGCTGTTCGCGTTCATCCTCGTCTGTTTGGGCGTCTGGATCATGCGCGTGCGGCGGCCGGATATCCCCCGCGGTTTCACGGTGCCGGCCTTGCCGCTCGTGGCCATTCTCGGCATCCTGACCTGCGGTGCGATGATCTACGGGCTCGGCTGGACGAACTGGCTGCGACTTGGGGGATGGCTGCTGATTGGTCTGGTGATCTACTTCGGCTACGGGAAGAAGCACAGCCGGCTCGAGGCCAATGGGTAAAGCTCGACGGCTGGACGGCGCGGCGCTGGCCGCGACCATCCGCGCCGAGCTGGTGCCGAAAGTCGCTCAATTTCGAGCGCGGGTGGGCCGTCCACCCGCGCTCGACATCGTGCTCGTCGGCGACGACCCCGCCTCACACATTTACGTTCGCAACAAGGAACGCGCCGGAAGTGAGACCGGTCTCGCGGTCACGGTCCATCGTCTGCCGGCGACGACGACGCGCGATGCCCTTCTGGCGCTCATCACCCAGCTGAACGAATCGGCCGGATGCGACGCCATCCTGGTGCAATCGCCCTTGCCCGGGGCCCTGGGCCGCGGCGCCGCGCAGCAGGTCTTCGACGCGATCAACCCCCAGAAGGACGTAGACGGGTTCCATCCGCAGAACGTCGGGCTGCTGGTGCAGGGCCGGGCGACGCTCTCGCCTTGCACGCCGGCCGGCGTGGTCGAGCTGCTCAGGCGCGAGAGCATCCCTGTCGCCGGGCGTCACGCGGTCGTCATCGGCCGGAGCGAGATCGTGGGGAAGCCCATGGCGCTGCTGCTGTTGCAGCGGGACGCGACCGTCACGGTCTGTCATTCGAAGACCGTGAACCTGCCGGCGATCGCCTCACAAGCCGACATCCTGGTCGCCGCCATCGGACGCGCGGCGTTCGTGACGAAAGAATTCGTGAAGCCCGGCGCCACGGTCGTTGACGTCGGAACGAGCCGTGTCGACGATCGGGCGCTCGTCGCGCGCTGGTTCGGCGATCCCAGTCAGCGGCTCGCCGACTTCGACAAGAAGGGCACCGCCGTCGTCGGCGACGTGCATCCCGAAGTCGCCGAAGTCGCCGGCGCCCTGACGCCCGTGCCCGGCGGCGTCGGGCCGCTGACGATCGCGATGCTGCTCAAGAACACGTTGATCGCAGCCGAGCACGCGCGTTCGTAGCGCGGCTCGGGCTGTGAGCCGCGCGCTCTGCCGGGCGGGTCGCGACCCTACCCGCCTTACGGCTGCGAGAAGTCCGTCCCGGTGAGCGCGTTCCAGACATCGACAATCTGAAGATTGGTGTTCGCGAAATCTCCGGACGTGTCGATGACGAAGTGCGCCCGGGACGCTTTGTCGGCGAGCGGCATCTGACTCGCGATGCGGCGCCGCGCTTCGTCTTCGGTCAGGCCGCTCCGCTCCATCAGCCGGGCGAGCTGCTGGTCGGGCTCGCAGCGGGCGACGATGACCTTGTCGAAGTCACCCTCGCGGCCGGTCTCGTAGAGCAGCGGGATGTCGGCCAGGGCGACGGCGGGGGCGGCGGCCGGCGCGCTCTGGCGCTCGAACCATTGGCGGATCGCGTCATAGACGAAGGGATGAACGATCGCTTCGAGATCGCGGCGCGCGGCCGGATCGGCAAAGACGAGACGGCCAAGGGCATCGCGGTCGAGTCCGCCGTCGCGGCGCAGGACCGCCGCGCCAAAGCGCGCGCTGACGGCGTCGAATCCCGCCGTGCCCGGCGCGATCGCCTGCCGGGCGAGCTGGTCGGCGTCGATCGTCGGCGCCCCGAGATCAGCGAATCGCGCCAGACAGTAGGATTTGCCCGTCGCGATGCCGCCCGTGAGCGCCACGCGAAGCGGGCGGCGGCTCACAGCGTTTGGGCCAGACTCGCCGGGATTTCCGCTTCGGTGTCCGTCGCGGGCGTGATGCGCTCCTCGACGAAGGTGTTCCACTCGTGGCAATGCGGGCACTGCCAGAGCAGCTCGGTGCTGCGGTAGCGGCAGCGCAGGCACACGTGCGGATCGAGGTAGAAGACCGACTGTCGCGTGACTTCGATGTAGCGCGCGACGAGCAGCTTCGGCAGGTCGAGCAGCGAGAGCGTGTTCCAGATCGCCTGGTGAATCGCCAGCGCGTGCGGGTTGTGCTCGAGCGCGTCGAAGAGCAGCTCGAGCGCGCGCGAGGGTTGGCCGAGTGCCGTGATATGACGTGCCAGCGCCAGGCGCGCACGCCATTCGCGCGGCGCCGCCGCCGTGAGCTTCCGGCACAGTTCCGCGAACCGGTGGCTGGCGCCCATGCCCGCGTACGCCTGCTCGAGCCGATCGAGGGCGAGGTAGGCGCGATCGGGTGACACCTCGATGGATCGTTCCCAGATCGCCATGCCGCCCGGCACGTCGCCCTGTTTGGCTTTCACGTCACCGAGATGGAGATAGGCCGGGACGACGCTGCCATCCAGGTCGATGGCGGCTTCGAACCGGCGCGCCGCCTCGTCGAGGTGGTTCGCCTTGAGCGCCTGGAGTCCGAGCTCGTTCTCGAGGAAGGCGAGGATCGACTGCGACTTCGGCTGATCGGGCGGACCGGCAATCTGGGCCAGCCGCTGCCGCGTCACGTACGCCTCCTGCCACTGGTGCTGATCTTCCTGGAGCTTCTCGAGGTTCACAAGGGCCGCTTCGTTCTGCGGATCGAGCTTCAGTACGTCGGTGAACGCCGCGACCGCGCGATCGACGAAGCCACCGCGGCGGTAGTCGAGGCCGAGACAGAGCTGAACGTTGGCATGCTCCAGCCGGTTCAGCCGCGGCCGCTGCAGGAGCGCCTGATGCTCCTGAATCGCGCGGCCGACCTGTCCCTTCTCGCGGTACAGGTTTCCCAGCACCAGCCGCAGCTCGAGCGCGCCCGGATCGAGCCGCGCCGCTTTCTCCAGCTCTTCAATCGCGAGATCCACCTGGCCGGCCACGAGATAGTTGAGGCCGAGGATGAAATGCGGAGATTGCCGGACGCGCCGGCGATCGATCCAGCGTCCTTCGACGAGCTTATAGCGTTCCCAGGCCTTGCCGGCGGCCAGACCCACCAGCAGGGCGACGAGCACGCCGACGAGCCATCCTGCGTCCTGCACGGTTATCTCAAATGTTGGTTGACGAAACGATCCCAGCGCATCCGCGCGCGGAGAACCAGCTCGATGAGCTCGCGCACCGCACCGCGGCCGCCGCCAAACCGGCTGACCCAATGCACGCGCGTGAGGACTTCTTCGTTCGCGTCGATCGGCGCCGCCGACAGGCCGACCCGGCCGAGGATCGGCAGATCCAGCAGGTCGTCTCCCATGTAGGCGACCTGATAATCCGTGAGCGATCGTTCCTTCAACAGCGTCGCGTACGCCGATCGCTTGTCCGGTCCGGTCTGCAGCACCAGGTCGATCCCGAGCTCCGCCGCCCGGTGCGCCGTGGCCTGCGACGGGCGGGCGCTGAGCAGCCCGACCTGCAGCCCTTCGCGCTGGGCCCAGACCAGCCCGGCGCCGTCCCGAATATTAAACGCCTTCGCTTCCCGGCCGTCCTCCCCAATGATGACCGACCCGTCGGTCAGAACGCCATCGACATCGAAGAGCAGCAGTTGGACCTTTCGGGCCCGGCTTTCAACCACATCGAGGGACAGCGGCATCTCAAATCATTTCCGTCCGCCAGAGATCGTGCAGGTGGACGACGCCCTCCACCTCGAGATTCGGGCCGACCACCACGAGCGACGTAATCTTGCGCTCTTCCATCAAGTTGAGCGCCTGGACCGCCAGCAGGCCGCGGCGGATCGTCACCGGGCGGGCCGTCATCACTTCGCCCGCGGAGCGCCCGAGCAGATTGTCCTGCGACGTGATGTGGCGCCGGAGATCGCCGTCGGTCACGATGCCCGCGAGCCGGCCGTCGCCGTCGGCGACGACCGTCATGCCCAGCCGTTTTCTGGTGATCTCGCGAATCACGTCGAGCATCGGCGTGTCGGGCCGCACGATCGGCACGGCGTCGCCGGCCGCCATCAGCGCCTCGACCCGCATCAACCGCTTGCCGATCTGGCCGCCCGGGTGGAGGTTGGCAAAGTGTTCCTCTTTGAAGCCCTTGCGGTGCGACAAGGCAAGGGCGAGCGCGTCGCCGAGCGCGAGCGCCGCAGTCGTGCTGGCCGTCGGCGCCAGGTTCAGCGGGCAGGCCTCCTCGGCGACATGACAACCGAGCGTCACGTCTGACGCCTGCCCGAGCGTCGAGTTGGCCCGGCCGGTAATGGAAATCAGCCGCGCGCCGATCCGGCGGATCGCTTCGAGCAGCCGTACGAGCTCGGCAGTCTCGCCGCTCTGCGACAGCGCGATCACGACGTCCCCGCTCTGGACCACGCCGAGATCGCCGTGGAGGGCCTCGGCCGGGTGGAGGAACAGCGCCGGCGTGCCGGTGCTCGAGAGCGTCGCCGCGATCTTGCGCGCGATGATCCCGGACTTGCCCATGCCGGTCACGATCACGCGCCCGGAGGTGCCGTTGAGCAAATCGATCGCTTTGACGAACGATCCGTCGAGCTGCGGGATCAAGCCGAGGATGGCGCGCGCCTCCGTCTCCAGCACCCGCCGTGCCAGATCGGTCAGTTCGTCGGTCGGCTCGGGATCGCCCATGAGATCAGTGGGACACGGCGGCCGCCGCCTTGACGAGCCGGTTGATCTGGACGAGCTGGTGGAGGAGCGGGGCCAGTCGATCGAGCGCGAGCGCGTTCTGCGCATCGCTCTTCGCTTTCGCGGGCTCTTCGTGCACTTCCAGGAACACGCCGTCCACGCCGGCCGCCACGCCGGCGCGCGCCAGCGGTTCGATGAACTCCGCGAGGCCGGCCGTCACGCCGTCGCCGCCGCCCGGCAGCTGCAGGCTGTGCGTCACATCGAAGACGACGGGGGATCCCAGGCCGCGCATCTGCGGAAACGCGCGCATGTCCACGACGAGGTTGTTGTAACCGAACGAAAAACCGCGCTCGGTGACGAACACGCGGTCGTTTCCCGACGCGTGCACCTTGTCGATGGCATGCCGCATGTCGAGCGGCGCGAGGAACTGTCCCTTCTTGAGGTTGACCACCTGGCCGGTCTTCGCGGCGGCCGTGATGAGATCGGTCTGCCGCGACAAGAACGCCGGGATCTGGAGCACGTCGGCGACCTCGGCGGCGGCCGCGGCCTGCCACGGCTCGTGGATATCGGTCAGGACCGGTACGCCGGCCGCTTCGCGCACGCGGCCGAGCACGGCGAGACCTTCGTCGACGCCGGGGCCGCGATACGAACCGACCGACGTGCGATTCGCCTTGTCGAACGACGCTTTGAAAATGTAGGGCACGCCCGCGCGCCGCGCGATGTCCACGATCGCGCGCGCCAGCGCCAGCGCGTGCGCCTCGCTCTCGACGACACACGGGCCGGCGATCAGGACGAGGTCGGGCCGGCCCAGGACCACGCCGTCTCGAACGGCCACTTCGCGGACGGGGAGCGCTCCAGACACAGACGGTAATTATCGCTAATTATGAGATGCGCAGGGCGGGACTTCCGTCCCGCCTGGCGTGGCGATCAGCTCCGGCGCCGATCGCCAATCGCGGCCACGTTCGTCGCGACGCCCTCGACCGCCAGTTGCCGCTTGTAGGCGGCTTCCACGAAGCCCGCGAACAGCGGATGCGGCCGCAGCGGCTTCGACTTGAATTCGGGATGGAACTGGACCGCGACATACCACGGGTGACCCGGCAGCTCCACGATCTCGACGAACTTGCCGTCGAGCGACCGGCCGACGATGCGCAAGCCGTGCTCGGTCAGGGCCTTGTCGTAGAGGCAGTTGAACTCGTAGCGGTGGCGGTGCCGCTCGTGGATGATTTCATCGCCGTAGAGCTTGAACGCCAATGAATCGGACGCCAGGCGGCACGCGTAGCTGCCCAATCGCATCGTCCCGCCCATGTCGTCCACGCCGAGCAGGTCACGCAGCTTGTAGATGATCTTGTGCGGAGGACTCTCGACCACCTCGGTCGAGTCGGCTCCGGCCAGCCCGGCCACGTTGCGGGCGAACTCGACGACCGCCCACTGGAAGCCGTAGCAGATGCCGAAGTAGGGAATCTTGCGCGTCCGGGCGTACTCAGCCGCCGCCATCATTCCGCGGCTGCCGCGATCCCCGAACCCCGGCGCCACGAGAATGCCCGTCGCGTTGTCGAGCAGGTGGAGCCCGCCCGGCTGTTCGAGCGCTTCGGCCTCGATGTAGTTGAGCTTCACCTTCAGCCGGTGACGGAAGCCGCCGTGGAAGAGCGCCTCGTTGATGCTCTTGTAGGAGTCTTCGTACTCGACGTACTTGCCGACGAAGTGGATGGAGATTTCCCCCTTCGGGTTCTGGATGCGCTCGACCAGGTCGCGCCAGTCGTCCATCCGCGCCTCGGTCATCGGGAGGTTGAGGCGCTGGAGCAGGATCCGATCCAGCCCCTGCTCGGCGAGATTGAGGGGCACTTCGTAGATGCTCGAGACGTCGCGGGCCGTCACCACCGCGTCCTCGTCCACGTCACAGAACAGGGCGATCTTCCGCTTCAGGTCCACGTCGAGCGGACGATCCGTCCGGCAGAGCAGCACGTCGGGCTGGATGCCGATGGACCGCAGGTCGCG
>Ga0111538_10001705_pt1 | contig 30926 bp, 28 predicted proteins | sample SoiMethybrSBSTD1_FD_79669 | JGI IMG/M metagenome (GOLD analysis project Ga0111538, IMG submission 79669) | Bulk soil microbial communities from a Populus tree surrounding site in Tennessee, USA - Soil MetaG P. TD hybrid SBSTD1 (version 2)... | ecosystem: Environmental > Terrestrial > Soil >... | reverse complement strand
CTGCAACGCTCGCGATCTCCGTTTTCGCTCACGGAGCGTTGGCTGCCGCACTGATTCTGATTCCGCTATTTCAGACCCCGTTGCTCCCGCAGGTTGCGGCTCTGCTGCCCCTAAGGCCTCCGGCGGCTCTCGGACGCAATGCCATCGAAGTCGTACCGACTTCGCCGCCGCGAAAGTCAGCGTCATCGCCCGTGATCGACCCCACGAAGGCATTGACCGTGCCTCCGATTGATCCGATTAGAATTATTATGACGAATGATGCGTCACCCGCGGACGGCGGAATCATCGGAGCCGTTGGGACACCGGGTCTGGGCAACGATCCAAACGGTTCGATTTTCTCGCTCGATCTCGACACTGCAAAGGCCATTCCGTCGCCGCGGCCTCCCGCTCCACCGTCGCCGCCTCAGCCTCCTCCGGCCAAACCGGAGCCCGTCGAAAAGGCGCCGCTTAAAGTAGGTACCCTTGAGCCTTCAAAACTCCTTCGTATGGTTCAGCCGATATATCCCAGGCTCGCGTCGATTACGAAGGTGGAGGGAGCCGTCATGCTGGAAGCCGTCATTATGAAGGATGGGTCTGTCGATCCCAGACGACTGAAGGTGATTTCCGGACATGTCCTACTTGTGCCGGCCGCCGTAGAAGCTGTTCAGCAATGGCGCTATCGGCCGACAGTGTTGAACGAGGAAACCATTGAGATCCTTGCGACCATCACGGTGAACTTCACACTGAGGAAGGATTAAACCGCGGATTACGCGGATGGGACGGATTGCGCGGATGTTATCTAGTTTATCCGTGTAATCCGTCCCATCCGCGTAATCCGCGGTTAAAACAGCGCGGCCAGATGAGATCGAACGGACCCGCCCAGAAGCTCGAGATTGTAGCCACCTTCCAGGAGGCTCACCACGCGCCCGTTCGAGTGTTTTTCGGCAATGCGCAGAACATCCTTCGTCATCTCTGCGAAGTCGTCATCTTCAAGAAGGAGATTCCCAAGGGGATCGTCCCGGTGCGAGTCGAAACCCGCCGAAATGATCACGAGGTCGGGAGGAAACTTCTTTTCGATCGCGTGTAGCGCGTCTTTGAACGCTTCGCGATGCGTCCTTGCAGGCGTTCCCGCGTGCAGCGGAATGTTCAACGTGAACCCCGAACCCTTGTCGTCACCGGTTTCATCGCGATCGCCGGTTCCCGGATAGTGCGGATACTGATGCGTTGAAAAGAAGAAAACCGTGTTATCGCGCCAAAAGATGTCTTGCGTGCCGTTGCCATGATGGACATCCCAGTCCACGATGAGAACGTTTCGAACGCCATGATTGGCCTGCGCGTGGCGTGCCGCGACCGCAGCGTTGTTGAACAGACAGAACCCCATCGGCCGTTGCGGTGTCGCGTGATGCCCTGGGGGACGCGACAGCACGAACGCGCGTCCGCCGTCCTCGGCCATAACGGTGTCGACGGCGGTGATGGCCGCTCCGGCAGCGAGGCAAGCGATCTCATAGGAGTTCTCGCTGACGGGCGTGTCCGAGTCCAGATGCCTGCCCCCGCGACGAATGAAGTTATGGATGCCGCGTACCATCATTTCGTCATGACACCGAAGCAAGTCCTGCTCGGTGGCCGGCCGGGGAGCCGTGCGCCGCAGCCGGCGGCTCAGATCGGCGTCTGCCTCGACCGATGCGAGGATGCATTCCAGCCGCCGGGCGATCTCAAAGTGCATCTCGCCTGTATCGTGCCCGAGGAATGCCTGGTCATAGAGTAGGTGGACCGACATAGAACAAGCATAATCGCGGATGACTAAATTTTGCCTGCGAGTTCGATCCCCTGGTCTTTTGCAAGCATCCGAAACGTTGGCGAGGTCTCTGCCAACGCTTCAAAGCTGCCGCCGACAGCATGAATAGAACCTCCGCGCCCTCCTTCCCGATCAATGAGGATGAAGCGGTCGCAGATTCGGCGCACGGTGTTCAACCGATGCGTCACGATTAATGCACCGCAATTTACAAGCACCCGCTGCAGGCCATCCTGGACTAGGCGCTCGGTTGTCGCATCAAGGGAACTCGTGGCCTCGTCGATGATCATGAAGCGGGGTTCCTTCAATGCGGCCGCGCCGATCATTAACCTCTGGTTCTGCCCGCCTGACAGTTTGATGCCGTTGAATCCGATACGGGTCTCCAGGCCATCGACGAGCCGATCGCCAAAGTCGATCTGAAGGGTTCGCATAACCGCCCAGATGTCGTCATCGCTGATCGTCCGTTTGCGCTCCTCGCTGAGACCGTAGGTGAGGTTGTAGCGGATCGTTCCATTGAAAACCTCAAAGTGCTGGGCCACATAACCAATCTGGCTCAGCCAGGTCGTGAGATCGACTTCTCGGAGATCGACGCCATCGATCAGAATCCGCCCCTCCGTTGGATCCATGAACCGCAGCAGGAGTTTCATAATCGTGCTTTTGCCCGCTCCGCTGGGCCCGATAAGGGCAACCTTTTCTCCCGGCTCAATCGTGAAGGAGACGTTTTCGAGCGTGGGTATCGGCTCTTTCTCATCGCTCTGGTGATCGTAGTGGTAACCGACGTTCTCGAATGCGATGCGGAAGGGTTGTGCGGGAGAAACAGTTTTCGGTTCCTCGACAAGACCCAAGCCTCGCGGCATCGTCAACGCCTCCTTCATGCCCATGATGGAGGGCGTGAAGAAGTTGAACTGATGTTCGATGTGTCCGATGTGCCACAAGGTTGTCGAGAACTGGCTTCCCCACGCCACCAGAAACCACAGGGATCCCAACGCCATGTCGCCGACCCACACGGAGCGGACGCAATACATGATCAATCCGAACAGCAGCAGGTCTGCCACAGCATTCCGGTAGCTGGCCTGCTTGATGAACCAGAACCAGAACTTCCGATCAGGTTGGATCGCCTGATCGAACAGGCGCTCGATTTCGCGGCGCTCTGTGGTTTCTTTTGCATTGGTCTTGACACGTTCAACGAGCTGCCAGCGTTCAACACGATAGCGATTGAGGAATCGCCACATCTTATCGATCGGAAGGCAGACCCGCAGGACCTGCTGGTTGAGGAAGAGTGTCCATGCCAGGTGACTGCCAAGAATCAACATGATGATCGCGCCAACCGGCAATCGTCCCGTGTACAGCGTAAATACCCACAAGGCCACGAAAGGCAGGACGATGTTCAACAACGCTTCGATACCTTCGAACAAGAGCATGCCTTCGAGCCCAAGGACGCGGTCATAGCCTTTCTTGACGTTCGCTTCGTTGAGATGGTTGTTCTCGCTGATGTGCATACCCAGAGACTTCTCCAGAAAGAGCTCCGTGGTGCGCACGTCCAGCTGACGCATGTTTTCGCCGGCAAGATACTCGCGCGTAATGCCCTGATGGTATCGGATGACCTGCCTCAACAACATCAGGGCCCCATATGCCGCCAGCATCGCGATAAGGAGAGTTAAGTTCGTTCGTCGCGGATCGAGGAGATCTGTGATTTGCCCAAACATCAGGGGCAGCACCACGGTCAGTACGCAGGAAAGCACCATCCAGCTAATCATGCGGCGCATGAATGCTTTTCCTTCCCGGCTGACAAGTTCGCTCCACACCCACACGACCATATCTTTCATGCGCAGGAATTCGCTCTTGTAGTCCTGCCAGTTCTGAGCAACAGCACGGTCGAGTTCAAGATCGCTCATAGTGTTTCGATTCAAAGGAAAGGGAGAATGAGCCCGCGCCAAAGCGCAGAAGGACCATTCGCTCGTTAAAGTTTGGGATTGCCGCTTTGAGCCTGGAAAGCTGTCTGGGACTTAATGCTTACGCTTAAGCGGGCAATAGAGGAACGAGGGGACTTTTCCTCCGGCGGCAGTCCAACAAGACATCGCGTGTTGTGACGTAATGTTGATGCGCATCGGAATTCCTCCTCGGGTATTTGGACGAGTTAAAGTCGGGGGGACGACGGTCGAGAGTTTACCACGCAGCGCTTAAAAACATAACCGCGGATTACGCGGATGAAGCGGATTGCACGGATTTAATCCGCGTAATCCGCGTTCATAACCCGTCGAGCGCGGCGAGCATGCGCTTGAGCGCCACGCGCCGGTAACTCTCGACGATGAGCTTCTCGAGTTCCTTCCAGTTCAGTCGCCCTTCGGCATCTCGGCATACCCAGCCATATTTCGCGCCGTATGGCGCTGCGAAGAACCCCGGCCGTTCGATCAGGGTCTTTTGCTTCTCGGGGCTGGCGGCAAAAGCGATGCACCATCGGTCATGGTAGCGGTCCAGGACCGCGAATTGTTTCTTGCCGGCAACGAACGTCGGATTTCCCCAGGAGGTTGTTTCTTTGCACTCCGGAAGTGGCAGGCATATTTCGCGCAACGCCAGGAGGAGTTCAGACCGCTTGGTTACTTCTGGCATATGGCGCCAGATCCTAGCACGTGATTATGCCGAAGGCATGGCTGGGTTAAGTCCGATACGTTTGATCTTCTCGATCAGCGTGGTGCGCTTGAGATTCAGCAGCTTCGCAGCGAGCTTCTTGTTGCCGTTGGCCTTCTGAAGGCCCTGGAGGATGAGCTCCCGCTCCATGTCGGTCACGATATTCGTGAAATTGATGCCTTCTTCAGGGAATTCGATAGCGGGCGCGCCAGCGAGGGAATCGCGATTCTGAATCTCCGCCGGTAAGTCGGTGGGAAGAATGACGGTTCGATTGCCCGTCAAGGCAACCATGCGTTCCACGATGTTCTCGAGTTGACGCACGTTTCCTGGCCAATCGTAGACCATCATCGCTTTCATCACCTGGGGGGAAACCGTCTTTATCTCCAGCTTGTGCGTCTCGCAGAAGCGTGTCGTGAAGCGCTGAACCAGGAGCGGAATGTCTTCACGCCGATCCCGCAGGGACGGCATGAGTATGGGAATCACATTGAGGCGATAGTAAAGGTCTTCGCGGAACAAGCCTTCCGCCACCATCTGCTCGAGATTCGAGCTCGTCGCGGCGATGATTCGGACGTCCACCTTGATGCTGTCGTTCCCTCCAACCCGTTCGAACTCCCGTTCCTGCAACACGCGAAGCAGCTTCACCTGGAGCGACTGCGGCATGTTCCCGATTTCGTCGAGGAAGATCGTTCCATTTGCGGCCTGCTCAAAGCGTCCAACGCGGGTTTGAACGGCGCCTGTGAATGCGCCCTTCACATGACCGAACAACTCCGATTCCAGCAGGTTTTCAGGAATGGCGCCGCAATTGATGCTGACGAGCTTCTGGTCTTTTCTAGGGCTGTTGAAATGGATTGCCTTCGCGATCAGTTCCTTACCTGTGCCGGTTTCGCCTGAGATCAGAACAGTGCTGTTCAATCCGGCTACGGCATTGATCAGTTCAAAGATGCGGGCCATGCTGCGGCCCGTGCCGATGATGTTGTTGAAGGAGTACTTGTTACTCAGCTGACTTCGCAGGTACTGGTTCTCAAAGCGCAACGTGCGCTCTTTCAGTCCTTTGCGGACCATAAGGGAGAGCTCGACAAGCTTAAACGGCTTGTTCAGGTAGTCGTACGCGCCCTTCTTGATGGCCTGGACGGCGGTTTCAACCGTTCCAAAGCCCGTCATCACAATGCTGACGATCTGGGGATAGCGAACCAGGGTATCTTCGAGCAGTTCGAGGCCGGGCTGGCCAGGTAAATTAATGTCGGTAACCAATACGTCGTAAGCGGTTTGAGAGAGCATGCGTTGGGCGTCCTCTGCGGAACCAACACCATGCACGTCAAATCCTTCAACTGTCAGAATCTCGACTATTGCTTGCCTGAGATCCGCGTCGTCATCGACAACGAGGATCTGCTCCTTGGCTTCATCCATGTCACCCTCCCACCGAAGGTTCGCGCAGTATAAAAAGGGGACATGACTGTTACAACAACTCGCGACCGGTCGAGTCAACGTCTTGGCTAAAGTAGCCCATAAATCGTGTCAAATAACCGCCTTTTTGACGCTGTTGGTGTGCCGCAGCCCAGAGCGCGGGTTGATGAATCAATGGGTTAGGTCTGATCGTTGGCGGTTCGAGCGAATGGCAGGTGGACTGCAATATTGTTCCGCGAGTGCTGAAGGATGCAGCGCTCTGTGATCCTCCTAGACACGGTTTGTCGGGCTTCGATCCAGGACGGCTCGAAGCCCGGCTTTTTCTCGCCTTCCGTGTGCCTCAAAAGCCCGTGATAGAGTAGCCGCCCATGGCCGATCCTCGAACCCCGCCGGACGTGGATGCGTTACGAAAGTGGCTGCATCAGATCAACAACCATTTGGGCGTCATCCTCGCGACAGCGGAACTCCTGCAACTGGAGAAGCTGCCTCCGCAGGTCGTCGAGCGATGTCACACGATCGAGGGCAAGGCGATTGAAGTGCGTGACGTTTTGAGAGCGATTGCCGATCACCTGGCGTGATAGACGAAATCCTTAACCGCGGATTACGCGGATGAGATGGATTGCGCGGATGCTATCTAATCCATCCGTGTAATCCGTTTTATCCGCGGAATCCGCGGTTTAAATAACCCCCTACGGTGCGGTTCGTAGCCCGGCGGGACCGCCCACCACTTTGATTTCACCAGAGCGTTTCAGAGTCTTGCCGTTGAATCCGTACAACTGAATCTCTTTCTCCACCATGCACTGCGCGAGCACAGTGCCGCTATTCGGCGTCCATCCTGCGCCCTGGCACCACCGTCCGATCTTCGTTTCGGCAACGAACTCGAGTTTCTTCCCACGGATTTCGAAAACCTTCAGGATGGCGGAGTCATGAAAGAACGGGGAAGTCGACACTGTGTTCGAGCCGTTCATCACTGTTACGGCAACATACTTTCCATTCGGTGAAATGGAGACCCCCTCAGGGATAGGACCCGCTCCAATCTGATCGATCGTCCGCGGAGGATCGAGCCTCATATCGACCAGGCTGATCGTATCGATGCCGCCCGTCGCGCCGGTCCCGATATTTGCGACGACAGCCAGGTCGCCGACAGGCGTGATGTCCATGCCGTAGGGTTGCAGACCCGTGAAGAAGTCCTTCTTTTCATATTCGACTTTGCTGAGGTCGACTTTCAGTATCGAGATTTTGTTATCGGTAGCGGCATTTCTGGAGACCAGCGCCGATCGGCCATCTGCGGCAAACATCACCTGGCTGGGTTGACTGTCGGGCGCGCCGAGATCCACCTTTCCTGCGGGCGTTACAAATTTGCCGTTGAGGATAAAGATAGAAATGGTTCCTTCGGTGCGGTTTGCAACAAGAGCCAGCGATCCTTCTCGATTGATGGCCACGCCGGAGGCGCCGCGGCCGGCCTGAAGAGTTTCAAGCACGACGGGCGGTGTCGCTTTCAGGTCGATCACGGTAACGCGATTGTCCGGTATTGTGCTTCGCGGGTTTGCAGGATCGATACGTGTGGACGCCGTGACTAATGCCAACGATCGATCTGGCGTGATCGCCACACTATGGGGCGGCCCCGCGACTGATGTCGGCGCCACGACTTCGCCCAGGATCCGGGGCGGATTAACGGATGTATCCAGAATCGTGACCGTATCGGGCTGCGGATCCGGCCGCGGAGTATTGACGCCGTTCACTAATGCGACCTTGCCGTCGTTGGCAGAAACCGCAATTTGCGCTCGCGCAACAGAGTGAGTCGCTATGACAAGGGCAAGTACGCAGGCCGAGAAACGCAGGATCATACAACCTCCAAACGTGCTGAGAACAGTAACCGAAGTGCGCGGCCGAACCAAGGATGTATGGGGAAAGCGGAGTGGCCGTCGAAAGAGTCTGGATGAGAAACATCGTGACTGATAAAGTCCCCGCATGATTGGCAGACGACTCGCCCACTATGAGATCACAGAGCACCTGGGGTCAGGCGGTATGGGCGACGTTTATCAGGCCACGGACACCAAACTCGGTCGGCGCGTTGCTCTGAAATTCCTTTCGGAGACGTCTGCGCACGACGGGGAACGTAAGGCGCGTTTCCAGCGTGAGGCGAAGGCGCTCGCTGCCCTCAATCATCCGTATATCGCCGCGATTCATGGTTTGGAAGAGACTGACGGTCGAGACTTCCTCGTCATGGAGTTCGTTCCGGGCCAGACCCTCGCAGAACGGATGGGTCGTCTTACAGTGACCGAATCCCTGTTGATCGCACGACAAATCGCTGAAGCACTGGAAGCAGCGCATGAGAAAGGCATCGTTCATCGCGACCTGAAACCGGCAAACGTGAAGACGACGCCCGATGGCCAGGTCAAGGTGTTGGATTTCGGATTAGCAAAATTTGGAATGGATGGCCTTGATGGGTGGAGTAATCAGAATCTGAGTACGTCCCCTACGATGACCGCGCAGGCAACGAACGTGGGAGTCATCCTTGGAACGGCCTCCTACATGGCACCCGAACAAGCCAGGGGACGAACAGTGGATCGGCGGGCAGACGTCTTCGCGTTCGGCTGCGTCCTTTATGAAATGCTGGCAGGGCATCGAGCTTTTGATGGCGAGAATGTTCCTGACGTTCTCTCACGCGTGTTGCAACGCGAACCGGATTGGTCGCGTTTACCATCCGATGTTCCCGCGTCGATCCATCAGTTGCTTCGGTTGTGCCTCGAGAAGGACCCCCGCAAACGCCGGCAGGATGCGGGTGATATCCGTATCGATATTGAACAGGCACTCGCCAACCCCGCGCGCATAGAACCCTCCCAGACGCCGCGGAGTTCGTTGTTGTCTCGAGTGGGTTGGATCGTCGGCATCATCGGAATTGTCTCGGGTTTCGCCGTTGCCTTACTCATGCGATCTCCGGAAGTTCCTTCCGAGGAGATGCGCCTGCAGCTCGTTACTCCCACAACGCTCGATCCCCTGCAGTTCGCGTTGTCGCCGGATGGCCGACATCTCGTCTATGTCGGCCCGGGGGCGTCACCTGAGGCGCCGCAACGTTTGTACCTGCGGTCGCTGAATTCGATGGACTCGAAACCCATGTCCGGCACAGATGGCGGGCGGCTTCCATTCTGGTCCGCCGACAGTCGCTGGGTCGGCTTTTTCGGGGAAGGCAACGTTCTTCGTGTTGAGATCACCGGAGGCCCGGTACAGGCACTGGCAAGCGCGCCGAACGCCGTGGGTGGTGCGTGGAGTTCGGATAACACCATTCTCTTTGCTCCAAACACCGTCAGTCCTTTATTACGTGTGCCGGCTACTGGGGGCGCTCCTGTCGAGGCAACACAACTGGAGCCACTCCAAAATGGGCACCAGCGTCCGGCCTTCCTGCCCGACGGACGTCATTTCCTGTTCACTGCCACGGGTGATTCAAAAGTCTCCGGACTCTATCTGGGATCGCTTGATGGGGGCCCGCCAAAGAGACTGATCGCCTCCGGCAGCTCGGCGGAATTTTTGCCGCCTGATAAGGTGGCATTCGTTCAGGAGCGTGCGTTAGTGGCTCGCACGCTGGATGTAGCACGTGGCGAGTTGACGGGGGATCTCGTAACGTTGGTTGCCGCGGCCGAGAGCAGTGAGTTGCAGGTTGCGTTTTCCATTTCCGCTACCGGGAGAATTGCACATCGCAGAGGGAGCAACGCTCCGGGACGCCTGACATGGTTCGATCGCACGGGCAAGGTTTTGGGTAAGGGCGCGGATCTGAATGGGCCGGATCTGTCGACAGACGGAAAACGCGTGGCTTTTGACCGCACCATCCGCGGTAATCGCGATGTCTGGATTCTCGATTTGGAGCGTGGTGGGCTGACACCGTTTACGTCACATGCGTCCACAGATGGCTTTCCTGTTTGGTCCCCGGACGGATCACGCATTGTGTTTGAATCGCTTCGCAATGGAACCTTCGACCTCTGGATCAAACCGTCCAGTGGAGTTACGCCTGAAGAGTTGCTGCTCGAAAAACCGGACAGCGAGTGGCCAACCGACTGGTCCAATGATGAGCGGTTCCTGTTGTATCAAAGTTCCGATTTGAAAAACATGTGGGACCTGTGGGCGTTGCCGACAACCGGAGAAAATCGCGCTCCGATTCCCATCGCGACTACCGCGGCAGAAGAACTGATGGGCGAATTTTCACCGGACGGGCGGTGGGTGGCGTATCAGATCACAGAGTCTGGCCGCGCGGAGATTGTCGTGCAGGCATTTCCCGAATCGAAGGGCAAAATACGCATCTCGACGGACGGAGGTGTTGCGCCACATTGGCAGGCTGTGGGCCGAGAGATCTATTTCGTTGCACCGGATGGCAAGATGATGGCCGTGCCGATCACCGTATCGGGAGGAACGCTCAATCCTGGCAAGCCCGTGGTTCTGTTTTCGACGCACATTCCGAATCAGGTATTCAAATCACAGTACGCCGTCACGAAAGATGGGCGATTCCTTGTCAACAACCGGCAGGTCGAAGAGATTTCGTTGTCGCCGATCACGGTGATCTTCAATTGGAAGCCGTAGACAGCCGTTAGACCAGGGAACCTCAGCGCTCCGAAAGAGGCTCCGGACGATAGTTGCGAACAACAACCACCAGATTGCCTTCAGGATTTTTGCGAAGCCGGTAACCGAAAGGGCGCTGCCCCGGCTCTCGTTCTTCACCGGCCAGCACGTATAGGTTGCCTCGAAACTGGATTCCGATGAAGGGGCTCCAGTCCTTCGCTGTGTGACTCAGAAGTGGAGGTCGTAGGTGTCGTTTCGCGGCGGTTCGATGATGTCTCTCGAAAGAATTGCGAGCCTTGCCTTGATCTTCCGCGTCTCGATGAAATTAGGCATGAAGGTCACGAGCCAGAGCGCAAGGGTCGGCAACACCTGCCCGAACGTGAGCGCCGCGAAGGCGCGCACAACTCCTTCAACCGCCGCGTACGCATAGAACAAGTGGAGAGGCTGAAGCATGAAATTCATCACGCCGAGTGTGCCTGTAGTCAAACGCACTTGTACGGGGTCCATCGTTTCGCCTCGCTCGCCATTGAGAACAACGCCACTCGCCTGTTCCCATATTGCCGTCGACTCGGAAATGAAAGCGCCGATCAGCAGGAACGAGAAAACAGCGGCCTGAAAAAAGCCGCAGAACATTGCTGCATGCACGAGTTGACGGCTGCCCTCCAGCGATGACCTGGACCGAATCCGCCGCGGAAGGAACGAAAGGAGTGCCCTCCAGACCCACTGACGCATCATCTTTGCCTTTCTGGTGAATCCTTTATAACGTATTCGGGACTTTCAAATCTAATGGCTGACAATGATTAAGACTGCACTGCCCCTCGCGACGTTGTTTCTTGGAGCCAGCCTCCTCGCGCAGCTGCGTGTGGATGTTCGGCTGGTGAACATCGTGGCCACGGTCACGGATAGCCGCGGCAGATATGTCACGAACCTCATCGCGGATGATTTCTCGGTCCAGGAGGATGGCGTTTCGCAGCAGATATCTCACTTCGCACGATCCAATGATTCGCCTGCCAGTGTCGGTATTGTGATGGACACCAGCGTGAGCATGAAACCCAAGAGCACTACGGCAGTCCAGGCTGTGGATCGCTTCATCCGCGACGTTCACCCGGACGACGAGATTTTCTTTATGACCTTTGGCGATGTGGTGCGACTCCATCAGGACTTCACCGGCGACCGCTCCAGGCTCTCTCGCGCCTTGCAGACCGTTGCTCTTTCCTACGGCACCGCGCTGTTTGATGGCGTGCTTTCCGGTCTCGACAAAGTTCGCAAGGGAAAGCATGCAAAGAAAGCCCTGTTGCTCATCAGTGATGGCATCGACAGTGTGAGCCAGAAAGACTACAAAGCTGCACGAGCCGTCGTCCGAGAATCCAAAGCCTTAATTTATGCCCTGGGCATTGCTCCGGACGATCCGAACGACGCGACGCTGGACATGGACAGTCTGAATAGCTTCGCGGAAGAGAGCGGCGGGAAGGTCTGGCTCATTCAGGGCGGCAGTCGCGCTATGGATCTGGAGCACGCCCTGGGTCAGGTCGCCGATGAACTGCGCAGCCAATACAGCTTTGGATACGATCCCAGGCACGATCTCGGCGATGGCAGGTGGCACCACGTCGAGATTCGGTTGAGAAATCCGGATCACACCATTCGATACAAGCAGGATTATTTCGGAGGCTAAACCGATCGGTATGCGTCCACTACTCGTCGCTCTGATGGCTTTGATGATGCAGCAGGACCCCCAGCGTCTTTCGGGCACCATTGAAGGCGTCATCAACCGCGCCGGAACAAGCTTTCCGATTGCGGGAGCGCAGATCAAAGCTTCCACAGTGACAACGGGTAATTCCAGGCCGACGCCGTTCGCGGAGACGGTTAGCGATGGCGCCGGGCGCTTTGCTTTTAGAGAGATACCTCCCGGCTCTTACGCGCTCGAGATCAGCCTGGATGGGTACCTCTTTGGCGTTCCGCCGGGGGTAACTCCCACAGCTACGCCGCGACTTGTCGTCGCACCGGGCCAACGCGCACAGCTTCAGGTCCCAGGTGTACAAGCGGCAACTGTTCGCGGCCGGGTGGTAGACGTCGAGGACAAAGGCATTCCGGATATGACTGTCGAAATTCTTCGGCTGACCAATACCCAGGGGCCGGGTCGGCAGGTGCTGCAACCGACCGCTGACATCCGAACTGACGATCGCGGAGAGTATGAAAAAACGATGCTCGGTCCCGGCTCGTACTATGTGCGAACGACTGTGGATCGACCGGATACACCAAAGACGTGGGTTTACTTTCCGGGAACGACCGATCCCAACTCCGCACTGCCTGTTGAACTTCGTGAAGGTACGGATATGACCGCGGACATCCAGGTTGGTCCTTCAATTGACGTAGACACTTATCGGATTTCAGGCACAGTCCGGTTGCCCGTTAAAGACGGACCCTCGGTGGCGCTCATTCTCAGGCAAAAACCGGACCTTTCGGGGAGCCGATTGTTCACGTCGGAGGGAAACCCTCGAACATTCACAGAAAGCCAGGCTCGGACGGGAAGGTTTGAATTTCGCGGGGTTCGAAAGGGAACTTATGACCTGTATGCGACCGTCTCAATTGATGGGAAAGAATACCTGGATAAAACCGTCGTCGAGGTTCGAGCGATCGATGTTGAAGACGTGGATCTCGTTCTTCGACCAGGTATGGATATCAAGGGCCGGCTGGTTATCGATGGCGAACCCAGAGATTTGCAGCTCGCGCGGAGTTCTTCATTCCCCGACGATCCCCGTGACGAGAATCGCAGTCACGTAGGCGATGTCAAACTTCTGCTGGGCCGACAGGACGGATTGTTCTCCGAGAGTGTGTTTCGCCCGGTCATCGACGACAACGGCACGTCTTTTACTTTCCCCGATGTTCCGCCGGGAGACTATGAGATCGTCGTCAGCTTTGTGCCCGATGGCGGCCCTCCGAGTCCCGATCTCTATGTTGTCGATGTCCGCGCGACAGGTCGAAGCGTGTTCGACAATGGATTTCAGGTTGGCGCAGATCCTACCGACGCGATTGAAGTAATTGTCGGGACGAAGGGCGGATCGATCAAAGGAACCGTCCAGGGTAAGCCTCCAGGCACGCCAGCCCTGCTCCTGCTGGTGCCGGAACCCTTTCGGACCAGTAACGCACCCTTTCGGCAGGTCCCGGTCAATATTAACGCCGGGAACGAATTCGAAGTGCGCGGTCTGCGTCCGGGTGTCTACAAGCTGTTTGCCATACCAGGGTTTGGCGCAGCCCCCGCGCAGTCTGGCACGCCGATGGTCCTGTATCTGGAACCTGAATTCCTTTCGCAGTTCGAGACCAGAGGCGTCCGCGTGTCCGTCGTGTCCGTCGAGAAAGGAACCACAACCAGCGGCGTCCAGGTGCCGTTCGTGTCGTCTCCGAAGTAGACAGCCAAACAGATTTTGCATAGTAATCCGTCTCCCATCCGTTATTAGCTGTAAGGGCAAAATGACGAAGGCCGAGTTCGAATCCGTTGTTCGAGAGCACCAGGGGCTGGTCTACAGCATCGCCTGCAATTTCTTTCATAACGAAGCACTTGCGGAAGAAGTGGCGCAGGAGGTTTTTCTCCAGCTCTATGAAGGACATCGGAGTGTCGCAACCGGATCCCACTGTGTAGCCTGGCTGAGGCGAAGCACCATTCACCGTTGTATCGATACCGTCCGCCGCGCCAGCTTCCGACAGGAGGTTCACATGGACCTGCTGCCGGAGATTCCCGTTGATGCCCCCGAGACCGATCCGCTGCTCCAGGAAGGATTAAGGCGGCTGATCGCCTCATTGCCCGAGAAGCCCAGAGCGGTCATGGTTCTCCGCTTCGGAGAAGACATGGATGCCGAAGAAATCGGCAGGACGTTGCAGATGCCTGTACGCACCGTGTGGAGTCACCTTCAACGTGCTACAGCCATGCTCCGTGAAAAGGCGACTCGGTACTTAAAGGAGAAAGAAGATGAACCAATTCGAGCGCGATCTTCGTGAGTCGCTGCGCCGGAGAGAACCTCCGGCAGATTTCGCGGCGAAAGTTTTAGCTCGAACTCGTGACACCGAGGTTCGGAGCGTTTTCTCCTGGCGGTGGCTGGCTGTTGCCGCGCTGGTCGCATTGATGGTTAGCGGAACACTCTTCATTCAGAAACAGCAACAGCAAGTAGAGAACGAAAGATCCAAGGAGCAGCTGATGGTCGCTCTACGGATTACGGGCTCCAAAATGAAGGACGTTCAAGACCGCCTGAACGCAATTCAACAACGTATGGTTCGTCTACAGGGGATTCAATAGGGAGGTTTGGTTATGCGCAAGTTCGGATTTGTCATTCTCATGCTGGTTGCCAGGATCGCTTCAGCCCAGAAGATCGATCTAAAGGCGTTGGATAAGATCGGAATCAATGCCTCTAGCAAAACGGAAATGAATATGGATGGGGCAGCCCTCAAATCCGCAGCCAATACACTGAGCGAGAAAAACGGTGACGAGGCCATTGCAAAGAAGACGGTGGAGAATTTGACTGGCTTTTACATGCGAGCCTATGAGTTCGACAAGAAGGGGTCTTTCAACATAGAAGACCTGAAGCCCATACTCGATCAGCTAAAGGAACCCGATTGGAAACCCATCATCCGAGTACAGGAAAAGGGCGAACTGACCGAAATCTGGATCCACAGCACAAAGGGAGAACCCGACGGCATGGTCCTGATCGCTGCTGAGGAAGATGAGGTCGTCGTCATGAACGGCGTTGGCGTGACCAACCTCAGTGACCTTACCGCCCTCGGTAAAATGAATGCGCTAAAGTAACCCCGGATCGTGCGGATGACCATCCGTGAAATCCGTGGTCATTCGCGCATCCGCGGTTTATTTTTCCCGCGGCTGTTAAGCTCCAAACACCAACACTCGTCTAACGGGGCATGGAACCTACGGCAACAGCAGAATTTGTGGCTCCGCCCGTGGCCGTCGCTGAGATTCAGGACTTTGATGCTGTAGTCCAGCGATACTGGCCCCGGGTGCTCCGATTCCTTCTTACCGCCGTCAACGATTCCGATCTTGCCGAATCCCTTACCCAGGATTGCTTCCTGAAAGCGTATCGACACCGTTCCAGTTTTCGGGGCGATTCCGCCCTGAACACGTGGCTGATGAGCATCGCCGTGAACCTCGTACGGGATCACACACGCAACCGCCGCTTTCAGTTTTGGCGAAGGGCCGAGCGGATGGCCCCGGATAGCGATTGGGCCAAAGACATTTTGCCCGACCGCACGATTTCCCCGGAACAGAGGACCCTCATTAACGAAGAAGTGCAGGCAGTCTGGGCCGCGACTCGCAATCTTTCAGAAAGGCAACGGACGGTATTTCTGCTTCGGTTCGTGGAGGATTTCGACATCCTGGAGATCGCCGCCGCCACAGGTCTCAGCGAGAGCGCCGTGAACGTCCATCTTTTTCGTGCGGTCCGAGCCGTGCGGAAGCACGTGAGGAGCACGCCATGACCAATCATTTGACCGAAGATCAGATTTCACGATGGTTCGTGGGACAGGCGACGGCATTGGAACAAACCCATGTCGAGTTTTGCAGCGACTGCTACGTTGAAGTTCACCGTTTCCGCAGCGTACTCGATTCCTTTCGCGGGGCCGCGTCGACCCGCGCCGAACGGTTGACGCTGAAAACCTCCCCGAATCTGATGCAGGTCCTGGAAGGACACCCATGGGCAATGCTCGAGCAGCCCTCGCTGCTTGTGTCTCTTAAGCGGATCTTTATCGATACGCTTTACCCTTCGAAAACACAGACCGCGGTTGCTCCCGGCGAGGTAAGGGAGATCTGGTCCAGAAGCGAATTCCGAAACGTGCGGTGGCTGTCTCTCGCTTTCCACGCGATGGTACTGGGGTTGTTGATACTCCCGTCTGGTTTGCTTGGCCCGCTGCCAACCACGCAAACATTGGTCTCGCTCTACAGCCGCAGCGTTCCCCTGACTCTTAATATTCCGTCTGAACGTTCATCCGGCGGAGGCGGGGGAGGCGGCCGGAAGACGCTGACACCTCCGTCGAAGGGTGTACCGCCTCGACCTGCGGACCGGCAACTGGTCCCTCCAATGGTAGAGACCAGGAATTTAGCGCCGGATCTGGTTGTCGAATCCACGGTCATTGCCCCGAGACTGGAAACGCTACAGGCGATGAATCTGCCTATTGGTGACCCGAACGGTACTGTGGGTCCGCCTTCCGCGGGGCCAGGAGAAGGTGGCGGAGTTGGGACCGGCAGGGGCACTGGTGTGGGTCCAGGCAGGGGGCCAGGCGTTGGACCGGGTCAGGATGGTGGTTTCGGCGGAGGGATCTTCAGTGTCGGTGGTGCTGTTTCCGAGCCGAGGCTGAGAAACCAGGTTCCACCGGAATACTCCGACGATGCCCGAAAGGCTCGAATCGAGGGAACGGTGGAGCTGCTTGTGGTAGTCCGCCCGGATGGGACCGTTCAGTTCGATCGCGTTCAGAAAAGTCTCGGGTTCGGTCTCGACCAGAAGGCGATCGAAGCGGTCAAGCAATGGACATTCATTCCCGCAAGAAGAGACGGCCGTGCCGTGCCGGTCTGGATAAGCGTCATCGTGAATTTCTCAATCCGGTAGCAGGACCGAGAAACCGCCGTTCGCGTCACACGGAAAGTCGTGGACGCGAACCACAGCGGACATCTCCAAATGACCGTAGATGTGCGGAAACAACTGCGCGCCGCCTTCAAGGTTCTCCTCCACGACATCGCAAGCGACCTTCGTGGCGTCAATCTCGAGCAACACGAGGTCCTGGCGTCCACGGAAGATTCGATTAGCCGTCGCAAGAACCTGATGCGCATAGGAACAATGAATGAATCCTTCGCGGCCGAAAGCTGCCGGCACGTAGGTTCCGCTCCGCTCCGCTTCGTCGGCTTCGCGCGCCGAAGTAATGTGATACAGCTTCGGTTGCTCACGCATTCCGCATAAACATAAAAAACACGGCTCCAATGATGAACAGGAAAGCAACCACGTGGTTCCACTTTAGCGATTCGCCGAGATAGGTGACCGAGAACACGGCGAAGACGCTGAGTGTGATCACTTCCTGGATCGTCTTTAACTGCGCAGTGGAGTATTGGTAGGACCCAATGCGATTTGCCGGAACCTGAAAGCAGTACTCCACTGAAGCAATCAGCCAGCTGACGGCGATCGCTTTCCAGAGGGGCGATTCACGAAACTTCAGATGTCCGTACCACGCAAAGGTCATGAAGATGTTGGAAATCGTAAGGAGGACTATCGTTTTCATCGCGCAGCATCTTGCCACGATTCCAATCCGTGCAATCCGCCAAATCCGTCCAATCCTGGTTAAAAACGTCTCAAGACTTCTGCCAGCTTCAACACGTGTCGCGAATCCTCTCCATCTTCGGTGGACCAGATAGCAGACAGCACCGCCTGAGCAAAGGCCCAGCGTAGGGCGCGGTGGCGATCCAATTTCAGAGTCTCTTCAAACCTGTCGAGTCTTCTCTTCACAATTTTGGTTGAGGCATACAACTCCGGATGGTCGATGGGGTTGCGCAACGCCGCGCCGATTTCGTACTCGACTTCCCCGACGACTCCCTTTGGATCGATGGCGAGCCATCCGCGGGTCGCATCGAACAACACGTTGGCATGATGCAGATCTCCGTGCAGCAATCGCCGCCGAGTTTGCGATTCGCAGAGCGACAAATACGTCCGCTGCGCCTCCTCGACAAGGGCTTTTGCAATACTTTCGTTGCTGCCCTGCAGATAGCGATCGAACGCGCGTCCCCAGTCTTCGACACTCGGACATCGGCTCGGTGGTGGAGGTGAATCCATTGTCTCGATCACCTGCGCAAGAATACCCGTTGCGCTTTTGTCGTCGCCGGCCAGGGCGAGGTCGACGAGCGAGGTCCCCGGTACAAGACGTTCCAGGAGAAGGGCGCCTTCGCATCGATCGATGACGCGAACCATGCCCTTGCCGTCGAACGAACGGATGACGTCAGCGGAATTTGTTTCGTCGCTGTGTGGCTTGAAGGTTTTCAGTACTACCGCGCGGTCAGCCCATCGTCCGAAGATAAGCTGCGAAGAAGGGGTCTCCCGTGTCTCTTCGATGGAAAGGTTCCACGGGTGCAACGGACGTCTATTCGTATCGCAAGCACTCGATAGGATCGAGGTTTGCGGCCTTCTTCGCTGGCCAGACACCGAAGACGAGTCCGATCGCAACTGAGACGCCAAGGCCGGCGATGACTGCCCACAGGGGAATTGTCGCGGGAAGAGTTGGAACAAGGAGCATGAGAATGCTGGTGACGAAGATGGCCACAAGGATTCCCAAAAGGCCTCCAAAGAACGTCAGAGTCATCGCTTCGAAGAGGAACTGGCGGACGATGTCGCGCTTTCGCGCTCCGATCGCCTTGCGAATGCCGATTTCGCGCGTCCGCTCTGTGACGGTGACCAACATGATGTTCATCACGCCGATTCCACCGACGAGCAGTCCGACGCCGGAAAGAGCAATCACAAACAAGCCGACGTAAGCGGTGATGCTATCGAATTCCTGAATGATCCTTGTGGATGTCTGAAGATCGAAATCGTTCGCCTCGTTGTATTTCAGACCGCGACGATTTCGTAAAACCGCTTCCACCTGTCCCAGGGCCTTGTCGATTTGGCCAGAGTACGCCTGGATGTGGAGCATCATGTCCGTTGTTTGCGGGGAGAGCTTCCGTCCAGTTTCAAATGGAATGAAAAGAGAATTGTCTTCGTCGTTGTCGCCAAAGAAGGTGTTCTTTCGTTTCTCGAGCACGCCAATGACCTCGAACGGGCGTCCGCCCAGTTCAACAAAAGAACCGATGACGGACTTCTGCTTTCCGAAGACCGCCTCCACGACGTTAGGTCCGATAACAAGCACTTCGCGCCGATGTGCTTCGTCAGATTCGATGATGAAGCGGCCTTCCCTTATGGAGGTGTTCGTGATTTCGGCAAACGTCGGCGAGACACCCTGGAGGTTGCCGGAACGGTACTTTTGGTCTTTATAGGAGAGCGTATTATCGATTCGCCACAGAAAGGAAACGTTGCCAACCGTTCGCACCGCGGAAGCCTGCTGAAGGATTGCCTCGCCGTCCGCTTTATTCAGGGGTTTGCGCTGATATTCACTGCGATCTCGATTCCCGACCCGAGGTCCGGTGGAAAGGTGGAAGGCGTAGATGTTATTCGTCCCATACTCTTCGACCATCGAAGTGATGCTCGACCGAAGACCCGTGAGGATGGACGCCACTCCCACGATTGACGTCACTCCCACGACAATTCCCAGAACAGTCAGTATGCTGCGGAACTTGTTCGCGCGGATGGCTTGCGCTGCCATCCGAACCGTCTCCGATGCAAACATTGAGGGAAGTCGCATAGTCAGTTCTTCGTTAGGGCTACGATAGGATCGAGGCGAGAGGCCTTATATGCCGGATATATCCCGGCGATGATGCCTACTCCGCCGGAGATCACCAGGGATGCCACAACGTATCCAAGTGTGATCGTTGTCGGTATCGGCGTTGCGACCCGAACAATCCACGACACCCCCGCGGCTAGCAATAAGCCCAGCATGCCGCCCAGAGCAGTTAAAACACAGGATTCGATCAGGAATTGCATCAGGATTTGACGCCGCCTCGCGCCGATGGCTTTGCGAAGGCCAATCTCGAAAGTGCGCTCGGTCACCGAGACCAGCATGATGTTCATGACCACGATACCGCCGACGAGCAATGAGAGACCAATTACAGGAACAACAACCAGTGCGATCGTTCCCGTGAAGCGATCGATCTGACTATTTAGCGTGTCGGTATTGACGATACCGAAATCGTCATCATCGTTGCCTTTCAGTTTGTGCTTGTTCCGCATCACTGTTCGGGCTTGATCGATGATGCCGTGAAGGATGTCGGCGTTAGGCGCGTTTCCGTGCAATTGAATATCGCGTTCTCGCCCGAAGAGTTTCCCGAACGTGCTGATTGGGATGTAGACGTGATTGTCAATCGATTGCCCAAACGCGGGGCCACGTTTCTGCTCCACCCCGATGATTTCCATTGGCACGTTTCGGATCTTCAAGGTCTTCCCGATAGGATCTCCCCGAGAAAGAACTGGTCCCTGACATCGCCACCGATGACGCAGACCAAGGCTGCGTGTTCGACTTCGTGCGCCGCAATAAAGCGTCCCTCGGGGATCGTTTTGTTTTCGATCTGGCCCATGCTGGCCGTCACGCCGACAATATTGGTTCCGAAGAGTTCATGCTCTTCGTATTTCAAATTCACACTCGTGTTGACGTTAGCTCCGACCTCTGCACATCCCTTGCAGTTCGCGAGCATCCACTCGTAGTCCTCCCACCGCAGAGGTTTGTTCCGTTTCCACGCGCGGTCCCAGTCTTCTTCACTCCATTCGCCTTGATGCGCGAAACGGGCCATCATGAAATGGTTTGCGCCTAGAATGCGACCGATGGTGCTCACGATGTAGCCGTTGAAACCGCTGATCGATGCTCCCATGACCACAACGGAAGCGACTCCGAAGATGACTCCAAGCAACGTCAGGAAGGCACGCAGCTTCTGCGACCAAATGGACTGGAGGGCGATTCGCGCCGCATCGGCAAAAAAGTAGTAAATCTGTCTCATCGCGCTAAATGACTATAACGAACAAAACGGTGAAAAGTTTCAATCGAAGGGGTTTTTAGCGCAACTTCACAGCCACTTTGCCTTCCGGAACCGGTAAAAGAGGTAGAGGTCGAGGATGGCCATGACTGCCAGCGTCAGAGGGTACCCGTACTTCCATCGCAGTTCGGGCATGTAGTCGAAATTCATCCCATACACTCCCACCAGCATCGTTGGCACGGCGACCAGGGCCGCGTAGGCCGCAAGTCTTTTAGTAACTTCACTTTCCTGTAGGGTGATCAGGGCCAGATTCACGGAAGTCACGGTTGTTACCGTATCCCGGAGATTGTCGATGGACTGATTCAGCCGGACCAGATGGTCGTGAATGTCTCGAAAATACTCCTGCAGGCCGGCGCAGATCTGAGGGACCCGCCCTCCGTGAAGTTTTCCCGAGGCCTCGAGCATACCGCCTGCGGCATGTTTCACCGTCACGAGCTTCTGCTTTAGCCCATACAGCGCTTCGATGCTCGCCCGGGTTGGCGGTTCGGCAAAGACACTGCTTTCGATCTCGACGATTTCCGCATCCAGGGCATCGACGACGGGGAAATACCGATCCACGACGGTGTCCATCAACGCGTAAAGCACGTAGGCGGAACCGTGGCGAAGCAAGTCGGGCTCTTCCTCAGTGCGCCGCCGCACGTCGGCGAAGCCGTGCTCGGAGTGTTTTCGAATGGAGAGAACGTAGTTGTCTCCTGCGAAAATCATCACCTCACCGATCTCAAGGGAAGAATCTTTGACGTCCATGACCGGCAGGACGACAAACAGAGACCTGCCATATTCCTCAACCTTGGGACGTTGATGACCATGACGGGCATCTTCCACGGCGAGTTCATGCAGACCAAACTCCTCCTGAAGCAGATCCAGCTCTTCAGGCTGGGGATCACGGACCGCGACCCAGACGAAGCAGTCCGGCCGTTTGACGTACTCACTGACGTCCTCGAGAGGAATGTCCCCCAGCTTCACTCCACCCTGATAAGCCACACAGTTAACCAGCATAAGCGGATACTTTAACCGATTTGCGAATCGGAGTTTTCGCGCGGGCCTTCTCCTACCTTCTCCCGGTGCACTGCTGTCCGAATTATCCTCGCACCCCTCCGGGGTGCGGTTGGCGTTGAACGAACAACCCTGGGTGTCGCTTGCGCTCCACCCAGGGCTAAACTCCCGGCAGCCCTCCGGGCTGGCCTCTTGCACGCCGGAGGCGTGCGAGCGACAGCGAGCCACCCCGGGTCGGCGATCACACCAAATCCGCACCCCGGTAGGGGTGCGAGGGGCCTGCCCCCCACCATCAAGGTAACCACAGGGCTGGCTGCTGCCGGACAGACCCCGTCACATCGACGAAGTGCCCTTGCTGCCATTTGAAAGCAAAAACTTTGCCGGGATCGATGCCGGCCGGTAGTCCCATGGTGGCGTACCGCACCACAAGCCCAGGATCGTCATAAGCCAGTTTGAACAAGAGACCAAAAGCATGATCCGTTACTGCCGCAGGCAAACCCTCGTTGAAGAGAATCAATTCAGCGCCTTCCGGGAGCGCTGGATACACCCGCCGCACATCCTCCAGCGCGAGCCTTGAAGCCGCCGCTGCGCCGCCGAGCATGGAGTGGCTCGGCGCGAGCCGGTTTGCCGGATTGACCTGACCCTTTGTCCAACCCGCAAGGATCAGCGCGGCAACAGCCATTGAGGCGTAAGGTGAGATTTTCGCAACGTGTGCGTAAACCCAATCCAGCAAAACTCCACCTGCGATCGCAATTCCGGCAAGCGGGACGGATAGATAGTAGGGAAGGAAGTGCGTCTTGAGGAGAACCGCCGGCGCGAGCATGGCCAGGAACCAGCAGATTCCGAGAAGCAGAAACTTCCTTTGCGCGGAAAACAGCACAAGTATGGCGACCACACATGCCGCTGTTCGCAGGCTCGACAGCATCGCCGGTATCCATGGGGCTCCGAAAATCCATTGCCCATGCATCCCCGCAGGTATACCGAAAATCCAACTGAAAGCGATGCGGAGGTTCTCAACGACGTGGGCACCTCCGCCGAATTCATAACCGCCGCTCGGACCCTGTGGGAGCCATCCCAACACGTGACCGATCTGAAGATTCCAGACATGCAAAACACCAAACAGAAGAAACAGATAGATCGTCAGAATCAGGAAGTGGGGCATCAGGGAAACAGGCGATGCGCGCCGCTCCCCAGGCGCGAAAAACCAGATCGAGAGAAGAGCAAAGGGCAAACCGACCGCGCTCTCTTTGGACAACAGGCTTCCAGCAAGCAACAAGGCCGACGCAACCAGCGACGCACGGTCGCCCGTACGCAGGAAGCGGAGATATGCCGTAGCGGAGCCGAGGCTGAACAATATCAGGAACAGATCCGGAGTGAAGGCAACGTCGTATGTCGTGAACTTGTGAACAAGATGCGGCATGAATACGAGAACGGTAAACCAGGCCAGCCGGCGAGATTCCGTCAGCCGCAAAACGAAGAAAAACAGCTCAACCGTGCACGCAAAAAACAAAGCGAAGCCCACCATGCGATAGGGAATGGGATTCAGCCCGGCGAACGGAAAGAGCAGGGACTCTATCGTGCGCTGAGACAACGGCCGGTACCAGAAAGCCGGATCGAGTTTCGTGAATCCCTCGATGAAATCGAAGAACGTGTGATGACGATTCCACAACCAGAACAACGTATCTCCATTGAAGAAACGCTCTGGATTTCGAAAAAAGATGATGCCTTCTGCAAATGCGAGCAGAACGAAAGGTATCAGCGCCCGCACGATGGCGTGGATGCTGGAAAGGCTGGTCCCTGGCGGCCGGGTTTTAGCCATGGGCGTCTTCTGAGTGCGGGGTGGATATTAAGGGAATTGGGCGACGAGAGCAATGTGCTGGCAATAATCCGCGTCATCCGTGTCATATTGCCAATCAGGAGTGTCCATGATTCCCTACCGGGATGAAAACGAAACGCAGCGAACTCCATACGTTACCGTCATCATCATTCTTCTGAATGTGTTTGCCTGGATCTTGATCGAGGGTGCGGGCCGGCCTCTTCCGCTTGCAACGGCGGTCTGCAATCGTGGGCTCATTGCGGCAGAGTTAACGGAATCACGTCCGCCGGGCACTTCTTTTGAGATGGATCGTGGACTGGTTTGTGAGACCGATCCAGGGCCGCAGTATGTGAACGTGCTCACCTCCATGTTCCTTCACGCTTCGTGGATGCATCTTATTGGGAACATGTGGTTCTTCTGGTTATTCGGCAATAACGTAGAAGATTCCATGGGGCACCTGCGTTTCGTCGTGTTTTATCTCTTGAGCGGGCTCGCGGCCGCGCTGCTGCAGGTATTCGTCACTCCAACATCGCTTATACCGATGGTTGGCGCTTCGGGCGCGATCAGCGGAATTATGGGTGCGTATATCGTCCTGTATCCGCACGTCAAAGTTTATGCGCTGCTCCCATTGGTGTTCGTCATGACGACCGTGGCACTTCCGGCCTGGATGATGCTCGGCTACTGGATGCTCCTCCAGCTGTTGGGTGGTTTTCAGTCGATCGGACGCGAGGGAGGAGGCGTCGCGTTCTGGGCGCATCTTGGAGGATTCCTGGCTGGAGTGATTCTGATCAAGCTGTTTGCGCGGCGGGACTATGTGCAAGAGCATCGTAGTCATCACTGGCGGCCTGAGAAACTCGGGTGGTAAAGACGGCATCATCCACGGTGCAACCTCCACCAAAACCTCCACGCACTTCGCGCTCGGCAGCATTCGTTGCCGCCGGAATCCTGTTAAGCAGAATCGCGGGGTTTGCTCGAGTCCGGTTCTTTTCTCACTACTTTGGCCTACAGTCTGACGCGGCTGACGCTTTCAACGCAGCCTTCCGCATTCCCAATTTTCTTCAGAACCTGTTCGGCGAAGGCGCCCTCTCGGCGTCTTTTATTCCCGTCTACTCCGCACTTATTGCTCGAGGGGAACGCCGCGAAGCCGATCGTGTGGCGGGTGCGGTGGCAACGTTGCTGTGGTTGATTGTTGCGGTGATTGTCCTGGTAGGCGTCGTTGCGACACCGGTTCTCATCAGTCTGATCACCAACTTCAGCGGTGCAAAACGGGAACTGACGATTCAAATCGTTCGCATTCTGTTTCCGGGGGCAGGACTCCTGGTTTTGTCGGCATGGTGCCTGGGAGTGCTCAACAGCCACTACAAGTTTCTCCTGTCCTACACCGCGCCTGTCCTGTGGAACGCCGCGATGATTGTGACACTGCTTCTCTACGGCGGTTCCGACTTACCACGTCTGGCAATCATTCTCGCCTGGGGTTCAGTCTTGGGTAGTGCCTTGCAGCTTGCCGTGCAGGTGCCAACAGTTTTCGCGGTTGCGCCCCACCTTAGAGTCACCCTCGATATAGCCTCTGAACACGTGCGGACCGTGGTGAAAAACTTCCTGCCCGCATTGTTCAGCCGGGGCGTCGTGCAGCTGAGTGCCTATATCGACACCTTCATTGCGAGCTTCCCCCAGCTGGGAACCGGTGCCGTTACAGGTTTGACCAACGCGCAGTTGTTGTACACGCTGCCGGTGAGTCTTTTTGGCATGTCTGTGTCTGCGGCCGAACTCCCGCAGATGTCGGGGGCCCTTGGCAGTAGTTCGGAGGGCGCCGAGATCGTGCGACGGCGACTTGATGCTGGCCTGCGGCAGATCGCATTCTTTGTTTTGCCTTCTGCCATCGCCTTTCTCACTCTCGGCGACGTCATTGCGGCCGGATTGTTTCAGACAGGAAATTTCACGCGCGCAGATTCACTCTATGTGTGGGGGATTCTCGCGGGATCCTCGCTGGGTCTGCTGGCGGCCACGCTCGGCCGCCTCTACTCGTCGACGTACTATGCATTGCGCGACACGCGCACGCCTCTGCGATACGCGCTATTGCGCGTCGCTATTTCGACGGTTCTCGGCTACGTGTTTGCCATGCATGTGCCCGGCTGGCTAAACCTCGATCCTATGTGGGGTACGGCGGGCTTGACTCTGTCGAGCGGGTTCGCGGGATGGGTGGAGTTGGCATTGTTGCGCAAGAAGCTGAACGCCCAGATCGGCCGAACCGGGCTTCCTGTGAGTTTTGCGTTAAAGCTCACCAGCTTTGCTCTGGCAAGCGCCGCCGCCGGGTGGCTTGTGAAGGTGGCCTTACCCGAATCGCACCCCCTGCTGCTAGCGCTTGCCGTGCTTGCCCCGTATGGACTTGTCTACTTCGGCCTGGCGGCAGCGTTCCGCATTCCGGAAATGTCCCGTGTAACCTCACGCTTAAAGCGTCGGTGAGTTATCCGCCGCGATTCACTTGCTGCAGCTTCCAGCCTGCTCGACATAATTCTTGAAAGCCGCATTCAAGAGCGTCCCCCCATTGGAAGCGCGCCTGGCAACGGGAATGCGCTCCATGATCGGTCCAAGAAATCTTCCGTACGTATTCACGATCTCTGAATTGTTCGCGGCGACCGCGTTTTCGACAGCCGCCAGAGTTGCGGGCGTGAAGAGCTCCACGCGTCCCACAAAGACTCGGGCGACTTCTTTAGGTTTCGGTTCAACTGTCAGTGGAAGAATCGTATCGACCATCTTTGGCGGCACGATGTAGAAGACACGCGTTCCTTCTTCGAACCACGAATCGCGCCACGTGTCGATCATCGCCTTCGCTTCTTTTTGATACAGGCCCTGGGAGACAAGCATGGACTCCAGCTCGCTTCGTAAGGCCTCGAAATCGGCAGTCAGCGGAGGTGAGTCGAGAAGAGCCTGCTCTTTGGTTGTATCGACGACTGTGTAACCGAGCTTTCCCGCACGGCTCTCAAAGAGAATGACACCGGTCTTGCCGTTGAGGTGCTTGATGCTGATCTTTCCGTCTGTAGTGACCATCGCGTTAATGGGAACCGGGAATCCTCCAACGCCGCGATAGAACAAGAATTTCTCGTCGTATGCCTTGACCCGGAGAGGATTGGCATCCGTATTCCTGGCGGCATAGTAATGGCTCGGGCTCGCACTTCTGGGGAAGACGACTTTCGAGCTGCTCGGAAGAATTTCGACCGAACGCCAATTGATCGTCGCGCCGGTCGTCGAGTATTTCTCCAAAGCCTCGGTTCGGACCGGCGTTTGGTTGACGGCAGCTTTGGGGTACCACTCCGTCACGAAGCCTTGAGGAAACGCCACTCGAACATTCACGACTTGCCGTTTGGGCGAATAGAAGTAAAGGACCGGAGTTTCCATTCGAATGGCGCCGAGCAGTTGCCCGCGCGCTTTGTTGTAGTCGAGAGGGACTTGTCGGTTGGCAACGATGGGTCCGAAAGCTTTGTACAACACGTTTTGGTAGTGTTCCACGAAACAGGGCAAGTCATTCGGTCCGCCAAGGGGCAACCATGGCTCCGCTCTGCCGTCGACTCCGGCCACAGAGGTGAATGTTCCCCATTCATGAACGGTAACACTTGAAGAAGACGGGACGTCGTTGGTGGATGCGACCAGCGCAACGCCGAGCAGGATGGGCGATGCCAGAATGATAATGATCAGCGCTGTTCTCTTAAACATGTGTCCTCCTCCTACTCTCGTACTTTTGTAACAAAGGTCAGTTGGCTGTCGCCGGCTGTTGCCGTAACTTCCCAACAACCGGACGATGGGAAGCGCACGCCAATCGCGATGTAGGCCGTCCTATACGGAGCCGCTGGGCCAACGGTTAACTGCGGCGCATTGCCGTCCAATCTGCGAGCGGTAATCGCAAGCTCCGTGTTTGCGGGCCGCATCCAGACGGTGTTCACAATCCGGTCGGCGACGTACGGCTGGTCTGCAACCCAGATGCTTCGGTCTGCATTGATGATCCAGGGGCCGTCACCCAGAGCCATCTTTTCCACGGTTGTTGTCTTCATTTGCAGAGTGCTTTTGGTGACTTTGCATTCAAAGATTGGTGGCGGCGGTGTAGTCGCGGTTGCAAGAGCGGTCGTCAAAACAGGTGAAGCAACGGCATCCGGCGCCACGGGCAGCGAGTTTGTCAGACCGGGGGTCAAATCGGCTCGTGGCGTGGCTTCCGCTGCCATAGTCGGTGCGGGCGTTGTGTCGGGTCGCCGAGTCGTGCTCGCAGCTACCGATGTTTTTTCCACGGCGGACGGCGGTGCAGGAGGGTTGAGAGGCGTCGCAGGAGAAACCCTCGCCTGTGCTTCTGCCGGCTGCGTTGTCGACCCACGGTCTATCGGTTTGACGATTGGTGATTCATTCGCAGGGAGTGTTGTGTCGCCTGCTCGAACGGCAGCGAGAGGCAATGTCAGTGCAATGGCGAATGCCGCCACGACGAGAACGGCCCATGGTGTTGCTGCGAGTCGATTCAGTGAGGGATTCAACAGCGCGACGAGGCGTTGTTCCAGGTGAGACGGCTGTGCCATCGCCAATATCGGTGAGTGCATTCGCCGCTCGCTACGCAGGGCACGGGTCATCGCCAGCAATTCTTCGGCGTAGCGTGTACCGGTTGAGCCGAGTCGCACGACAGCATCATCGCAGGCATGTTCGCTTTCGCGGCGCAGCCGGCTGGAGGCCAGCCAGAAAATCGGATTGAACCAGTAGATTGCTCGCGCGGCATCTGCAAGCACCTGCACTACCCAGTCGTGTCTTTGGATGTGCGCCAGTTCGTGTGCCAGAACCATACGGATTCGATCATCCGGCCAGGTTTCCGCATCTCTCGGTAGAAGAACGCGGGGCACCAGAATTCCCCATGTGCCCAGGAAGGGTACCGAACGGTTCTGTAGCAGCCGGACAGGACGTCGGATCCCGAGGCTTTGGCGAACTTGTTCCGCGAGTGTTGCCCACCGGGCATCGTCAACGGGCTCGGCTCCGATAGCTACCCACGCGAGTCTGCCAGCGCTGTATATCAAGAGAAGGATTCCGGCTGCCGCACCCGTCACCCAGATGCTGACGGCCACTTGCTTCAGAACAGTGAGGAAACCGAACGTTTTATCGAGAAATGTCAGAGCAGGACCGGCGAATGTTGCGTCCCAGGGAGGCAACGTCAGCGTGCAAAGAGGAATGGCCATTGCGCCCGCCAACCCTGCTGTCCAGATCGTGTGCCGGACAGCTGCCGACTGACGCCTCAGGAACGATGCCACGCATGCCGCAGCCAACAGGACGATCGCCGATTTCAGCATTGCGGCAATCATTTGCGGTTTCCTTTCTTTGCCTTTTCGATCACATCGGAGAGGCGGTTCAACTCGTCTTCGGAAAGCTTTTTGCCGGACCCCAGGAGCGTCGAAAGCATCTTTTCGGTAGAGCCCTCAAAAAAAGTCTCGATCGTGTGCATTAAGGCAGACTGGCGAATGGCGTGACGCGGTGTCACAGGCACATAGATGTATCGAAGCCCTTCCTCTTCGTGGTGAATGTGGCCCTTTTCCTCGAGAACCCGGAGCTGTGTGCGGACAGTGGACGAATGCTTATCGTCCTGCAGCTCGGTAATGACTTCGTTCGCTGTCGCGCGACCGAGGCGGTAAAGGATGTCCATGATCTGCCGCTCGCGACGGCTCAGCGTGCTGTAAGGGTTCTTTGCCATAGTTATTTTTGTAACACCTGTTGTGTAGAAAAATAACACCTGTGTCTCCGGCCGTCAAAAGAAAAAAGCAGCTGAACATTATCTTTCTAGCCGGCGTCGGATTCGGTCGAAATCCCCTGTGTATGCCGCAGTGGTCGCTTTTGGAGGAAGATGTTCCAGTTCCTCAAAAAGATGAAGCACTCGCTCTCCCAGCACTGGTGTTTCCGGGAGGAATTCGTTTTCACGAAGAGCGATCGAGTCGAGAAATGCGATAAAGCCCGCGGGATCGTATCCGGCTTTCCATGTATATTGGGCCCCCAGTTGATCCGCCTCCATCTGCAACTCTTCGCTATTTCCATTCAACGCCTTTCCCACAATGCCTCCCAGCCCCTCAAGTCCATAGCCGATACCGTAATACGCCGCAGGATTCGCGGGGCCTCCCGCGAAAATTCCGCCGACGATCTGAGTGACGGGCAGGAACATGCGCGAGATCCAGGACACTTTCGCTGCACGCGCGGCGTGGCGCGCTGCAATGCGCGCGATCTCCCGTGAAAGAACACCTGCCAACTCCGATTCCGTCTCTGCTTCGGCGAGGATTCCGGAAGTAACGTAAAGATAGCCACCGGGCAAAGCGATTGCCTGCAGTTCCCTGCTGTCGAGCACCGTGACATGAAGCGGCACCTTCAGGTCCGAATTCATCGCGATGCGTCCCGCAACCTGACGCGTAAATAACTGCACTTCTTCGTCGCGCAACTCGGGTGGAATTCGGCCACCCGCGACGATTTGCCGGACCGCCTGCCGGCCAACCTCGATGTCTTCGGGATCCTTGACGATGACCCGGTACCCCGTGTCCTCAACATCGCCGTGAGAACGTTCTCGTGCTTCGCCCAGACGCACCTTTTGCTGAACACGGGTTCGACGCTGCGGCCAACGTTCGGCCAGCCAGAGTTTCGTGAGGCGAAGGTTATGGATTCGAGTTGCGCGTTCTCGATCCAGTCGGCTTTCGCGAACGCTGCGTTCAAGCGCAGCGATGTCGACATGAAAACGGGAACGGCGGATCGCCGTTGCTTCCGTATCTGCGGAAGCGGTCCGGTTCAGTACTTGAAGCTCGCGGCGCGTGGCTGCCAATTGACGCTTCCAGGTTTCTTCCTGCATTCGTGAGGCCTGATTTGTCTCGTCGTATTCGCGTTCAATTCGAACTCGTACGGTCTGCACCTCAGCAGGACTGTACGGCTCGGTAAGCTTGAGTATTTCGGTAAGCGGCTGATGGATCAGATCTTCGATCGAAGGAGTTGAAGGAAGCAATAGCGCCAGAGAAATTGCATAGAACGAAATCACGGAGCCTCCCGGTGGTTATTCAAATCTATGGTGGGTGTTGACGCCGGCTTTACAGAAACGTAAGAACGCGGGACCCGGCAAT
>Ga0111538_10001704_pt1 | contig 30948 bp, 20 predicted proteins | sample SoiMethybrSBSTD1_FD_79669 | JGI IMG/M metagenome (GOLD analysis project Ga0111538, IMG submission 79669) | Bulk soil microbial communities from a Populus tree surrounding site in Tennessee, USA - Soil MetaG P. TD hybrid SBSTD1 (version 2)... | ecosystem: Environmental > Terrestrial > Soil >... | reverse complement strand
TGCGTGCTGTTGCGGGAGCGGAACGGAACCAGCGCCTCCTTCCAACTGGCCAGCGAATCGCTGGAGAGCTTGATGCCCGGAACGCTGCCGGTGGTCACGTCGACGTCGTCCTCGTAGTCGGCGGCCGCGCGGAACGTGCTTTCCTCGAATCGCGTCGTGTACATCGTCTTCGGCAGCCAGGCGCCGGCGACGCGGTGATCGCGGAAGAGCGGCAGGTATTCCCGCTTGCCGTTCAACGTGGCCTCGAGGAACGCGGTGATCGTGACTTCGGCAAAGCGGCGCTGAGCCTCGGGCGGGAGCAGCCCGCGAAGGTCGAGGACGCGGCCGCTGCGCGGCCCGTTGTCCTTGTTGTTCCAGACCGTGTTCCACTGCCCGTGGTTCGCGCGGTACACGAAGAACGCGGATTTGAACCAGTCGCCGCCGTCGGTGAACTTGATGCGCTCGTACTGCGGCAGCCCGCTGAACGTGGACACGTCACCGTCGTGCGAGCCGTGGATCAGGAAGTAGTTGACGTTGGTGACCGGAGTCGGCTTGTCGGCCGGACGGTACTGGCCGTCCACGGGCGCGATGGCAACGAGCGACTTGATGTTGAAGTTGAAGTCGAACTTGATCGTGGCGTCGTCAGGATAATTCGTCAGGCGATTGAAGGACGCTGCGACCGCGACGGCTTCACCACCGCGCGAGTGTCCCATCAGCGCGATGCGATTCATGTCCACCTTGCCCTGCAGCGGCGAACCGGTGGAGTCATTGAACCGCCGCCACTGCTTCAGGTGCTGCAACAGCATCCACCCGCGCGCGTCGTTCTCTCGACTGATGCCGCCATTCAGGAAGTTCTCGTCCACCGATGCCATGATGAAACCGCGCGACGCGAGCAGCTCACCGAGGTAGCCGTAACCGGGATCCGAGAAGTCCTTCATGTTGTGGTTCCCGTGTACGATCAGCACGAGCGGGAACGGGCCGGCGCCATCCGGATACCAGACGCGCCCGTTGACGGGCATCTTGTTGAACCCGAAGCCCCAGTACTTCGTGCGATCCTTCCCCGCCTGGCCCGGAACGTCGGCGAGCTTGCTGCCGTCGACGCTCGCCGTCTTGATCGTCACCGAATCCTTGAAGACCGGCCGATTCTTGTCGGTGCCGCTTCCATAGTAGAGGGACCGCACCGCATGCGAGCCGCGCTGCGACGGATCCGGAGCGGTGAGCAGCTGGCGGGAAAGGACGACCGGCGAATCGTCCTTCGCGAGCTTGAGGGGGGCGACGCATCCTGCCGCCGCGAGGACCACAAGGATCAAGCGCTTCATGGGCTGCATCGCTTCATGAGAGTCACGAGCGTTGGACAGCGATAGACCGTGCAGAGTTGTACAAGGATGGGAGATGGTCGATGGGCGATGGGCGACAACTGCTGGATTGCCGCCGGGATTCTGTGGTCATCCGAGGTGAAGTTTTGTCTCCCATCGCCCATCGCCCATCGACCATCCTGTTCAGGGTGTGAGCGCCCTGGTTGATATCTCGCCCGACACTCGCTGAATGAACTCAGCGACGGGCAGGATGTCCTGCTTCTTCCCCGCCCCCCTCGTGCGTACCGCCACCGTTCCGGCTTCCGCTTCACGACGTCCTACCACGGCCATATACGGAACCTTCATCAGCTCTGCTTCACGAATCCTGTAGTTCAACGTGTCGTGCGTGTCGAGCACCGCGCGAATGCCGGCATCCTTCATCTGCTTCACGATCTCACTCGCCTGCGGCGCGAGGTCGTCCGAAATGGGTAGGACGCGCACCTGCTCCGGCGCCAACCAGACTGGGAACGCGCCCGCGAAGTGCTCAATCAGAATGGCGATGAAGCGCTCCAGCGAGCCGCTCACCGCGCGATGAATGACCACGGGACGGTGAAGCACGTTGTCGTCACCGACATACTGCAGGTCGAACCGCTCCGGCGCTTCGTAGTCGAGCTGGATGGTGCCGAGTTGCCACGCGCGGCCAAGTGAGTCGGTGACGTCGAAGTCGATCTTGGGACCGTAGAAGGCGCCGTCGCCAGGCTTGAGCTCATACGCCATGCCCGTCGCTTCCAGCGCCTCACGCAACTTCGACTCGGCTCGATCCCATTGCTCGTCGGAGCCGATGCGCACGGGTGGCCGCGTCGCGAAACGCAGCGTCGCCTTGAGCCCGAATGACTCGTAATAGCCGAGGATGAAACGCATCAGGAAGTGCACTTCTTCCGCGATCTGCGACTCGGCGAGGAAGACATGACAATCGTCCTGCGAGAACTGCCTGACGCGAGTCAAGCCGGAAAGCGCGCCGGTCAGTTCATTGCGATGCAGCACGTCGAAGGTGACCAGTCGCCGCGGTAGCTCGCGATACGAGTGCTTGCGTGCCGAATAGAGGATGTAGTGCGACGGGCAGTTCATCGGCTTGAGGGACATGTCCTGGTCGTTCGTCTCGTTGTTGTGAACGAGGAACATGTTCTCGCGGTACTTGCCCCAGTGGCCTGACCGCTCCCACAGCGCCTTCCCGAACAGGAGCGGCGTCTTCACCTCGATGAAGTGTTCTTTCTGACGCTCGCGGATGAACTGGATCACCTCGTTGAAGACGATTGTCCCTCGCTCCGTCCAGAACGCGGCACCCGCTGACACCGGGTTGAAGAAGAACAGGTCGAGCGCCTTGCCTAACACCCGGTGGTCGCGACGCTTCGCCTCCTCGATGCGGTGCAGGTACGCGTCGAGGTCCGCCTGGGACCACCATGCGGTCGCGTAGATGCGCTGCAGCATCTGCCGGCGCTCGTCGCCGCGCCAATACGCGCCCGCGGTGTTGAGCAGCTTGAAGTGCTTCAGGTACGACGTATCAGGTACGTGCGGACCGCGACACAGGTCGATGAACGGCCCGTCGGTGTATGTCGAGATCACCTCATCGGCGCCCAGGTCCTCGATGCGCTCGAGCTTGAGCGGATCCTCGGCGAAGCGCTTCTTCGCTTCGGCGCGATCGACCTCCTCGCGCACGAAGGGAAACTTCTCCGCGGCGACTTTCCGCATTTCCTCTTCGAACGCCGCGAGGTCCTCGGGCGTGAAGGGTTTGTCGACCTCGAAGTCGTAGTAGAAGCCGTCCTCGATGGCCGGGCCGAAGCCGATATGCGCGTCCGGGCGCAGGCGACGCACCGCCGTGGCGAGAATGTGCGCGCCGGAATGTCGGAGTACGTCGAGCGACTCGGCGTCTTTCTGCGTCAGGACGCGAAATGACGCGCTGCGCCGAAGCGGCGTCATCAGGTCCTGCACGACGTTGTCCAACTTCACCGCGATCGCGTCACGCAGGAGACGCGGTCCGATCGAGGCTACGACATCGCGTGCGAGCGTTCCCGCGGGCACGTGACGTTCGGATCCATCCGGCAGCGAGAGAGTGAGCATTTCGTCAGCCGAAATCGAGACGTCAGTCGGCATCGGATTTTAAGGAAGCGTATCGAGAAGCGGCGTCAGGCGCGGCCCGTACACAAGCGCCGAGACGACGCCGGCGACGAGCACGAGCACTAGGATCGCCCAGATAAGAAAACGGCCAGCGCGCGAGGGTGCGGCTCGGCCGTCATCGGTTCGCAATTCCACGAGAGCCAAGTTATCGTACGACAGCATCCTACGCCACGGTTACGAATGCGTCGTCGGCACGTGAGAACGATTCGCGAGGAAGAACGTCCGACCCTCCTGCTCATGGCAGCGGGGGCCGTCGCGGGGGCGGCCGCTGGTCTGTACCTGGGCCGCCGCTACCGCAGCATGGACGCGTTTCTGGCCGACGTGCGTGGACGCCTCGCCGGCCTTCGCGACATCTGGTATGACGAGGCCCTGTCGCACGAGGACAGGGTTCGCCTGAGCTCCGACGTCGCCGATGTCGACGAGCTGGATGAGGACGAAGAGGAGTTGGACGACCTGGGCGAGGACGAGCTCGAAGGCGCGCCGTATGAAAACGCCGAAATGTTCGACGACGACGACGATGACGACGGCGCGACCCTCGATGATTACGACGACGACGACGATTTCGAGGATGAACTCGAGGAGGTCACCCGCGACAACGGCGCCGAGGCTTCACGCCGCGCGGATGACACGTCTCGCCGGCTCGAGGAGCGCGTACTGCGCGCGCTGAGTAACGAGCCAGTGCTCGGAGAGCGCTCGATCGAGATCGCCGTCGTGGGAGAGGGCGTGGTGGAGTTGACCGGCGCCGTGCACGCCATCGAGGAAGTTGGGCGTGCATCGGCGATTGTGCGGAGCGTTGCCGGCGTCACGATGGTGCTGAATCGGATTGTCGTCCGATCGGGCGGAAACATCGATACGGCGAGCGTGCCTCGAAATCCGGTGGAAGCCCCCCTCACCGACGAACTGCTCGATCCCAACGAATAACTGAAGACCGCGCGTCGGGCGTCGCGCGTCGGGCGTTGGGGGAACACCCCTCGACGCCCAACGCTCAACGCCCACCGCCAGATCACGCACTATCTTCAGTACCCATGTCACAAACGACAGAGATCCCTCCGCAATACGAACCTTCTTCAGTGGAAGAAGCGGCGTACGCGCGCTGGTTGGCCCAGGAACTCTTCACCGCACGGGCGTCTGAGTCGGCGAGGAACGGCGGTTCGCGGCCGCCGTACGTCATCGTCATGCCACCGCCCAACGTGACGGCCGTGCTGCACATGGGCCATGGCCTCAACAACACCGTGCAGGACGTCATCGTCAGGTGGCGTCGGATGTGCGGCGACGAGGCGCTCTGGCTGCCCGGCACCGACCACGCGGGTATCGCGACGCAGAATGTCGTGGAGAAGATGCTGGCGAAGGAAGGCAAGACGCGGCACGACATCGGTCGCGCCGCCTTCGTCCATCGCACGGAGCAATTCGTCGCCGAAACTGGCGGTGTGATCCTGCAGCAGCTCAAGGCCATCGGCGCATCGGCGGACTGGACTCGCACCGCGTACACCCTGTCGCCCGAGCTCTCGCGCGCCGTTCGCGAAGCGTTTGTGCGCCTGTTCGAGCGCGGACTGATCTACCGCGGACACCGCGTCATCCACTGGTGCCCAAGGTGCCTGACGTCTCTTTCCGATGAAGAAGCGGAATTTCACGAAACGGAAGGGAAGCTGTATCACATCGCGTACCCACTGACCTCGGTGAACAAGGGCGACGCCGCCGGCAAGATCGTGGTGGCCACCACCCGCCCGGAAACGATGCTCGCCGACGTCGCCGTGGCCGTGAATCCGTCCGACGACCGGTACAAAGACCTCATTGGTCGCACGGTGATGCTTCCACTCGCCAACATCGAGATCCCGATCATCGCGGACGAATACTCCGATCCGACGTTCGGCACCGGCGCGGTGAAGATCACGCCGGCGCACGACGCGAACGATTTCGACGTCGGGCAACGCCACCAGCTCGCGATGCCGGTCGTGATAGACGAGAGTGGTTTCGTCCGCGAGGTGATGGACGCCGCCGGTCGTGTTCCCGACAGCGTCATGGGGCTCGACCGATTCGAGGCTCGGGAGAAAGTCGTGCAGCTGCTGAAGGAAGGCGGTTTCCTGGTGAAGGAGGAGAAGCACCGTCACTCCATTCGGCGCTGTTATCGCTGTGACACGGTGGTCGAACCGCGACTGTCCGAGCAGTGGTTCGTGAAGACGAAGCCACTCGCGGAACCGGCCCTCAAGGCTGTACGCGATGGGACGATCAGGATCCTCCCCGAACGCTGGGAGGCGGTCTACATCAACTGGCTCGAGGGCATCCGCGACTGGAACATCTCGAGACAGCTCTGGTGGGGACATCGCATTCCCGTCTGGTACTGCGACGGGTGCGGTCGCGTGAGCGCGAGCCGCGAGAACCTGGAGCGCTGTCCCGCGTGCTCCGGGCCCGTCAGGCAGGACGAGGACGTGCTCGACACGTGGTTCTCGTCAGGCCTCTGGCCACTCAGCACCCTCGGGTGGCCTGACGAGACCGAGGACCTGCGCGCCTTCTATCCGACGGACACGCTCATCACGGCGCCGGAAATCCTGTTCTTCTGGGTGGCCCGCATGATCATGATGGGCTACGCGCTCCGTGGCGAACATCCGTTCCGCACGGTGTATCTCCACGGCACGGTGCGCGACACGAATCACCTGAAGATGTCCAAGTCCCTGGGCAATGGCATCGATCCACTCGATGTCGTGCGCCTCTATGGGGCGGACGCGCTGCGCTACACGGTGATCGCCGGCATGGGTCTCGGCGCCGACACGATCCTCGACCCGAATGACCTCGAACGGTCCTTCGCGCCGGGGAGGAACTTCGTCACGAAGCTCTGGAACATGGGCCGGTTCCTCCTCACGAACGTGGGTTCGGAGCCGGTGTCCTCGATCGACGATATTTCCCCAACGCGCCTGACGAGAGCCGATCGGTGGATCCTGGGACGCCTGAACGAAGCCGTGGCAGCCAGCGACCTGGCCCTGGGCCCCGGGCGACCCGTCGGCGCCGCCTGGAACGACGGCGAGCGTTATGCGGGTCTTCGACTGAACGAATACATCGAGTCCGCGCGCACGTTTGCCTGGAGCGAACTGGCCGACTGGTACCTCGAATCGGTCAAGGCGCGGCTCGCCATTCCGGGCGATGACCGCGACGTGGCGCGCGCCGTGCTCGTTCACGCGTTCGACCAGGTGCTGCGCCTGCTCCAGCCGATCGTACCGTTCGTGACCGACGCGCTCTGGCAGCGGCTCCCGCGGCATGACGGCACGGCGCTCGCGATTGCGCCCTGGCCTGCCTCACGAGCGATCCAGGGCAACGCGCTCGAGTTCAACCTCGTGATCGACGCCGTGAACGCGATCCGGAGGTTGCGCGCGGACAATGCCATTCCGCCGGGCAAGTCGGTTTCGTGCACGCTGGTTCCATCGAAGGATTCGGTGGCGGTGCTGACAGAGGAATCCGCGTTGATCGGGCGGTTGGCGCGCGCCGACGTCTCGATCGCGCCAACGCCGCCCACGGGCGCCGTCGCGCTGGCGGTGATGGGCGATGGCACGCAGGTGGTGCTCTCGCTCGCCGGCGCCGTGGACGTTGAACGCGAGTGCGCGAGGCTCAAGACGGATCTCGCTTCGCTGGAGAAACAGCTCGAGTCGCTGCGGGCTCGGCTGGGCAACGAGAACTTCCTCTCGCGCGCGAAGCCGGACGTCGTGGAGTCCGAGCGACAGAAGGAACGCGAATGGTCATCGCGTCGCGACCTCCTGGCCGACAAGGTGCGCTCGCTGTGCGGCGGCTGATCGCCATCCTGGCGGTGACCGGTTGCGCGCAGGCCGGCATGCCACCAGGTGGTCCGCCGGACAAGGTTGCGCCACGACTGGTGCGCGTCACGCCGGATACGAACGCGACCAACGTGAAAGCTCGCTCGATTTCGTTCCAGTTCGACGAAGTCGTGAGCGAGAAGCCGCGCGGCGTTGCGAGCCTCGACCAGTTGTTCATCGTGTCACCGAGCACGGGGCCGTCGTCCGTTTCGTGGCGGCGCTCGAGGGTGGACATCACGCCGCGTGGTGGCCTGCGGCCGAACACCACGTACCGGGTGCGCATGTTGCCGGGGATGGTGGACCTCGACAACAACGCCGACTCGACGGGGATGACGCTCGTCTTCTCCACCGGACCCGCGATCACCAGCGGCCGCATCGCCGGCCGCGCGTTCGACTGGGTCGCGGCCCGCCCCGCCGCGCGGGCGATCGTCGAGGCCATCGCGCTGCCCGACAGCGCGCGGTTCGGTACGGAAGCCGACTCGTCAGGCGCGTACGCCCTGACCAACATGCCGCCCGGCCGGTTCCTGCTACGAGGGTACGTGGACCTGAACCGGAACAACGCGCTGGACGAGCGGGAACTGTTCGACAGCGTGACCGTGAACCTGACCGATTCGCTCCGGCGCGACCTGCTGGCGGCGGTGCGTGATTCGTTAGGTGCTGGGATCGCCAACGCCGAGGTCCGCGACAGCCTCACGCTGCGCCTGGTGCTCGACCGGCCGCTCGACACGCTCTTCGTGCCCGCGCCGGAGATGTTCACGATCCAGACCGCCGACAGCACCCGCGTGTCGTTCGCGTCGGTGGTGACCCAGGCCGAGGAGGACCGGCGCATCGCCGATTCGGTCCGCACGAGGACGGTCCAGGACTCGGTCCGGCGGGCATTCATCGCCGACTCCACGCGATCCGCCGACTCGGCGAAGGCCGCGGCCGCGACCGCGCCACGGGCTCAGCCTGCGCCGCCACCACCGCCGCGTCCCACCGGACGCCGGCCGGGGGCGACGAACAGGCCCGTCCTTCCCCCGCCCCGTGACACGTCGGACCGGATCATCTTCAAGCCCGCGGGACGTATTCCGGTCACGGCGATCTACATCAGATTCTCACAGCCACTCACGCCGGCGAGTACCTACCGTGTCACGGCCACAGGGTTGAGGAGCATAACGGGAGCAACTCGCACATCGACGCGCGTGTTCACCACGCCGCGCGTTGTCGCGCGACCGGATACGGGCAGGGTGAAGCCGGACACCGGACGCGCGCGGTGAGTGACGCCAGGCGCTCGTTGCCCGCGATTGGCACGCTGCTCGCCATGCCTGATGTGCAGGGGCTGGTCGAGCGAGCCCCTCGTGCGCTGGTCACGGACGCGGTTCGCGCTGCGGTCGAACGCGCGCGGCAGGATCCCGCGGCGGTCCCGGCCGACCCTGACGGCTGGCTGGCGATGATCCGGGACGAGCTGGCCCGGCGTGAGCAGGCGTCATTGCGGCCGGTCTTCAACGCGACGGGCGTCGTGCTGCACACCAACCTGGGGCGCGCGCCGCTGGCGCGCGTCGCCGTCGAGGCGATCGCGCGCACGGCGGCGGGCGCCTCCAACCTCGAATACGACATCGAGCGCGGCCAGCGTGGTTCTCGTTATGCGCACTGCGCTTCGTTGCTGTGCGAGCTGACCGGCGCCGAAGACGCGCTCGTGGTCAACAATGGCGCGGCGGCGCTGGTGCTCGCGCTCAACTCCCTCGCGGAAGGAAAGGAATCGATCGTTTCCCGTGGTGAATTGATCGAGATCGGCGGCAGCTTCCGGGTGCCCGAGATCATGGCGAAGAGCGGGAGCATCCTGCGCGAGGTGGGCACGACGAACCGCACGCACGTCGACGATTATCGGCGGGCGATTGGTGGCGAGAGCGGCTCCATCGTGAAGGTGCATCGCAGCAACTTCGAGGTGCGCGGGTTCGTCGCCGAGGCCTCGCTGCGCGACCTGGCGCCCATCGCGGGGGAAGCGGGCGTGCCGTTGCTGATGGACCTTGGGAGCGGCTTGCTGTTGTCGCTGGAGCCGTACGGATTGCGGGGCGAGCCGACCGTGAGCGACGCGGTGCGGGACGGCGCCACCATCGTCGTGATGAGCGGCGACAAGCTGCTCGGCGGTCCACAGGCCGGGATCCTGGTCGGCACTCGTCAGGCAATCGATGCCTGCCGGAGGAATCCACTGACGCGCGCGCTGCGGGTGGACAAATTGACGCTCGCAGCGCTCGAGGCCACGCTCGCCCTCTATCGCGATCCCGAACGCGCGGTGCGCGAGATTCCGGTCCTCGCCATGGTGACGGCGCCGCGTGACGCCATTCGGTCGAGGGCGGAGGCGATGGCAACCAGTTTGCGGAAGGCTGGCGTCTCCTGCGACGTGGTGGCGAGTGAAGCCGCCGTCGGAGGCGGAGCCTTCCCTACGGCAACGCTCGAGTCGGCAGCCGTCGCGATCAGCGGCAAGGCGGATTCCGTGGAGCGAAAACTTCGCCTCGCGAGTGAAGCGATCATCGGCAGGATCGTGGACGATCGCGTACTGCTCGACCTGCGGTCGATCATGACTGACCAGGATGAGGCGCTTGTGAACGCGGTCCTGAACGCACTGAAGGAATGACCGGCGCCAGGCGCGCGGCATTCCTGGACCGCGATGGGACACTGATCGAGGACGCGAACTATCTCGCCGACCCCGATCGCGTCCGGCTCATTCCGGGGGCGGCCAACGCGGTGCGCCTTCTCAATGAGAATGAGATTCCGGTCATCGTCGTCACGAACCAGTCGGGTATCGCGCAGGGACTCATCAATGAAGCGGAGTACGTCGCCACTCGTGATCGAGTGAACAAGGTGATGCGCCAGGGCGGTGGACGAATCACCGCTCACTTTCATTGCCCGCACTATCCGCCCATCACCGGGCCCTGTGAATGCCGGAAGCCGGGGACGTTGCTCTACCGCCGCGCGGCTGAACAGTTCGGGATCGACCTCAAGCAGTCGCTCTACGTGGGCGATCGCGATCGCGATGTTGCGCCTGGACTCACCTTCGGCGGCTTCGCGCGCTTGGTGCCGTCGGGCAGCACGCCCGAAAACGAGTTGCATTCGGCGCGGGAGCGAGGCCTTGTGGCCGACAGCCTTGGCGATGCGGTGAACGCGTTCCTGGCGGATTGGAAACCCTGAGGAATCGCGTCGTACCATCGTACCGCGCTGGCGACTAATTTCATCGCATGACGCGCGTGGCCGTGCTCGCCTCAGGGAGCGGATCGAACCTCCAGGCGATCCTCGACCAGCAGGTAGCGCTGGGCCCGACCGCGTCGGCGCAGGTGGTCCTCGTCGCGAGCGATCACGCCGATGCGGGCGCGCTGGCGCGGGCGCGAGCCGCCGGAATCACCGCTCTTGCCCTCGACAAGGCCGCGAGAACCAATGGGCTCGCGGGGATTCTCGCGGCCCATCGCATCGAGCTGGTGGTCCTCGCCGGGTACCTGCGGCTCGTTCCGGCCGACGTCGTCTCGCTGTACCGGGGACGACTGCTGAACGTCCACCCGGCCCTGTTGCCCGCATTCGGCGGCGCGGGCATGTACGGCGATCGCGTGCACGAGGCGGTGATCGCGCGGGGCATGCGCCTAACGGGACCAACGATCCACTTCGTCGACGAGCGGTACGACGAAGGGCCGATTATCGCGCAGTGGCCCGTGCCCGTCTTTCCGGCGGATACGCCCGACGTCCTCGCGAAACGCGTCCTCGAGGTGGAGCACGTGCTGTATCCGCGCGTGGTCGAAGCGGTCGCGGCGGGCCACATCCATCTCGACGATCGCAACCGAGTCGTGTTCGAGACCACAGCCGACCTCCCGCACTTCGGGCCGATCATCGACACGTCCGCCCTCTGACCTCTGACCTCCGACCTCTGACCTCGTTGTCTACTGCCCTCATCTCCGTCTTCGACAAATCCGGCGTCGTCGACTTCGCCAGGGAGCTTTCTTCGTTAGGCTGGAACCTCGTGTCGACCGGCGGCACGGCCCGCGCCTTGCGCGAGGCGGGACTCGAGGTCAAGGACGTCGAGTCGTTGACGAATTTCCCGGAAATGCTCGATGGCCGGGTGAAGACGCTGCACCCGGCGGTCCACGGCGGATTGCTCGCGCGCCGGGACCTGCCTGAACACATGGAGGCCATCGCGCATCACGGCATCGGCACGATCGACCTCGTGGCGGTAAACCTGTACCCGTTCCGCGAAACAGCGGCGCGACCCGGCGTGTCGTTCGGGGATGTCGTCGAGCAGATCGACATCGGTGGGCCCTCGATGCTGCGATCGGGCGCGAAGAATCATGCCTCGGTGTGGACGCTGATCGACCCGGCGGACTACGTGCCGGTGCTGGACACGATCCGGAGCGGCAGCGATGGCGCGGACCTCCGTCGCAGGCTGGCCGAGAAGGTGTTTGCGCACACGGCAGGCTACGACGCCGCCATCGCCGCATGGTTCGCCGTGCAACGGGGAGAACGTTTTCCTGACGAGATCACGCTTCACGCCAAGCGCGCGCAGCCGCTGCGCTACGGCGAGAATCCCGAGCAACAGGCGGCCTTCTACGCCGAGAACCGCGGCAACGGTATTTCCGCGCTGCGCCAACTCGGCGGGAAGGAACTCTCGTTCAACAACCTGCTCGACCTGGAAGGCGCGCTGCTCGCGACCGAGCCGTTCGCGGGTGAGGCCTGTTGCGCGATCGTGAAGCACACGACGCCGTGCGGGATCGCGGTCGGTGCGAACGCGCAGGACGCCTACGCGAAGGCGCTGGCGTGCGACCCGGTCTCCGCCTTCGGATCGGTCATCGCCTTCACCATACCGGTAGATGCCGCCGCGGCAGAGGCGATCTCGTCGCTGTTCGTCGAGTGCATCGTGGCACCGTCGTTCGCGGAAGGGGCCATCGAGATCCTGGGGCGCAAGAAGAACCTGCGCGTCCTGGAGGGCGTGGCGAAGTGGAGCGCGGATTCACTCGACGTGAAGCGCGTGCGCGGAGGATTCCTCGTGCAGGATCGCACGCCTCCGCTCACCGACCAGTCATCGTGGAAGGTCGTGACGGAGCGCGCGCCAACGGACGCCGAACGTGAGAACCTTTCGTTTGCATGGCGAGCAGTGGCGAGCGTGAAGTCGAACGCGATCGTCCTCACGAAGAACCAGGCGACTATCGGGATTGGAGCCGGCCAGATGTCGCGCGTGGACGCGGCGTTCATGGCCGTGCACAAGGCGCGCGCCGCGGGTCACGACACCAAGGGCGCCGCGCTGGGATCCGATGCGTTCTTCCCTTTCCGCGACGGTGTGGAGCAAGCGGCGGAGGCCGGCGTCACCGCAATCATTCAGCCTGGGGGATCGGTGAAGGATCAGGAGGTCATTGCGGCGGCGAATGAGCGGGGGATGACGATGGTCTTTACCGGGCGGAGGCTGTTCCGGCATTAGAAAAGAGCTGGTTGCTGGTTGCTGCACGCTGGATGCTCTGAATTGCTGGTGCTGGTGTAAGGCGCAGCTCAAGCACTAGCAGCAGTAACAGAACCAGCGTGCAGCAACCAGCAACCAGCTTCTATTGTCCGTTCCAGAACGCCATCTTTCGGGCCGGAAACCGGCCCCAAACCCGGCCGTGACCAACTGGCCGGCCCCCGCCTCAAACCAATGACCGCAACTTCGGCGACCGAACTCGACTACCGCCCGTCCTATCGCGCGGCAGCTGTCGCGTCCGGACTGGTGCTGCTCCTCTACATCGTCACCCTCGGTCCATCGACGGCGATGTGGGACACGAGTGAATACATCGCGGCGGCCTACGTCGTCGGGCTGCCGCACCCGCCGGGTAACCCGTTCTTCGTCCTGATCGGTCGCGTTTTCTCGATCATGCCCGGCATGAATCCGGCGTTCTGGGTGAACATGCTGGCGGCGACGTGCGCGGCCGTGTCCGCGGGCTTGTGGTTCCTGATCACCGAGCGCGTGCTCGTCAGCTGGCTTCCGGAACGCTGGCAGCGCGTGCTCGGCGGTGCGCTGGCGGCGCTCATCGGCGCGTCGGCGTTCACGGTGTGGAGCCAGGCGGTCGTGAACGAGAAGGTGTACACGGTGTCGCTCGTCGGCGTCGCCATCATTTCATGGCTCACCGTCCGGTGGTGCGATGATCCCGACGGTCCACGGGCAGACAAGATCCTCGTCCTCATCGCCTACCTGCTCGGACTCGGCTACTCGAACCACATGGCGGGATTCGTCGCCGGCCCCGCCGTCGCCGTCGCGGTACTCGTCAGGCGGCCGGCGACGCTGATGCGCTGGAAGCTCCTGCTGGCGTGTATCGGCGCGCTGGTGCTCGGCCTGACGCCTTTCGCGACGCAGCCGATCCGGGCCGCGTATTTCCCGACGATCAACGAAGGCGAACCCACGGGGTGCCGCACGGAGTTCGCCTGGAGCTGCACGTTCAGCGCGAAGACCTGGGACGCCTTCAAGTACAATTTCAACCGCGAGCAGTACGGCAAGCCGTCGGTCGCCGAACGCCAGGCCCCGTTCAGCGCGCAGATCGGGATGTGGTGGCTGTATTTCAAGTGGCAGTGGCTGCGCGACGCCTACCTGCAGCAGCAGGCGCTCCAGGCCATCCTCGCGGCGCTGTTCCTGGTCCTCGGCATCTTCGGCGGCTACGTCCATTACCAGCGAGACCGACGAAGTTTCTGGTATTTCGGGCCGCTGATGGCGACGCTGACGATCGTCCTGATCTACTACCTGAACTTCAAGTACGGCCATTCCCAGGCACCATCGTTAGGCGAGAGCGTGGACCGGGAGGTCCGCGACCGTGACTACTTCTTCCTCTGGAGTTTCTCGGCGTGGAGCGTGTGGGCCGCGCTCGGGCTGGTCTTCGTGTGGGAGTCGATCGCCGCAATGGTCGGCTCGCAGGCGGTGAAGCTCGGCAAGCAGTCGCTGAACCTGCCGACCCGGCGCAGCTGGGCGGTCGCGTCCCCGGTGCTCCTGCTGGCGGTGATTCCGCTCGTCGGCAACTGGAGCACCGCGACGCGCCGTGGCGACACCAGCACGCGTGACTTCGCGCATGACCTGCTCAATTCGGTCGAGCCGTACGGCATCCTGGTGACCGTCGGTGACAACGACACGTTCCCGCTGTGGTACGCGCAGGAAGTCGAGGGCATCCGGCGCGACGTCGTGATCGCCAACACGTCGCTGCTCAACACCGACTGGTACGTCAGGCAGATCATCCGCTCGCCCATCCGCGAATACGACGTGGGCAAGGGGCCGGCGATCTATCGCGACGGGCAGTGGCCGAAGCCGACCAAGCCACCCCTCCAGCTCACGCTCGACGAAGCGGACCAGATCTCCCTGGCGGAGGAGCGGCGCGACACGGTGCTGTTCACGGCGGGGAAGATCCGCGCGGTCATCCCGCCGCGGATCTACACCAAGGCCGACTTCGCGGTGCTGCTGATGATCCGCGACAACCCCGACCGGCCGGTGTATTTCGCGCGGACATCGGGCGGCTACGGGCACGAGCTCGGTTTCGGGCCGTATCTCGTTATGCAGGGACTGGCGAGGAAACTGCTTCCGGAAGTCCCGACGGTCTCACGAGACACGGCGCTCATTCCGGGTGAAGGGTGGGTGGACGTGCCTCGCTCCACGCGACTGTGGGAAGACGTCTTCGAGGGCCACAAGGCGCTCGTGAAGAAGGGAGGCTGGCCGGACCGCGCGTCGGTCGGCATCCCGGCGCTCTACGTCAACACGGGACTCATCCTGAGCGAGGCGCTGGAGAACAGCGGTGATCGCGCCGGTGCCTCGAAGATCATGTCGATGACGGAGCAGGTGGCGCGCGCCACGCGGATCAACGAGTTCTTCGACTTCGTGAGCCAGCGCGGCGGCGCGGTGCCACTGCCAACGGGTGACACGGCGCCAAAGGCGATCGTACCTGGATCGCCGCCGCCCGGGAAGAAAGACACCGGCACCTGATGTCGATTCTCTAATCGATTTCCAGAAGCGTCCCCGCGCGTGACGCGCCCGCGCGGGCATCGTCGGAGCAGCGTAGGCCGGACCGATGACGGTTCGAAGTCGCCCAGCTCCCTCCATGACCTTCCATCGGCCGGACCAGAACGGAACCCCGCGCGACGAGCTCTTTGCGCCGGCCACGCGCGTGGTCGAGGCGCTCGTCAACGCCATGGAGGCCAAGAGCCCCTACCTGAGGGGGCACTCGCATCGGGTCGCCGCGCTGGCCGCGTCGCTGGCGACCGAGCTCCGGCTGCCTGACGAGGAGATCGAGGCGATCCGGCTGGCGGGCACGCTGCACGATGTCGGCAAGATCGGCGTGCGCGAGGCCGTCCTCGACAAGCCGGGCCGCCTCACGCCTGACGAGTTCGCACACGTCAAGGAGCATGTGGCCGTTGGCCTCCACATCCTGGCGCCGCTGCCCCACCTCGCGCTGATCATGGATTACATCGCCCACCATCACGAGCGGATCGACGGCAGCGGGTATCCAGCCGGCCTTTCGGGTGACGCGATCACGCTCGGCGGGCGCATCCTGGCGGCGGCGGATGCGCTGGATGCCCTCACGTCACCGCGCGCCTATCGTGATGCGCTTTCCCTCGAAGCCGCCATCGCCAAGCTCGAGTCGTTAGGTACGAGGGGCATATGCCCGACCGTGCTGCCGGCGCTGTTGCGGCTCGTGAGCCGCGGGCAGGTCCTGGTGTTCATCAACGACGCCTGAGCCGGACGGAAGCCCGGCGATTTGGTTGCGTCGTGCCCTCTCAATTGGCGAACTTACGGGTCGCTGGGAGGGCTAGTCCTAATTGGTAAGGCAGCGGTCTTGAAAACCGCCGCGCAGAAATGCGCTTACAGGTTCGAGTCCTGTGCCCTCCGCTCATTCACCTCTGCTCCTCGTTAGAGAGGTTCGCTGAACGGACGGACCTTCGCCGGTTCCGTGCTCCGCGCGGCGCAGCACCAACGTCAGGAGAACGAGGAGCAGGATAAGGCTTGCGATCTGCGTGGCCATCCCGACGAGGAATGACGTTGGCAAGGCGTGGAACCAGCTGTGGAACCCGTTTCCCCATCGCTCGACGCTCGAAGCCACCGGTTCGGGGAACATCGCGAAGGCAAACTTCGCGTCGGGAAGGACCGAGCCTGCCACGCCGGCGGGCAGAGAGACACCGAATCCAGGGCGCCACCGCGATCGCAGCATGAACCACATGAGCGCTGCGGTTGCGGGGACTTCAACCATCACGATGGCCATCCTCTCCGCCCCAAAGTGCTGCCCGTAGTCGCTGTGTGGAATGGCATCGAGTACGAGATGCGAAGCGAGGCCGAGCGCGAATGCCACGGCAAACCGCGACGCGTTGGTGCGCGCGGACGCGGCAACCACGCCGCAGACGATCCCGCTCACGATATGGGCGGAGGCGATCATTCCGCGGCAGGCACTTCGTTAACGGTCCGTCGGCGCCAGTGGAGCCAGGTCCTTCGACTCGATCGCACGCTCGGCGATCGCGTCGATCCGCTTGTCCTGGTTGTTCCGCAGCGCCCGGAGGCTCCGGCGCGCGCGGCGATACGCAGCGTGCACGAACACGCGCGCGCAATCCAGCTCCGCCGCCACCTTGGACTCGTCGCCCCCGGCCTGTTCGAGTTCCGACGTGGCGCGCGACAGCGCGGCGGTCGCGAGAAACAAGTCCATGGCGGCATTCGCCAGTCGCTCCTGCACGTACTGACGGTCCACGATCTTCTTCCCGTGCTTGCGCAGCGCGGTCTCCACCGCGCGGCCCAGGTCGTACACCTGGTCGGCGACCAGCTCGGCTTCGTCCTCGAGCGCCTCGTGCACCCGCTTGAAGTCCGGACGGTCGATCGTGCTCTTGGCCCGCCCGGCCAGGTAGCTCCCGATCGCACCTAACGAATGGATCGGGTCCTGGAGCGCCTTGCCCAGCTCCTTGAGCCGCTCGCCCGGCTGCTGCAGGCCCATCAGCGCCACGAGCGCGCGCAGGATCTCGTTGGTCCCCTCGAAGATCAGCATGATCCGCGAGTCGCGGACCGCCTGCTCGTATGGAAACTCCTTCGAGTAGCCGATGCCGCCGGCGATCTGCAGCGCTTCGTGCGTGGCACGATAGCCCATCTCGGACGCGAACACCTTGCAGCTGGCCGTCTCGAGCGAATAATCCACGCCGCCGTGATCCACCATGCCCGCGGTCAGCATCACCGCGGCCTCGGTCGCATAACAATCGGCGGCCAGGAGCGCGATCTTGCGCCGGATCATCTCGAATGACGCGATCGGCTTCCCGAATTGCTCGCGCTGCGCGGCATAGGCGATCGCTTCGTTCATGATGCGCCGCGTGCCGCGCGCCGATCCCGCCGAAAGCCCCAGACGCCCCGAGTTCAGCACCTCGAGCGCGATGCGGAACCCGTGCCCCACTTCACCTAACCGGTTTTCAGCCGGTACGCGAACGTTCTCGAAGAACACGGCGCGCGTGTCCGATGCCTTGATCCCCATCTTCTCTTCGAGCTTGCCAAGCTTGACGCCTTCGCTCGCTGCCTCGACGATGAACGCGGTCACGCGCTCCTTCGGCTTGCCGTCGACCACCACCGGCACCTTCGCGAAGACCGTAAACAGCCCCGCGTAGCCGGCGTTCGAGATCCAGATCTTGGTGCCGTTGAGGACGTAGTGCGACCCGTCCTCGCTGGGCTCCGCGCGCGCGGCCATGGCCTGGGCATCGGAACCCGAACCCGGCTCCGTTAGGCAGAACGCGGCGACGAGCTCACCGCTCGCGCATCGCGGGAGCCATTGCTGTTTCTGCTCCTCGCTGCCGAACAGCACGATGCCCTTGCAGCCGATCGACTGGTGCGCGCCGAAGTACACGGCCAGCGCCGGATCCGTCCCGCCAATCTCACCAAACACGCGATTGAAGACTTTTGCCGAGGCGCCGAAGCCCCCGTACGCCTCGGGGATGTTCATCCCCATGAAGCCGAGCGCGTGAAACGCCTCGCGCATCGAATCGGGGAATCGCCCGTCGTGATCGTGCTTCGCCGCATCAACGTGATCGGCAGCAAACGAACGGAACGAGTCGAGCACCATCGCCAGGCTTTCCTTTTCTTCGGCAGAGAGCTCCGGGAATGGAAAGACCAGATCCTCGCGCAACTCGCCGAGGAAGAGTCCCTTGATGAACGAGGGATTCTCGTCAGGCGACGCGAGGTGAGGGGTGTCGGCGTTGGCCTGGGTCGCGGCTTGAGCGGTCGTCGCTGCCATGCCTGAACGCTATCCGAGAGACCTTCTCGACACCATGTCGGGCAGACGGGCAAACGGGCAGTCGGGCAGACGAACAAGCCCGCCTTACCCGTTTGCCCGTTTACCCGCTAGAAGAAGAATCCGCCAGTGCTCTGCGTGAAGCGTGGGTTGACCACGTTCGAGAACACGGATCCGAAGGTGTAGCTGAGACCCACACTGCCGAAATACGAGTAGCCGGTTTGCAGCTGGCGAAGGCGCAGGAGCACTTCCTGCGGACTGGCTGTGCCTTTCTTCAGGTTGATCTGATCGCGGTACTTGGTATAGCCAACCTCAAAATTGACATTCAGGCCCCGCGTGATCCGGATTTCGGTGAAGACGAACGCGTCGATGCGGTATTTCGATGGTTCGGAGAGATACTGGCTCCCGGTGATGCTGCCGAAGACGTTACCCCACGGTTGCGTAGCTTCGGACGCGACCACGAGGCGGTGATCGATGAGCGTCTCCTTCAACTTGTCATAGATGGTGATCGAATCGTAGTTGAGCGCCTTCACACCGACGCCGTAGCGAACGATGAGCTGGCGTCGCGTGGATTCACTGTATGGAAAGAGGTCGTACTCGAGGGCGGGACCGGCGCGCAAGCCAAGTTCGAGATTCGTTCGTAACGAGGACGCGGCATTGGCCTGGATGCCCAGGGACCAGTGATCACCGAGGCTTTTCGCGACGAGTGAGTTGAAGTTGGTGTTCTTCCGCTTGGCCACTTCGACCAGCGGCGGCGCAGGTGTTCCGGTAGTGCTCGTATCGTATGTGAATTTCTCTTCACTCTGGTTCGAGTTCACGTCGAGCTGGATCTTCAAGTCGGCGGTGATGCGATTCGCCCGCAGGTAATAATTGAAGTTGTAGAACTCGTACGTCTGCTCACCGTTGAAGAACGTGTTCCCGCCGACGCGGAGCACCCAGAGGTTCCAGCGGTCCCGCGCGCCCCGCGTCGCCGAAACCTGCGTGCTCTGTGCAGGCGCGCTGTACGCCACGCTCAGCCGACTCGCGAGCGGCATATTGGCGACAAAGCGCACCATGCCCTGTGAGATCACTCGCCTGACGAGTTGCCGTCGTTCGTCGAACGTATCGCTTTGCGAGGAGAAGGCGACGACGGTATCCACCTTGGCGCTCATCGGCCCCTGACCGATGAACGAGACGGTCAGCTCAGTGCCGCCCGATGCTGTGGATTGGCTGGTCGCAAGGATGTGCACGAGTGCAAGCGTGCGGTCGCGTACGAAGTTCAGCCACGTGAGCTCGACACGGAGGAAGTCGTCGTCGCATCCATTCGCCTGACAATCGAGGAAAACTCGCGGGAGCTCATCCTGGGATTGCGGCTGTGCGGCCGCTGCCTGTGCGCTCGCCGATGTCGTCGTGAGAAATGCCGTGGCAAGGCAGGCGATGAACGACCGTACGACTGGCATGCGGTCCTTGGGTGGGGGTCCGGCTGGGTTTGTACGTCCTTACGGGCGACGCGGAATTTGGAGTCAAGGCGCAAGTTTGACACCGCATTTCGCTGCAATGTTGCGGCTGGCGAACGACTTGGGCTGATCGGCTCTCAACGTTGACGCCTCCCGGACGTCCGGATATGATGCTCAACCCCGCCCCGCCATGGTCATCATGCGGTGCGCGGGCTGGAGACGTGGCCGAGAGGCTGAAGGCGGCGGTTTGCTAAACCGTTATACGGGCTTAAACCTGTATCGAGGGTTCGAATCCCTCCGTCTCCGCTCAAAACCGAGGCAACAGGCATCAGGCATCAGGCACCAGGCGTCGGAATTCATAGTCCGAATCTGGTGCCTGTTGCCTGATGCCTGGTGCCTGTACCTCATTCGCATTGGCCCACCGACTCCGTTTCGCACCGTCGCCCACCGGCTACCTCCACGTCGGCGGGGCGCGCACCGCGCTCTTCAACTGGCTCTACGTCCGTCGTTATGGCGGGCAGTTCCTGCTGCGCATCGAGGACACCGATCGCGCGCGGAGCACCGAGGAGAGCACGCGGGCCATCTTCGAGGGGCTGGAGTGGCTCGGCCTCACCTGGGATGAGGAGGTCACGTACCAGGGCGCGAACATCGAGCGGCACAAGACGGACGCGCGCCGATTGCTGGAGTCGGGCCATGCCTATCGAGACTTCACGCCGCCCGATGAGATCGACCGGATGCGCTCCGAGGCCGAGGCGAAGGGGCAGGCGTTCCGGTTCGACCGGCGGCTGGCCGACCTTCCCGAGGCCGAGATCCGGCGTAGGGTCGATCGAGGCGTGCCATATGCCATACGATTTCGCGTTCCTGAGGGTACGACGAGCTGGGACGACCTCGTGCACGGCACGATCGAGTTCCCGAACAAGGACGTCGATGACTTCGTGATCCTCCGTTCGGATGGGTCGCCGGTCTACAACTTTGCCGTGGTCTCGGATGACGTCGCGACACGGATCACGCTCGTGATGCGCGGGGATGACCACATCTCCAACACGCCGAAGCAGATCATGCTGTACAAGGCGTTAGGCGCGGAGCTGCCGCAGTTCGCGCACCTGCCGATGATCCACGGCATGGACGGCAAGAAGCTGAGCAAGCGGCATGGGGCGACGGCGGTCGGCGACTACCAGCACGAGGGCATCCTGCCCGCGGCGATGAACAACTTCCTCGCCCTGCTCGGCTGGTCGCCGGGAGGGGATCGCGAAGTGATGTCGATGCGCGAGATGACCGACCTGTTCAGCGCCGACGGCTTGCTCAAGAAGGCAGCCGTGTTCGACCCGAAGAAGCTCGAATGGATGAACGGCCAGCACATGAGCCTCGCGTCGGCCGCGGAGCTCGAGCCGCTCGTTTCCCCGCTGGCCGTGGCGGCGGGCTATACGACGGCGGCGGAACTCGTCGAGCGCCGCGAGTGGTGGCTCACACTGCTCGACCTGCTTCGCGTGCGCGCGCGCACGACGCACGACATCGTGCGGCAGGCGGCAACGTACTTCAGCGACGCCGTGCGCTACGACGAGGAAGCCGTGGCCAAGCACTGGAAGGATCGCGCCGCCTCAGCGTCAACGCTCGAAGCGGTGCGCCGTCGCCTGGCAAACGCCGAGTGGAATGCCGAAGCGCTGGAGCAATCATTGCGCGTGCTCGCTGAGGAATTGCAGCTCTCGAGTGGCAAGGTGTTCCAGCCGTTGCGGGTCGCGCTCGTTGGACAGCTCGCGAGTCCGGGCATTTTCGACGTGTTGATGGTGCTGGGGCGCGATAGGAGTTTGGCGCGCCTGGATGCGGCGGTGGTATTCCTCGGGGACGGGGGACCGGGGACCGGGTAGCGTGAACCGTTTTCATGAGCGACGATTGGTAGTCCACGGTCCCCTGTAATCGGTCCCCGGTACCCGATGGCTGACTCGCTGACAGAAATCGAACGTCGCGTCTACCACTATCTGCTCGACTTCCTGGCGGAGAACACCTACCAGCCCAGCGTCAGGGAGATCGGTCGTCGGTTCAGGCTCAAGTCGACCAAGACCGTCGTCGACATTCTTCAGTCGCTCGCGCTCAAGGGATACGTCACGCGCGAAGCCGGACGCTCACGTGGGCTTCGGCTGCTCGGCTTCTCATCGATCGGACAGACGCAGCCGGTTCCGCTCTACGGGCGCCTGAACACCGAAGAACCGATGCTGGCGGACGAAAACCGCGAACGGTTCATCGCGATGGATCGCACCTTCGTCCCGTCAGACGACGCGTTTTTCCTGCGCGTTGAAGACGATGGGATGATCGAGCGCGGCATCCAGCGCGGTGACCTCGTGCTGGTGAATCCCGCGGCGCGAGCCCACGACGGTGACGCTGTTGTCGCGCGCGTGGATGAGCAGGTCCTGGTGCGCCTGCTCTCGCACAGGGGAGCGCAGCTGGCGCTGACGCCCGCCGGGCCCGATCAGCGCGAAGTCGTCGTGGGACCGGCTGATGATTTCGCGATCGTCGGCACCGTAGCCGCGGTCATCCGGCCATTCCACGAGAACGGATCGGAGCCGCGGGAGTCCTGATCAGCGAGGCGGTGGACGCTCGCCGGGCGAGGTGAGCGGACCCGGCGAGTTGGGTGAGACGCGCGTGATCGGCCGCCTCTCGCGTTCCTTCCGGTCGCGAATGTCTCGCACCGCCTTCCGGAATTGCTCCTCGTTCATCGCCGCCTGCGCGTGGTACTGAATGTCCGCGCGCATGTACGAAGCGTTCCGGTCGCGGTCCATGGCGATCGGGTTCGACTGCATGTACGGCGCCGGGAGAAGGGCGAGGATCGCCGTCGGGATGCGGAAGCGGCCGATGTGGATGTATTGCTGGTCGACACCCCACTTCGAGTCCCCGCTTCCGACCGTCCAGTCGCCACGCTCGAACTTGTTAGGCGTGTACGCGTTGGTGGCCAGCGAATCCATGTGGCGCATCAGTCCCGCCAGTACCGCGCTGTCGAGACGTTCCTCGGCCGTCTTGGGTGCGTAGTAGAAGGTTGCGTCACTCGTCCAGACGCGCGGGTCGTCGTAGTTAGGCTGGACTCCCCGCGTCGGGCCGTAACCGCCGCGCAGCGGGCCCGTCACGCGCGTCGTCGTATCCGCGTTGACCGGAGGCGGTGGAAGCTGCGTTGGTACTTCGGTCGGCGCGACTAACGGCACCGTCGCCGGACCCGATGGTGCCGGAGCGCTTGCAGGCCTTCGCGCGGGCGTCGCGCGACGCGGAGCACTCGACGTGTCCAGGACCGGTGGCCGGAGCGAGACGAAATCCACTTTCTCCGCGACGGGCCTGGACTGCGCGTCCCGCTGCATGAACTCATCGAAGCCCGCTGGCATCTTGATCGCATTCCACGCCAGCACGCCGAGGATCACGTGCGCGGCCATCGAAACCAGCGCAGCCGGCGTCGGGCGTCGCCAATGACGGCGCCAAACGTCGCTAGAGCCTTGCTGGTTCTTTTCTCTCATCGCTACAGCTCCCTGGCTCAGTTCGGCAACCGCCGACCACGGATTGGTCTATCCAATCGTACCCCGTGGTTGCCCGAATTCGACGGGCAATTTCGGTGATCGTTACTGAACCACATCCCGAACCGGGTTCCGAACCCGGCTGATCCCCCTGATGCTCACCTCGACAGTGTCTCCGGCACGCAGGGGACTTATTCCCGCCGGTGTGCCCGTTGCTACGAGGTCACCCGGCTCCAAAGTCATGATATGTGAAATGAAGGACAGAAGCATCGGGATCTTGAATACCATCTCCGAGCTCGTCGCCTTCTGCTTGATCTCGCCGTTGACGGTTGTGATCAGTTGAAGCGAGTTGAGGTCGACCGGACCCGTGTGCACGTTGCCGACGGGGCAGAACGTGTCGAAGCCCTTCGCGCGCGTCCACTGACTGTCCTTGCGCTGCAGGTCTCGCGCCGTCACGTCGTTGACAGCCACGATCCCTCCGATCCCTGACACAGCCTCGGTCTCCGTCACGCGCCGTAACTGCTTTCCGATGAGGATCCCGATTTCACCCTCATGGTCCACCTCTGCCGACTGCGGTGGACGTTCGATGAATGCGCCATCCTCGATCACGCTGCTCGGCGGCTTCAGGAAGATGAGCGGTTCCGTGGGGACGTCGTTCCCGAGTTCACGGGCATGCTCGACGTAATTGCGGCCGACGCAGACGATCTTGCCGGGTCGGATCATGGCGTAGGGATTGTGGTGAGTGAAACCTAGGGATGTAACCGCTGGGGACCAGCCACCTAAGTCCCTACTCCTGCGCGCGTGCGGCCGCCCTGGGGCGTCGGGCCTTGGCCGGTTGAGCAGAACCCGACTGGAAGAAGGTCGCAAGCTGGCGACGGACGTCTTCCCAGGGTCCAATCACTCGCTTGGCGGGTGGTAACGTGTCGAGGAGCATCTCACCGTAGCCCCGCGTGAGGACCCGCGGGTCCATCAGCACGATCGCACCGCGATCGGTGGACGAGCGAATGAGCCGGCCGAAGCCCTGCTTGAGCCGCAGCGCCGCGTCAGGCAGCATGTAATCGGTGAAGGCATCGCCGCCGGAGCGTTCAACACGCTCACACCGGGCCGCAACCAGCGGCTCGGTGGGTACACGGAAAGGCAGCTTGGCCAGGAGCAGCGCACGCAGCGGGTCTCCCGGCACGTCGACGCCTTCCCAGAAACTCGCCGTGCCTAACAGCACGGCTGAACCGGTCTCGATGAACCGGCGCAGGAGCGACTGGCGCGAGTCCTCGCCGTGGACGAGCAGCTTGTATCGCTGGCCGATCCCCATGTCGCGCAGCGCGGCCGCCGCCGCGCGAACGTCGCGGTGGCTCGTGAACAGCCCGAACACCCCGCCGCGCGTCACCTCGATCAGGTCGGACAGCACGCGTGTGACGTTCGCGATATGGCCCGGCCCATCGACGTTAGGCGCCGGGCCGTCGGTCGGAATGGCGAGGACGGACTGTGTGGCGAAGTCGAACGGCGACGGGTGAATCCCGCACGACGGCTCGACTTCATCCTGGTCGAGACCCAGGCGGGTCTTGAGGAACTCGAACCGTCCGTCAACGGCGAGTGTGGCGCTGGTGACGACGCACGTCTCGACTTTCTTGAACAGGTCTTCACGAAGGATCGGCGCGAGGTCGAGCGGGACGGACGCGACGGCGATGTTCCGCTCCTTGCCGCGCAACTCGATCCATCGGACGGCAGGCACGGCATCCTCGCCAGGCTGCAGGGCCGCACGAAGCGCGTCTCCGGCAGCGAGCAGCCGTCGCGTCACGGCGCGCACTTCGCCGAGGAGAGCGCCATAGCGCTCCTGCGCGGCGTCGTCGTCTTCCATTCGATCGCGCACGAGCTGCAAGCCTTTCGCGAGGATATCGATCTCGCCCAGCAGGTCAGGGAGCGCCGCATCCAGCCCACCGCGCCAGATGCCATGCGAGGCGAAGTCGTTGTCCAGGCGTCGCACCATGGCCGACTCCGACGCCATCATCGTGTCGAGCAGGTCGAAGACGAAACCACCCTTCTCACGTCCCGCGCGCGTCGAGGCGGTCAGGCGCGCCTCGACGAGGTCCAGGCTCGCCACGCTCACGAGATCCTTCCGGCCCACGAGTTTTGCCACGAGCGTGGGGAGCAGTCCCTTCCCGCGTCGTTCGAGCCGCGCGAAGAGCCGCTCGAGGCCCCGCCTCGTTATGGTCGATCCGAGGTGCGCTCCGGCCGCGTCCTCGAGATGGTGCCCTTCATCGAGGATCAGTCGCGTGTACGGCGGCAGCACCGCCGCGTCGTCCCAATTCTGGGTGATGCGCCTGACGGCGATGTCCGAGAGCAGCAGGTGGTGATTGACGACGATGACATCCGCTTCGGCGGCTTTCCGGCGCGCGGCGAACACGAAGCACTTCTGGAAGAACGGACACTTGAGCCGCGTGCACAGGTCCGGCTCCGCCGCGACCTCGTCCCAGATTTCGTCGCCCGGCTGAACGGCCAGGTCGCTCAGCGATCCGTCTTTCGTCTTCGCGGCCCACTTGATCAGCTCCGCCAGTCGTTCTTCATCCGCCCCGGGGAACAAGGTGACGTAAGCGCCGGCCGCGTTCTCGAGCCGCTGGAGGCAGAGGTAGTTGCGCCACCCCTTGAGCAGGGCGAACCGGACCGGCTGGTCGTCGAGCGCGTCGGCCAGGAACGGGAGGTCCTTCCCGACGAGCTGCTCCTGCAGGTTGATCGTGTTGGTCGAGACGACGGTGCGCTCCTTGTTCTGCGCCGACCAGCGGAGCGCCGGGACCAGGTAGCCTAACGACTTGCCGATGCCGGTCCCCGCCTCGAGCAGCCCGATGCCCCCAAGGTTGTAGAGCCGGGTCACGGCGCGGGCGTAGTCCCGCTGTCCCTGCCGGCTTTCGTAAGCGCCGTGGTGTGCCGCGACAGCGCCGCCCGGCGCGAGATCCGAGTCGACCGCGGCCAGGTCGAGCGGGACCAGCACCTGCGGCTTCGGCACCTCGACGACGACATACAGCTCGGAGGCGTCGTTGTTGGTGATCGCGAAGCCGACTCCCAGGTCGTGCATGCTCGCGGCCACCCTGAGGTCCGGTTCGGAGGGATCGAGGCCGCCCGAGGGATGGTTGTGCAGCAGCAGCTCTCCGGGCTTCGCAAACCCCGGAAGCGCGAGTACGCTCGCAATGTCGCCGCGCGCCACGACACGGGCCGTCGCGAGGTTGCCGTCGGCGTCCATCGTGCACGTGAAGCACACTTCGCGCCCGCCGGCCAGCCGGATTGCTGCGCGTACTGCGGCGGCAGCCGCCGGGGTCAGGATGCAGGCTTCAGGCACGAATGGAAATTACCAACTGCACATCCCACATCGCACATCCCACATCCACTTTCGGAAGAGACCAGCTCCGAGCAGGACCGAGGTCAGGTCTTGAGCGGTTTCTTCTTCGCCGCCGGGAACAACACGTTATTCAGGATCAGCCGGTAGCCCGTCGAGTTGGGGTGCAGCGAAAGATCGGTTGGTGCCGCGCCGATGTTGTGCTGCGGGTCCTCGGGATCATGACCGCCGAGGAAGGTCCACGAGCCCTTGCCGTAATCGCCGTGGATGTACTTGACCCACGGCGCGCCTTCCTCGCTGGCAAGAACGCTCACGCCCGGCTTGAGCGTCTGTTTCGTGAACGACGTCGTCACACCATAAAAATCCTGGATGACCTGGCGGTGGTCCTGCACCAGCATGCTCGCCACCGGATCGAACTTGGCTGAGAACCCGAAGAGCTGGAACTGGCCTAACGGCTGCCGCCGGCCGGTGACATTCACCTGGTGGCCGTCGATGTCGCTCATCGAGTTCACGAACGCGTTCTGCTCGACGTGCACATTCTGGAACGCGAAGGCGCGGTTCCAGTCGAGCTTCTGGTCCGCGTTGTCATCCATCGGCGTTCCGTCGGCAAAGCTTCCGGCGATGTCCACGTTGACCGCCGCCTGCGCCAGGCCAAGCGTCTCCGTCGCACCGCACATCGCGAACAGGAAGCCACCGTTCTCGACGTACTGTCGCATCTTTTCCGCCACCGCTTTCTTGAGCGCCGGAAGCGTCGGATAGCCCATCCGCTTTGCCGCGGCCAGCCCTCGCTCGCGCTGCTCCACGAACCACGGCGCGTCGCGGAAGCCGAGGTACAGCTTGTTGAGCTGTCCCGTGAAATCTTCATGGTGCAGGTGCAGCCAATCGTATTTCGTCAGGTCGCCGGCGATGACTTCATCGTCCCAGATCGTGGCGTATTCGATGCCGGCGTATTGCAGGGCGAGCGTAACGGCGTCGTCCCAGGGCGGCGCCTTTGGTGGAGTATAGACCGCGATCTTCGGCGCGCGTTCCAGCGCCACGGCGTCCATGTTGTTGGCGGCGATCTCGGAGCGGATCGACTGCAGCGTCGCATTGTTGATCGGCTCGACCAGGATGCCGTCGAGCGCCGCGCGGCGCCGCATCTCCTGGATGTCGGGCAACAGGAACGAGCCGCCCCGATAATTCAGGAACCACTCGCTTTTGTGGCCGTCGCGGAGTGCGTTGAAGATCAGGCCGTACGCCTTGAGGTGATTCGTCTGCCGGTCATCCATCGGGATGAGCAGGTGCTGTGCGGCCACGGGCCGCGTAACCAGCACGCAAACAGCCAGCGCTCGACAGAGCACGCGCAGGGCGTTCGGAATCGCAGTCGTCCGCTTGTTCGTCGTCATATCAACGTCTGCCCGTGGCCTCTGAGCTCTGAGCTCGGCGGAACAGTCCCTTTCGCTAATTCAAGTTCACGCCGCGCCTGCGGCACCAGCGCACTCTGAGGATAAGTCAGTATCAGATGCTCCAGCCGTGCAATGGCGTTCGCGGCATTCCCGCGGTGCCTCAACACTTTCGCCCACTCGAGGTCCGCCTCGGCGGCTTCCGGTGATTGCGGATGGTTCTTGATCAGGTCGTCCCAGATGATCTCGCTCTTTGCCGAATCGCTGGTTGACCGATACAGCCGCGCCGAAATCGCCAGCAGCAACGGCGAGGCGTCGAACACGTCCTTTGCGGTTGACTCGAAAATCTTCGCCGCGGCCGCCGTATCGCTCCGCGCCAGCGCGAGGAACGCGCGGCCGATGCCTTCCGACTTTTCCCCGCGCGTGCGAGCCAGTACCGACAAGGCGAGCACCGCGTCGCTCGTCACGTCGTCGAGACGACGCAGTCCTGAACGCGCGGTCTTGAGGTCTCCCTCGTACAGCGCCATCCACGCCGCCGAACGCTCGTCGGATTCTTCGCCTCCCCTTGCCAGCGTTTCGCGGGCCTTCGCGCCTTCGCCCATCCTCACCCACGCCCACGCTACCGCGCGCACCGCGTCGCCACGCGTCACGGGGTCGAGCGAGTTCCAGCGCGCCGTCAGCAACGAGTCCGCCGCTGCCGCGCGGCCAAGCTGCCCTAACGCGCGCAGCCGGACCAGCGCCATGGTGCCGGCCTCGGAGGTATCTCGCCAGGCGGTCAACGAGTCCGTCCACGCCAGTGCGGAAGCCGGGTCGCCGCCCTGGAGCGCGGCCGTCGCCGTACGCACAACGAGGCTCGCCTTCCTCTGCCTGGCCACAACGGTCGCATAGGCGTCACGAGCCACCAGCCACGATTCGCGCTCTTCAGCGTCCGCGGCGAACTGCAGCCACGCCGCCACGACCGAATCCGTCGGCGCCAGCACGCGCAGGGCATTCCAGGCTTCGCGGGCCGAGCTCCATCGCATCTCGAGTCCTGCGAGGATGCGCCGGACGCTCAGGTCCTTCGGGTCGGCGGAGAGGATCTCGCGAATCGTGTCCCGTGCCGCGCCAGTCGCCGCGCCAAGGACGAAGATCGCCGACGACTCGAGGTACGGGGCATACGACATCGCCTGGCGCCAGTTCGACGCCGACGCCTCCCACATGCCTAACGCACCCTTGAGCTCCGCAAGCTCGGCGGCCACCTGCCGGCCGCCGCCCAGGCGCTGCATGGCGAACGTGAGCACGGTGTCGGCGGTCCGGGTCAGCCCGGCGTCAAGCAGCATTCGCGCATACTCCCGGAATGGAGCGGGATCGCCGGGGACGGCGTTCACCCAGTGCTCGAAGGCAAGCCTGGCCGCGTCCGCGCGATGCGCGTTCGTGAGCGTGCGAAGCTGGATCGTGCGCGCGACCGGATCGCGCGGCCGCTTCAACAGGACGCTGTCGATGACGAGCAGCAGCGTGTCAGGGTTGCCCGCCTCCGAGATACAGCGCTCCAGGCCATAGAGCGCGCCCGCGGGATCGTCGGTGGTGCCAAGCGCCTGCCGGAAAACCGGGATCGCTTCCTTGCACTTCCCCGATCCCTCGAGGTCGAGGGCGCGCGAAAGCGACGCACCCTCATTGCCCTGCGCATTGCCGGTTGAGACCGCGACGACGCCGAGGAGCAGGAAGAGCGGCCAGACGCTACGGCCGCTGGCCATTGATCCTCTTGAAGTACTCGAGGACGATGCGCCGCTCGTCAGGCGTCAGGCCGCGCAATTCATTCCACGTCGGCGCCTGGAACCGGTTCGCGGCCTTGCCTGACGCCGTGGTGCTTTGCGGCGTGAAGACATCCGTCCCGGTCCACGACTTCGCTTCGCGCTTGCCGGTATCTTCGCGCTCCTCTTCCTCCATGATGCGGCCGGCGTCGAGCATTTTCCGAAAGAGCCGCTGCTGCCGCTCAATGACGGCCGGATCGATCCGCGCGGCTTCCAGGGCCGCCGCGATCTGGCGCGCTTCCTTGGCCAGTTCCTCCGCCCGTCCGCTCTGGTCCCGATCACCCACTTCATCGAGCTTGGCGGCCACTTCACGCTGCTGGCGGGCGAGCTGTCGCGATTCCTGCTGCGCTGCGTTGTTCCCCATGCGCGGCAGGAGCGACTGCGCCGCTGAATTCAGCGACGATTGCTGCTGCGCCATCTCCTGCAACTGCTTCAGCATTTCGGCGAAGCCGGTCGACGAGTTCGACTCCGACGCGCGCTCACGATCGCGCACGAGCGAGACCGCGGCGTCATTCAGCGCTTCCGACGCCTCTTTCATCGAGGCGGCGATCTGTGGGGCGTTCGCCGTGGGCGAGCGTGTCTGCTGCGTCGCGTCCTCGACGCGCTTCCGCGCATCCGCGACCGAACGGAGCGAACGCTGCGTGAGCAGGGACGAGCGCGTGGCCGCATCCTGCAGCCGCTGGGCGGATTTCTCCACGCCTTGCTGCAATGATCCCTGCTGCGCACGCAGCGACTCCGGCGACGCGCCCTTTCTAGCCTGCTGTTCGAGCGCTTCCTGCTCGCGCGCCAGCTGGATCATCTCCTGGATGGAGCGATCGAGTTCGGTCGTGAGTTCCTGCTTCCACTCCGAGACCTGCTGCTCGCGTGCCTTGGAGAGTTCGCGCGCGGCTTCGTCCATGGCCGCCGCTGCCTGACGAGCCGCGTCCTCAACCGACTTGTCCTGCTTCCCACCCTGCTGTTGCGCACCCTGCTGTTGCGCACCCTGCGGTTGCCCACCCTGGCGGCCTTGCTGTCCCTGCTGCCCCTGCTGCCCCTGCTGCTGCTGCCCACCCTGCTGTTGCTGGC
>Ga0111538_10001702_pt1 | contig 30978 bp, 18 predicted proteins | sample SoiMethybrSBSTD1_FD_79669 | JGI IMG/M metagenome (GOLD analysis project Ga0111538, IMG submission 79669) | Bulk soil microbial communities from a Populus tree surrounding site in Tennessee, USA - Soil MetaG P. TD hybrid SBSTD1 (version 2)... | ecosystem: Environmental > Terrestrial > Soil >... | reverse complement strand
TATCGGTCTTCTCGCCTTTGCCGACGGCGGCCGCGTCTGGTACGGCGGCGAGAATTCCGACGTGTGGCATGGCGGCGGCGGCGGCGGGGGCTGGCTCTCGTTCCTCGGCGATCGAGGCGCGCTCTCCCTCGGCTACGCCACGTCGGGCGAGGACAACCGCCTCTACTTCAAGGGCGGCTTCACGTATTAGGCAGATGCGAATCGGCGTCATCTCCGACACGCACGGGTTCCTTCGCCCCGAAGCTCTCGACGCGCTCCGCGGCTGCGAACAGATCATCCATGCCGGCGATGTCGGCGACGCGGCGATCCTCGACGCGCTCCGCGCCGTAGCGCCGCTCACCGCGGTGCGCGGGAACGTCGACGGAGACCTCGCGGCGCTCCTTCCAAAGACGGCGATCCTCCGCGCGGGAGAGCTCGCGATCTACGTCCACCACGGGAACGATCGGCGAAACCTGTGGCCGCCGCCCGGAACCGACATCGTGGTCAGCGGGCACACGCACGAGCCGCGCGTGGAGGAGGTGGACGGAGTGCTCCACCTGAACCCCGGGAGCGCAGGCCCCAGGCGATTCCACTTGCCGGTGACGGTCGCGATTCTGACCGTGGACGGCGGACGCGCGAGCGCGCAAATCGTGCCGCTCCTGCCCTAGCCCCCGTAGACCTACGGAGGCGGACGGAGTACGCTAGCCCGCCTCCCCGCAAAAGCCACCCCGGAGACGCACGCTTGGAGCTCGAGCCCGGGAAGAGGTTCGGCCATTACAAGATCGTCGAGAAACTCGGCGAGGGCGGCCAAGCTTTTGTCTACCGCGCCTTTGATGAGCGCCTCAGGCGGGACGTGGCCATCAAGGTGCCGCGCGGTGGCCGATGGGGTGACCCGTCCACTCGCGAGCGATTCAGGCACGAGGCGCTCGCTCTCTCTCGCGTGAGTCATCCGAACGTGGCGGTGATCTTCGAGTTCGGCGAGAGTCATCGGCTCCAGTTCATCGCCATGGAGTACATCCCCGGGATCACGCTCGGCCATCGGATCCGATCGGGTCCGGTCGCTCAGGCGGAGGTGCTCGAGCTCGGCATCCAGATCGCGGAAGGGCTCGCGGCGGCGCACCAAGCGGGCGTGGTCCACCGCGACCTCAAGCCGCACAACGTCCGCCTGCTCCACGAGAGCTGGGCCAAGATCGTCGATTTCGGGCTCGCGAAGCACCTGCCGCGCCCTTCCGACAGCGAGCCCCGCTCCATCACCGAGTCGGACAAGGTCGTGGGTACGGTGCCCTACATGGCTCCCGAACAGATTCGCGGCGAGTGCGACGTCCGCACCGACGTGTACGCGCTCGGAGCCGTGCTCTATCAAATGGCGACCGGCCAGCGGCCGTTCCCGCATGACGATCTGCCGCGCCTCATCTACGCGATCGCGTACGAGCCGCCCGCGCCGGTCCGCTCGCTCAATCCGTCGGTCGCGCCTTCGCTCGAGCGGCTGATCCTGCGCGCGCTCGAGAAGGAGCCGGAGCTGCGATACCCGACGGCGCTGGACGCGTCGGCCGCGCTCAGGGAGATCCGGGAGCTGATCCGCTCGGGCGGAGCGGCGTCCTTCGCCCCTACGGCCCCTCCCCGCATTCGCACCCTGGCGGTGCTGCCACTCGAGGATCTCTCGCTAGAACCGGGCGGCGACTACTTCGCAGACGGGATCACCGAAGCCATCATCGGCGACCTGTCGAAGCTCAAGGGACTGAGCGTCACCGGTCGCACCTCGGTCATGCGCTACAAGCGCACGACCAAGCCCATCCCCGAGATCGCGCGCGAGCTGGGCGTCGACGCGATGCTCGAGGGAACGGTCCAGCGGGTAGGGGATCGTGTCCGCACGAGCGTGCGGCTGGTGCGTGCGGCGCCGGAGGAATCGATCTGGGCCGAGACGTACGATCGCCGGTTGATGGACCTCCTCACGCTGCAGAGCGACATCGCCCGATCCGTCGCGCGTGAGATCGAGCTCCAGATGAAGCCGAGCGAGCCCGCGTTCGCGATGCGCTCACCCGCCGTGGATCCGGAGGCGCTCGTCCTCTACATGACCGGCCGCCAGCAGTGGAACCGGCGCGATCTCGACGGACTCAAGGCCGCGATTCGCTGCTTCGAATCGGTCGTGGCCAAGTCGCCCGACTTCGCGCTCGCGTTCGCGGGGCTGGCCGACTGCTACACCATTCTCGGGAACTGGAGCGTGCTCGCTCCGCGAGACGTCTACCCCAAGGCGAAGCAGGCCGCACTCAAGGCGCTCGCGCTCGATCCCAACCTGGGCGAAGCCCACGTCGCGCTGGCGTTCGCGGAATACCTCTACGACTGGAAGTGGGAGCAGGCGGAGCAAGGCTTCCGCCGCGCGATCGAGCTCAACCCGAGCTATGCGCAGGGGCACACCTGGTACGGCAACTTCCTCTCCGCCATGGGGCGCCACGACGAGGCGATCGCGGAGGCGAGGCGCGGGCAGGAGCTCGATCCCCTGAGCCCGATCATCTCCGCCATCGCGGCCTGGATCCATTACGAGGCGAGGCGCTACGAGGAGACGGTCGAGCGGTGCCGGCGCGATCTCCAGATGAACCCGATTCCGCAGTCGTATCTCTTCCTGGGACTCGCGCTGACGCAGCTCCGTCAATACGACGAGGCGATTGCCGCGTTCGAGCGCGGGGTGTCGCTGTCGGGAGGGCTCACGGAGATGTATGCGGGGCTGGGCTTCGCGTACGGTGTCTCGGGGCGGACGAAGGACGCGCGTCGCGTGCTCGAGGATCTGGATCGGCTCTCGAAGGCCCGCTACGTCCCGCCCTATTCCCGCTCGATCGTGCACGTCGGGCTCGGCGAGCGCGCTGAGGCGCTCGATCTCCTCGAGCAGGCGTGCGAGGAGCGGAATACCTGGCTGATCCTGCTCGGCGTCGAGCCTCTCTTCGATTCCGTCCGCCAAGAGAATCGCTTCCGGAGACTGCTCGAGGTGATCGGGCTCCCGAGCCGCCCCACCGCCGCCGTCTAGAGCCCGCCGGGGCCGATGATCCGGAGCGTCGCCTTGTCGGGACTCGTGCGTATGATGTACGTCCGACTCATGAGCGACTGGATCGTATCGAGGAGCTTCGGGTCGTTCGAGACGACCGAGACGCCGACCAGGACCGCGGAGCGCGGATCACCCGGGGCGTGCGGCTGGCCGATCCAGTTGTCCCAGTCGAGCCGGTAGTAGCGCCTCACGAACTCGAAGCCCGCCGGGAGACGGCTCACGAGCTCCGCGGGCGGGAGTCCGGGGGACAGGTCCTCCGGCCACTTCGACGTATCTCCGTAGTTCATGTACGCCGCCGCACGGATGGCGTAGAGGTCGCCCACCGCCTGCATGGCGTGCGTGCTGCGCATGATGTTGAAGTAGCCCGTGATCGAGATCGCTCCCACGATCGCGACCACGAGGAGCGCGATCGACAACTCGATCAGGGTGAATCCTCTCATTCCACGCTTCATCGATTCCTCGGCCTGGTTTTCCGACCGCCGGCCTAGTGGCGTTCCTCGGCGCTCGACTTATCGGCAGGTGGTCCGCGGATGTTGATCCCGCCCCGGGTGTTACGTGACTGCCCGCTTCGATTGGCGGCGGATCTCCCCGGCCCGGGCCAAGGCCCCTTCGATATCGGAGCACAGGTTCCGTGCTCCGAGATGGCGCTCGAATTCCGCCTTCTGCATGAGGAGCGCCGGCTGCTCCCGGGCGCCGCACAGGAGAAGCGTCGAGCCCCGCGCGCGGAGGAAGTCCGCGAGGTCTTCGATGGCGGTGAGGCCCGTCGCGTCGATGGCGGTCATGTCGCGAAGGCGGAGGATCACGATCGGCGTGGGATCGGTCCCGGCCGCGAGGTCGGCCAGTTTCTCGGTCGTTCCGAAGAGAAACGGTCCGCGGATGCGAATCACCGTCACGTCGTCCGGGATCTCGCGATCCAGGATCCTGTGCCGGCGATCCTCCTCCACCTGCGCCTCGGTGATCTCCTCGACACTCGTCGTCACGGATACCTTCCGGATGAAGAGGAGCGCGGCGAGAATCATGCCCACCTCGACCGCGGCGGTGAGGTCGGCGAAGACAGTGAGGGCGAAGGTGATGAGCCAGACGCTGATGTCGGACTTGCCGAGTCGGAGGAGCTCGGGGATCTCGCGCCAATCGCCCATGTTGTAGGCGACCATGAGGAGGATGGCCGCGAGGGCAGGCAATGGGACGAAGCGGGCCAGCGGCGCCGCGAAGAGGAGCACGAGGAGCAGAGTGACCGCGTGCACCATGCCCGCGACCGGCGAGCGGGCTCCGGAGCGAATGTTGGTCGCCGTGCGCGCGATCGCCCCGGTGGCGGGAAGGCCACCCACGAGCGGAGAGGCCACGTTGGCGATTCCCTGGGCCACCAGCTCGACGTTGGGGTTGTGGCGGTCCCCGGTCATTCGATCGGAGACCATGGCGGACATGAGCGACTCGATGGCTCCGAGGAGCGCCACCGTGATGGCCGACGGCAGAAGAGAGCCGAGGAGCTCGGGACGGAACGCGGGCACAGAGATCCGCGGAAGCCCGCTCGGGATGCCGCCGAATCGTGACCCGATCGTTTCCACAGGGAGAGCGAAGACGACCACGGCCAGGGTGGATCCCACGAGCACGACGATCGCGCCCGGCACCTTCCTCCACAATGTGGCGAACAGGATCATCGTGGCGAGGGCCAGAGCACCGAGGATCGCGGCCGGAGCCGACATCGTGGGGAGGGCGGTCAGGATCTCCCCGATCCGGGGAAGGAATGCTCCCGAGGAGTGTGCGATCTGGAGGCCGAGAAAATCGCGGATCTGCGTGCTTGCGATGACCACGGCGATGCCGTTCGTGAAGCCGACCACCACCGGGCGCGGGATGTAGTCGACGGCGGTGCCCAGTCCGGTCGCGCCGAGGACGATCAGCATGACGCCCGCCATGAGCGTGCACATGAACAGCCCGTCGATGCCGTGATGCAGGATGATCCCCGACACCACGACGACGAACGCCCCCGTGGGCCCGCCGATCTGGGTCCTGGAGCCGCCGAGCGCTGAGATCAAGAATCCCGCGACGATGGCGCAGTAGATGCCGGCTTGCGGCGGCACGCCCGAGGAGATGGCGAACGCCATGGCCAGGGGGAGCGCCACGAGCCCCACCGTGAGTCCGGCGACCAGGTCGTGAAGGAAGTCGCGGCGCGTGTAGCCGCGGAGGCAGAGGACGGACTTCGGAAGCCAGGCGGAGAGCCGTGAGAGGTCGCTCAACTCACGGCGAAGTATACGTCAGATCGCGATCCAGTAGGTGACCTTGGCGAGCACCCGGTTCTCGGGCTCGTTGTGGAAGGCCTGGCCGCCGCCGATGTCCGGGCTGAAGTGGGCGTTGCCCATGTTGTAGCGGTCTTCGTAGGTGTTGCGGCTCTGGGTCCAGACCAGGTAGAACGTGCTCCCTGGCCGGTACTCCCAGCGGTAGACCAGGTTCAAGTTGACCGCCGCGTAGCTGAAGTCCCAGTCGTTGACCGTGTATCCGGGCTGGCCCGCGTTCACGATCACGGGATCCGCGAACGGCAGGAAGTCGTAGCTGTCCGGGTGGATCAGCTCCCGGACCCGCGTGTAGTCGCCCGTCGTGATGAAAGGCTGCGCGTAGATCTCCAGCGACTGGTTCCGGCTGAAGAGGACGTTGGACCGGAGCGTGATGTCGAACGTCTCCTGGTGGATGTCGCCGAAGACGTAGCTCACGCCGCCGATACCGCGCGCGTTCGGATAGTCGGCCGAGCTCACGTTCGCGAGCCACTGGGTGTCGTCGATCCGTCTGTCGAAGTTCAGCGAGATCGAGTGGTTGATCGAGCTCGACTGGTTCCACTTCACGGTCCCCGTGTAGTGGTTGCCGATGTTCTTCGCCGTGTCCACGAAGTAGTTGCCCTCGAGGGTCAGGACGAAGTTCTTCCTCGAGTCGCTCGACACGCCCGCCCAGCCGCCGTACGTGTGGGGCTCCCGGATCAGCGGGCCGCCCCGGGTTTCGTACCGGTGCGTTCCCTCCCCGTTGTACGAGAGCCCCATCCAGAATTCCCTGTAATTGCGGAATTGGAGCCATGTGCTCGTCTCGACGTGCGAGTACTGCGGGTGCGCGGCGCCGTACGACCACGCCGGAAGGCCTGTGTTGACGTCGTAGCCGGTTCGCGCCGCGTAGATCCAGCTCCGGTTCGCGTTCAGGTTGAACTCGCCCCGGTTCCAGGTCTTGCTCTTCCCCTCGGGGTTGTACGGCTTGTAGAGGTAGACGCTCGTGTTGATCTCGTCGGGCGACTCGAGGAAGCCCATGTCGTTGATCTGGAGCTTGTCCGATTCCCAGCGGCCGCTGATCCCGCCCTGGAGCTTTCCACCCCGCTTCCGGATGTCGAGAGCGCCGCCGGTGCCGTAGGTCTGGGCTCCGGTGATCGTGGAATCCGACGTCGAGGTCTCCGGGTCGATGATCGAGCCCACGAACGAGCCCTGCATGTTGAACTGGCGGTTCTTCGAGTTGAGGTCGAAGTCGAATCCGCTCGTGTACGCTTCGCGCGATCCCGCGTCGCCGTAGAGGTCGCGGCTCCCGGTGCGGAGCACCGCCGTCTGCATCAGGTTGAAGCGGTTCCGCCCGCCCCTGAATTCCTTGCCGAAGCGCCCCACGAAGTAGCGGGTGAGCTGATCCCCGTTCTTGAACAGGTTGTGCGCCTGGCCTTCCTGGGTGATGTCGGTCGAGGCGGCGAGGGCCGCGACGGAGACCCCGCCGAAGCTCTTGCCGGTGAGTTTGGCCGCGTACCGGATGCGTGAATTCTCGTCTCCCGTGCCGATGCGTCGGGAGTAGAAGAGATTGAAGTCCGGGTGCTGGAAGAAGCGGCTCCCCTCGATGAAGAAGGGGCGCTTCTCGTCGTAGAACGTCTCGAACGGCGACAGATTGAGCACGGCCGGATCCGCTTCGACCTGGCCGAAGTCGGGCTGCACGGTCGCGTTGAGCGAGAGGTCGGGGGTGATACCGTACCGGAGGTCCGCCCCCACGTTGCGGAACCCGTGTACGTCATCACCCGACCCCTGGATGCTCGGATCGGTTGCGCTCTGGACGAAGTAGGGAAGGAGCTCGATCTGACGCGCCGCATGGACGCTCGTCAGTCCGGTCAGGTTGCCCCAGCGGCTCACGGTGCCGTGCTCCTTGCGGTCCCAGATCACCCAGGCTGTGTTCTCGCCGCGTCCCTGCATGTACCGGTAGACCTGGAGCCCCCACGTCATCACCGGCTCGGTGCGGTACTTGATCGCGGAGAAGGGAATCCGGATCTCGGCATACCAGCCGTTCTCGTCGCGCGATGTCTCGGCCTGCCAGACCGCGTCCCAGTCCACGTCGGTGTCGCCGTCATTGAAGATGTAGGCGTCCTGCTGCACGCCGGTCGCGCTGACCTTGAAGTTGTAGCCCGTCGTGTGGTCGTGATACGGGTCGATGTACACGCTCACGATGTCGCAGCCCGCGTCGCGATCGCGGCGCGAGAGCTTGGCGACGATCTTCGACGGATCCTTCTCGAGGCACGCGATCCCGAAGTAGACCGCGTCCTCGTCGTAGACCACCTTGAATACCGTCTGTTCCGACGGATCCTTGCCCCGATCGGGATCCCACTGGCGGAATCCGCGCGCCGCGGGCACGTCTTTCCATGCGAGCTCGTCGAGCTTCCCGTCGAGGTTGACGTTGCCGCTTCCGTTCAGCCTCTGGGCCGAGATCGTCGGTGCCGCGGCCCGGCGTCCGTCGGAGCTGTCGGTATCCGCGCCCCCCGGAAGGGACGGGTCGAAGCCATCCAAGCCCTGAGCCGCCGGGGCGAAGAGGAGCGTCACCGCGAGGCCGAGGAGGCCGGAAACTCGTTTGTGCCGCATAGGATCGACTCCTTGGCGAAAACGGGCTCGAAAGCGGGGGACGCGCCGGGGGTACGCTCGCCTTCAGTCTGTACGTGATCCGAAAGGTATTCGTTTCGACAGAGGGAGGGGGGAAAGCGTTGGAAGCCTAGCGCGCCGTTTCGTCCTCGGCCAGCGATTCCGTGAGGAGCTGGTGGAAGTGGTGGACCCCCTGCTCCCGCTTGGGGGAGTAGCGGCCCCGGTCATAGAGCCTGGACCGCACCCCGCGTTGGACGCTTTCCACCACGGACTCGTCTTCCCGCTCCACGCGATCGAGAGCAGCCCCCGCGCCTCGGTCGAGCTTGGATGGGTCCCAGACGAACGGCAGGAAATGAACCTTCGTCCGGTCCACGGCCAGTGGGCGAACCACGTTGATCGAGATCCCCCACGGATAGAAATTGAACATGGTGTTCGGGAAGAGCCACCAGTAGTAGGCGCCGATCCGCTGGCCATGATCCGGATGGCCCGCGGGCAGCTCGAACGCGTCCTCGCCGTCCGCCGCGACGCCGACTTGAAGGTTCGAGAGCGGGAAGACCTCGGTGCGGTAGCTGCCGTAGTCGAGCGCTCCCGCGAGCCCCGCGTGCACGAAGGGAATATGGAAGCCCTCGAGATAGTTGTCGCAGTAGAGCGCCCAGTTCGCGCGAACGACGTACTCGCGGGCGCGCGTCGCGTCGAACGCGGATTCGCGAATCGGGAGGAAGCCGCACCGCTCGCGCATGGGGCCTATGAGGTCGTCGAGCGTCGTGGCTGGGTCGAGCGACGCGAAGATGAAGCGCTCCCATTCGGCGTACGGGACCTTGGGGAGATTGTCGGCCGCGGATGGAAATCCCTCGGCGCCGTCGAACTCCGGCATGGACTGAAACCGGCCGTCGAGCGTGAAGCGCCGACCGTGATAGCGGCAGCGCAGGACCTGCGCGACCGCGTCCCCCTCGGCCACCAGATTGCCCCGATGCGTGCAGACGTTGGAGAGACAGTGGAGCTGGTCCTTGGAGTCCCGCGTCAGGAGAAGCGGCTCGTCGAGAAACCCCTCGAGGAGCGTGACCGGATGGACCGCCCCCGGCACCCGCACGCGCTCCAGGTCCGCCACGAACTGCCAGGAGCGCGCGAAAATCCGCTCGCGAATGCAGTCGAAGACGGCCGGGTCCGCGTAGAAGCGGGACGGCAGGGTGGAGGCCCTGCGGATGTCGGTTTTGGCGTGGGACGTTGGATCCAAAGCACCTCCGGAGTTTCTGCCAGCCCGAGAGGCGGTATACTATAGGTCAGTTCCTGCCCGTCTGCAGCACCCGGGTCCACCGGAGCTTTCCCAATGGCCTTCCACGCGCGCCTCATCATCCCAGCGTTGGCCCTGCTCACTCAGGTTCACACCGGGAACTGCCAGACGCTCTACATAGATTCCAATGGTGACGGGCTCAACTGGATCCTCGAGCTCCAGAATGGGCATGTCGACCTGCCTGTCGATTGCGTCACAGAGCAAACCAGCAGCATCGACGTGTACTTGGCGACCGACAAAAACCCGGACGGATCAGCCGCTCCATGCGCCGGCTCGGCCCAGCCCATGACGATCCATTCCTATCAGGTCATTCTCCGGTTGGATGCGTGGGCTGGTGGACACGTGGTCGCGAATGGCTGGACGGACGCCATGGGGTACACCACGCCGAACATCACAATGGGGGATGGATCGTTCTACGCATCGGGCACGGATGTCTGGGTAGGGCGTACCGGCGAGTCCAAGCCCGGGGGCACTTATAAGTTAGGAACACTTTCGATTACCGCTGCGGGATCATCGACGATCTACTTCGTGACCAGTACCGCCATCGCTGGAGATGCATTCACGGGGTTCGGTTCCGCCTGTAGCGGCAGTTACGTGCCTGAATCGCTGCTCTTTGGAGGGGATTTTCCGGCCTCCAACGGATTTTCCACGTGCTACCCGGATCCGGTCCTTCCGACGACTTGGGGCAAGATCAAGCAGCGGTACCGATAGCGTGCCCCCTTTCCGGACCCCTTCCTAAGTAGCCCCGTCCCGCCCACTTTCGTCCCCGGTCATGGACGCCCGCCCCCTGCCGATACCTTGTATACTCCATAGCAGTTAGCGCCGTTTTCCAGGGACCGGAACCCGAGGTCATTCGAGCATGCTCCTCCTCTATATCCTGATCGCGCTCGCGATCGTCTTTCTCGTGCCGGCCATCCGGCGCGCCCTCGTGACCCGCTGGATCATGCCGATCCTGGCCGGGACCCTCCCGCGCATGGGCGATACCGAGCGCATCGCGCTCGAGGCAGGAACGGTGTGGTGGGACGCCGAGCTCTTCTCGGGCCGCCCGCGCTGGAAGAAGCTCCTCGAGTTCAAGCCGAAGCCGCTCACCCCCAAGGAGCGCGCGTTTCTCGACGGTCCGGTCGAGGAGCTGTGCCGCATGGTCCAGGACTGGGACGTGCTCCAGAAGGGGGATCTCTCGCCCGAGGCGTGGGCGCACCTCAAGAAGCATCGCTTCTTCGGCATGATCATCCCCGAGTCGTACGGCGGCCTCGGCTTCTCCGCGCTCGCGCACTCGGCGGTGATCACGAAGATCTCCTCACGCAGCGTGACCGCGGCGGTGACGGCGATGGTGCCGAACTCGCTCGGCCCGGCCGAGCTCCTCCTCCATTACGGGACGGAAGCGCAGAAGAACCACTACCTGCCGCGCCTCGCGACGGCGGAGGAGATCCCGTGCTTCGCGCTCACCGAGCCGGGCGCGGGGAGCGACGCGACGGCGCAGCGGAGCGAGGGGGTCGTCACGAAGGGCACGTTCGAGGGGCGCGAGGTCCTCGGCATGCGCCTCAACTGGAACAAGCGCTACATCACGCTCGCTCCGGCGGCCACGGTGCTCGGCCTCGCCTTCCGCCTTCGCGATCCCGACAAGCTCCTCGGCGGCCAGGAAGACCTTGGCATCACGTGCGCGCTCCTGCCCGTCCGCCTCCCGGGCGTGAAGATCGGCGAACGGCACGATCCGCTCGGCGTGCCGTTCCTGAACGGGCCCACGTTCGGCACGGATGTGTTCGCCCCGCTCGACTTCATCATCGGCGGCCCGGCGAATGCGGGGAAGGGCTGGCGGATGCTCATGGACTGCCTCGCCGCGGGGCGAGGTATTTCGCTTCCGTCGCTCTCGGTGGGCGCCGCGGAGCTCGCGGCGCGCACGACGAGCGCCTACGCGGACGTGCGCGAGCAGTTCGGCCTCCCGATCGGACGCTTCGAGGGCATCGAGGAGCCGCTCGCGCGCATCGCGGGCATGACGTACATGATGGACGCCGCGCGCAAGCTCACGGCCGGGGCGATCGACGCGGGGGAGAAGCCGGCCGTCATCTCCGCGATCGTGAAGCGCTACCTCACCGAGGGCATGCGCACCGTCGTGAACGACGCGATGGACATCCAGGCAGGCGCGGCGATCAGCCGCGGGCCGCGGAACATCCTTTCCTCGCCGTACGCGTCGGTGCCGGTCGGGATCACGGTCGAGGGAGCGAACATCCTCACGCGGTCGCTCATCGTATACGGCCAGGGCGCGATCCGATGCCACCCGTACGTGCAGTCGGAGATGCGCGCGGTGGCGGAGAAGGATCTCGTCGCGTTCGATCGCGCGTTCTTCGGACACGTGGGACACACGATCGGAACCGGGTTCCGCGCGTTCGGGATGGCGATCTTCGGCGGCGGCACGGGCGGCTCCGGTGTGAGGGGCTCTGCGGGGCCCATGTTCGGGAAGCTCTCGCGTTACGCCGCGGCCTTCGCTCTGATCTCGGACGCGGCCATGGCCACGCTCGGCGGCACGCTGAAGCGCCGGGAGCGGCTGAGCGGCCGGCTGGCCGACGCGCTCGCCTGGATGTATCTCGCGTCCGCGGCGCTCAAGCGCTTCGTCGATGACGGTCAGCCGAAGCGTGATCTCCCGTACGTGCGATGGAGTGCGGCGCACGCCTTCCATCAGATCGAGGTCGCGCTCACGGGCGTGCTCGAGAATCTCCCGAGCCGTCCGACGGCGTTCCTCCTGCGTCTCGCCGCATTCCCGCTCGGCGCGCACGTGCGTCCTGTGCCCGACAGCGCGGTAGCGGCCGTCGCGCACAGCGTCCTGAGCGATGCGGAAGCGCGCGAGCATCTCACCGCCGACATCTTCGTTCCGCCGCCGGGCGAGCCGGGGCTGGGACGGCTCGAGGCTGCCTACCGCCTCGCGATCGCCGCCGCGCCTGCGGAGAAGAAGCTCAAGGACGCGATCCGTGCGCGTAAGGTCAAGCCGCTCGACGGCTGCGCGCTCTTCGACGCCGGCGTGGAGGCCGGTGTGATCTCGGACGCCGAGCGACGGCAGCTCTGCGAGGCGCTCAAGGCCCGCGAGGACGTGATCCAGGTGGATGCCTTCGGGGCGAAGGAGTACGCCGAGCAGAGGCGGTAGGTCCGCACGGGGTTGACCCGGACTCCGGCCTGGTCTGAAGCCCTACCGAAGCAGCTGCTCCCGCGCCATCGCCAGCCCTAGCACCGCTCCCTCGTTCCCTACTGCCTTCGCCCGCGCCGCAGCGTCCGCAAGAATCGCAGCCGCCTTCCCTCGATCCGACGTGATCGACGCCGCGAGATCCGCCGCCACATCCGGCGACCAGGCCAGCTCGCCTTCCGATGTCGCGCCCGCCAGGAGATCGAACGGCGCCTTGTGCTCCAGCCAGCCGTTGTCGTCCGTGTTCACCGGCCCGCCGTCGGCCTCTTGCGCCACGCGCTCCAACCGTCCGCGGTAGTAGCGCATCAGGTCGGGCAGGGACGACACGCCGACGCGCGCGAGATTTCCGGCCACCTTCTCGTCCTGGAACCACGCCCCAAGCTGATCCAGATCGAGTCCGATCTCACGGTCGGGCGAGGCGAGGATCACGAGATCGGCGGATCCATCCACGAAGAAAAGCTGCCCTTTGGGAAACCGCGTCGCGAGCGTGCGGAAGATCGTGCGCAGCGTGGCCGGGGACGTCTGATAGCACTGCACCCACTGGCAGAAGATGCCCCCTCGCTTCAGCTTCGACGCCGCGGTTTCGTAGAAGTCGCGCGTGAACAGGTCGGCCATGCCGGCGATCCAGAGATTCGACGGCTCGGAGATGATGACGTCGTACCTGTTGCGTGTGGAACGGAGATACGTGCCCGCGTCCTCGATCAGCAGTCGATGCCTCGGGTCCGCGAGAGGCTTTCCTGCGTCCGCGTCGAAGTAGGGCGCGGCTTCCGCCACGGCGCCTTCCAGCTCGATCGTGAGCACATCGCGCACGGGGTGCGTGAGTACGGCGCCGGTCGTGACGCCGCTTCCGTAACCCACGATGCAGACCGACTGCGCCTGATTCGCGAGCAGTACTGGGAGCTGCCCGACCATCACCTGCTGCGCCATGTCCTCGCCGACCCCGGTCGTCGCGTCGGTCTTTCCGTTGATGAGGAGGGCGCGGCGCTTCCCGGTCTCGATCACGGTTACGGCCGCGACGCGCCCCTCCTTATAGAAGAGGAGGCGCTCCAGCTCCTTGGATGCGCCCACCCGGTCGATCATCCGGTGCGTCACGTCCTCCTTGCCGAACAGCCAGTAGGATCGTAGGAGCCGCACCAGGCCGAGACTCATCCGCTCCGCGTTCCACGACGGCATCCCGACCCACGCATAGGCACCCGCCGCGATCAGAACCACCACAGCGGCCGCGCGGCGGGGTAACGCGCGGCCCTCGGCCGTCGCCAGAGCCAGCACGCCGAGCGCTGCGTTGAGCGCGGCGGCCGCGAGGATCGAATGAAGCGTGCCGAGCCAGGGAATGAGGATGAAGGCGGTGAGGATCGATCCTGCGATCGAGCCGATGGTGTTGAAGGCGTACACCGCGCCCACCGACGCCCCCGCTTCGCTCCGCGCGGTGCGGCGTATCGCGACGGCCGTCGGGAAGAGCGCGCCGAGGAGAAAACACGCGGGGAAGATGATCCACGCCGTGATGCCCGCCTCCCCCCAGAGGAGCGAGGACGTGCTTCCGTTCGCGCGCCCGATGACCGTCGTCTGCCAGTGGGGGAGATGCTCGAATTGATGCGCCGCGAATCCGACCGCGACGGCGAGCATCGCCTGCAAGATTCCGAAGAGCGTGACCGGCGCGCGCCAGATCTTCAAAACTCGCGACGCGACCGCGGCGCCGAGCGAGATTCCGGCGAGATAGATCGCGAGTATGGCCGAGAACGCGTAGATCATGCCGCCGAAGGGCACGGCGAGGATGCGTGTCCAGGACACTTCGTAGAGGATCGCGGTGAATCCGGAGAGCGCAAACAAGGGGAGAATCCAGCGGTGCCACGAGCGGGCCGCCGCGGAGTCACCCTGGACCACCGCGGCCGCTCCCACCCCATCCACCGCCACGGCGGGCGGCGCCGGGGGACGCGCGAGGAGGATCGTCGCAAACACGACGACATCGATCGCCGCGGCGACCGCGGCCGTCTTCCAGAGACCGAGCGCCGGTATTGCGAGGAATCCAGCCGCGACGACACCGAGCACGGCGCCCGCCGTATTCACCGCATAGAGGCGCGCCACCGCGGCTCCCGATCCCTCGCGATCCCGACGCGAGAAGTCGGATACGAGGAGCGGCAGCGTCGCTCCCATCGCGGTTGTCGGGATGAGGAGCGCGGCGAAGAGGACCAGGAATCGTAGAAGCAAGAAAACGGCGCCGTGGCCGAGAAAGAGTCCGTTCAGCCACGCGAACAGCGGCTTCGCGAGCGCGAATCCCAGCGGACTCATCACGCCGAGCACCGCAACCACGAGCTCGAGTCGCGCGTACAGCAACAAGGGCTCCCGCGTTCGCGCCGCCCATCGTCCACCGATCGCCGCTCCAATGCCGAGCCCGCCCAGGAACGCCGCGACCACCGTCGAGACGCCATAGATCGAGTTCCCGAGCAGGAGCGAGAGATACTTGGACCAGACGATCTCGAGGATCAGTCCGGCCGCCCCGGAGGCGAAAAAACAGCCGTAGAGGAGCGGCCTTCGCGACCCGGGTCGCGGCGCCAAGTCCCGATGCTTTCTTGCGCTAGCCGCGGCGGCGGACCGTCGCATGGCCGCGCGGTTTCCCTTGGATTGGGTCATGGAATGTGGTATAGTACCTCTTTCCACGCGCGGGTCCTGAGCCCACGCACCGAATCGTAGAAAGCATTCCCCAGTTTTCTCGAGACACAGTGCGGAGACCCGCTCCCTTAGCCCGACACCACGCTCTCGTGTCCGCAGGCTTTTCTCTCCGTCTCGCGGCCACGGGCTTTCTGACCCTCCTCTGGATCGCATTCGAGGCGGCCCGCGCATTGTCTGCGCCGTCGGCCACGAATCCCGTCGATCAGTGGCCTCGTCGCGTCTATCGCACCGAGATTCCCGCTCCCCTCAAAGGCGAGCCGGCCTCCCCGATGTCCTACCGGCGAGTCCTGCTCACCCCGCCGCCGCTGGAAGAGGTGTACGTTTTCAGCGACAGCCTGGACGGGCACCCCCTCGACGACGAGGGGAACTGGAGCCACTACGACAATTCCGCCGGACCGACCGCCTGGCATATCGACACCTTCATGGCGTGCAACAACCATGCATGGTGGTGCGGCCTTGTGGACTCGAGCTGGACGAACGACACGAACCGAGCAGGCTACGACAACAGCTGGACCCAGTACCTCCAGCACGACGCGCCGACGCAGAGCGTACCGGCCGGCTCGGTCATCACGCTGACCGCGAAGTACAAGTTGAACGTCGAGCCCGGCTACGACTACGGCGAGGTCGAATACAACGACCTCGACGACCTGTGGCTCCCGCTCCTCCACCTGACCGGCAAGATTCCGGCGAACGGCGTCGGCTGCGATTCCTTCACGGTCGAGCTGCCGGAGTCGAGCTGGGTGAAGTGGCAAAGCCATCCGACCGGCCCCAAGCCCATGCCGTTCCGCTTCGTCTTCCACTCCGACATCGAGTATTCCTCCGCCGACGGCCTCTATAACGGCGACGGATGGATCATCGACGAGGTGCGGGTCACGAAGGACGGCAACCAGATCCTGTTCTACGACAACATGGAGAACGGGATGGGGACGTGGATCCGGACGACGCTCCCGGCGGTTGGGGATTACTTCGCGCTGGAGAACAACGTCGTCACCGAAGATCTCTGCACCGACAACCGGACCAACATCTGGGTGGATTGGGATCAGGTCATCCGAAGTCTCGTGCCCCGGATCGACAACCGCCTGCTGACGCCACCGGTCGACATCGACCGGTCGGGCGAGGTGCTGGCCGCGTTCGACGTGTACCGAAATCTGCCGCTCAATGCCTGCTTCTACTACTCCCTGAATTATCGAACACGGATGATCGGGGGCAACTGGACGGCGTGGATGGATCCGACGGGCCTTCTCTACTATGGCTCGAGCAAGGACTGGATCCGCCAGAAGATCGAGCTGCCGCTGGCCGCGGGCAAGGACTCGGTCCAGTGCATGTTCATCGTGAAGGACTACGGTCAGATCTATTGCGGCGGATCGACCGGTTATTCCGATCTGTACCCGCTCTTCGACAACGTGGCCATCGGAGTGCGTGCCACCACGCCCCCCATCTTCATTCCACGCGATCTGGATCTCTTCCAGGATACGTTCAAGACGACGGCGTTTTTCAGCAATGACAACTTCAACACCCCGCTCGGCGACAGCACGGTCGTACAGGTGAGCACGTCGCGCGGATACAAGACGGGGTTCATGTTCTACCGATTCGGCACGTCCGGATCGTGGCTCTCCACGCCGCTCCTCATGAGCAACACGGCGGAGCCCACGTACCGGTACGCCGACGTTCCGCCGGGGAACTATGCCGCGGGCACGGTGCTCCAGTACTACTTCGCGGTCACGGACAGCGTGGATTCCACCGCGTACCTTCCAGCGAAGGCGCCGCAGACGGCGACGTATCTCTCGGCCGCGATCCTGCCGGTGAAGTCCGCCGTCAATCCGGCCCTCGGGTGTACCGACAGCCTCGCGACCGTCCTCTTCGTGAACAACAACTCGGGGCGGGAGACTGAGGCGACGATCGCGAAGGTGCTCACGGCCCAGGGGTACAAATACGACACGTGGGACGTGAACGGACCGACGTCGGGTGCGGGGAACACGCCAGGAGGCACGGCCCCAGGCGATCCCTTCAACATCTGGCCCGGAGCCACCGTCAACGACCTCATTCGCTACTCGGCCATCATCTGGCACGCGGGCAGCCTGAGCCAGTTCACGATTCCCCAGACGGATCAGCAGCTGATCCAGTCCTGGGTCCAGCAGCCCGGGAAGAACCGCAACTTCTTCATCGCAGGCGACAACGTGGCGCAGGAGCTGATCACGCTCGGCGCGGAGTACAACAGCTTCCTCAGCTTCACCGTCGGTGCGCGGTGGCTGCGCTCCCTCTGGGAGAACACGCCGCAGGACACGCTCCACCCGCTCCTGACCGGACTTGCGGGCTCTCCCTCCGCGGGCCGCCTCATGCACTTGAACCTGGGCTGCCCGCTGATCGATGACCCCGATCTCATCGCCGTCGCCACGACGGCTCCAAGCCGCGGGAAGACGGGACTCTGGGTCAAGTATCCGAACACGTTCGCTGCCGGGACGCGCTTCGCCACGAAGTACGTGTCGTTCGGCACCGACAGCTCGCGAAATCTTTTCTTCGCCTTCAACTACAACAACATCGAGGAATCGGGCGAGCGCCTGCGTGCCATCAAGGACATCATGCTCACCTACTTCCAGATTCCGGCGTGCTATTTCGCGACCGCGGTGGAGGACGAGCATGCGCCCGCCCCCACCGGAGTCGACGTCCTCTATCAGAACGCTCCGAATCCGTTCAATCCGGAGACGGTGATCCGGTATTCGGTGGCGCAGTCCGGGCCCGTCACCCTGCGGATCTTCAACGTGCAGGGTGCGCTCGTTCGGACGCTCGTCAACAAGCAGCACGCGGCGGGGAGCTATCGCGTGCGGTGGGACGGCACGAACGACTACGGCGAGCACTTGGGAAGCGGCGTCTACTTCTACAGGCTCGAGACGAGGACCGGAGCGGATTCCAAGAAGCTCATCATGCTGAAGTAGGGCATCGCGCGCGCCTGCGCGCCGTTTCGAAACACCCGCCTCAACGACCCCCGAAGGAACAAATCACAATCCCGGAAGGACCGGAAACTACATGCCCGGGACCCTCTCCGGCCCGTCCGAGCCAATTTATAACTCGTTATATACCAATACCTAACAACCCCAAATCCCCTCCTTGCCGCTCTATGGCACGTCCCTTGATGGAGTCCCCCGGTGAATCCCGGAACCATCCGGAGGAAGGAGGTCTCGATGAACGGACAACTACGCATACGCAGCGGGCGCTTCGCGGCCCGGCTCCTGGGACCGGCCCTCACGGCCGCGCTTCTCGTGGCGCCTATGGGACGCGCTCTGGCCGGCGAGATCATTCCGTCCGTCGGACTCACACGCTCCGTCGACAGCGATGAAGCCAAATCCTTGGTCGGGCTCGCGCTTCGCGGCTCGCTCATACCGGGCGTGGTGAAGACGGAAATCGGCGTCCAGTACCGCCAGGAATCGCTCTACAACGGCGATCTCAAGCTGCGGCAGTGGCCGGTGACGGCTTCGCTGTGGCTCGCTCCGGTCCCGGCCCTCTACGCGGGCGCCGGCGTGGGCTGGTACCAGACCACGTTCGATTACGCAGACGACACGGGCATCAACGACACCACGCATCAGGACTTCGGAGTGCACGTTGGAGGAGGTGTGCGCGTTCCACTCGTGCCACACGCGAATCTCGACCTGAACGGCCGCTACGTCTTCATGCAGGACCAGGAGTCGCACCTGATCCCCGAGAAATTCAATCCCGACTTCTGGAGCCTGACGGCCGGTGTGGCGATCGGCTTCTGATGAGGGAGGACCTATGAATCCCATGAATCCCAATTCGAAGAAGTTTCTCGCGATGGCGACCGCGCTCATGATGGGAGCCATCCTCATGGCGCTCGCCATTCCGCATCCCGCGAACGCGTTCCATCTCGTCGGCGTCGGTCCCAGGATCGGATTCACGGACCCAGACGGCGTGGACAACGCGGTGAACGTGGGCGGTGGCCTGGACTTCGAACAGGGCGGAAGCCGTATTCACCTCGTCCCGAGCTTGCTGTACTGGAACGAGGGAGGCTTGAGCGACGTCAATCCGAACTTCGACGCGATGTACCACTTCAGTCCCGCCGGTCGCGTGAGCCCCTATGTGGGCGCCGGCCTCGGGATCCATGCCTATTCACAGGACGGTCCGGATGATCCCGGAACGGACGTGGGAGCGAATCTCTTCGGTGGGCTTCTCTTCCCGTCCCGCGGCACCAGCTTCTTCGTGGAAGGCCGCGCCGTCATCGCCGACCGTGACCAGATTGGCGTGCTCGGCGGAGTGAACTTCAACCTCGGTCGGTAAGCCTCGCGAGCGCACGTTTCCCCGCGCACGCCGCTCCGGCCAGTATGGGCCCGCCCCTGATCGGGGCGGGCCCCCTCGCTTTTTGGCGCGATCTTCTAGCTGTGGATGGCGCGGCCGTCGACGGCCAGCGCGGCTTCCTTGAGGGCTTCCGCCAGCGTGGGATGCGCATGGCAGGTGCGGGCCACGTCCTCGGATGTCGCGCCGAATTCCATCGCGGCGACGGCCTCCGCGATCATGTCCCCGGCGCGCGGCCCGATGATATGCACGCCCAGGATCCGATCGGTGGCGGCGTCGGCGAGGACTTTCACCCGGCCGTCGATCTGGCCGAGCGCGTGGGCGCGCGCACTCGCGCGGAAGAAGAACACGCCCTTCCGGTACGCGGCGCCCTCAGCCTTCAACTCGTCCTCGGAGCGGCCGACGGTCGCGATCTCGGGCTGTGTGTAGACCACGCCGGGAATCGCGTCGTAGTTGACGTGACCGTAGCCGGTCACGATCCCCTCGACGCAGGCGACCCCTTCCTCTTCGGCCTTGTGCGCGAGCATCGCGCCGCCGATCACGTCGCCGATGGCGTACACGCCGTCGGCTGCGCCGTAGTGCGCATCCACCGGAATGCGCCCGCGCTCGTCCACCTCGATGCCGACCGACGCAAGCCCCAGGCCTTCCGTGTTGGGCGCGCGTCCCACGGCGACGAGGACGCGGTCGGCCTTGATCGGCTCGGCACCGTCGCACTCGACGACGCAGTCCTTGCCTTTCACCTTCGCCGCCGTGACCTTCTGCTTGAGGCGGATCTCCATGCCCTGGCGCTCGAGCAGCTTCTGTCCCTCGCGCGCGATCTCCGAATCCATTCCGGGGAGGATGCGGTCGAGATACTCGACCACGGTCACCTTGGCGCCGAGGCGGAGCCACACGGAGCCGAGCTCGAGTCCGATGTAGCCGGCGCCGATCACCACGAGATGCTTCGGCACCGACGTGTACTCGAGCGCCTCCGTGCTCGAGCCGATCTTGTCGCCGCTCCACTCGACGCCGGGCAGGGAGGCGGGCTTGCTCCCCGTGGCGATGAGGATGTTCTTCGCTGCGAGCGCCGTCGTCTGAGGGCCGCTCTTCACGCGCACGCGCCCGGGACCGTCGATCGTGCCCACGCCCTTGTAGCGGGTGATCTTGTTCTTCTTGAAGAGGAAGTCGACGCCCTGCGTGCGGCCGCGGACGACCTCATCCTTCCGCTTCAGCATGGTCGCAAGATCCAGCTCGACCTGGCCCACCTTCACGCCATGCGGTGCGAGCGCGTCCTTGGCCTCGTGGTACCGCTCGCTCGACTCGAGCATGGCCTTGCTGGGGATGCAGCCAATCCTGAGACAAGTGCCGCCGAGCGCATCCTCCAGCTCGACGCAGCCGACGTTGAGCCCGAGCTGTGCGGCGCGAATCGCGGCAACGTAGCCTCCCGGCCCGGAGCCGATGACGACCAGGTCGTGCGATGCGTCGGCCATCTCAGATCCCGAGCAGCATGCGGGTGGGCCGCTCGACCAGCTCCTTGATGTGCTTCAGGAAAGCGACCGACTCGCGGCCGTCGACGATGCGGTGGTCGTACGTGAGCGCCACGTACATCATGGAGCGGATCACGATCTGATCGTCCACGACGACCGGGCGCTTCTGGATGGCGTGGAGCCCGAGGATGCCGCTCTGCGGCGGATTGATGATCGGCGTCGAGAGGAGCGAGCCGTACACGCCCCCATTCGACACGGTGAACGTGCCCCCTTTGAGCTCGTCCAGGTGGAGCTTGTTGTCGCGCGCCCGCGCGCCGAAGTCCGCGATCTGGAGCTCGATCTCGGCGAAGCTCAAGCGCTCGGCGCCACGCAGCACCGGCACGACGAGACCCTTTCCGCCGCCGACCGCGATCCCGATGTCGTAGTAATTCCGGTAGAGGACTTCCTTGTCGCGGATCTCGGCATTCACTTGCGGGAACTTCATGAGCGCGTCAATGGATGCCTTCACGAAGAAGGACATGAACCCGAGCTTGACCTGGAAGCGCTCCTGGAACGCCTCGCGCAGCTCCTCGCGGACGGCGATCACCTGGGTCATGTCGATCTCGTTGAACGTCGTGAGGAGCGCCGAGGTGTTCTGCGCTTCCTTGAGCCGCTGCGCGATGCGGAGCCGCATCGGGCTCATCGGCACCGCTTCCTCGATCCGCTCGCCCGTGTCGGGCGGAGGCGTCCAGGCGGGAACGGGAGCCGTGGGCTTGGACGGCGCCGCGGGGACGGGCGGCGCGGGCTTCCGCGTCATCCGCTCGAGGACGTCTTCCTTGAGGATCCGCCCGCCCGGGCCGGTGCCCTGGACGTCGCCCGCCTCGAGCCCCTGCTGCGCGAGCTCGCGGCGTGCCGACGGCATGACGCGCGGCTCGCCTCTCATCGGCGGGGCCGTCGAGGGGCGCGGGAGAGCTGGGGGCGGCGCGGCCCCGGCAGCTTGCGGCCCCGGCTTGGCGGCCTGCGGCGCGGGCCGGGCGGGCTCGCCCTTCGCGGATTGAGGCGCCGGAGCGGACGCCGCGGGAGCCTTCGCTCCCTTCCCCTCGCCGATGGTCGCGATGAGATCGCCGACCTTCGCCGACTCGCCCTTCTTCTTCAGCACCTGCGAGAGCGTGCCCGACACGGGCGCGGGAAGCTCCAGCGTCGCCTTGTCGGACTCGATCTCGACGAGCGCTTCGTCGCGCTCGACCGTGTCCCCTTCGTTCTTCAGCCAGGTGCCGATCTGCACCTCGGTGATCGATTCGCCCACTTCGGGAACGCGCAGCTCGACCGCCATCCGTGTCTCCTCGGGAACGTAGGGCCCTGCACCGGCCGGTTCGGCCGGGCAGCGATTATGCCACGTCGAAGGCGGCGGAGAGCAGCCGCTCCTGCTCCATCCTGTGGCTGCTCAGAGCGCCGCTCGCGGGCGTCGCGGCCTCGGGGCGCGTGACGCCGCTCAGTGGATATCGTCCGAACAAGGACGTGCCGAACCGCGCCAGGATGTAGCTCCACGCGCCCATGTTCTGGGCCTCTTCCTGCACCCAGACCACCGGCGTCCCCTCGCGCGCGCCCTGGACCACGGGCTCGAGCGCGCTCGCCGCGAGCGGGTAGAGCTGCTCGACGCGCGCGATGGCGATGTCGCTACGCCCGAGCGACGTCCTCTTCGCCGCGAGCTCATAGTAGATCTTGCCGGAGCAGAGAAGGATCCGCTTGGCATCCGTCGGCTTCACGGCGGGATCGGGAATCACGCGCTGGAACTGGCCGCGGGTGAGATCGGCGATCGGCGAGACGCACGCGGGATGGCGGAGGAGGCTCTTCGGCGTCATCACGATGAGCGGCTTCCGCCACGGGCGGACCACCTGGCGCCGAAGCACGTGGAAGTACTGCGCCGGCGTCGAGGGGTAGACGACCTGGATGTTGTCCTTGGCCGAGAGCTGCAGGAAGCGCTCGAGCCGCGCGCTCGAATGCTCCGAGCCCTGCCCCTCGAGTCCGTGCGGCAGGAGGAGCACGAGTCCCGAGAGGCGGCGCCACTTCTCCTCGCCCGACACCAGGAATTGATCGATGATCACCTGCGCCGCGTTCACGAAGTCGCCGAACTGCGCCTCCCAGATCGTGATGCCGCCCGGGCTCTCGAGGCTGTAGCCGTATTCGAAACCGACCACCCCGGCCTCGCTGAGCGGACTGTTGATGATGTCGACCGGCGCCTGGTCCTTCGACAGGTGCTGGAGCGCCACGTGGAGCTTCCCGTTCTCCGCATCGAAGAGCCCCGCGTGCCGCTGGCTGAACGTCCCGCGCAGGCTGTCCTGGCCGGACAGGCGGACGCGCGCGCCTTCGAGGGCGAGGCTCCCGAACGCCACCGATTCCGCGGACGCCCAGTCGAGCGGCTTCTCGCCTCGCGCCATCTCGCGTTTCAGCTCGAGCCCGCGCCGGGCCTTGGGATGGGGACGGAAGCCCTCCGGGACGGCGGCCTGGGCTTCGAGGATCGCGGCCGCGCGCTCGAGCGCGATGCCGGTCTCAGGCTCGGGCACGTCCGCGTCCGGCCCCCCCTTGTAGTCGGTCCACGCCTCTGTCAGCGATTCGATCGTCGGGCGCGCGTCGCCGTTCCTGGCGTGCGTCAGCTCGTCCTCCAGGAACGCGCGTTTCGCCTTCGCGAACCCATCGGCTTCCTCGCGCGTCACGCGGTTCAGGCGGATCAGGTCGTCCCGGTAGCGCTCGTGGACCGGCGCGCGGGCCGCGATCGTGCGATAGAGCTCCGGCTGCGTGAAGGCGGGCTCGTCCCCCTCGTTGTGCCCGTGACGTCGGTACCCGTAGAGATCGATCACCACGTCGCGGTGGAACTGCCGGCGGAATTCCATCGCGAGGCGCGTCACGTACACGACCGCCTCGAGATCCTCGCCGTTCACGTGGAAGATCGGAACCTGGAGCATGCGCGCGACGTCGGTGGCGTACGGCGTCGACCGGCCTTCTTCGGGAAGCGTGGTGAATCCGATCTGATTGTTCACGATGACGTGGAGCGTGCCGCCGGTCTTGTAGCCCGCGAGCTGGCTCATGTTGAGCACCTCCTGCACCACGCCCTCGCCCGCGAACGCGGCGTCGCCGTGGATCAGGAGCACCATGCCCTTGTCGCCCACAGGGTCACCGGCGCGGTCCTGCTTGGCGCGCATCCGGCCGACCGCGACGGGATCGACGTATTCGAGATGGCTCGGGTTGTAGCAGAGCGAGAGATGCATCGCCCGCCCGCTCTCCGTCTTCAAGTCGGCGCTGTAGCCGAGGTGATACTTCACGTCCCCCTTCCCCACGTACATCTCGGGATCGGCATCCTCGAACTCGCGGAAGATGCGGCGAGGAGCCTTTCCCAAGACGTTCGCGAGCACGTTGAGCCGCCCGCGGTGCGCCATGCCGACCACGATCTCGCTCTGCCCCTGAGCCGACGCGGTCTCGATCACGAAATCGAGGAGCGGGATCAGGGACTCGGAGCCCTCGAGCGAGAAGCTCTTCGACCCGATGTATTTCTTCTGGATGAAGTCCTCGAAGACCTGCGCCTCGGTGAGACGGCGGAGGACCCTCACCTGCTCCTCGCGGGAGAGGCCGGCGTGATTCTCCGAGCGTTCCATCCGGTGCTGGAGCCACTCGCGGATGGACGTGTCCTCGATGTGGAGGTAGTGCGGGCCGACGGACCCGCAGTAGGTCCGTTTGAGCCTGTCCAGGATCTGGCGCATCGGAACCGGCGCGCCGTCCGAGATGGGATCCGCGATCGTCCGGTCGAGGTCCGCCTCGGTGAAGCCGAAGTAGGCGGGCTCGAGGTCGCTCGGCACGGGACGCGGGGCGCCCAGCGGATCGACCTTGGCGATCAGGTGCCCGCGCGCGCGGAAGCTCCGGAAGAGCGCCTCCGCGCTCCTCGCAAACTCGGCGGTGGCGCGGGCGGCTTCGCCAGTCGCCGGGGCGCCGTTCGACGGCGCGCGCGAGACGAAGGTCCCGATCATCCCGTCCGGATCGCCGGTCGGCTCCCAGCGCGCCTGGCTTGCCCGCCCGAAGAGCCGCTGGGGCGGGAACGAGGGGGCGAGCTGCGGCCGGGACTCGAAGCCGTTGGCATCGGGCGCGAGCGTCCCGAAGTACTGCCGCCATGCCTCGGGTACGGACTCGGGATGGCGGAGGAATTCGGCATAGAGAGCCTCCACGAACGGGAGGCTCAACGTGTTGGGGTCTTGTGGGTCGAAATCGGACATAATCCTCGTTTCGGTCGCGTCTTCGATGTTTGGATGGCGCCCACGCCGCAGAGCTTCGACGGTCGCATCGGGGCCGCAACTCCGTGGGAGGACGCGCGAAAGGATCGCAGTCCTCGTCGGGCCGACTATGATGCCAGAGCGAGGCAGGCGGTTCATCAACTGAGTCGATTGCAATGTCGATGCTTCCGGCCGATTCCGAAGGGCTCATCCGGGGCCCGCGCGGCGTACGATTCGAGGGCTGAGTGATCTCGAGCGTCAATCCAGCAACAGGGGAAACGATAGCCACTTACGAGACGATGGCCTTCGCCGAGGCGGCCCGGGTCGTGGCGGAGGCGGATCGCGCGTTTCATGCGTGGCGGCGGCTCGGCTTTACGGAGCGGGCGGAGCCGATGCAGCGGGTCGGCGCCCTCCTCGAGGACCGGAAGGACGCGCTCGCCCTGCTCATGGCCCGCGAGATGGGAAAGCCCATCGCGCAGGGCATCTCCGAGGTCGAGAAGTGCGCCTGGGTCTGCCGCCACTACGCGGACCACGCGCACTCGTTCCTCGTTCCGGAGGAGCTCCCGAGCGACGCGACGAAGAGCTACGCCGCGTTTCAGCCGCTCGGCGTGGTGCTCGGCGTGATGCCGTGGAATTTCCCGTTCTGGCAGGTCTTCCGCTTCGCCGCCCCCACGCTCATGGCGGGGAACGCGTGCGTGCTCAAGCACGCGTCCAACGTGACCGGGTGCGCGCTCGCGATCGGGGACCTCTTCCGCGACGCGGGATTTCCGGAGGGACTGTTCGGCGTGCTTCTCGTTCCGGGAGACCAGGTCGCCCGCGTGATCGAGATGCCGCTCGTGCGCGCGGTCTCGCTCACGGGGAGCTCGGCGGCCGGGCGGTCGGTCGCGCGCGAGGCGGGGCGCGTGCTCAAGAGGTGCGTCCTCGAGCTGGGGGGAAGCGATCCCTACGTCGTGCTCGAGGACGCGGACCTGGGGTCCGCCGTCGAGACGTGCGTGTCGTCGCGGCTCATCAATAGCGGCCAGAGCTGCATCGCGGCCAAACGCTTCATCGTCGTGCGCCCGCTCGAACGCGCCTTCACTGAAAGCATGGTCCACCTCATGCGCGAGAAGACGCAGGGCCTGCCGACGGAGCCTGGCGTCGACCTCGGACCCCTCGCTCGCCGTGATCTCAGGGATCAGCTGCACGCGCAAGTCACGGAGAGCGTCCGGCGGGGCGCCGTGCGCGCCCTCGGTGGCACGGTGCCGCCGGGTCACGGAGCGTTCTACCCGCCGACGGTCCTCACCTCGGTGCGTCCCGGCATGCCGGCGTACGACGAGGAGACCTTCGGGCCCGTGGCCGCGATCATCACGGCGGACGACGAAGCGGACGCCGTCCGGATCGCGAATGACAGCCCGTTCGGACTCGGCGCGGCTGTCTTCACGAAGGATCGCGCACGCGGCGAGCGCATCGCCGCGGAGGAATTCGAGGCGGGCGCCTGCTTCGTGAACGCATTCGTCCGGTCCGATCCGCGGCTCCCCTTCGGCGGGGTCAAGGACTCCGGCTACGGGCGCGAGCTCTCCTCGTTCGGCATCCGGGAATTCGTGAACATCAAGACGGTCTACGTCGCTTGATCCGACTGAACGGCATCGGCTACTCCATCGGCACGCGGACCCTGTTCGAGGACGTGGACTGGGTCGTGGGACCGGGGGATCGCGTCGCGCTCGTCGGCCCGAACGGAGCGGGCAAGACGACGCTCCTCAAGATCATCCTCGGCGAGATCACGCCCGAGAAGGGGACGCGCGTGGTCTCGAAGGGGACACGCTTCGGCTACCTGCCGCAGGAGGCCGCCGAGAAGTTCGAGGGAACGGTGCTGGATCGCGCGCTCGACGCGCACCGGCATCTGATCGAGATGCGCGAAGAGCTGGACGCGCTCTACCAGGAGATTCCCACGCTCGAGCCGGGTCCGGAGATGGAGCGTCTCCTCGACCGCGCGGGCGAGCTGCAGCATCACCTGGAGCGGCACGGCGAGCACGCGCTCGAGCCCGAGGCGCGCCGGGTTCTCGGAGGGCTCGGCTTCTCGCGCGCCGATCAGGACCGTCCGCTCTCGGAATTCTCGGGCGGATGGCGCATGCGCGCCGCGCTCGCGGCGCTCCTCCTCACGGATCCGACGCTCCTCTTTCTGGACGAGCCGACCAACCACCTGGACCTTCCGGCGCTCGAGTGGCTCGAGGACTATCTCGAAGATTTCCACGGCGGGCTCGTGGTCGTGTCGCACGACCGCGTCTTTCTCGACCGCGTGACGACCGAGATCTGCGAGCTGGACCACGAGGAGCTCACGGAATATCCCATGTCGTTCACCGGCTACCTCGAGGAGCGCGAGCTAAGGCGTGAGCGCCTCGAGGCGCAGAATGTCCAGCTCGACAAGAAGATCGCGCAGCTCGAGCGCTTCGCCGAGCGATTCGGCGCCAAGAACTCGAAAGCGGCGCAAGCCCAGAGCAAGCGCAAGCAAGCCGAGCGCCTCAAGGCGCGGCGCGTGGTCCTGCCGCGGAAACCGCGGGGCATCCGCTTCACCTTCCCGCCGCCGCCTCACGTCGGCCGCTCGCTCATCCGCCTCGGGGACGCCTCCTTCGGCTACGACAAGAGCGACGTCTTCTCGGGCGCATCGTTCGAGATCGAGCGCGGCGAGAAGGTGGCGATCGTGGGGGCGAACGGGGCCGGAAAGACGACGCTCCTCCGCGTGATCGCGGGGCAGCTCGAGCCGCGGCGCGGCGAGCGCGAGATCCATCAGGCCGCGCGTCCCGCCTTCTTCGCGCAGCACGCGGCCGAGATCCTGGACGGCACGCTCACGGTGCTCGAGGCGGTGGACGAGGTCGCGACCGACGACGCGCGCCCGAGGCTCAGGTCGCTCCTCGGGAATTTCCTCTTCGTGGGCGACGACGTGTTCAAGCATTGCCGTATCCTGTCGGGCGGTGAGCGGCAGCGGGTCGCGATCGCGCGGCTCCTCCTCCAGCCGACGAACCTCCTCCTCCTCGACGAGCCGACGCATCATCTCGATCTCGCGGGGAAGGAAGTGCTGGAGGAGGCGCTGTCGCAGTACCCCGGCGCCGTCGTGGTCGTGACGCACGACCGCTCGCTCATGGCGCGGCTTGCGACGCGGATCCTCGCGGTCAAGGACGGACGGGTGGAGCTCTACCCGGGCGGCTACGACGACTACGAGGCGGCCCGGCTCGCAGAATCGGAGGGCCGGGCTCCCACGCAGGACGGACAGCCGAAGGCGGCCAAGCAGAAGGTCGAGCACGAGAAGGAACGCAACGACGACAAGCGCCGCGCGGCCCAGACCAAGAAGCGCACCCAGGAGATCGGGAAGCTGGAGCGGGAGATCGAGGGGAAGGAAGCCGAGCTCAAGGCGCTCGAAGCTAATCTGGCCGACCCTCAGGTGTACGCTGATCCTCCGCGCTCGCGTGAGCTTCTTGCCCGCTACGAGCGGCTCAAAGCGGACGTGGAAGCGACCTGGGCGAAGCTGGAAGCGCTGAGCGAAACGGGATCCTGAAAGGAGCGACGTTGGCGGAATCGAAGAAGCCCATGGCAGCCCCCAAGCTCGGGACGCCCGCCGGGATGACGACCATGGCCCGGAGCCGCTGGCGCACCCTCCCGCCCGAGCTCTTGAACCAGGCGTGCAAGCGAGTGCGCATCATGATCGCCTCGGTGGGTTGCCTCTGGCTCATCGCGTTCATCATGGACACCGTGATCGCGCGCGTCCTCAAACACCATCACATGGGCGACATGATCATGATGGACCGGTTCCCCGCGAACGTGATCGGATGGACCGGCCTCGGGTCCTCGATCGCCACGCTGTTCGTGATCCGGCGCTTCAAGTTCAGCCCGCACACACTCATCAACATCGGGGTCGTGTACCAGATCTTCACGGCCGCGCTCGTCGCGCTCCTGACCAATCTGAACCCGCACTTCGGCGAGGGGCGGATCTCCTGGCTCTGCATGATCATCCTGATCCAGCCCGCCGTCGTCCCCACGCCGCCGATCAAGACGCTCGTCGCATCCCTGATCATCGCGACCATGGATCCGATTGCGGTGTGGATCGCCCACCTTCGGGGTGCGCCCATTCCCAACGACGCGTTCTACCTCACGTGGGCGTTCCTCCCCAACTACATCTGCGTGGGCCTCGCGATGCTTCCGTCCGCGGTCATCATGGGGTTGAGCCGCCAGGTGAACGAGGCGCGGGAGCTGGGGAGCTATCTCCTCGGCGAGCTGATCGGGAAGGGGGGCATGGGGGAGGTCTATCACGCCCGGCACCGCATGCTCGCGCGTCCGGCCGCGATCAAGCTGATCCGCCCCGAGTCGCTCGGCGCGGCCGACATGAACGCCGCGCAGGCCATGATCCAGCGATTCCGCCGTGAGGCGCAAGCCGCGGCGTCGCTCAAATCGCCGCACACGATCGTGCTCTACGACTTCGGCGTCACGGACGACGGCACGTTCTATTACGTGATGGAGCTCCTCGACGGATTCGACCTGGAGTCGCTGGTCAAGCGGTTCGGGCCGGTCTCGCCGGAGCGCGCGATCCATCTCCTGAGCCACACCTGCCAGTCGCTCGCCGAGGCGCACACGCGGGGTCTCGTCCACCGCGATGTGAAGCCGTCGAACATCTTCACCTGCCGGCTGGGACTCCAGGTGGATTACGCGAAGGTGCTCGACTTCGGGCTCGTGAAGGTGGCGCGGGACGCCGATGTGGGCGCGGGCACGGTGCTCATGACCAATCCCGACGTCACCACGGGGACGCCGGCGTTCATGGCGCCGGAGATGGCGCTGGGCGACGCGGTCGACCACCGCGCCGACATCTACGCGCTCGGCTGCGTGGGCTACTGGCTCCTCACGGGCCGGCTCGTGTTCGAGGCCGACACGCCGGTCAAGATGATGCTCCAGCACATCCAGTCGACGCCCAAGCGGCCGTCGGAGCTGAGCGAGATCGCGATCCCGGCCGAGCTGGAGCAGGCGCTCCTCCGCTGTCTCGCGAAGAAGCCCGAGGACCGGCCGCAGACGGCGGACGAGCTGTACAACCTCCTCAACGCCGTGCCGATGGCGGAGCGCTGGACGAAGGAGAGGGCCTGCTCCTGGTGGAGCATCCACAGCCCGGCTTCGGCGCCCATCACGAAGCTCCACGACGAGACGCCGATCGCCACGATGCACGTCGTGAAGTAGAGCGTGCTCCTACCGGAGTAACTCGTAGGCCGCGTCGTCTCCGAAGCGCGCGCGTGGAAGGAGCCGCTTCTGGAGGGCCAGCAATTTCTCGAGGTCTTCCCGTCGCCCGGGAGAAACATCTCCGAAATGGACGATCATCAGCTTTCCGCCCATTCGACTGAGGGCATCGATTGCGGGATCCTTTGGGAAGTCCTGCATCGCGAGACGAAACGATTGGTACCTCGGCGAGGTGAACCCGCTCGATCCGTCGAGTCGCGGCTGACCGTGCACCAGAACGAGCAATTGACGGTAAGAATCGATTGCGGTCTCGTCGCTGTCTTCGCGCGGCACCGGTATTTCCAAGAACGGCGTCTTCGCAGGCTGGGTCGCGAGCCATGCGTAAATCGCAGGGATCCTGTCCAGCTTCGGGATCGAAGCTGTCGGGATCGGGCGAATCCAGGAATCGAGGAACAGGAAGACGATCGCGAGCGCCACGAGCCAAATGGCGAGTCTCGCGTTTCGCTTTCGGATCCAGCTCCAGCTGTGCCCTGCGACCACAGCCAGGCCGAGCGCGACCAGAACGGACATTCGGGCTGGGGCTCGCATGCTCGCGAACCCCGGAAGCGTCGAGTAGAGGAGAGCGTAGGGGAGAGGAATCCACAGGAGGCGTCCCGCGACGTGGAGGACGGGTCCCAAGGACAAGACAAGGCTGATAGCGGACAAGAACAACATGGCCCCGGGATCGCCCAAGAGGTTAAGTCTCGCACGCAGCGAGGCCCAGGCCGATGCCTGCCGGTGGCC
>Ga0111538_10001701_pt1 | contig 30990 bp, 17 predicted proteins | sample SoiMethybrSBSTD1_FD_79669 | JGI IMG/M metagenome (GOLD analysis project Ga0111538, IMG submission 79669) | Bulk soil microbial communities from a Populus tree surrounding site in Tennessee, USA - Soil MetaG P. TD hybrid SBSTD1 (version 2)... | ecosystem: Environmental > Terrestrial > Soil >... | reverse complement strand
TTTCCGGGCACAACGTTCGTGCAGACGGCGCCGCTCGCCTTTCTCTACCAGCGTAACCAGCTCGATTCCCTGGAGCGCCGCCTGAAGGAGCTCGCCGCCAGCACGAATCCGATCCTGAAAATCGGTGGGCTGGGCGGGCTGGCAAACAATTCGATCATGAGGGGACGCATCGGCGACCTGGAGCGATACGCCGCGCAGATCCGCCAGGTGCAACAGCAACTCGGCCAACCGCCTAACCACGTGATGGACTCGCTCCAGGTGTCGCAGCTCGATATGGGCTTCTACGACGACACGGCGCGCGCACTCAAGCGAGTGGATGGCGTTATCGCTCGCACGGACTTCAAGGTCCTGCCGCCCGACCTGCGTCCATACCTGGCCTTCGCGGCCTTCTACGCCAATGCCGGCCAGCCGACCAAGGCCCGGACCCTGATGTCTCGCTGGGAAAGCGAGCTGACTGACACCGTGCAGCGCCGTATCGCGGAACCGGGGCGTCGTGGCGTCCAGGGAGCGATCGAGATGGCCGAAGGAAACTTTGACGCCGCGTTGCGGAGTGTGTGGGCCGCCGACACGACCTACGACGGGCCTAACGGCCAGTGCGCGATGTGCATCTACGATGACGTAGGCTACGTCTACGCGCGGGCGGGGAAACCCGATTCGGCGATCTACTGGTTCGAGAAGTATCTCTCGACGCCGTACTTCAGCCGCCAGTCATTCGACGGTGGAGCAAAGCCGCTGATCCTCAAGCGGCTCGGGGAGCTGTACGAAACCGTTGGGGACCCGGAGAAGGCGGCGCTTCGCTATCGCGAGTTCCTCACCCTCTGGGACAAGGCCGATCCTCGATTACAGCCGAAAGTGGCTGACGTCCGGTATCGACTCTCCCGTCTCGCGAACATCGAAAAGGACGATTAGTACGGGTAATGCAGAACACGGATCACACAGGCTTCGCTCGCAGATGATCGCCGTACTTCTTTGGCGAAAACCTGGACACGTGAAGGTTCAACGGCCGCCCTGACTCTAAATGCTAGTGTCCAGGTTTTCGCCAATGCAGTATCTGTGACTATCCGCGTGCCAAGCCCGCGTGGTCCGCGTTCGCCGTACCAGACCTGATCGTCGTTAAGCGATCGTCGTAGCGCTCAGTGGCGTGATCATGCGATCCGCTTCCCGGTCGGCAACCGGCACACGACGCTTCGTGATGGCCCAATGCGCGAACGCCAGGGCGTAGAAGCCGAGCGCCATCAGGTACATGAAGCGGAAGCCGAAGTACATCGAGTTGTACTCGAGCAAGCCGCCTAACATCGCGCCGGACAGGTTGGCGGCCATCACCGCCGCGATGGCCTGGCGCCCGCGCAGCAGCGTCGAGAAGACGATTCCCGAGAAGAACATCGGTGACGTCAGCAACGCGACGGTCGCGAGCCGGCCCGCTACGGTCGAACCGAAGCCGCCCTTCCCCGCCATCAACCAACCCGCCGCCAGGCTCGCCATCAGCAACACGAACGCGACCTGCGGCCGGTGAATCCGGAATCGTTCGACGAGGAGATTGGCGAGGAAGGCCATGAACAACACGCCCGCGATCACGACCGCCGTGACACGCCACGTGCTCCCAAACGTCAGGCCCAGCTCAGTGATCGCCTTCGTCTCGACCAGCATGAAGCCCGCGCCTAACAGCAGGAAGCTCAACTCGCTCGAACGTGGGCGCTCACGAATGAAGTTCGCGGTCAGCGCCACGCCAACCAGCAGCACGAGGCCGATGAGCACGAGGTACGAGACCGGATACACGCGCCTTGGCATGTAGAAGAACGGCCAGTCGTCGGTCGACACGTCCACCTTGAGCGACGCATCAGTGGAGTGTTTGTCGAGCTTGAAGCCGTTCGCCGCCAGAATCCCGGCCGGCACTTCGGCGTGTCCGCCTTCGCGCTGGATGAAGACGATGGCGCCATCGTAACCAGCCGAGACGACGACCGGTTCGGCGCCGTCGAATGCCTCCTTCAGCATCTCGAATGCCTTCCGGTTGTGCGATGGCGTGAGGATCGAGAACGAGAGGATCACTCGTCCGCCGGGCTTGAGCCGGGCGCGCGCCTCGCGGAGCGCCTCGACGGTATACACGTACGAGTCGAGCCGCACCAGCGACGAGTGGCTGAGGAGCGCATGCGAGTCCAGCAGACCATAGACGATCAGGTCGAACCGCTCGTTCGTGTTCCGCAGAAACGACCGCGCGTCGTCGAGCACCGCGTGTACACGCGGGTTGGAATACGGATGCTCGGGATGGTTGAACATCCCGGCGCGCTGGATGGCCGGGTCGATTTCGATGGCCGACACGCGAGTGGCCCCGCCCCGCAGCGCCGCGGCGATATCGTTGCCTGCGCCGGCGCCAACGATGGCGACATCCGCCTTGGTGCCCGGCAGCTGATACGCGAGATCGTAGTAGGCTCGCGTCCTTGCTTCCTCGCCTTCATCACTGGAAGCAGGCCGTGAGAAGTCGTGCACGCGCTGGTAGTAATGGCCCGCGGCGCGGATGTTCATCAGCCCGCGGTCACCGTACCCGAATTCGAGCATCTGGTACGGTGAATACACGCGATGCTCCGGCGGATTCACTGGCCAGGCCAGTGCCGCCATCGTGATGAGGCTTGCCGTGATGCCGACGGTCAACGTACTCGCCCGCCGCACCGCGAAAAACAGCACGCCTGACAACGCGGCCGCGAACCAGACGATGGGCGGCGTCCACAATGCGCTGGCCACGAACGCGCCAATCACGCCGACCAGGCTGCCGAAGAGATTGAGGCCGTACGCACGGAGCTGCGGCCGGCGCGACATCAGTCGGCCACACAACTGGCCGATCGGGATGAACGCGAGCGCCGTCATCAGGAACACGACGCTCAGGAAGAAGTAGATCGACGCGCCCTGCCCTAACGAGCGGACCGTGCGAAGTCCCATGCTGAGCTGCTCGACCACCGGCATGGCGCCCAGGTAATCCAGCTGCCACGCGTTCAGCATCGACTTGAGCGAGAGCAGCACGACCACCTGCCAGGCGAGCGCCGGGGCGACCAGCAGCAGCGGAATGCGCTCGCGACCCGAGAGCGCGTAGCCCAGTCCAAGGCCGGCGAAACAGGCGAGCAGGCCGAAGTTCGTATAGAAGGCGAAGAACGGGAACACCGACGCCTGCCAGCGGATCATCGCCAGCTCGAGGAACAGGCTCAGCGCGGCCGCGCCGGCGATCGCGAAGTCGAGCAACCGGTCCGGGATGAGCGCGATGCGGCGGATCTGCTCGGCCGAATCGTCGTCCAGCGTGGCCGACACGCGCTCCTGGAACCGCTTGAAGAGCAGGACCGCCGTGAACGCGGCGAGCAGCGCCAGCGCCGCGCGGGCGATCGGGATCGGGTTACCGGATTCCAGCAGTGCCCCGACGGTCGTCACGATGGGAAGCAGGCAGCTGCCGGCAAAGACGATCGTCAGGCAGCGAAGGTAGGCTCGCGTCATGTTCCTATGACGATCGAGCCGCCCCTCCGGCATCGGGAAAAACAGCCCCTGGTCGGGGCCCTAAAGCCGCCGGAGGCTCAACCTTACGTCGGCCGCGTCGGGTCCTGGAACGCTCACGCTGAACGCGCAGTGCCAGCGCTCCCCCTTGGCCGCGATCTCGAAGGTCATGATGGCGATGCTCGCCGACTTGAGCTCTTCGACCTTTCGCCATCCCGCGTCGGTGAAGAGCCGGGCGTAGTGCGCGGCGATGTCCGTGAGAGGCAGCGAGCCCTCGAGTGAGGCGCTCATTTCCATCGCGCGGTCGCGACTCGGGCTGCCTGACGTGCCACCACCCCGGCTCTCCATCCCCGGCGGCGGCGCGAGAGCCGGCAGCGGTGTGCCTGCCGCTGGATTGGTGAAGCGCGCCTCGCGCAGCCTCAATCCCGACGAATCTCCGCATAGCATGGCCACGAATTCCGGAGAGTGCTGGCGGCTGATCACCGCGAGGGTGCGACTGAGATTCCGGACACGAACGGTTGGATACACGACCGACGTGCTGCTGCAGACTCCTTGTGAATACATGTTGCCGTACGAGTTCACAAACCCGCGCGCTGTGTCCTGCGTCGGGGCTTTCCAGCCTGCCGCGATCAGGCGGGCCCGGATCGTGTCCACCGTGGCCTGCGGCGCGTATGGGAAATACGCCACCGTCATCACGCTGCTGCGGAGGTCGCCGTAGCCGAGGACCTGCGCGTCACGAAAGACGTTCGGCGGAAGCAGCGTGTCGGCGAATCCAGCGACGACGTCGATCGCGGGCGCGCCCATCGATCCGCCGAGGAGCGCGGTCACGAGGTCGCGCGGCAGTGAATCCGACCGCGGACGGGCCTGCGCGCCGCTGTTGGTGCGGACGGTGAGCAGGCCTAACGCAACGAGGATTAGGGTGCGCATAACGAGTCACGAGTCACTAGTCACCAGTCACGGTTCCCGGCTCACCTTGATGTGAACCGGCACGGCGGTTTCTCCCCAGTGGATCCTGAGGACGACGGAGTCCCTGCCCACGACCGGGAAGTAATACGCCAGCACTTCCATGTGGCTCAAACGTTCCGGAGTGACATCGGCGCGCAGGACGTCATGCTGCGCTCCGGGATAGGGCGAGTGAAATACCCGACTCTCAGAATTGAGGATGAAGGTCCACGGCGACTTTTCACGCGGAATGAGCCAGACGGAGTATTCGCCGGCCGCGAGCGGCTTCCCCTCGACGACGACGTCCTTGTCGAAGCTGATCCAGGTCGCGGAATCGGCGCCCGGGTGCCAGATCGAATCCCATTTCACCAGCGCGCCGAACAACGCTCGACCGCGCGCGACAGGCCGGTTGTATTCGACGTGAATGTTCGTGTAGCTGACTCTTTGCGTCACGCTGCCGTGCTGGCTGAACGGGACGCCCTGGGCGGCGACAATCGCCGCGCTCGCACAAAGAAGGATTCGGATGCGCATCGTCGGGTGAATCTCTTGAGTCAACTCACGAAAGACATTTCAACACGGAGGTCACGGAGACTTTCAGAAACACTGATTAAAAAGAGTTCTCAGTGAACCCCGTGACCTCCGTGTCAAAGTGTTTTCCAGGGCCAGAAGAAACGTCATGACTTTAACATCGCGGCAAGCTTCTCGAGCACCTTCGTCAGCTTCGGCTTGTCCGTCAGCACATCAACGCACGGATCGTCGCCGAGCGATTCCATCCGCTCGAGCGCGTTCCTGATAGTGAAGTTCTTCGGATCGAGGCCGTCGTCAACCTCGTCCCACTCGAGCGGCATCGAAACCGTCGCTCCCGGCAGGGGCCGGACGCTGAACGGCGCCACGATCAATTGGCCGTGCCGGTTCTGCAGGTAGTCGATGTAGACCTTGTCGCCGCGTTTGTTGATGGTGCGGATGATGGTCGCGATCTTGCCCAGTTCCTTGATCACGAGCCGTGCCAGGAGCTCGCCGATGTACCGCGACTGCTCGTACGTACACTGCTTGCCGAGCGGCACCATGATGTGCAGGCCGGTCTTGCCGGTGGTCTTGACGTAGTTAGGCAGGCTGATGTCCTCGCAGATCCGGTGCAGGACTTTCGCGCACTTGATGACATCTGCGAACGTCGCGTCCTTGGGATCGAGGTCGATGACACACCAGTCGACGAGTTCCAGCGATCCAACCTGGCTCTGCCAGATGTGCAGCGGGATCGTGCCCAGGTTGGCGATGTAGACGAGCGCATCGACGCTGTCGCAGACGAAATAGTTGATGTCGCGCTGCGTGTCATTGCTCCAGATCGGGACGGTGCGAATCCAGTTGGGCGCGAATTCCGGCGCATCCTTCTGGTAGAACGACTTTCCATCGATGCCGTCGGGAAACCGCGTCAACACCACGGGCCGGTCCTTCAGGTACGGCAACAGCCATGGCGCGATCGTGCGGTAATACTCGATCAGGTCACCCTTGGTGTACTTCTCTTCTTTCCAGAAGACCTTGTTCAGATTCGAGAGCTGGATCTCACGCTTCCTGGCGTGACTGGTGACTGGTGACTGGTGACTGGACTCGTCGATCGAGTCTTGTCGCGTGTCGCCTGTGGCCTGTGGCTCGCCATCCTCTGACCTCTGAGCTCTGACCTCTGACCTCGTGTGCGGCCACTGACGCTCGACTTGATCCACCCGCTTGTCATCACGCCAACGCAGGAAAGCTGGATGCCGCAGGATCCCCTCGTGAGTCCACTCGGTGTAGCGCACCTCGACGACGTATTTCGGTTCCACCCACGTCGTTGTCTTCACTTCCGGGATCGTTGACGATGGCGGCGGCTCCTCGTCAGGCGTCCTCACCGAACCAAAACACGGAGGATCCTCCCGCACATCCTCGAGCAACCGCTCGTGCCACTCGGTCAGCATCTTCTCCGTGAAGCCCGTTCCCGCACGACCGGCGTAAACGAGCCTTCCCTTCACGATGTCCGCGAGCTGCAACGCGCCGAATCCAAGTCGACCGCCCTTGGGTACGGTGAAGCCCACCACCGCGAATTCGGCCGTTCGATCCGCCTTGATCTTGAGCCAGTGCGGAGAGCGGCCTGCCTTGTACGGCGTATCAGACTTCTTCGCGATGATGCCTTCCAGCCCCATCGTGCCGACCTGCTTGTGGAACGCCTCACCCTGCGTCTCGATGTGATCGAGATAACGAACGGCGCCTACCTTGGGCGCGAACGTCGCCAGCAGCTCCTTTCGTTTCGTGAGTGGCAGCGATCGGGCGTCATATCCTTCGGCCGCGAGCACGTCGAACGTGAAGAACGTCGACGGAAGCTCGACGGCCATGCGCTTTATGTCGAGCACGTTGTGCAGCGAGCCGCGCTGCTGCAGCAGCGAAAAGCTCGGCTTCCCTTCCGCGTCGAGCACGACCACTTCGCCATCGATGATGAAATTGTCGAGCGGGACTGCCCGCACCGCGCGCGCGATCTCGGGAAACACCTCCGTATAGTCGTTGTCGTTGCGCGTGACGAGCTTGACGTCATTGCCACGTTTCGCCGCCAGCAGGCGGTAGCCATCGAGCTTGAGCTCGAAGAGCCAACCCTCCTTCGTGAAGGCTTCATCGCGCGTTTCGGCGAGCATGACGCCCGCCTTGTCGATGTCGACGCGCGCCTTGGTCGCACCAGCCTTCTCGAGCGCCTCGCGCAACTCCGACACGTGACGCGAGCCGGCTTTCACTTCCTCGACCGTCAGGCCGGATAACACCGACTCTTCTGGAAAGACGTCGCCAGGCGACTTCACATACGCGTCGCGCTCCTTGATCAGGAGCCACTCTTTCTCCGCCTTCTTGATCTTCACGAGCGTCCAGCGCCCGTGAAGCTTGTAGCCCTTCAATTCGAAGAGGAGTTTCCCTTTCTCGAGACCTTCCTTCCACGGCTCGAGTGGAACCCACTCGCCGCGATCCCACACGATGATCCCGCCGGCGCCGTAATTCCCCTCGGGGATGATGCCCTCGAAGTCACCGTATTCGAGTGGATGATCCTCGACGCGCACCGCGAGCCTCTTGTCCTGCGGATCGTACGATGGTCCCTTCGGCACGGCCCATGATCGCAGCACGCCCTCCATCTCGATGCGAAGGTCCCAGTGCAATCGCGTCGCCGCATGCTTGTGCACGACAAAGAGCCGACCTTCGGTTTTCGCAACGTGACCGACCGGCTCGGGCGACGTATCGGCCGAGCGCTTCGCTCGATAGGTGCTGAGACTGTCGGTCTGAGGGGCCGGCTGCTCGTCAGGGGGGGCCGTGCCCTTCGTATCGTGCTTGGCCATTACCTGCAAACTGCGCCTCGACGCGCCCACTCGGGAGACGCCTTCCGGTGGCAGACTCACGCGGACGGCCTACATTTCGTGTTTCCCTTCCTGTCGTAATGCGCGACGCTACACCCCCGCCCACCACGGACTACTTGGCCGCCAGCAAAACGGCCGAGGAGCGCGCCGCCCAGCAGCTGATCGATCGGCTTCGCGCTGCCACGCTGGGGGTGTACGACATTCATAGCGAGCTCGGACGCGGTGGCATGGCGACGGTCTACCTCGCGCACGAGATCAGCCTGGATCGCAAGGTCGCCATCAAGGTCATGTCCCCGGCCATGGTGCATGGACCGGGTATGGTCGAGCGGTTCAAGCGTGAGGCACGCACCGCGGCCCAGCTGAGCCATCCGAACATCATCCCGATCTACGCCGTTCACGAAACCGACGGGCTGTTGTTCGCGGTCATGAAGCTGGTCGAGGGCACGCCGCTCGACTCCGTCATGAAGGAACTGAAGCAGCTGCCGGTGCCGATGGTGCACGGCATCCTCGCGCAGGTGGGCGGCGCTCTCGGGTATGCGCACCGGCACGGCGTCATCCACCGCGACGTGAAGCCGGCGAACATCCTGATCGATGACGAGGGGTGGGCCATCGTCACCGACTTCGGAATCGCGAAAGTCACGGACAACGTCCAGGGGCTTACGTCTACGGGGATGGCGATCGGCACGCCGACGTACATGAGCCCCGAGCAGGCAACCGCGGACGTCGTGACCGGCGCGTCGGACCAGTATTCGTTAGGCGTCGTCGCGTACGAGATGCTCACGGGGCGCGCGCCGTTCGTCGGCACGTCGATGATGGCGATCATGTACAGCCATTTCCACGACGAGCCGCCGTCGATCAAGCTGCTGCGGCCCGACGTCCCCGATGAGCTGTGCGACGCCGTCATGCGGATGCTGCGGAAAGATCCGTCGGCTCGTTGGCCGAGCATGGAAGATGCGGTGGCGGCGGCCGGTGCGCGTCCCTTCACGCACGATGATCCGTCGCGCGATCAGTTGATCGCGCTGGCGAAGACCGGGCTCACGCACCGCATTGTGGCGCAGGCGCAGACGCCGCGCAGTCCCGTCCCGCGCGCCACGCGCGCCGGCCCGATCGCCAGGGTGACCCGGAACCCGGTGGGGCTCGGCCTCGCGTCGCTTGGACTCGTGGGTCTCGGGTTCGTGGCCGCGAAGATGATCACGGACTCGCGCACATCGGCGGCTCCGGAGACGGGCACGCCGCCGCAGGTCGTCGCGGAATCAGCGACGACACCGGTCACACTGCCCGCGCCTCCCGCGAGCCGGCCCGAAACGGCGCAGACGAAGTCGGTACAGACACCGCCGCCGCCTAACCAGCGTCGCGTCGAGAATCCGCCAGGCGCCAGATCCACGGTGCCCTCGGCCACCGCCAACGCGCCAGTGCGAGATTCGAACCAGGGCAAGGTTGTGCAACGCGCTGAATCGTCAGGCACGCCACTGGTGCAGAAAGCAGAAACGACGAGGACCCTGCCGCCGATTGCGCCGCCGTCGGTGACGTCCAATGCGCCGATCAACCAGCCCGCTCCGGTTACGAAGCCAACCCCGAATCCAGCCGACGAAGTCGCAGCCGTGATTCAGTCGTACGCGAGAGCCCTCGGCGCCCGCGACATGGCCGCGGCCATGCGTCTCTATCCCGGGATGCCGAAAGAGCAGCACGAGGGACTCGAGGTCATGTGGCGCGACGGCGGCAAGATGACGCCGAATTGGTCCGTCACGAACATCGCGATCGACGGCGACGTGGCGACGGCTCGTGTTCAGGGGAACAACGTCGTCACGACGAATCGTGGCGCGACGTCCACGATCCCGGTTTCGCTCAGGGCGCGCCTCGAGCGACGAAACGGCGAATGGCGGCTTGTGGCCTTGGTGAACTGAGTTGAGAGTTGCGAGTTGAGAGTTGAGAGCCCCTCAACCCTTCTCACAACTCTCAACTCCCAACTCTCAACTCGGAGTCTTCAGATGCGTCGGTCCCTGCTCGGGTTGTGTCTTGTCGCGACGATCGGAAGCACCGCCAACGCTCAGGGTATGCGCGACCGGCTCCGCGAGTTGTTCAGCTTCGGTGAATGCGGCCGCCCGCTCTGCCTCGACAACTCGGTCAACGCGACCAACGGTCACGGCGACCACTTCATCCCGGACCTCATCGCCCGGAACGGCGCGATCCTCGGCTTCCTCGCCGATGCGATAGCCGCCAATGCGTCCAACTTTCCGCTCTCTGCGTCCGCGAGCGGCGAGACGTATCGATTCGTCGGTGGCCTGCCGGTCAAGACGTCAGGGTCGTTAGGCCCGATTTTTGGGGAACGATACCAGACCCTTGGCAAGAATCGGTGGGTGGTCGGTACCAACATGACCGGAGTGAACTTCACGTCGCTGCGCGGCGTGCCGATGAACGACATCATCCTCAACTTCACGCACGATGACGTCCCGCCGGCGGGCTTGGGCGCGCCGGTTCGCGAGAACGACGTGTTGCAGGTGACGCTCGACCTGAACGTGAACCTCCTGGTGACCACGTTTTTCGCAACGTGGGGTGCGACAGATAAGCTGGACCTGGGGCTGGCCGTGCCGATCGTGCACACCGGGCTCACGGGCCGCAGCACGGGCCAGTTTTTCCCGTTCGGGATCCCGACGTCGCACTTCTTCGCCGGCGACTCGGCGCATCCGGTGCTCTCGGCAAACGCGACGACCTACGGATTCGAGACGGGGCTTGGCGACATCGCCATGCGCGCCAAGTGGCAGGCCTGGTCCAACGACAAGGCCGGGGTCTCGGTCATGGGCGACATGCGGCTGCCGACCGGGTCCACGGAAGACCTGACGGGAGCCGGGAAGATCGCGATTCGCGGGCTGGTGATCGCGTCCGGGCAGTTCGGCGATTTCTCGCCACACGTGAACGCCGGCTACTTCATGCGGGGCGGATACAACGACTACCTGTTAGGCACCCTGGGGTTCGACCAGCCCGTGTCGAGTTGGGCGACGCTGGCGATCGACGTGATCTCGGAGTGGCAGGTGGGGGAGAGTTCGCTCGAACTGCCGGGCGACGTGACGTACCTCTTTCCCGTGGAGCGACACGTGACGCCCACGAACATCCCGAACATCGACGACCACCGCGTGAACGGCTCGTTCGGGATGAAGTTCAAGACGCCCGGCGGCCCGATCATCGTCGGGAACGCGCTCATTCCCTTGCGGCGTGGTGGGCTCGAGTCGCGTTTCACCTGGACGGTGGGGATCGACGCAAATTTCTAGAGGCGTGCTCTGACAGCGTGCTCCGACTGCGTGCACTGACTGCGTGCACTGACTGCGTGCACTGACTGCGTGCACTTGACTGCGTGCTCTGACAGTCGCTACTGAGGACGCCGTTCGAGGACGTTCCCGGAGAACGCTCCTCGAGAACGCGCCTCGAGAACGCGCCTGGAGAACGCTTTTAAAGCTTTCGCCTCTACAGGGCTGGACCTCTGTGGCCTCGATGGGTTAATCGTTTGCCGACATCGGCGGACCTGGGCCCATGAAGCGTCGTCTCGACACGCTCACCGTAGTCGCCTGTTTTCTCCTCGCGATTTCGCCGCGAGTAAATGAAGCACAGGACGTCTTTGGCACCGTTCGCGACAGCATAACCGGTGCGAACGTCCGTGGCGCTGTCGTCATGGTTCTCGCGCCCAACCGCGAGCCGATAGCGCGCGGACTCTCCTCTTCCAACGGAGCGTTCCGGCTCTCAATTGGCTCAGGAACGATCGTGCGGGTCATCCGGATCGGGTTCCTGCCCTTCGAGCGACCGATCAACCAGCTCGCGAGTCCGCTCGTGATCAACCTCGAACCCGCCGGTCGGATGATCGAGCGCGTGGCGATTCGTTCAAACCCCGTCTGTCCGAGACGCAGCGACCAGCGCCAGGCACTCTCACTCTGGTCCTCGGCGACGGACGCATTGCTCGCCATGGTCGTGGCGACCGCCGATTCGCAGCACTCGGGTCTCATGACCCTGATCCTGTACGATCGACTGATGTATCCCGACGGCACGACGATTCGCCGGCAGAGCACTCGCCGCACCGTCACCGGCAACGTCCTGCCGATTCGTGCTGATCGTGACCCGGACGAGTTCGTCCGGGTTGGCTATGCGGTGACGCGCGCGACGGGCACGACCTGGTACGCGCCTGATCCGGAGGTCCTGCTCGATTCGAGCTTTGCCGCGACCCATTGCCTGTCGATGCGTGGCGCACCGCGCGGCGACACGACGCGCATCGGCGTGGCGTTTGCGCCGCCGAGTGATCGCGGATCGTTTCCCGACATCGAAGGTGTGCTCTGGTTGAACCGCAATCCGTTGTCGCTGCACTCGCTCGAGTTCGAGTATCGCGGTGTTCCGCTGGCCGTGATGAACATGAGAGCCGGCGGCCGATTGGAGTTCGAAACACTCGCCGACGGCGTTCCGATCATCAGTTCGTGGAAGGTGCGATCTCCGCGACTCGCCTATGTGCGGACCGGTCGCGCCGTTGTCGCCGAAATTCACGAGAACGGCGGACTGATTGCCGATGGTGTGCATACCGACGGGACGTCGTGGACAGCGCCGTTGGCCACCGTACGTGGAACGATCTCGAACATCGTCAGCAGACAGCCGGTAAATGGAGCAACCGTCACGCTCGATTCGACCGACCAGAAAACAGTCACCGATAGTTCGGGGCGATTCCTGTTCGGCGAGTTGTTGCCAGGTCCGTACGTCCTGCGCGTCATCGACTCGATGCCGGTCCATCCTCTGCGCGTCGATAGCTCAGGCGAGCTTGTCACGGACACCACGACGATCATGCAGCTCGTCACCCGCACGGCCACGGTGGATCTCAACGTCCAGCTTGGGTACACGCCGCTCGTCGAGACGCACCTGCCCTGGCGAGAACCCTTCATTGGATGTGGCAACCTGTCCGACCCACGGCGATTTACCGTGACGGTCGAGGTGTTCACGACCGACATTATCCCCGTGCCTAACGTTCCAGTGCGGTTGAGCTGGGCCGATACGTCACGGAACGTGGTGCTCGAAACCACCGTGGATGCGAGCACGCGGGCAGACGGCCTGCTCGTTGTCTGCGGAATACCTTCCGACCGGACGCTCGGAACCAGGGTGGTGGGTCCGAACGGCATCGTCCATACCGGCACGTCGCGGATCACGCGTGAGCAGCCCGATGTCAAAAAGAGCCAACAGGCGGCTTCGCTCCGCGCGATAACCATCAAGATCCCGAAATCGTGAATCGGGCGCGCGTCAGGCGCTGAGGTTGGCTCCAGTGGGGCGGAATCGTGACCTCGGGTGGCCTGAACCGTAGCACGACCCCTTGCGCCCGGCCTCTGCTTTGGGTCAGGCTCAGAGAACGGTTGGTGGGGTAGGTCCATCCCCCATCCCACATCTCACATCCCACATCCGTCCTATGCCCGTCAAATCAACCGGCACCGCGACGATTTCTTTCGGACTCGTTTCCGTCCCGGTGCACATCTACTCGTCCGCTGAATCGAGAGCGAACGTCTCGTTCAACATGCTCCACAAGAAGTGTGGCACGCGCGTGAAGCAACAGTACGTCTGCCCGAAGGACGACAACGAAGTCGTGCCGCGCGAGGACATGGTGAAGGGGTACGAGTTCGCCAAGGACCAGTACGTCACCTTCACCGCTGAGGAGCTCAAGGCGCTCGACGAGAAGGCGACCGGCACGATCGACATCAACGAGTTCGTTCCGCTGGCTGAAGTCGATCGCGAGTACCTGGAGAAGATCTACTACCTCGGTCCCGACAAGGGCGGCGACCGGGCCTACCGACTGCTCGCCAAGGCGCTCAAGGAGACCGGCCGGGCCGCGTTAGGCCAGTTCGCGTCGCGCGGGCAGCAGTACCTCGTGCTGCTTCGCCCCAAGAACGGCGTGATCGTGATGGAACAGCTGCATTACGCCGACGAGATGAAGATGCCGAGCGAGGTGCCGATTCCTGAAGGCGACGTCAAGGACACGGAGCTCAAGCTCGCCAAGCAGCTCATCGACCAGGGCACGAACGACTCCTTCCAGCCGGAGAAGTACAAGGACACGGTGCGCGAGCGGGTGCTCGAGGCGATCCAGGGGAAGGTCGATGGCCAGGAAATCACCGCCGAACCGGCCGAGAAGGGCGGCACGAAGATCATCGACCTGATGGAAGCGCTGAAGGCAAGCCTGGCGAGTGGTGCCGAAGCGGCCGACGAGGAAGAAGAGGAAGAAGCCGCTCCGAAGAAGAAGGCAAAGCGGAAAGCGTCGTAAGGCGTCTTCGTGCAAGTCCTGGCCGGCACCAGCGGCTACGCGTTCAAGGAGTGGAAGGGCTCATTCTATCCCGACGGCGTGAAGGACGACGGGATGCTGGGCTACTACGCCACGCGTTTCCCCACCGTGGAGATCAACAACACGTTCTATCGCATGCCGCGCGAGAACGTGCTCGAGGACTGGGCATCGCAGGTTCCGGAGACCTTCACGTTCGCGATCAAGGCGAGCCAGCGGATCACGCACCACGCGCGGCTCAAGCCGGAGTCGAAGGACCTGCTCAAGTACCTGCTGCGGAACACGAACTTGTTAGGTGCCAAGCTGGGACCGGTGCTGTTCCAGTTGCCTCCGAACATGAAGAAGGACATCGACCGGCTGCGCACGTTCCTCGACTTCCTCCCGCCTCGGCGGCGGTTTGCCTTCGAGTTCCGGCACTCGAGCTGGTTCGAGGAGGATGTGGTCGAGGCGCTCAAGGCGAAGGACGTCGCGATGACGATCATCGACCAGGATGATTTTGCGACGCCGCCCATCGCGAGCGCATCGTGGGGATACGTTCGCCTTCACCGGCTCGATTACGACGAACAGGCCTTGAGGCAGTGGGCCGAGCGTGTAAAGGAGCCGGGGTGGTCCGAGGTGTATGTGTACTTCAAGCATGACGAAGGCATCGGGTCCGGGCCGCCCGCCGTCGATGCGTTTCTCAAGCTTCTCGAACCTCCGAAAACAGCTTAAAACACTTTGAACGCAGAGGCCGCAGAGGAAGCGCAAAGGATTCCGTTCGATCCTCGCTGCGAGCTTCGTGTTTCAATTGTTTTCAGATCAGACCTTCCGGACTCGCAACGGAACTCCAGGCAATATTGATCTCCTCTGCGAAACCTCTGCGTTCTCTGCGTTCAAAATGTTTTCATCAGCTCAAAGAGGCCGAGAAGCATGGGATTAGCGAGCGCAGCTCGGCCGTTTGGGTTTCTATTCATCGTCGGTTGCAGCAACGCCGAGACCTCAGTAGCGACGGTTTCAAGAGACTCGGCCGGCGTACGCATCACCGAGGTGCTCACTCAGCCGGAATCGCTGGCACAATGGTCGCTCGACTCGGTCCCAACCCGCGCGCTTACCGGCATGGAGACCGGCGACGAGGCCGCGTTTGCGTTTGTCGGGCCAGTGAGATTCCTGAAGGACGGTGGGCTCGTCGTTGCCGATGTAGCATCGAGCCGGCTGCTGATCTACAGCTCCGACGGTCGTTATGCACGGGCGCTTGGCAGGCGAGGCGATGGGCCGGGCGAATTGCGACGCATTGAGTCGATCGCCGTTGATTCGAGTGGCGTGATCGCGACCTTTGATCCTTCATTGCGTCGATTGTCGTACTGGAATCCTGAAACCGGATTCCTGAAAGGTGTCACGATCGCCGAGAGCGGCTCTCTTGAATCATGGCCGGCCGATGCGACGCCATGGCGGGATTCACTGCTGATCGTCTTTCAGCTCGCCATCACGCCGCAGGATTCCGTCCCGGCGGGTTCAGGAATCCGACGCTGGCCGATGCGCGCGCACCTGACGCTGCGGGACAGCTCGGGACGAGTCCTGAAGACCTCACCAACCTTCGATGGGATGTACACGGGCCTCTATGAGCGAGGGGACACGCGTCTCCCGTTCTCGAATCGCCCGTTCTTTGCGCCAACGAAGGACCGCGTGTACTTCGGCTCGGGTGACTCGTTCCGGATCGATTACCTCGACGACGACTTCAAAACCATTGGACAGATCCGATGGCCGGCGCGGACTGAACGCCTGACGAGTGAGGAGGTCGAACGAGTTCGAGCGGAGGCGATCGCGCTAATCTCGCGCCGACCGCTGCCACCGGACCCCTTCGCCAGGAGTTTCGCGACGGAGATCCTGCCTGAAAACCGTCCCTCGATCGGCCGTGTCTTCGTCGACGACCAGGGCATGATCTGGGTCGAGCGATTCGAGGCAACTCGGCTGGGCACCGCGGTCCAGATGCCCGGCGATCAATGGAGCATCCTGCGTGATGAGGGGCGGCCGGTCGCCATACTGAAACTTCCGCCCAAAACGCGGCTCGAAGACGTTCGTGGGGACCAGGCGGTCCTGGTCCGTCGCGACAGCATCGACGTTCAGACCGTTGTCATTCTCCAGATCAAGCGCTGACATCGAAGAGCACTTTGACCGCAGAGGTCGCGGAGGCCTCGCGGTGGAATCCGAATTTGCTTCGATCTCCTCTGCGATACCTCTGCGTTCTCTGCGTTCAAAATGTCTTCAAGAAGCTCGAAAGAGCCGACGTGGCCTTGGAATCAGGGAATCCGCTTCACGGTCGAAGGCAGTCCCTTGTCCATCGTGGGACGTTCGCGACGCTCGGCCAGCATCCATGCGCTGGCGAAGATCCACCGGGCGACGCGCCGCATCCGGCCAACATCCAGCTTGGACGACTCATCCCCCAGGCCGTGGTAGTCGGCGTGCTCGCCATTCAGAACGTCCACGGTCAATACGCCGCGCTCCATGAACGGTCCAGCATCCGTCCGTGGGTAGAAAAACTCATGCTCTGCCCGGTCGAATGCGTGATTCAATGACAAGCCGGTGAGCTCACGGTTCGTTCCCTCGAGCACTGAATCGAGCGACGCGCTCGTCACGTGTGGGCCGATCACGTATATCTCATCAGGGCCGGCGAGATTCTCTTCACCTTCGACGCTGGAACCGGGCTGCTTGCTCCGTCCGATCATGTCCACGTTGAAGTGCGTCACGATTTTCGCGAGCGGGACCGGCGGATTGGCCGCAAAGTATTGGGATCCCCACAGCCCGGTCTCCTCACCCGTATCCCACATGAAGATCACCGAACGCCTTGGGCGCGGACCCCGCATCATCGCCTCGGCGATCGACAGCAGTGCGGCGCTTCCAGACGCGTTGTCGTCCGCGGCGTTGAAGATGGTGTCGCCGGGAGTGCCAACAGCTTCCACGGCTCCATCCAGGTGCGCGCCGAGCATCACGTATTCGCCGCGGAGCGATCGGTCGCGTCCCTCGATCACCGCGACCACGTTGTACGGCCTGACTTCGGTGGTCGTAGCGCCAATGTGAATCGTCGGCATCAGTGTCGCCGACAAGTCGAACGACGGAACGAAGTCGAGCCGCTCCGCCGCGGCCATGATCGGCGCAGTCCCCTGGGGAGCGCTCGAGAGCAGCGCTGCCGCCATATCCGGCTTGATCCATAGCACCGGGAGTCCTGTGCCCGCGAAGAATCCCGGCACCTCGACCGACAGCCTACGTGCCTGGGCCCCTATCTCACGCCAGAATGGTCGCGTCCAGAGTCGGAGCATCCGCGGCGGGTTGATCAGCAGCAGTCCCGCCGCGCCACCGTTCCGGGCAACGACCTGCGAGGGTTCCCATGCGGTCCCGATCGTGCCCATCGAACCAAACGTCTCACCCTTGGGAAGGATGCTCGGTCCGTGCGCAATCAACACACGACCCTTGACCGTCACGCCGGTGAACGGATCGATCCCCTTTGCGGTCGCGCGGATGCCGTGGCCAACGTACGCCATCGGCGCTGTCACGGTGGTCGAATCGCCGATATTGACGACCACGAAGTCCACGCCCTCACGGAAACGGCGGCCGGCAAGCTCGACCCAGGTATCGGAGGTATCGCGCCGTATTTCGCGCACGCCATAGTGCTGCAGGAACGTGCCGCTATCGCCGGCTGGCGAGAGCCCGAGCGCCGTGAGCCGCCTAACGACGTATGACGCAGCGCTGTCGAGTCCCGGCGAGGGCGTTCTGCGTCCCGCGAGGTCATCGGACGCCAGGTACGCCACGTCCGCGGCCAGGCGCGCGGAGTCGATCGCTTCAGCCGCAGTGCCCACCTTTGCGGGCAAGGTGGTCGGATCTGGCCTCGCGCAGCTCGCGAGCACGGCGACGGCGACAAGACTGCGGATCGTTCCTGTCATGGCGTACCTCTTCCCAGCGGTGAACCATTGTTGCCTGTCGGAGACTCTATGACTCCGATCAGGGTTGAATGGAGCACATAAGGTGCGCGCTGGATAGCCACGTCGAGACTCATTCGAAAAGCACAGAGGTCACGAGGAATGAATCCCCGTGACCCCTGTGTTCCCTGTGGATGAAGCTCTTACTGCTTCTGCGTCGGTGAACTCGTCGCTGCTGCCGACTTCCCGTCCAGCAGGAAGTGACCGAACCACTGCCGCAGGCGGCCAAGGCGATCCACCAGCAGCCACGGCTCGCCCGTGCGCGACAAGTCGTGGTTCGAGCGCGGATACCTCACAAACTCCGCCTGGACCCCCTGCAACCGCAGCGCCTGGAACCACATCTCCGCGGTCGCAATCGGTGTCCGGTGATCCTCCTCTGACTGCACGATAAGCGTCGGCGTCTTCACATTCTTCACGAAGCGAATCGGCGAGAGCGTGTCGTACATGACCTGGTTCTCCCACGGCGCACCGAAGAACTCGTTGTTCGTCAGGCCCTGCACGTCGGTCGTGCCCCACCACGCGGTCCAGTCGCTGATCATGCGATCTGCTTCTGCTGCCTTGAACCGGTTCGTCTTTGTCGTGACCCACGCCGTCATGAATCCGCCATACGAACCGCCCGTGACGCCCATCTTCGTCGAATCCACGTCCGCGCGCTTGGCGACGATGTCGACCGCCTTCATCAGGTCGATGTAGTCCTTCCCGCCCCAGTCACCTCGGCTCGCGTTGGTGAAGTCGGCGTTCGTGCCGCTCGAGCCACGCGGATTCGTGAAGAGCACGAACATCCCCGTCGCGGCCAGGTTCTGGAACTCGTCGAACCAACCTTCGCCGTACGCCGAGTGCGGTCCACCGTGGATGTACAGAACTACCGGATACTTCTTGCCGGCCGCGTAGCCATACGGCTTCATCAGCCAGGCCTCGATGTCGAGGTTGTCGACGGACTTGTACGTGAACCGCTCCGACGCCTGCCACGCGACTTCCGAGTTCAGCTTGTCATTGAAGCCGGTCAGCTTGCGCTCGTTGGTGCCATCAATGTTGGACGTGTACAGCTCCGTCGGATGCGTTTCGTCGGTGACGATGTAGACGATCTTCGTCTGCGCGCGATCGTACGCAACGTTCTGAACCTGCCGGCGGCCGCCGAGGATCGGCGTCACCTGCTTCGTGGCTGGGTTCACCTGCCACAAGCCACTGGAGCCTCCGGTGCTCGTCTCCATGCGGATGGTGCCGTCTTTCCACCAGGTGATGCTGCCGGGCTCGTACTGCCAGGCGCCTAACACGTCCACCGGCTTGCCGCCTTCGACGGGAGCTACCATGAGTCGGGCGCTGCGGAGGCGTGTTGGCCGCGCGATGAATGCGATCTGCTTGCTGTCCGCGGACCAGGTGACGTCCGCCTCGAGGCCCGTGTACGCGATTCGCGTCACCTTGCATTCGGGAGTCTTCGCCTCGCAGGCGGCGACCGGCATGATGAAGATGTCCGACTCGTCGCGCACGGCTTCATCGCGCGCGCGGCTGAACGGCAGCGCGATCAGCGAGTCGCGCTCGCGCCTGACGAGTGAATCGTTGCGGAGCTTTGCGTCTGCCTGGAAGGCCACCCACTTCCCGTCCGGCGACACACTCGGCGCCACATGCGAGTAGGCTGCATTCGTCAGGGCGACGCGTTCGGCGCCACGGCGCTGGATGAAAAGCTGCACGGGAGGCGTGACGCTGTCGCCTATCGCGCCGAAGCCCTGCCCACGCGTGACACTGCCCGCGCGGCCCGTGCTCGGGAGGAAGCCGGTACCGTTCGACTTGTAACTCGCATCGATGATGTGCCTGCCGTCAAAGCGTTCCGGGACGGCCGGCTTGGTGATCGAAGCTGCCGGCGGACGCGCCATCGGCCCCATGTTGGCGTAGGGACCACCGCGTCCCGCCGAGTCAGCGGCACCACCGCGACCGCCGCGACCGGCACCGCCACCGGGAGTTCCGTCTCCGGCAGTGATCGTGAAGCTGCTGTCTGCCGGACGAGATCCGGCATTGGCGCCACCGCCTCCTCCGCCACGACCGCCGCGGCCACCACCGAACGCGTTTCCACCACCACCGCCACCCTGTCCGGGCTCGGGCTGGAACGCTTCACCACCTTCGTCCATGCGAACGGCCCATTCAGTGCCGCGCCCGCCTGGACGTTCGGAGTTGAAGAAGAGCGTCTTGCCGTCGGGCGACCAGCGCGGGTTCTGGCTCTCGAAGTTCGACGACGTCATGCGCCTGGCCTGACCGCCGGCGACCGACTGGATCCAGACCTCGTTGTGGCGCTTGTTCTCCGCTTCGCGGACGGTCGTGACGGTGAACGCCACCGTGTTGCCGTCTGGTGAGAGGGTCGCGCCGGCGAGTCGCGTGACGCGATACCAGTCTTTGAGTTCGAACGCGCGTCCCTGCGCGTTGGCTGCCAGCGGCATTGCCAGCAGTAAGATCGTCAGTTTGCGCCAGTGGCTGAGCATGTGATGCGGCGAAGAGGGTGAAACGGGGTGTTCAGGGTGGCTCTACGCTACGCATTGGACGCGCAATCCGTTATGCCCCGTCGGATCCTCCCCCACGCTTCGACCCGGCTCCGAGAAGGTTCATGATTCTGAAAAAACTTGAACCACGGAGGACGCAGAGGTCACGGAGGAAACCCGCGTTTCACGGGACCTCCTTTGCGACTTCCGCGTTCTCCGCGGTTCAAATGCTTTTTCGAGACCAGAACTAACCCAGCGGTCAGTCGACGAACGCCCAGAGCAACGCACGACTCTTCTTGTCCAGCGTCGCCGGATCCGGCAAGCGATACAAGTCACCCGCGACGTCGCGAATCAACAGACCGCCTGACGGCAGCACCCGCGGCCAGTCGTCCAGGTGCGTCTGGAACGACCGGTTCCCCTGCTTCGTCTCCACCTTCCACTGCCGGATCTCGATCTCCTCATCGATGTCGAGGACACGCGTCACCTCGAGCACGAAGCCGGCCTCCGCGAGCGCCAGCTCCAGCGCCTGACGAGACTCGTTGTCGAGCGTTGAAGGATTGTCGACAATCGCAACTTCCTTGTCGTCCGAGTCACGCAATGAGATGTAGCGCGTCGGCTCCGACCACGGGAAACACTGCCGTAGCTTCACCGCTACCCTGCGCCCATCGATCCCGGCGACCAGCCTGCCGTCACTCTGATGCCGGAGCTCGAGCGGTTCGGTTTCCCGATCGCGATACGCCGGCATTGCTCGTTCAAGTGTGTTCATGTCGTATACCTCCTTGGACTTGGACTCGAACTTCTACGCTAATTGCAATTGCATCTCGTACAACCGCCGATAGATCCCATCCGGAATCGCAAGCAATTCCCGGTGCGTTCCCGACTCCGCCAGCTTCCCCTGCTCCAGCACGAACAATCGCGACGCGCGACGGAGCGTCGATAACCGGTGCGCGATCGCGAACACCGTCCGACCGGCGATCAACCGCTCCAGCGCTTCCTGGATCTCCCGCTCCGTCTCGGTATCGACGCTGCTCGTCGCCTCGTCGAGAATGAGGATTCGCGGGTTGTGCAGGATCGCCCGGGCGATCGACACCCGCTGGCGCTCACCACCCGACAGCGTGTGCCCCCGCTCGCCCACCACCGTGTCATAACCCTGCCCAAGCTTGCAGATGAAGTCGTGCGCATTGGCCGCCTTCGCCGCCGCGATGACTTCACCTAACGACGCCTCGTGATGCCCGTACCGGATGTTCTCCAGCACCGTGCCGTGGAACAGGTACGGATCCTGGAGCACCATGCCGAGCTGCCGGCGATAGTGGCCGGAGTCGAGCTTCCGGACGTCAACGCCGTCGATCGACACCGCCCCCCCGCTCGCGTCATAGAAGCGCGCGATCAGGTTGACGACCGTCGACTTCCCGCCACCCGATGGACCCACCAGCCCGATCAACTCACCGGGCTTCACTTCGAACGAGATGCCGCGGAGCACCTGGCGCACGCCGTCGTAGGCGAACGTCACGTTCTCGAACGACACCGCGCCCTTCACCGGCTCGAGCTTCACCGGCTCGTGCGCATCCCGCACCTCCGGTTCACTGTCCAGCACCTCGAACACGCGATGCGCCGAGCTGGTGGCGCGGTTCATCGTGCGCGCCATCTGCCCGATCACCTCGATCGGCGCGACGAACATGGTCGTGTACAGCAGAAACGACACGAACACGCCCGCCGAAAGCGCCGCGCCGTCGCCTAACAACCTCGGCAACGCGAAGAACCATACCGAGACGGTCATCGTGTGCACGGCCAGCATCAGCAACGGCCAGAAGGTCGTCCACATCGCATGGATGCGGTTGAACTCGTCCGTCACCGATTCGTTGCGCTCGTCGAACCGACCGATCTCGCGTTGCTCCTGGTTGAACGCCTTCACCACCTTGATGCCGGGGATGGTATCGGACAGCACGTCCGTCACGCGCGACCATTTCCGCCACGCGCGCAGGAAGACGCGATTCATCCGCTCGCCGTGCCGGTAGATCATCCAGCACAGGAGCGGCACCGGCAGCACCATGACGAGGCCCAGCCTCCAGTCGAGCAACAGCAGGACCGTGCTCAAGCCGATGAGCATGATCATTGACAGCGACACGTCCACGATGCCGAATGCCACGAAGTCCCAGAGACGGTCGGTATCCGACGTGACGCGCGTGATCAGGCTCCCCGTCTTCTTCCTCGAGAAGAACGACAGGCTCAACCTCTGGATGTGCTCGTACAGCTCGGCCCTCAGGTCACGCGCCACCAGCTCGCCTAACACCGACATCAGCCGGAGTCGCAGGTGCGCCGCAGTCTGCCGAATGGCGTAGACCCCAACCATCGTCGCGATGGCCAGCCACGCGATCGGGAGCGCCGCTGCGCGCGACATCGTCCCCGCCTGCACCGGCCGGATGACGCGATCGAGCACGTAGCCGGCCAGGTACGGCGGCACGAGGCTGACGATCGTGATGACGGCGGCCGCGCCCAAGCCGAACATGACCTGGCGCTTGTACGGCGCCAGGTACTTGAGCAGCCGGAGCGTCACCGTCGCTCTCCGGCGCGCGACCAGTGCCTGCGCGTCACGAATCGGGCGCGCCACGGCGTCCGAGTAGACGCGGTCCGCATCGTCGGACGTGACCGTGCGGCCGTTTATCGCTTCGTCGAGCACGAACCGGATGTTCTCGAACGCGCCGCGCTGCCGCTGGGTGTAGCGCGCCACGGCCAGCGGAGGCTCGTCAGGAGCACCCGCCAACATCAGCGTGTTGGCGCTGAGTCCCGGCGACTCGTGCACGGCCTGAATGTCGAGCCGGTCGATGGACCGGACGTCCCAGCTTCCGTTGTGCGGGCGCGCAATCGCCAGGCGGCGTGGACCTAACGCCACCCACGACTCGACCAGCCGCAGGCCGGCGTCGAGGTCCGACATCGCGTAGAGCTGCACGGGCTCGTTGCCCCACTCGCGCTCGATCTGGTCGCGCAGCGCAGGCGGAAGCTGGCCGGGTTGTCCGATGTACCGGCCGATGATTTCGCGATCTATGACTGAGTGTTGCATGTCGTGATCCGGAGGGAGTGAAACGAAAAAGCCTTTCGGGTTGCTGGGCACCCGAAAGGCGGATCACGACTGGCTATCCGGCTCTTCTAGGGTGCTCGACCTCGCGTAACGAAAACGTCCACCTGCGACGTTCCAGGGCACACGTCGCCCCACAGCGCGAGCAGAACTCGCGGCTGGACGCGGTACCGGTGGTTGGTCAAGGTGGACGATGACATTCGGATCGTGACTAAAGCTGGTGAACTGAACTTTTTGCCGTACGACGCCTGTTGTTGTGCTGTTTCAGAATGAGGGAAGGCGGTTCCGGCGCGCAACCCCCGGTTTATGATCGACCCCGGCAGAGTCGGTCCCGTCACAACGAGTGTCGTGGTCGGTTCTGTCACGGACTGTTGCCGGAGCGCTATCGCAAAGTCAAAGAGTGACTTACAGCGATGAAAAACACTTTGAACGCAGAGAACGCAGAGTATCCGCAGAGGGGATCAATAGCATTCGGTGGCGCCTCCGCGGCTCCGCGTCTCCGCGTCTCCGCGTCTCCGCGTGAAAGTTGTTTCCACGGCCTGGATTGCTTACGAAATCGTCCGAAGTCGCTTGCTAGCGTTCGATTGGCTCCGGCTTCAGGCCCATCTCAGCCAGGAACTGGATCCCGCCGGTCGGCAGGTCACCGCGCTTGGCCACGCGCGTGAGCACGAGGCGCTCCTTCGTGCGAGTCATCCCGACATACAAAAGACGCCGGCCTTCTTCGATGTCCAGCCGCGCCGCTGGTTTGTGCTGCGTGCTCCCCGGCAGCTCCGAGTCCTCGACGCCCACGACGTACACGCGCGAGAACTCGAGCCCTTTCGTCGAGTGCAACGTCAACAGGCTCACCCGATCCTGGTGCACGTCCGTGCCGTCATGCTTTGAAAGCGCGATGAGCTCGAGGAACTGCTCGATCTGGCCCTCGATGAGCGGCGCGTCGCAGCGCGACATCAACCGCCGCAGCCGCACCATGGCCTGGGGATACCGATCGTCGGCGGTCTTCTCGGCACGCAAGCGCGCCATCAGCTCCGGTCCGCCGAGCAGGTGGATGACATCGTCCACCGTTGGGAGCGAAGGATCGTCGGCCAGTTCGCGCTGGATCCGGTACTGCTCGAGCGCGTCGCTGTATCGGCCTAACGTGTAATACCTGGTCGCCTCGCGCAGCTCGTTGAACTCACGCGATGACGATCCACCACGCGAGGGATCGAGCGCCAGCGCGATGCCGAGGTGATCGAGCAGATTTGCCAGCGCGGTCTTGCGCGACCTGACGAGCCGCTCGGCGTCGAGCTTGAGGAAGACCCTGGCCAGCGCGCGGGAATCATCCAGCGCCCGGTGGGAATGGCCGGTATCGACGCTGAAGCGAAGTGCCAGGTCGCTGAGCTTCCGACTCCCGGGCTCGATCTCTCGTGCCAGGATCAGCGTGTCGTACGTGACGAACGAATGGCCGCCGAACGGTTCGGCCATCCGCTCGAGGATCGGGAAGTCGAACCGGTACCCATTGTGGGCGATCAGGACATCGGTACCGCAGAACTCACGAAAGGCCGACCACACGTCCGCGAAACGAGGTGCATCGGCGACGTCTGCTTCGGAGATACCGGTGAGCGCCGTGACCGCGGCGTGAATGGGAACGCCCGGCTTCACGAGCGATGACCATTCCGCGACCCTTTCGCCTCCGCGGTACCGAACAGCCGCCAGGTCGATGATTTCGGCCTTGGCGACGTTCTTATCCGTAGTCTCGATGTCGATCGCGGTGAAATCAGCGAGTGCAGTGTCGCCCTTTCGTGTCGCGACGATCTGCAAGGCCTTGAATACGCCAAGGGCAATCCCGATGGCCGGGCAGTCACTCGCCTCAACGGGTTCCGCATCCTCCGGACAGGCGCGCCCCAGGCCCAGGCGGGTGAAGCCGACACCCCGAAGAAGCGCGCGCAGCGGGATTTCCAGCCCGTTCATCGGCGCGACCCATACCATCCTTCCCTCGTCGAGCGCGCGACCGATCCGCCCGGCCAGCTGCGTGACTTCAGTGTGCGACAACGGATCACTCAAGTCCTGGTGCCGCTCCTCGAGCATCGTGCGATACACGCCGACGCGTTGCGAGAGGAGTTCCTCGATGAGCGTGGTGAGCTCTTCGTGCTTGCGGCCGAGCGATTCGAGGTTCCTCAACGCGAACAGCGCTCGCCAGAGCTTGGAAGCGTTAGGGTCGCGCTTGCCCAGCGTGCGGGCGTGCGCTTCCATGAGCCCGCGCAGCCCCTCGGCTCCCTGCTCGACCTTCGTTCGCAACAGGTCGAGGAGGCTGGGCGGCAGCACCACCCGCAGGAATTCCTCCTGGTTCACGTCGTCCAGCGGGTCGGCGATGACTTTGAGCGCTGCCACCACGTAGCCGATCACGGGGTCGTCGGCCACCGCCCGTCCCTGGGCAAGCCGGCACGGTATACCGGCTGCGATGAGCGTCGCTTCGAGCAGGTCGCCGATCTCGTGCCGGCGGTATAGCATCGCGTAATCGCCCCAACGCAAGTCGCCCGCATCGCGATCGGCGCGCATGTCATCGAGCAGCCAGTCGGCTTCCAGCATCTCGTCGCCGAAATTGAGCGCGCGAACGGGGAACGCCGATTCGTGCGTCGCGACGATCTCATCTTTCTGCCAGAGCTGCGGCGCGTTGCGCCTGACGAGTGACCGGGCCAGCGCGAAGGCCTGTTTCGGACACCGGTGGTTGTCCTTCAGGGTGATGGGCCGCACGATGCCAAAGTCGTTCTGGAGGACGCTGAAGAGCGTGTTGTCGGCACCGGTCCACGAAAAAATCGACTGTTCGTCGTCACCGACGGCGAAGACGTTCCGGTGCGAGCACGCCAGCGCGCGCACGACCTCGTATTGTCGCGCGTTCAGATCCTGAAACTCGTCGACGAGGATGTAGTCCCAGTGACCGCGTGCCTCATTGGCGACCTCGGGATTGGTCTCGAGCAGGTGCGCCGCCTTCACGACCAGCATGTCGAAGTCGGCCATGTTCCATCGCGCCAGCCGCTTCACGTAGTCGGCGTACGTGCGCGCGTCGCGATCGCTCAGCTCGAATCCCTTGAGCCGGTGCAGCGTGAACGAGCCGAGTATCGCGGTATGAAACCGCGCCGGCTGTCCGAGTCGGGCCAGGACGGCACGTTGATAGTTGTCGTCCGCGATACCGAAGCCGCGCTCGAGCCCTTCATGATGACCGTGTGCGCGGAGGAACTCAGCGCAAAACGCGTGGATCGTACCGCGCTTCACAAGCTGGGCGGACACGCCCAGGTCATCCAGCCGCGAGCCTATCTCCTCAGCGGCCTTGTTGGTGAACGTAAAGGCGTTGATTCGCGCCGGGTTGATTCCCTGATGCTCGATGAGGAACCGGACGCGCTCGATGAGGCAATACGTCTTGCCGGCACCCGGACCGGCGAGGACGAGCGCGGGACCGAGGGGAGCCTCGATCGCCGCGCGTTGTGATGCTGTTGGAGTGAAAGCGTTTACTCCCAATTCGCCTACCGTCGAGTCCACCATGAGTTTATCGAGCGCTCGGCACGTTTGCGTCACCAGTTTTTGCCGGAACTTCGCGCCGTCTGCGCTTATTGGTGTGCTAACGGATTATTTGCGAACTCAGGGGTGTGAAGCGGCCTGCTTGACCTCATTGCCCTTGGGGTCGAGTTTCGATGACCTGAACGGATCGGACATAAAAGGAGGGTAGGACTGTGACACTCGCATTGGGCGACATCGCCCCTGACTTCGAGGCGAAGACCACCGAAGGCACCATCCGCTTCCACCAATGGCTCGGGGATTCCTGAGGCGTGCTGTTCTCGCATCCGAAAGACTTTACGCCCGTCTGCACGACCGAACTCGGATACATGGCGAAGATCAAGCCGGAGTTCGACAAGCGGAACGTGAAGATCATCGGCCTTTCGGTCGATCCGCTCGACCGTCACTCGAAGTGGGCCGACGACATCCGCGAGACGCAGGGCACCGCGCCGAACTACCCAATCATCGGTGATGACGACTTCAAAGTCTCGAAGCTTTACGGCATGCTCAACGCCGACGTGACCGGCGATCCCTTGGTCCGGACGCCCGCGGACAACCAGACCGTCCGGAACGTTTTCGTGGTCGGTCCGGACAAGAAGGTCAAGCTCATCCTGGTGTACCCGATGAGCACCGGGCGAAACTTCGACGAGGTGCTGCGCGTGATCGACTCGATGCAGCTCACCGCGAAGCACAAGGTGGCGACGCCGGTGAACTGGAAGCACGGTGAGGAAGTCATCATCCTCGCGTCGGTGTCCGACGACGATGCGAAGAAGACGTTCCCCGACGGATGGAAGGCGCCGAAGCCCTATATAAGGATCGTGCCCCAGCCCAGGACGTAGTCCGAGTCGAGTATTCGGACGAAGGCCGGGCTAATCGCCCGGCCTTTTGCTTTCCTCGCGTTGCCGCGGCCTCAACTGGCCACGAAACCCTTTTTTCGGGGCGGTTGTCGGAGCATATAGGCACTTCGCCTATAGCCCCAACGCCACCATGCCTGACCGCGCACAGGACTTCCTCCCGCTCCGTCCCGTAGACTTCCTGGTGCTCCTGATGCTGGCTCCGAAGGAACGGCACGGATACGGTATCATGCAGGACGTCTTCGACCACACCGACGGCCATCTCGAGCTCGAAGCCGGATCGTTGTACCGGACCATCCGCCGGCTCGGAGACCAGGGGCTGCTCGAGGAAACGGGCCGGCGTCCCGCCGCCGAAGCGGATGACGAACGACGACGCTACTACCGACTGACCTCTTTCGGAAGGAAAGTCGTTACTGCGGAAGCGACGCGACTGCGTTCACTCGTGCGCCTGGCCGAGTCGGCGCGAGTGCTCGAACCGAGTCGTTCCCGTGCCTGAATACGTACGCACGGTGCCGCGCACGCACTCGGAACGCGTGTATCGCGCTTTGCTCCGGTTGTACCCGCGCGATTTCCGCGACGAGTTCGGCGACGCGATGGTGGAATTCTTTCGCGATCGCGTGGCCGGCATGCGACGCGACCCACACCTGTCGGCCCTTGACCTGTGGCGAATGGTGCTGGTGGACCTGGCGCGCAATGCGCTCCCCGCTCGCCTCGAGTCGGTATCCCGGCGCTTCCGCCGGTGGCATACCCAACGTAACGCGCCGGAATTCGCTCCGTCGTTAGGCCATCTTCGCCAGGAGGACCGCATGTCTGCCACGATACTTCAGGACCTGCGTTTTGCGTGGCGCGGCATGCGTCGCGCCCCCGGTTTTACGTTGACCGTGTTGGCCACGCTCGCCATCGGTATCGGCGCCAGCGTCACGATTTTTTCCGTCGTCAACGGCGTCCTGCTCAAGCCGCTGCCTTTCCCCGAGCCGGAGCACCTGGTCCGGGTTGAACACATGGTCCCGTACCAGTCGGTGTCCGAGCCGGAATTCGTCGATTACAAGCGGGAGGCGGGCGCATTCAAGCTGCTCGCCGCCTATATCGCGCAAGACGTCACCCTGGACGGAGGCGAGGGTGAGCCCGAGCGCGTCAAAGGCGGTTGGGTGTCGGAAGACTTCTTTTCCGTCCTCTCCACACCGTTGCTGCTTGGCCGCCCGTTCGAGGGCGCTGAGAATCGGCGCGGTGGACCATTCGCGGTCGTCCTCAGCTACGGCCTCTGGCAGCGGCGGTTCGGCGGCGATTCGTCGATCATCGGCAAGCAGGTGACGATCAGTGAGCGCGCACGCACGGTCGTCGGCGTTGCACGGCCTCGCACCGAATTCCCCGACGCGGATGTCTCGTTGTGGGCGCCGCTGCGCCTCAACTACGACACGCTCTGGACCCGCAACAATCATTACCTCCAGTTGATCGGGCGACTGCGGTCTGACGCTACGCTGGAACAGGCGAACCTCCAGATCTCGAACCTGGCACGACGCTTCGTTCGCGATTTCCCGGACATGTACGATCCGAAGAAACCACTCATCGGTCGCGTCTCCCCCCTGTCGAACGTGATCGTGGCCGACGCGCGTCCGTACATCCTGGCGCTCTTCGGGGCGGTGACGTTCGTCCTGCTCATCGCCTGTGTGAACGTGGCGAACCTGATGCTCGCGCGCGGCGAGGGACGAAGGAAAGAGATCGCGATCCGGTCGGCCATGGGCGCGTCGCGGACCCGCGTAACTCGTCAGGCGCTGACGGAGTCCCTGCTGTTTGCCGTCGCCGGGGGAGCGCTCGGTCTTCTCACGGCGGTGGGTGGTGTGGCAGCGCTCCGTGCGCTGGCTCCTTCCAGCGTCCCGCGTGTCGACGAAGTGTCGGTCGACCCCATGGTGGTGCTGTTCGCGATGGCAATCACGTTGTTGACCGGGGTGCTTTTCGGGACCGGCCCGGCACTCCGCGCTGTTCGTGATGACGCCGCCGAGTCGCTGAAGGAGGGTGGCAAGACTTCATCCGGAAACGCGCGTGGCCTGGGTCGCGCGAGGCGCACGCTCGCGATCAGCGAAATCGCGCTCGCGGTCGTCGCGCTCAGCGGCGCAGGACTGATGATGCGTTCCCTCTGGCACCTCCGTGCAATCGACCTGGGCTTCCGCCCGGATCATGTGCTCGCGGTGCGGATCTCCCCTCCGCAGCGTGATACGGGCCAGGTGGCGGCCGTCCTCTATCAACGGATTCTCGAACGCGTTCGCGCGCTGCCTGACGTGGTGAAGGCAGCGGCGGTCGAGGACCTGCCTATCACGGACGGGAATTCCATGTGGTCGATGCTGGTCGATGGCGCACCGCAAACGACCGTCGCGAATGCGCCGGCAGCGATGCCACAAAAGGTGACGCCCGATTACTTCGAGACCATGGGCGTGCGACTGCTGCGCGGACGGACGTTCACGGAGGCCGATCGCGTGGACGCCCCGCTGGTTGCCATCGTCAACGAGACGATGGAGAAGAAACTCTGGCCCGGAAAAAGTGCGATCGGCGGGACGCTGAAGTTGCTGGCCGAGGAGTCGCCTTGGGCGACCGTGGTGGGCGTCGTGCGTGACGTCCGCTCGCGGGGCTTCCTGAACGAAGTGCCACCGACCATGTACTTCCCGCAGGCACAGGCCGGGCGCAGCGCGTGGTACGTACCTTCGCAGATGTGGATCGTCGCGCGGACACGCGCCGAGCCGTCAGCGATCGCATCCAGTGTGCGCGCCATCATTCGCGAACTGGAGCCGAACGCGCCCATCGCGACGGTGCAGACGATGGACCAGGCAGTCGCGGCATCGGTGGCGTCACGCCGTTTCACGACGTCGCTGATCGCGGGTTTCGCGCTCATCGCCGTCCTGCTGGCGGGACTCGGGGTGTACGGCGTCATCACCTATTCGGTGAACCAGCGCCAGTTCGAGATGGGCATCCGGCTCGCGTTAGGCGCGACGCGGTCTCGCGTCGTGAACCAGGTCCTGGGCGAAGGACTGCGGACCGGAGTGATCGGCGCGGCAATCGGGCTCGTG